>Ga0172376_10000340_pt1 | contig 61149 bp, 60 predicted proteins | sample Lak35m_FD_121114 | JGI IMG/M metagenome (GOLD analysis project Ga0172376, IMG submission 121114) | Freshwater microbial communities from Kabuno Bay, South-Kivu, Congo - kab_092012_35m | ecosystem: Environmental > Aquatic > Freshwater > Lake | place: Democratic Republic of the Congo: South-Kivu... | reverse complement strand
CAGCGTGCTGCTGGCCGCCGAGTGGACCCGCACCTACACCCGCGAGCAGGCCGCCTACCCCGTAGCCAGCCTGCGCCGCCAGAAGTACTGGCCCCCGGTGGGGCGCGTGGACAACGTCTGGGGTGACCGCAATCTGTTCTGCAATTGCGTGCCGGTGGCGGACTACGCGGCGGAGGGACCGGGCGGGCCGGGGTGAGGCGGGCCGGCTCACCACCGCGAGCAGCGGCCGAAGTCCATCGGAACAGGGGGTTCGAGCCTGGGAACCCGTCAGCCTGTGCGCCAACGGCCCCGCTGCGGTGAGGCGCTTCTGGCGCGCCTTTCGGGCGTCGAGGAAACCCTTGGCCCTGAACCGTCAGTCACCCATACGCCCCGGCGGCGATCGCCGAAGGCGGGGACATCGGTCGAGCCCGGTCACACCTCCGGCGATACCGTGGCCGGCGCGCAGCGCGCCATCCGGCGCGTGCAGTACCAGGCGGCGATCGCCGTGCACATGGCCGCGGCGAAGGCCGCCTGGAAACCCAGGTACTCGATGATGACGCCCCCACCGACCCCCCCGACCACCCCCGAGATGCCGTAGCCCAGCACCGTATACAGCGCCTGACCGCGGCCGCGCAGGCGGCCCGGGAACAGGCGGTGCACCATCGCGATGCAACTGGCGTGGTGCGCAGCGAAGCTGATCGCGTGCAGCGCCTGCGCGGGCACGACCAGCCAGGGGAAGACCGTGGCCAGCGTCATCAGGGAGAAGCGGATCGCGCTCACCCCGGCCACCAGTTCGAGCCAGCGGTGCAGGCTGAGCTTGTCGAACCACCGCCCCTGCAGCCAGAAGAACAGGATCTCCACGCCGGCCGCCAGCGCCCACAGCGCGCCGATCAACCCCTTGCCGTAGCCCAGCCCCACGAGGTACAGCGAGAAAAAGGCGTAGAGCACGCTGTGGCCGACCACGGTGAAGAAGGCCGAACCGAAGAACCAGGCGACTTCGGGCTGCCGCAGCAGCGGCAGCACGGGCGGCGGGGCTTCCTCGTCGACGGCCGCCTCGCGCAGCGTGGGCAGGCGCAGCGCCACGCCCAGCATGACCAGATTCAGTGCGGCCACGAGCCAGGGGAAGGCGCGCACACCGGCCTCCTCGAGCAGGGCGCCACTGCCGATGACCGAGGCGATGAAGCCCACCGACCCCCACATGCGGACGCGCCCGTAGCGCGCCGCGTTGAAGCCGCGACGCGTGGTCAGCAGGCGCGCCAGCGTGGATTCGTGCAGCGGCATGATGGAGCTGTTCAGCACGAAGAGCACCGCAGTGGCCAACGCCACCGGCCAGAACCGTTCGACGAAGGCCAGCGACAGCGCCGAGACCACGCAACCCGCACTGGCCAGCCGGATCAGCTCGACCCGCCGTCCGGTGTGGTCACCCAGCCAGCCCCAGGCGTAGGGCGCGAGCACCCGCGTCCAGGCCTGGATGGACGCGATGATCCCGATGGCCAAGGTGCTGAAACCCAACTCCTTGAACCACAGCGGCGCGTAGGGATTGAACAGTGCAATGGCGGCGAAGTAACTCGCCGACATGAGCCCGAAGGCCGGCAGCTGGCGCATCGGGTGGACCGGCCGAACCTCCTCGGGCGCCACCGTCTCGTTCGCAGGCCCACTCATCGATCACACCCTGCCCTTGCGCCGGCCCCGAGACCGTTGCGCAGGGCAGGCACATCGGGGGACTGCGGGGGCTGCATCGCGACGGCGCGGGCGGGGGCGCTCACCGCATCGCGGGGATCGGCGGCACCGCGAGGTGCACGTCGGCGCACTGCGCGCGGTGCCGCAGCGCATGGTCCATCAACACCAGCGCCAGCATGGCCTCGGCGATCGGCGTGGCGCGGATGCCCACACAGGGATCGTGCCTGCCGAAGGTCTGCACCGTCGTGGCCTGCCCCTGACGATCGATCGAGCGCCGCTCGGTGCGGATCGAACTCGTGGGCTTGATGGCGATGTGGACCACCAGATCCTGCCCCGACGAGATGCCGCCCAGCACGCCGCCCGCATGGTTGCTGGCATAGCCCTCGGGGGTGAGCTCGTCGCCGTGCTCGCTGCCACGCTGGCCGACGACAGCAAATCCGTCACCGATCTCAACACCCTTGACCGCGTTGATGCCCATCATCGCGTGCGCGATGTCGGCATCGAGCTTGTCGTACAGCGGCTCGCCCAAGCCTGGCGGCACCCCTCGCGCCACCACCCGGATGCGCGCGCCGCAAGAGTCGCCCGCGCGCCGAAGCGCATCCATGTGCGCCTCCAACTGCCCGATCGACGACGCATTCGGCGCGAAGAAGGGGTTGTCACCGATGTGGCGCTCGTCCTCGAACGGGATCTCGATCTCGCCCAGGGCCGTCATCCAGCCGACGACGGTCGTGCCCTGGTGCTCGAGCAGCCACTTCCGCGCCACCGCACCGGCCGCCACCATCGGCGCCGTCAGACGCGCCGAGGAGCGTCCGCCCCCCCGCGGGTCGCGCACACCGTACTTGCGCCAGTAGGTGTAGTCGGCGTGCCCGGGTCGGAAGGTGTCGAGCAGGTTGCCGTAATCCTTGCTGCGCTGGTCGGTGTTGCGGATCAGCAGGCAGATCGGCGTGCCGGTCGTCAGGCCTTCGTAGACGCCGGACAGGATCTCGACCTGGTCGGCCTCCTGGCGCTGTGTCACGTGCCGGCTGGTGCCCGGACGCCGCCGGTCCAGGTCCGGCTGGATGTCTGTGGCGGACAAGGCCATGCCCGGAGGACAGCCGTCGATCACGCAACCGATCGCCGGGCCGTGGCTTTCGCCGAAATTGGTGACGCGAAACAGTTCGCCGAAGGTGGAACCCGACATGATGGCGTCGATTATCCGGGAAGCCTCTGTCGGCGCATCCGTCGGATGCCCGGGCGTCTCGATGCCTCTGGACCCCAGACCGCCGGACCTCTGCCATGCGACTCCTGTCCGTCCTGCCACGACCGACGCTGCTGCTGTCGAGCCTGCTGCTCGCCGCCTGGACTTTGTGGGCACTCGCCAGGAACGCACCAGCGGGGGCCCTCACCGATGTCGAGGCGCGTTACATCGTGCGCCTGCGGGGCACCGTGGTGGCGGCGGCGGCGGTGTCGAGAGAACTGGCGCAGAGCCACGGCCTGCGGCTGGGCCGGACCTATGAACACGCCTTCCCGGGCTTCTCGGCATCGATGAACGCTGCCGCGGCCGACGCACTGCGTCGCCATCCGCTGGTAATCGCCGTCGAGCCGGACCAGGTCGTGCGAATCGACGTGGCGGGCACGACGGCCGATGGGCCGGGGACGCAGAGCCAGGCACCTTGGGGACTGGATCGCATCGACCAGCGTGCGCTGCCGCTCGACGCGTCCTATCGGTTCCAGCGCACCGGTCAGGGCGTGCGGGTCTACGTGGTCGACACCGGCATCCTGTCGACCCATGCCGATCTGGCAGGACGGGTCGCCGCAGGCCATGACCTGGTGGCGGACGGCCGCGGCACCACCGACTGCAACGGCCATGGCACGCATGTCTCGGGGACGATCGGCGGGACGCGCTGGGGCGTCGCAAAAGGCGTCACGCTGGTGCCGGTGCGGGTGCTCGACTGCCAGGGCGCCGGACTGCTGAGCACGGTGCTGGCCGGCCTGGACCGCATCGCCGCCGAGGCGGGCGGTCCGACGGTGGTGAACCTGTCGATCAGCACCCGGCGGTCGGACCTGCTCAATGCCGCCGTGGCAGCACTCGACGAGCGTGGCGTCACGGTCGTGGCGGCGGCTGGCAATCAGTCGGGCGATGCCTGCCTGATGTCCCCCGCCTCCGAACCGACCGCACTGACGGTGGGCGCGAGCACTTCGCAGGACGACCGCGCGAGTTTCTCGAACCAGGGCCCCTGCGTCGACCTCTACGCGCCGGGCAGCGGCGTCGCCTCGGCCTGGCATGCCTCGACAGATGCAGCCGCGGTCCTCAGCGGGACGTCGATGGCTGCCCCCCATGCGAGCGGCGTGGCCGCGCTCGCCCTGGCAGCCAAGGCCTCGGCGACGCCCGGTGAGGTGCGGCGCTACCTGGTGGATCAGGCCACGCGCGATGTCGTGCGCGAGGTCGGCGGCACGGCCAACGCCACGCTCCTGTATGCGCCCGCCACGGGTGAACCCGCCACGCGGACGGTCGCCATTTCCGGGTTGGCCGCATTGCCCGCGGCACGCCAACCCGATGGCCGGATCCGGCCCCAGGTGTCTGCGACGGTCACAGGGCATGACGAGAGCGGCTGGACCCAGGCGGTGGCCGGGGCCACGGTGCGCGGACAGTTCCGGTCCGGTGGACTGGCGGGCTGCACGACCGGTGCCGACGGCACATGCACGCTCCGCGGTTGCGCCATCGAGGCGCCCGTCGAGCCGGGCAGCTTCACGGTGTTGTCGATCGCAGGCGACGGCCTGCTGGAAGACCCCGCCCTCGGTTCGCGGATGCTGGCGATGCCCCGCTGAAGAACGCCGGCATGCCGCAGATCCCGGGATGCGGCCAGGGCGATAGCCCGAGCCGGGCCGGCCTGGGCTGGCGCGGGGTCGACCGTCTGGCGCCGCGCTACGAGGGCTTGTCCTCGTCCTCTTCCGGCCAGTCGCGGATGTAGGCCTTGAGCATGCGGTTCTCGAAGTCCTGCGCGTCCACGACGGCCTTGGCCACGTCGTACAGCGAAATCACACCCATCAGGGCCCGGTTGTCCATCACCGGCATGTAGCGGGCGTGGCGTAGCAGCATCATGCGCCGCACCTCGTCCATCGGTGTCTCGGGGGTGCAGGTCAGCGGTGCGTCGTCCATCACCGTGCGGACGATGGTGTGGCCCACGCTGCCGCCGTTGCGCGAGATCGCGTCGATCACCTCGCGGAAGGTGAGCATGCCCACCAGATCGCCGTGCTCCATGACCACGAGCGAACCGATGTCCATGTCGGCCATCAGCGTCAGCGCATCGGCCAGGGGCCGGTCCGGCGTCGTGGTGTACAGGGTGTTGCCCTTGACGCGAAGGATGTCACTGACCTTCATCTCGCCTCCTGTGCCAGCGCTGGCTTTGTCTTCGGTTCAATATAGCCCACAATCCCCAGACCGCGTAACCCCGGAAGGACCCGATGGCCGGCGCATCCGACCCCGCTTTCGACACCCTGGCGTTGCACGCCGGCGCGGCTCCCGACCCCGCTACCGGCGCCCGGGCGGTGCCCATCCACCTGAGCACCAGCTTCGTCTTCGACAGCAGCGACCACGCCGCCGCGCTGTTCAACATGGAGCGCGCCGGCCATGTCTACAGCCGCATCAGCAACCCGACGAATGCCGTGCTGGAAGAGCGTATCGCCGCGCTCGAAGGCGGCACCGGCGCCGTCGCCACCGCCAGTGGCCAGGCCGCACTGCACCTGGCGATCGCCACCATCGCCGGGGCCGGTTCGCACATCGTCGCCTCCTCGGCGCTGTACGGCGGCTCGCACAACCTGCTGCACTACACGCTGGCGCGCTTCGGCATCGAGACCACCTTCGTCCCACCCCGCGACATCGACGGCTGGCGCGCTGCGATCCGCCCGAACACGCGGCTGCTGTTCGGCGAGGTGCTGGGCAACCCGGGGCTGGACGTGCTCGACATCCCGTCGGTGGCCTCGGTGGCGCACGATGCCGGCGTGCCGCTGCTGGTGGACGCCACCTTCACCACGCCCTGGCTGCTCCAGCCCTTCGCGCACGGCGCCGACCTGCTGTTCCATTCGGCCACCAAGTTCCTGTCGGGTCATGGCACGGTCGTCGGCGGCGTGCTCGTCGACAGTGGCGCCTTCGACTGGGACGCCTCGGGTCGCTTCCCGGAACTCAGCGCGCCTTACGCCGGCTTCCACGGCATGGTCTTCACCGAGGAGAGCACGACCAGCGCCTTCCTGCTGCGCGCGCGGCGCGAGGGCCTGCGCGACTTCGGCGCCTGCATGAGCCCGCACACCGCCTGGCTGATCCTGCAGGGCATCGAAACGCTGCCGCTGCGCATGGAGCGCCACGTGGCCAACACGCGCAAGGTGGTGCAGTTCCTCGCATCGCATCCCCTCGTGGCTTCGGTGGCCTACCCCGAACTCGAATCCCATCCCGACCACGCCCTGGCGCGCCGGCTGCTGCCGCGCGGCTGCGGCGCCGTGTTCAGCTTCGACCTGACCGACGGCCGCGCCGCAGGCCGCGCCTTCATCGAGGCGCTGAAGATCTTCTCGCACCTGGCCAACGTGGGGGACTGCCGCTCGCTGGTGATCCACCCGGCCTGGACCACGCATTTCCGCATAGACGACGCCGCGCTGGCGCGCGCCGGCATCGGCCCGGGGACGATCCGCCTGTCGATCGGGCTGGAGGACGCCGACGACCTCATCGACGATCTGGGGCGGGCGCTGAAAGCCGCGGAGCGTGCGCGATGAAGGTCGAACTCGACGGTCGTGCCGCCTACGCCTACACCGGAGGCAAGGTCCTGGATGTCACACTGCCAGGCGTGGTGTTCGTCCACGGCGCGCTCAACGATCACAGCGTATGGATCCTCCAGAGCCGCTACCTGGCGCACCACGGGCACGCCGTCCTCGCCGTGGACCTGCCGGGCCACGGGCGCAGCGGCGGTCCGGCGTTGGGTGTGGCCGCGGCCGGGGCCTGGGTGGCCGCACTCGTGCGCGCCAGCGGCCTGCGCCGGGCAACCCTCGTCGGACACAGCATGGGTTCGCTGATCGCCCTCGAGGCAGCCACCCATCTGCAGGACGACGCGCACCATCTCGTCATGGTAGGCACGGCCTACCCCATGCGCGTGTCACCGAAGTTGCTGGCGATGGCCCGTGAAGACGCCCCGCGCGCGATCGACCTCGTCAATGCCCTGTCCCATTCCACCCATGCGGCCCGGCCCTCCTGCCCGGGGCCGGGCTTCAGCATCCACGGCGGCGCCCGCGCGCTGATGCGCCGACTGCAGCGCGCGGCCGAGCCCGGCAACCTCTTCGTCGATGACTTCTCCGCCTGCGACGCCTACGACGGGCTGGCCGAAGCCGCACCCCGGCTGCGTTGTCCGGTCACGCTCGTGCTGGGCACGCGTGACCAGATGACCCCGCCCAAGGCCGTGGCGCCACTGGTCGAGGCGCTGGGTCCGCGGGTCGTGCACCTGCCTGCGGGCCACGACCTGATGGCCGAAGCGCCCGACCGACTGCTCGACGTCCTGCGCGACCTCCTGTCGGGATCGTGAGCGTCACCTCGACGCTGGCACCGGCCCGGTCGTCGACGGCTTGCGCCGCACGGGCGATCATCACCCCAGCAGGTCCGACAGTCTGAGCGCCTCGATGCGGGCACCGCGCCGGAAGGCCTGCACGCGCGGCGACGGGGCCAGCAGCAGGCGGTCGACGAGCGGCGCCGCAGGCGTGATCGTCGGATCGGCCAACAACACGCAACGCGCAGGGCCCTCCTCCGCCAGGCGGGCGACCCAGCCGAAGGCCTCGAGGGCCTCCACCAGCGGTTCGAGGTCGAGCCGGTCGCAGCGCAGGTGCTGCGCCAGTTCCTCGACCGTCAGCCCATGAGCCGATGTGTGGCGCGCAGCCTCCAGCCGGCTCAAGGCGCCGACCGCCAACTCGAAGCGGTCGCCCGCAAGATCCTGGCGCGGCTCGAGTCGTCGTCCGAGCGTCGGCGCATAGGCCGCGATCACCGCGCCCAGCAGCACGACCACCCACATCAGGTAGACCCACAGCAACAGGATGGGGACGATGGCGAAGGCGCCGTAGACCGAGTTGAAGGTCGGCACGCTGCCCACGTACCAGACCAGCCCCCGCTTGGCGACTTCGATGCCCACCGCGACGACGAAACCCCCGACCCAGGCGTGGACCCAGCGGACCTGGGTGTTCGGGACATACCGGAAAAGGCCCGTGGCCGCCGCGGCGAGGAGCAGGAACTGCACCACGTCGAAGACCTGCTCCAGCCCTCCCGGGATGGCCGAGACCAGCCCACGTGACGCCGACAGCACATACGAGGTCAGGGTCAGGCTCGCACCGAGGAACAGCGGGCCGAGCGTCAGGGCCGCCCAATACACCAACAGCCGCTGCGCGAAGGGGCGCGGGCGACGCACCCGCCACAACGCATTGAGCGTGCGGTCGATCGTCATCAGCAGCGCCAGCGCCGACGCACCGAGCACGACCAGACCCAGGGTTCCGATCTTCGTGGCGTTGCTGGCGAACCGGTTCAGCGCCGTCATGACCGGTCGGGCCACGTTGTCGGGCACGAGGTTCTGCAGCAGCAGCTTTTCCACGGCACCCTGGAACGACGAGAACACGGGGAAGGCGGTGAACACCGCGAGCATGACCGTCAGCAGCGGGACCAGGGCGATGAGCGTCATGAAGGTCAGACTCCCGGCGGTGACCCCCAGTCGATCCTCGACGAATCGGTCGCGCAGGCGGACCAGGGTCTCCAGCCACGACGCCCCGGGACCGGTGGCGGTGTGCCTGCGCTCGGCGGGGTCGGGCGCGGGCGCCCTCTTCAGGAACTTCATGCTGGCTATGATGCCAGCGTGCGCACATCCACCGCTCCAGATCCCTCACCCCCGAGTCCTCCAGCCGCGCCCGCGCAGGCCGACGAGACCGCCCGCCGGACCCGGGCCCTGGCCCTGGCCTGCACCGTCGGGCTGATCGTGCTGGGCCTGGCGTGGGAACTCTGGTTGTCACCCACCGGATCGGGCACGCTGGCCGTGAAGGTGCTGCCGCTGCTGCTGCCGCTGGCGGGCCTGTGGCGCTACCGGATGGTGACCTACCGCTGGCTCAGCCTGCTGGTGTGGCTCTACGTGGGCGAAGGCGCGCTGCGTGCCACGAGCGAGGGCGGACTGTCGCAGTGGCTGGCCGCGGTCGAACTCGTCCTCGCGCTGGCGCTGTTCGTCGCCTGTTCGGTCCATGTGCGCGCACGCCTGGCCCGGGCCCGGGCCACGCCGCCGGCCTGACAGGCGGATCGGCCTCGACGGCCCGGGACCGGACAGCGCTGCGCCGCCGACCCGCGCACCCCTTCGACGACCTGTGGACACCGATGACCGAACATCCCCTGCTCCAGACCCTGCGTGATGCGCTGGGCCCCAGCCATGTGCTCACGGCCGACGAGGACCGTGCGGCCTATGAAACCGACTGGCGACGCCGCTGGCACGGCCGCGCGTTGGCCGTCGTGCGGCCCGGCAGCGCCGACGAAGCGGCCACGGTGCTGCGGGCCTGCGCAGCTCACGGTGTCAGCGTGGTGCCGCAGGGCGGCAACACCGGGTTGGTGGGCGGCGGCGTGCCGGATGGAAGCGGTGGCCAGATCCTGCTGTCGACGCGCAGGATGAATGCCGTACGCGAGATCGACACCGACAACCTGACCATCACGGTCGAGGCCGGTTGCGTGCTGCAACAGGTGCAGGAAGCCGCGGCCGCGCGCGGCCTGCTGTTCCCGCTGAGCCTGGCCGCCGAGGGAAGCTGCACCATCGGCGGCAACCTCGCCACCAATGCGGGCGGCACCCAGGTGCTCAGGTTCGGCAACACACGTGACCTGTGTCTGGGCCTGGAGGTCGTGACGCCGTCGGGCGAGGTCTGGTCCGGGCTGTCCGGTCTGCGCAAGGACAACACCGGCTACGACCTGCGGGGCCTGTTCATCGGCAGCGAGGGCACGCTCGGTCTCATCACGGCGGCCACGATGAAGCTCTACCCGCAGCCCGCCGCGACGCTGACCGCACTGGCTGCCTGCCCCACGCTGCAGGCTTGCGTCGGCCTGCTGCGCACCGCGCGCCGACATCTGGACGCCGGACTGACCGGCTTCGAGGTGATGAACCGCTTCAGTCTCGACCTGGTCGCCCGTCACTTCCCCACCCTGCCCCGTCCGTTGCCCGGAGCCGAGTGGACGGTGCTGCTGGAATTGTCGGAGCCGCAGGGCCCGAGCGCAGCTCAAGCGCGCCTGGAGGCCTTGCTGTCCGAGGCGCTCGAGGCCGGGCAGGTCGAAGACGCGGCGGTGGCCTCGAGCCTGACGCAGGCACGCGCAATGTGGCACCTGCGAGAGTCGATCCCGCTGGCGCAGGCCCAGGAAGGCTTGAACATCAAGCACGACATCGCTCTGCCCGTCTCGGCCATCCCGGCGTTCTGCGAACGCACGGACGACCTGCTGGGGCGGCACCTGCCTGGCATCCGGTTAGTCAACTTCGGCCATCTCGGCGACGGCAACCTGCACTACAACGTGCAGGCCCCGCCCGACGTCGATCCGGCGGACTTCCTGCACCAGCATGAGCACGCCGTCAACGCCATCGTCTACGACGCCGTCCAACGCTGTGGCGGGTCGATCTCCGCCGAGCATGGGATCGGACAGCTCAAGCGGGACGAACTGCCCCTGCGCAAGCCCGCCGTGGCCTTGGACATGATGCGCGCGATCCGCCACGCGCTGGACCCGTCGGGGGTGATGAACCCGGGCAAGGTCACCTGAGAGACCGTCAGCACCCTCCTCCCGAGGCACGCTGCGCACGGACTGTGCGCGCACAGATCAGGGAAGCGCGGGAGTCGCCCGGCGCACGGTTGCGACGCACCATTGCCAGTCGGCCTCGCGTCGCGCCAGCGCCAGCGCTGCTGCCGGTGCGGGACGCTCCTGACGGCGACGGGCAGTGCCGTCGCAAGCTATTGCACAGGCCCCTTCAAGGCCGGCGGGATCGGCAGGGCGAGGACCTCGATCCCTTCCTCCCGCAGCGCGTGACGCTCCTCGGCGGACGCCAGACCCCGAATGCCCCGGGCCTCGGTCTCGCCGTAATGGATGCGACGCGCTTCTTCCGCAAACCGATCGCCGACGTCATCGGTGTTCGCGATCGCGTGGCGGACCGCCTGCAGCCACAGCGCCTGCAGGTCCGCCGGCACGGCACCCGCGGGCGACGCAGGAGCCGTCGCAGGGGCCGGCACCCCCGATGACGGCTCGGCGGGCGCGCGCGCGCCGGACAGATTCAGCCGCGGCGCACTGGGCATGCGCGTGATCACCCGATCGGCGCACAGCGGACACTCCACCAGACCGCGCCCGTTCTGCGCGAGGAAGTCGTCTTCGGAGCCGAACCAGCCTTCGAAGCCGTGGCCGTTGGCGCAGCGCAGGTCCAGCACTTTCATATTCTGATTATCGACCCCGTCGTAAAAACCCACCGGGACCGGCCGCACCGCTGCGCTGACCGCAGGGCGATCACGGCGCCTTCAGATCAGCCGCTTCCTGCCACTGGAGCGGCCAGCGCCCCTGTCGCCACAAGCGCCACCAGTGAGTGCCGATCAAGGTCTTGGCGTCGGTGAGTTCACCGCGAGCGGCCAGCGCCTCGAGCTCGTCCAGTTGCACCGCCAGGACCTCCACGAACTCGCCCTCGTCCAGACACTGCGGGCCCGGCACCAGACCCCGTGCGAACCAGATCTCGATGCGCTCGGTAGCATAGGCCGCGGCGTTGTGGAACATTCCCCCTCGGGCCCACTGCCGTGCGGTGTAGCCTGTTTCCTCGGCCAGCTCACGCATCGCGCAAGTCCAGACCGACTCGCTCGGGTCGCGCTTGCCGGCCGGGTATTCCAGAAGCAACTGGCCCAGCGGATAACGGTACTGGCGCACCATGACGGCGCGGCCGTCGTCCAGCAGCGGAATGACCGCCACCGCACCCGGGTGGACGATGTACTCGCGCGTGGCGGTGCGGCCATCGGGCAGACGCACGAGATCCTTGCGGACGTCGAGGAAACCGCCTTCGAGCAGCGTGTGTGACTCGAGCAGCGTCTCGGTCAGGTCGGGGGGCGGCGAGCCAGTCATCGTGACCGAAGCGCCCGGGTGGCACCCAACGGCTCGCAACCGACTGCAGACACCGACAAGGGCATCACCGGCGCGGGATTCAAGCGGCAGCGAGCACGCGCGCCACGGCATCCCTGCAGAGTTCGAGGAGACCGCCGGACAACGGCCCCAGCAGCAACACCGCGGCGCCGTTGACGGCCAACAAGGCACTGACCCCCGAGGAGCGCGCCTCGGGCGACGCCCCGACGGGCTCGTCGAAGTACATCACCTTGACCACCCGCAGGTAGTAGAACGCCCCGATCAGAGAGAACAACACCGCGACGACCGCCAACACGATGTAACCCGTGACCTGCGTGGCGAGCAAAGCCTGCAGCACCGCGAGCTTGGCGAAGAAGCCCACCATCGGGGGGATGCCCGCCAGCGAGAACATGAACACCAGCATGATGCCCGCGAGCCAGGGCCTGCGACGCGCCAGGCCCGCGAGGTCTTCGATCTGCTCGCTCTCGAAATCGTCACGCGCCAGGTAGAGGATCAGGCCGAAGGTGCCCAACGTGGTGAGCACGTAGCTGACGATGTAGAACATCGAGGAGCCGTAGGCGTCGGCCACCAGATCGGTCTTGCCGCCGATGACGCCCGCACTCATGCCCAGCAGCAGGAATCCCATCTGGGCGATGGTGGAGTAGGCCAGCATGCGCTTGAGGTTGCGCTGCACGATCGCGGCGAGGTTGCCGATCGCCAGCGACACCACCGCCAGCAGGATCATCATCTGCTGCCAGTCGGCCGCCATGCCCAACAGGCCTTCGACGAGCAGGCGCACGACTATGGCGAAAGCGGCGAGCTTGGGCGCCGCCGCAATCATCAGCGTGATCGCCGTCGGCGCGCCCTGGTACACATCGGGCACCCACATGTGGAAGGGCGCTGCACCCAGCTTGAAAGCCAGTCCCGCCATCACGAACACCACGCCCAGCACCAGCACCTCGCGCTGTGCAGCGCCCGAGGCGACCTGCGCAAGCACCCCCGGGATGCCAAGCGTGCCCGTGGCCCCATACACCATCGAAAGACCGTACAGCAGGAAACCGCTGGCGAGCGCCCCGAGCACGAAGTATTTCATCGCCGCTTCGGTGCTCAAGGCGTGGTCCCTGCGCAGGGCGGTCAGCGCATACAGCGACAGGCTCATCAGCTCGAGCCCGAGGTAGACCACCAGCAGGTGGTGCGCCGAGCACATCACCGAGATGCCCAGCAGCGCCAGCAGGGACAGGGTGAAGAACTCGCCCTTGAGCAACTCACGCGGTCCGAGGTAGGACTGCGCATAGGCCACGCTCAGCAGCACTGCGACGCAGGCCGACAACGCCAGCAGGTGACCGAGCATGTCGGACACCACCATCCCGCCCATGCCGTGCATCGTCATGCCCGACTGCAGGTACATCAGGTGCATCGCACCAACGCCCACGACCGTCGCCTGGGTGAGCCAATAGGTCAGGCGGCGCGCGGGGTCGGTGACCCAGAGATCGACGACCGCAATCAGCAGCGCCATCGCCAGCAGCACGATTTCCGGAAGGACGACGAGCCAGTTCATCGCGTTCATGATTTCGGGGGCCCGGTCAGGGAAGCTTGCTGGCCGCCACGTGCTGCAGCAGCTCGGTGACGGAGACGTGCATCACGTCGGTGAAGGGCTTGGGGTACAGGCCCATGGCCAGCACCGCCAGCGCCAGCAGCGCCAGCATCCCGAACTCACGCGCGTTCAGATCCTGCAGGTCCCGGACATGGTCGTTGGCCACCTCGCCGAAGTACACGCGCTTGACCATCCACAGCGTGTAGGCGGCGCCGAAGATCAGTGCGGTGGCCGCCAGGGCGCCCAGCCAGAAATTGGCCTGGACGGTGCCGAGGATCACCATCCACTCACCCACGAAGCCGGCCGTGCCCGGCAAGCCGGCGTTGGCCATCGCGAACAGCACCGCAAAGGCCGCAAAGCGCGGCATCGTGTTGGCCACCCCGCCATAGGCCGAGATCTCGCGAGAGTGCACCCGGTCGTACAGCACGCCGATGCACAGGAACATGGCGCCCGAGACGAAGCCATGGCTGATCATCTGCACCAGGCCGCCACTGACACCCAGCTCGTTGAAGACGAAGAAGCCCAGCGTGACGAAGCCCATGTGGGCGATCGACGAGTACGCCACCAGCTTCTTCATGTCCTGCTGCACCAGCGCCACCAGCCCGATGTAGATGACCGCGATCAGGCTGAGGGCGATCATCAGCCAGGCCCACTCACGGCTCGCATCGGGGGCGATGGGCATGGAAAAGCGCAGGAAACCGTAGGCCCCGAGCTTGAGCATGATCGCCGCCAGCACCACGGATCCGCCGGTGGGTGCCTCGACGTGGGCATCGGGCAGCCAGGTGTGCACCGGCCACATCGGGACCTTCACCGAGAAGGCCGCGAAGAAGGCGAAGAACAACAGCGTCTGCGCGGCCATCGGCAGCGGCAGGTCGTGCCAGGCGAGGATGTCGAAGCTGCCGCCGGAGCGGTGGTACAGGTACAGCAGCGCCACCAGCATCAGCAACGAGCCCAGCAGCGTGTACAGGAAGAACTTGAAGGCCGCATACACCCGCCGCGGGCCGCCCCAGACGCCGATGATGATGTACATCGGGATCAGCGTGGCCTCGAAGAAGACGTAGAACAGCAGGCCGTCGAGTGCGCTGAACACGCCGATCATCAATCCCGACAGGATGAGGAAGGCGCCCATGTACTGGTGCACCCGGTCGGTGATGACCTCCCACCCGGCGATCACGACGATCACGGTGATGAGGGCGGTCAGCAGCACGAACCACACGGAGATCCCGTCGACCCCCAGGTGGTAGCGCACGCTGAAGCGCTCGATCCAGGACAGGTTCTCGACGAACTGCATCGATGCGGTGGAGACATCGAATCCGGTGGCCAGTGGGATGGTCACGAGGAAGCCGGCCAGGGCGCCCAGCAGGGCCACCCATCGAACCGTATGCGCGTGCTCGTCACGGCCGGCAGCCAGCAGCAGCAGCCCACCCACCGCCACGGGCAGCCAGATGGCCACGCTCAGAAGACCCATTGAAACCTCTCCAACGCCATCACCCCAACCCCGCGCATGTCGACCACCTCACGCCGACCAGAAGGCCTGGAGGTGCGGCCACAGCCGCCAGGTCAGGAAACCGAAGACGCCGAGCACCATCGCCAGCGCATACCAGGACAGCAGACCGGTCTGGACCCGACGGGACCAGCCCGCCACGCGCGCCACGAGCCAGGCGGAACCGTTGACCGCAAACCCGTCGATCAGCGCGACGTCGCCACCCCTCCAGAGCCCACGCCCGAGCAGACGTGCGCCTGCGGCGATCACGTGCTCGTTGAACCAGTCCATGTAGTACTTGTGCTCGAGCACGCGCACCAGCGGCGACAACGCGCTGCCGATCGCCGCCGGCAGGGCTGGCTGCTTCAGGTAGAACCACCAGGCCACGACCACACCCGCGACGGCCAGCCAGAACGGCAAGGTCTGCAGACCATGCAGGGCCATCGCCCAGGCGCCGTGGAAACCCGCGGCGAGTTGCGTCATCGCGCCGTGGCGTGCAGCATCGACGAAGATCGCGTCCGAGAGGAAGTTGCCGAACAGCAGCGGCTGTATCGTCAGATAACCGATCACGACCGAGGGCACGGCCAGCAGCAGCAGCGGCACGGTGACGACCCAGGGCGACTCATGCGGCTCATGCGCGCCATGGTGGCCCTGCGCATGGTCGTCGTCGGCATGGGCGTGGTCGTCCTCGGGCGGATACGGCTTATGGCGGAAGCGCTGCTCGCCATGGAAGACGAGGAAGTACATCCTGAACGAGTAGAAGGCCGTGACGAACACGCCGGCAATGACGGCGAAGGTGGCAAAGCCCGCACCCGGGAGCTGACTGGCCTCGACCGCGAGGATGATGCTGTCCTTCGAATAGAAGCCCGCGAACAGCGGCGTGCCGATCAGCGCCAGCGAACCCAGCAGCGAGGTGATCCAGGTCAGCGGCATGTAGCGCCGCAACCCGCCCATGTTGCGGATGTCCTGATCGTGGTGCATCCCCATGATGACCGAACCCGCCCCGAGGAAGAGCAGCGCCTTGAAGAAGGCGTGGGTCATCAGATGGAAGACGGCCACCGAGTAGGCCGAGGCGCCGAGCGCGACAGTCATGTAGCCGAGCTGGCTCAGCGTGGAGTAGGCCACCACGCGCTTGATGTCGTTCTGGATGATGCCCAGGAAGCCCATGAACAGCGCCGTGATCGCGCCGATCACGAGCACGAAGTTCAGCGCCGCGTCGCTGAGCTCGAACAGCGGCGACATGCGGGCGACCATGAAGATGCCGGCCGTGACCATGGTCGCGGCGTGGATCAGCGCCGAGATCGGGGTCGGACCTTCCATCGAGTCGGGCAGCCAGACGTGCAGCGGGAACTGCGCGCTCTTGCCCATCGCGCCGATGAACAGGCAGATGCAGGCCACCGTCAGCAGCGCCCAGTCGGTGCCGGGGAAGCTGAGCTTGGACAGCTCGCCGGCCTTGGCAAAGGTCTCGCCGTAGTTCAGCGTGCCGGCGTAGGCCGTGAGCAGGCCGATGCCGAGGATGAAGCCGAAGTCGCCCACCCGGTTCACCAGGAAGGCCTTCATGTTGGCGAAGATCGCGGTGGGCTTCTTGAACCAGAAGCCGATCAGCAGGTAGCTGACCAGACCCACGGCCTCCCAGCCGAAGAACAACTGCAGGAAGTTGTTGCTCATGACGAGCATGAGCATCGAGAACGTGAACAGGCTGATGTAGGCGAAGAAGCGCTGGTAGCCCGGGTCCTCGGCCATGTAGCCGATGGTGTAGACGTGCACCATCAGCGACACGAAGGTGACGACGCACATCATCATCGCCGTCAGGCCGTCGACCAGGAAGCCGACCTCCATCCTCAACTCGCCCAGGACCATCCATTCGTAGATCGTCTGGTTGAAGCGTGCGCCCCCGACCACGTCCACCAGCACGAGCAGCGAGCACACGAAGGAGATCAGGACCCCGACGATGGTGACCACGTGGGCGCCGCGTCGGCCGATGGCGCCGCCGGCCAGGCCTGAGATCAGCGCCCCGGCCAGGGGCGCCAGCGGCACGGTCAGGAGGAGATTCTGGGAAAGGGTGGCTGCAGACATCTTGGCGACCTCAGCCCTTCAACGCGTTCAACCGCTCGACCTCGATCGTCGACCGGTTCCGGAACAGCACGACCAGGATGGCCAGGCCGATGGCCGACTCGGCCGCGGCCACCGTGAGGATGAAGAAGACGAAGACCTGACCGCCGATGCGATCGGCCTCCAGCGGCAGGTAGTGCGAGAAGGCCACGAAATTCAGGTTCACCGCCAGCAGCATCAGTTCGATGGCCATCAGCAGCACGATCAGGTTGCGTCGGTTCAGGAAGATACCGACGACCGACAACGCGAACAGCACGCCACCGAGTGCGAGGAAATGGCCCAGGGTCAAAGCGCCCATCTCAGGACTCCCCGCCGTTGGAGGCCGGCATCTCGGGGTTGCGTTCCGCGGGCATGCGGACCACGCGCAAACGGTCCGCCTTGCGCGCCCTGACCTGCAACGATGCGTCGATGGCGCGGCTGTCCTTGCGCCGCCGCAGCGTCAGCGCGATGGCCGCGATGATGGCCACCAGCAACAGCACCGCCGCCACCTGCAAGGGATAGAGGTAATCGGTGTAGATCGCGATGCCGAGCAGGCGGGTGTTGCCGACCTCGGCCAGCTTCGGGTCGACCGGCGCCTGCGTTTCCCGGAAACTGCCCATCAGGACCAGCGCGAGCTCGATGGCGATCACTGCCCCCACGCCCGCAGCCACGGGGAAGTGTTTCCAGAAACCCTCCCGGAAACCGTCGGAGTTGAGATCGAGCATCATCACGACGAACAGGAAGAGCACCATCACGGCGCCGATGTAGACGAGGATCAGCGTGATCGCGAGGAACTCCGCCGACAGCAGCATCCACAGGCAACTGGCGCTGAAGAACGCCAGCATGAGGAACAGCGCGGCGTGGACCATGCTGCGCGCCGTGATCACGCGGAAGGACGCGAACAGCAGCACGGCCGAGAAAACGTAGAAGAGTGCGGTGATGGTGTTCATGGCGTGGGCGCGCGTCAGTCGGCGGCTTCGGCCGGGTGCCGTCCATCGGTTACTCCGGTGCCTTGCGAAGCGCCCGGGGCACATGCCCCGTCGTCACATCGCCGGATTGGACCTGTGGCAGCAACCGGGCTGCAGCCCTCAACGGTACTTGGCGTCGGCCTCCCGGTTGGCGGCGATCTCTTTTTCGTAGCGGTCACCGACCGCCAGCAGCATGTCCTTGGTGAAGTACAGGTCGCCGCGCTTCTCGCCGTGGTACTCGAAGATGTGGGTCTCGACGATCGAGTCCACCGGGCAGCTCTCCTCGCAGAATCCGCAGAAGATGCACTTGGTCAGGTCGATGTCGTAGCGCTTGGTCCGACGCGTGCCGTCGTCGCGCACCTCGGATTCGATCGTGATGGCCATGGCCGGGCACACCGCCTCGCACAGCTTGCAGGCGATGCAGCGCTCCTCGCCGTTGTCGTAGCGGCGCAGCGCGTGCAGGCCGCGGAAGCGCGGCGACTGCGGCGTCTTCTCCTCGGGGAACTGCACCGTGATCGTGCGCGACAGGAAGTGCCGGCCGGTCAGGGCCAGGCCCTTGAACAGCTCGGTGAGCATGAAACTCTGCAGGACGTCCTTGACTGCCATGATCGTCGCGTCTCGGGGCTTACTTCCAGATGTTGAACGGGGTCTGCATCCACAGGCCGACCACCACCAGCCACACCAGGGTGACGGGGATGAAGATCTTCCAGCCCAGGCGCATGATCTGGTCGTAGCGGAAGCGCGGGAAGGTCGCGCGCACCCACAGGAACATGGTGACAACGACGAAGACCTTGATCCCGAGCCAGATCCAGCCGGGGATGAAGGCCAGCGCCTCGACCGGGGGCAGCCACCCGCCGAGGAACAGCAGCACGCACAGCATCGACACCAGGATCATGTTCGCGTACTCGGCCAGGAAGAACATCGCGAACGACATCCCCGAATACTCGATCATGTGGCCGGCGACGATCTCCGACTCGCCCTCGACGACGTCGAAGGGGTGGCGATTGGTCTCGGCCAGGCCGGCGATGAAATAGACCACGAAGATGGGCAGCAGCGGCAGCCAGTTCCACGACAGGAAGCCGAGGCCCATCTCCGCGAACGTGCCCCTGCCCTGCGACATCACGATGTCGGTGATGTTCATGCTGGCCGACACCATCAGCACCACCACCAGCGCGAAGCCCATCGCGATTTCGTAGGACACCATCTGGGCCGAAGCGCGCAACGCCCCGAGGAAGGCGTACTTCGAATTCGACGCCCAGCCGGCGATGATCACGCCGTAGACCTCGAGCGAGGTGATGGCCATCAGGAAGAGCAAACCGGCGTTGACGTTGGCCAGCGCCACGTCCGGCCCGAAGGGAATGACCGCCCAGGCCGCCAGTGCCGGCATGATGGTCATGACCGGGCCGAGGAAGAACAGGCCCTTGTTCGCCGCCGTCGGGCGGATGATCTCCTTGAAGATCAGCTTGACCGCATCAGCGATCGGCGTGAGCAGCCCCCAGGGGCCGACGCGGTTGGGGCCCGGGCGGATCTGGCTCCAGCCGATGGCCTTGCGCTCCCACAGCGTCAGGTAGGCCACGCAGCCCATCAACGGCAGCACGACCGCGACGATCTTGATCAGGCTCCAGACCACAAGCCACAGCGTCGGGCCGAGCAGCGCCGCGCCCGCGGCATTGAGTTGGTCGATCATGCGAGCGCTCCTGCCGCCGCCGCAGCCGCCACCGGGGCGACACCCGGCACGCGCTCGAGCACGACGTTGCCGGTCATCGACCCCAGCCCGACCGTGTCGGCATGGCCTGCGGGCACGCGGGCACACCCCCAAGCCAGTGTCGGCTCCACACGCGCCGGCAGCACGACAGCCGCATTCCCTTGTCGAACGCGAACGCGATCGCCCGGCTGCAGACCGAGTTCGGCCCACAGCGCGGCATTCACGCCCACCTGGGGCGGCCGTGCGTCAGCCGTCTGCTGCAAGGCGGGCGCACGGCGCACGAGCGCGTCGGAGGCGTAGATCGGCACATCGGCCACGCGCTGAAGGCCTGCGCCGGCTGCGCCAGCCGAAGCTGCCGCCGCCACGGTGCTGGCGTTGGACAGGCGATGTGCAAGCGTCGCTTCGTCACCCACCGCAGCGGCGCGCACCTGCTCGGCGCTCTCGAAGTCGAAACCCTGCAGCCCGAGGAGATTGCCCAGCACTCGCAGCACCTTCCAGCCCGGTCGGGTCTCGCCCAGCGGCTTGACCACGCCATGGAAACCCTGGACTCGGCCTTCGGCATTGACGAAGGTGCCCGAGGTCTCGGTGTAGGGAGCGATCGGCAGCAGCACGTCGGCACCCTCGACCGCGGCGTCCTTGAAGCTGGTGAGGGCCACCACCATCGACGCCTGCTGCAGCGCGGCGTGCGCCACCTGCGGATCGGCCATGTCGAGCACAGGTTCGACGTTCAGCAGCAGCAGCGCGCGACGCGGCTGCGCCAGCATGGCCGCGGCGTCCAGACCGCCCGGGCCGGGCAGCGCGCCGGCGAGTTGCGCGCCCACGCTGTTGGCGGCCTCGCACAGCTGGCCGACCCGGGCCCCGGTGCGCTCGGCGATCCAGTTCGCCAGCGCCAGCAGCTCGGCCGCGCGCGGATGCTGCACCGCGGCATTGCCGAGCAGCACAGCCTTGCGCTCACCCGACAGCAGGGTCGCCGCGGCGGCCTGCGCCGCCTCGGTGGCGGTGCCTGGGGCCGGGGCCTCCACGCCCTGGGCTGCCGCGACCGCAGCCGCGATGTCGGCCAGGGCCTGCACCCAATCGGCCGGGGCGGCGGTCAGACGCTGCGCCATCGGCATCAGCCAGTCGTCGTGCACCGCATGCAGGCTGACGACCTTGGCGCCCTGACGCGCGGCCTGACGGATGCGCTGCGAGAACAGCGGGTGGTCCTTGCGCAGGAAAGAGCCGACGACGAGCACGCGCTGCAGCGTTGACAACTCTGCGATCGGCAGGCCGAGCCAGCGTGCCCCGCCTTCGGGCGCGCCGTCGCGGCGGAAGTCGGCGTGGCGCAGCCGGTGGTCGACGTTCTGCGACCCCAGACCACGCACGAGCGCGCCCAGCAGGTGCAGTTCCTCGACGGTGGCGTGGGGCGAGCCCAGGGCGCCCACACTGGCCGGGCCGTGCTCGGCGATGATCTGTTTCAGGCCGGTGGCGACGTATTCGAGCGCGGTCGTCCAGTCGGTTGCCACCCACTGTCCGCCCTGCTTGACCATCGGCTGGGTCAGACGCTGGTCGCTGTTCAGGGCCTCGTAGCTGAAGCGGTCACGGTCGGCGATCCAGCACTCGTTGACGGCCTCGTTCTCCAGCGGCACGACACGCATCACCCGCTGGCCCTTGACCTGCACGATCAGGTTGGCGCCGGTCGAATCGTGCGGGCTCACGCTCTTGCGGCGCGAGAGCTCCCAGGTGCGTGCGCTGTAGCGGAAGGGCTTGCTCGTCAGCGCGCCGACCGGGCAGATGTCGATCATGTTGCCCGACAGCTCGGAGTCCACCGTGCGGCCGACGAAGGTGGTGATCTCGCTGTGCTCGCCGCGGTGCAGCATGCCCAGCTCCATCACGCCGGCGATCTCCTGGCCGAAGCGCACGCAGCGGGTGCAGTGGATGCACCGGCTCATCTCCTCCATCGAGATCAGCGGGCCGATGTTCTTGTGGAAGACGACGCGCTTCTCCTCCTGGTAGCGCGAGGCCGAGCCGCCGTAGCCCACCGCCAGATCCTGCAACTGGCACTCGCCGCCCTGGTCGCAGATCGGGCAGTCCAGCGGGTGGTTGATGAGGAGGAACTCCATCACCGACTTCTGCGCCTTGACCGCCTTGTCGCTCTTGGTGCGCACGATCATGCCGTTCGTCACCGGCGTCGCGCAGGCCGGCATGGGCTTGGGCGCCTTCTCGACGTCGACCAGGCACATGCGGCAGTTGGCCGCGATGCTGAGCTTCTTGTGATAGCAGAAGTGCGGGATGTAGGTGCCCGCCGCATCGGCCGCGTGCATCACCATGCTGCCCGCAGGCACGCTGACCTTCTGGCCGTCGAGTTCGATCTCAACCATCTGTGCTGTCCCGCCCGCTCAGCCGGCCGTGCCCGGCAGGCAGGCCTTGTACTCGACGTGGTGCGCGAACTCGTCGCGGAAGTGCTTGAGCATGCCCTGCACCGGCATGGCCGCCGCGTCGCCCAGCGCGCAGATCGTGCGGCCCTTGATGTTGTCGGCCACCGAGTCGAGCAGGTCCAGGTCCTCGGGGCGGCCCTTGCCGTGCTCGATGCGGTCGACCATGCGCCACAGCCAGCCCGTGCCCTCGCGGCAGGGCGTGCACTGGCCGCAGCTCTCGTGCTGGTAGAAGTAGCTCAGCCGCAGCAGGCTGCGCACCATGCAGCGCGTGTCGTCCATCACGATCACCGCGCCCGAGCCCAGCATCGAGCCGGCCTTGGCGATGGCGTCATAGTCCATCGTGATGTCCATCATGATCTTCGCAGGCAGCACCGGTGCCGACGAGCCACCCGGGATCACGGCCTTCAGCGCGCGCCCACCGCGCACGCCGCCAGCGAGTTCGAGCAGCTTGGAGAACGGTGTGCCCAGCGGAACCTCGAAGTTGCCGGGCTTCTCGACATCGCCCACCACCGAGAAGATCTTGGTGCCGCCGTTGTTGGGCTTGCCGCACTCCAGGTAGGCCTGCCCACCGTGGTTGATGATCCACGGCACCGCGGCGAAGGTCTCGGTGTTGTTGATGGTCGTGGGCTTGCCGTACAGGCCGAAGCTGGCCGGGAACGGCGGCTTGAAGCGCGGTTGACCTTTCTTGCCCTCCAGCGACTCGAGCAGCGCCGTCTCCTCGCCGCAGATGTAGGCACCGAAGCCGTGGTGCGCGTGGAGTTGGAAGCTGTGGTTGGAGCCGAGGATGCGATCGCCCAGGAAGCCGGCGGCACGTGCCTCATCCAACGCCTCTTCGAAGCGCTCGTAGACCTCGAAGATCTCGCCGTGGATGTAGTTGTAGCCCACCGCGATGCCCATCGCGTAGGCCGCGATCGTCATGCCCTCGATGACGATGTGCGGGTTGTAGGCGAGGATGTCGCGGTCCTTGCAGGTCCCCGGCTCGCCCTCGTCGGAGTTGCACACCAGGTATTTCGCGCCAGGAAACTGGCGCGGCATGAAGCTCCACTTCAGCCCGGTGGGGAAGCCCGCGCCGCCGCGGCCGCGCAGCGCCGAGAGCTTGACCTCGGCGATCACCTGCTCGGGCGTCATGCCCGGGCCGCCGTCGGCGCCGAGGATCTTCTTCAGCGCGGCGTAGCCGCCACGGGCCACGTAGTCCTGCAGGCGCCAGTTGCTGCCGTCCAGCCCGGCATAGATCTGCGGGTTGACGTGCCGACCGTGGAAGCAGGTCTCGTGGCCGCGGGCCTGGAAGCGGGCCAGACGGTCCAGGAGGTCCGGGGCGACTCGGGCGTTCATGCAGTCCCCTTCAGCGTCTGGACCAGGTCATCCAGCCGCGCGTCGCTCATGAAGCTGAGCATCTTGCGATCGTTCACCAGCAGCACCGGCGCGTCGGCGCAGGCGCCCAGGCACTCGCTGGGCTGCACGGTGAAAGCACCGTCGGCGGTGGTGCCGTAAGGCTCGACGCCGAGCGCGTGGCACAGATGGTCCAGTGCCTTCTGGCCCCCACGCAACTGGCACGGCAGGTTGGTGCAGACGTTGAGCTTGTAGGCGCCCACCGGCTGCTGGTTGTACATGTTGTAGAAGGTCGTGACCTCACGCACGGCCACCGGCGCCATGCCCAGGTACTGCGCCACTGCCTCCTCGGCCTCGGGCGAGACCCAGCCCTGCTCCTGCTGGACGATGGACAGGCAGGCCATCACAGCCGACTGCGCCTGGTCCGCAGGGTACTTCGCGACCTCGCGATCGAAGCGCGCGCGTGTGGATTCGGACAACTGCATCATCTGTCGATCTCGCCGAACACGATGTCCATCGTGCCGATCACGGCCACGGCGTCGGCGATCATGTGGCCGCGGCTCATCTCGTCCAGCGCCGCCAGGTGCGAAAAACCGGGCGGGCGGATCTTCAGCCGGTAGGGCTTGTTGGCTCCGTCACTGACGATGTATATCCCGAACTCGCCCTTGGGGTGCTCCACCGCCGCGTAGGCCTCACCCTCGGGCACGTGGAAGCCCTCGGTGAAGAGCTTGAAGTGGTGGATCAGCTCCTCCATGCTCGACTTCATCTCGACGCGTGCGGGCGGCGCCACCTTGTGGTTGTCGGTGATCACCGGGCCAGGGTTGCGACGCAGCCAGTCGACGCATTGCTGCACGATGCGGTTGGACTGGCGCATCTCCTCGACACGCACGAGGTAGCGGTCGTAGGTGTCCCCGTTGACACCCAGCGGGATGTCGAAGTCCATCCGGTCGTAGACGTCGTAGGGTTGCTTCTTGCGCAGATCCCAGGCGATGCCGGAGCCGCGCAGCATCGGGCCGGTGAAGCCGAGGTTCAGGGCCCGCTCGGGCGAGACGACGCCGATGCCCACCGTCCGTTGCTTCCAGATCCGGTTGTCGGTCAGCAGGGTCTCGTAGTCGTCGACGTTCTTCGGGAAGCGCCGGCAGAAATCCTCGATGAAATCCAGCAGCGAGCCCTGACGGTTCTCGTTCAGCGCCTTGATCGCGCGCTCGTTCTTGATGCGGCTGACCCGGTACTGCGGCATCGCATCCGGCAGGTCGCGATACACGCCACCCGGACGGAAGTAGGCCGCGTGCATGCGTGCGCCCGACACCGCCTCGTACATGTCGAAGATGTCCTCACGCTCGCGGAAGCAGTAGATGAGGATGTTCATCGCACCGCAGTCCAGCCCGTGCGCGCCCAGCCACAGCAGGTGGTTCAGGATGCGGGTCAGCTCCGCGAACATCACCCGGATGTACTGCGCGCGCTCGGGCACCTCGACGCCGAGCAGCTTCTCGATCGCCAGGCAGTAGGCGTGCTCGTTGGCCATCATCGACACGTAGTCGAGACGGTCCATGTACGGCAGCGACTGGATGTAGGTCTTGCTCTCGGCCAGCTTCTCGGTGGCACGGTGCAGCAGGCCGATGTGCGGGTCGGCGCGCTGGATGACCTCGCCGTCGAGTTCCAGCACAAGGCGCAGCACGCCGTGCGCCGCCGGGTGCTGCGGCCCGAAGTTGAGGGTGTAGTTCTTGATCTCGGCCATGTTCCGGAAGGCTGGTCAGTGCAGGCCGCCGTAGTGGTCTTCGCGCACGACGCGCGGCGTGATCTCACGCGGCTCGATCGTCACCGGCTGGTAGATGACGCGGCCGGCCTCGGGGTCGTAGCGCATCTCGACGTGGCCGCTGACCGGGAAATCCTTGCGCATCGGGTGACCGATGAAACCGTAGTCGGTGAGGATGCGCCGCAGGTCGTCGTGGCCCTCGAAGACGATGCCATAGAGGTCGAAGGCCTCGCGCTCGAACCAGTTGGCCGAGTTCCATACCGGCGTCACGGACGCGACGGCAGGGAGGTCGTCGTCCGGGGCAAAGGACTTCAACCGCAGGCGCCAGTTGTGCGTGACGCTGAGCAGGTGCGACACGACACAGAAGCGCGGGCCGTCCCAGGGGGCGTTGCGATAGTCGCTGTAATCCACGCCGCACAGGTCGATCAACTGCTCGAAGCGCAGCGCCGGATCGTCCCGCAGTGTCTGCGCAATGCGCAGGTAGTCGGAGGCGCCGACGGTCAGCGTCAATTCGCCGCGCTCACGCTTCAACGCGCGCACACCATCGCCAAGGGTCGATTGCAGCGCCGCCTGCAGGGTCTCGAGTCGGTTGCTCATGGGTAGGGCGAGGCTCCGGTGCTCAGCGCGCGATCGTGTTCTCGCGTCGGATCTTGGCCTGCAACTGCAGGATCCCGTACAGCAGGGCCTCGGCGGTGGGCGGACAGCCCGGCACGTAGACGTCCACCGGGACGATGCGGTCGCAGCCGCGCACCACCGAGTAGCTGTAGTGGTAGTAACCCCCGCCGTTGGCGCACGAGCCCATGCTCAGCACCCAGCGCGGCTCGGCCATCTGGTCGTAGACCTTGCGCAGCGCCGGCGCCATCTTGTTGCACAGCGTGCCGGCCACGATCATCAGGTCGCTCTGGCGCGGGCTGGGGCGGAAGAGCATGCCGAAGCGGTCGATGTCGTAGCGCGCCGCACCGGCGTGCATCATCTCCACGGCACAGCAGGCCAGGCCGAAGGTCATCGGCCACAGCGAGCCCGTCTTGGACCAGTTGATCAGCTTGTCCACCGAGGTGGTGACGAAGCCTTCCTTCAGTACGCCTTCGATGCCCATGAATCCGTCCTCACCCCGACTCACTCCCAGTCCAGGGCGCCCTTCTTCCATTCGTAGACGAAGCCGACCACCAGGATCCCGAGGAAGACCATCATGGCCCAGAAGCCGGTGGCGCCGATGTCGTTCAGCGACACCGCCCACGGGAACAGGAAGGCGATCTCGAGGTCGAACAGGATGAAAAGAATGGCCACGAGGTAATAGCGCACGTCGAACTGCATGCGCGCGTCCTCGAAGGCCTCGAAGCCGCACTCGTAGGGGCTGTTCTTGGCAGCGTCGGGCCGGTTGGGGCCGAAGATGAAGCCCAGCACCTGGGGCGCGACGCCCACTCCCACGCCGACAAGGATGAACAGGATGACCGGAAGGTACTCTTGCAGGTTCATCTCATCGACCGATCATGCAGCGCCTGTTGTGCCGGACGTTGTGAACGGTCGCGTCTGCACGACGCGGCCCGAAGACCGCAATCGATCGCGATTTCCCTCCCCGCATCGAAACCCGCAGGGGCCGCGCGCCGGAGCCGGAACCCCTCCGGGCGCGATCGTTCAGTTTGTTCTGGTGCCGACGGCGAGACTCGAACTCGCACAGCTTTCGCCACTACCCCCTCAAGATAGCGTGTCTACCAATTTCACCACGTCGGCTTGACATGAACCTGAATCCGGTCAGCACCTTCGCACGATCCCGCCAGATCTTCAGGAAAGCACGCATTCTAATATGCCGGAACACCCGTGACGACGCTGCGCGCCTTCCTGCCTCAACGCTGCGCCGGGGCCACCGGCGCGGGCACGCCGGCCGCGCCGGACGCACCAGCAGCAGGCTCCTGCGCAGCAGGCACTGCGCCAGGGATGGCAGGCGGAGTCACCGAGCCTGCAGGTGCCGGGGCGGAAGGCGCCGGACGGTCGAGCACACTGCCCCCGCCAACCCCACCTGCGCTTCCCCCCTTGCTGGCCAGCAAGGCGAGGCCGAGCGTGCAGACGAAGAAGACCGTCGCGCACACCGCGGTGGAGCGGGACAGGAAATTCGCGCTGCCCGTGGCACCGAACAGGCTGCCTGACGAGCCGCCACCGAAGGAGGCGCCCATGTCGGCGCCCTTGCCGTGCTGGACCAGTACCAAGCCGATCATGACCAGCGCGGACACGATCTGCAAGGCCAGGAGCAGGTTCATCCAGATCTGCATGGTGGGAAAACTCCGAAAGATCAATGCACGCCACGCCACGAGCCGCGGGGAGCGACCAGGCAGACGTGGAGGGAACTCAATGGGCGGGCAGTGGTGGCAGTCACGACGATCGCTAGGCTTCAGGATCCAGCGGCACGACAGATCGCGCCGAAGTCGCCCGCCTTCAGGGCCGCGCCGCCGATCAATCCGCCGTCGATGTCGGCCTGGGAGAAAAGCGCCGTCGCGTTGTCCGGCTTGACGCTGCCGCCATAGAGGATGCGCATCCGCTGCGCGTGAGCACTGGCAGCACCGAGTTGGGCCCGCAGCGTGGCGTGGACCGCCTGCGCCTGCACCGGGGTGGCGGTCAAGCCGGTGCCGATCGCCCAGACCGGCTCGTATGCCACGACGATCTCGCCGACGCAGTGACCCAGGGCGTGGATGACCACCGACAACTGCCGCTTGACCACCTCATCCGTCAGACCGCCTTCGCGCTGAGCGAGCGTTTCACCGACACAGACGATGGGGGTGATGCCATGCGCCAGCAGCGCGCCAGCCTTGCGGGCCACCAGTTCGTCGGACTCGGCGTGCAGGGTCCGACGCTCGGAGTGCCCGACGATCGCATACCGGCATCCGAAGTCGGCCAACATCGACGCCGACACCTCGCCGGTATAGGCCCCTTGCGCATGGGCCGAGCAATCCTGCGCGCCCCAGTCGATCCCCGTGCCCGCGAGGCGTTCGGCGACCTGCGGCAGGTAGGGAAAAGGCGGGCAGACGGCGACCTCACACGCGGTTGGCGTGCCCTGCACGATCAGTTGCAGCAATTCGGCATTGGACTGCACGCTGCCGTGCATCTTCCAGTTGCCCACCACGAGCTTGCGTCGCGACATCGGCTTCAATTCCAACTCAGGACGATCTTGCCGACATGGGTGCTCGACTCCATCAGGGCGTGCGCCTGCGCCGCCTGCGGTGCATCGAACACCCGATGGATCACCGGACGCACCTCGCCCGACTCGATCAGCGGCCACACGCGCTCGCGCAAGGCCGAGGCGATACGGGCCTTGTAGGCAACGGACCGGGGACGCAACGTCGAGCCGGAGATCGTGACGCGCTTGCGCAGCAGCAGCCCCGCATCGATGGAACTGCTGGTGCCACCCTGCACCGCGATCACCGCGATACGGCCATCATCGGCGACGCAGCCGAGCTCGCGACCCAGGTAGTCGCCTGCCACCATGTCAAGGATGACATCTGCACCCCGGCCCGCGGTCGATCGCAGCGTTTCCGCCACGAAGTCACGGGTCCGGTAGTTCACGGCGACATCGGCACCCAGGGCAACGCACGCAGCGCACTTCTCGTCGGTGCCGGCGGTGACGATGACCCGGCAACCCCAGGCGCGGGCCAACGCGATGGCCGTCACGCCGATGCCACTGCTGCCGCCCTGCACGAGCAGCGTCTGTCCCGCCTGCAAGGCCGCGATCTCGAAGACGTTCTGCCAGACGGTGAAGAAGGTCTCCGGCAGGGCTGCGGCCTGGATGTCGTCCAGACCTGCCGGGATGGGCAGGCACTGCCCGACCGGCGCCACACAGTGGCGCGCGTATCCCCCGCCCGCCACCAGTGCACAGACGCGATCTCCCTCACGCCAACCAGCCGCCGACATCGCCGCAGCGTCACCGTCGACGATGACTCCGGCGATCTCGAGCCCAGGCAGGTCGGAGACCCCAGGCGGCATCGGATACAGACCCTTGCGCTGCAACACATCGGGCCGGTTGACGCCGCTGGCCGACACCTGGATCAACACCTCACCCGCTCCATGCGCCGGGGCTGGCCGAACGCAGGGAACCAGGACCTCCGGGCCCCCGGGCCGAACGATCTCGATCGCGTTCATGGCATCTGGTGCGGCAGGTCAGTCCGGACGGTTGTCGCCGGACTCGGCGTGCCCCTCGCCCGGCTGGGCGGCCGATTCGCCCGCCGATTCGCCCGCCGATGCGCCTTCGCGAAGCTCACGCGGCTCACGCGGCTCGCGCGGCTCCCGACGCGGTCGGTCCCCGCGATCGCCGCGATCCCGGCGCCCTCCCCGATCGCCCCGATCCCCACGGTCACCATGCTCGCGCCGCGGGCGCTCCTCGTCGACCATGCCCTCCGGGCGGTCGAGCAGGGCCTTCATCGACAGCTTGATGCGACCCTTCTCGTCGGTCTCGAGCACCTTGACCTTGACGATCTGCCCTTCCTGGAGGTAATCCTCGACCTTTTCCACCCGCTCGAAGGCGATCTGGCTGATGTGCAGCAGACCGTCCTTGCCCGGCAGGATGTTGACGAGCGCACCGAAGTCCAGGATCTTGGTCACCGGGCCTTCGTAGACCTTGCCGATCTCGGCCTCGGCGGTGATCTCCTCGATGCGCTTGCGGGCGTAGGCCGCCCGGTCGGCGTCGGTGGAGGCGATCGTGATCGTGCCGTCCTCGCCGATGTCGATCGTGCAGCCCGTCTCCTCGGTCAGCGCACGGATGGTCGCCCCACCCTTGCCGATGACGTCGCGGATCTTCTCCGGGTTGATCTTCATCGAGTACAGGCGCGGCGCGAAGTTGCTGACCTCGGTCTTGGCCTCACCCATCGCCTCGACCATCTTGGCCAGGATGTGCATGCGCGCTTCCTTGGCCTGCGCAAGTGCGACCTGCATGATCTCCTTGGTGATGCCCTGGATCTTGATGTCCATCTGCAGGGCGGTCACGCCGTGGGTGGTGCCCGCCACCTTGAAGTCCATGTCGCCGAGGTGATCCTCGTCGCCCAGGATGTCGGTGAGCACCGCGAATCGGTTGCCCTCCTTGATCAGGCCCATGGCGATGCCCGCCACGTGCGCCTTCATGGGCACGCCGGCGTCCATCAGCGCGAGGCAGCCACCGCACACCGAGGCCATCGACGACGAGCCATTGCTCTCCGTGATCTCGCTGACCACGCGCAGCACATAGGGGAAGTCTTCCTTCGACGGCAGCGCGGCCACGAGCGCGCGCTTGGCCAGGCGGCCGTGGCCGATCTCGCGGCGCTTGGGGCTGCCCACGCGGCCCGTCTCGCCGGTGGCGAACGGAGGCATGTTGTAGTGCAGCATGAAGCGGTCTTCGAAATCGCCGGACAGCGCGTCGATGCGCTGCGCGTCGCGCTCCGTGCCCAGCGTGGCCACCGCCAGCGCCTGTGTCTCGCCACGGGTGAACAGCGCAGAGCCGTGCGTCCGCGGCAGCACCGAGGTACGGATCTCGATGGGACGCACGGTGCGCGTGTCGCGCCCGTCGATCCGCGGATCGCCCGCAAGGATCTGCCCCCGCACGAGGCCCGCCTCGATCTCGAAGAGCAAGGCCTCGACCTTGACCTCGTCGAATTCGACCCCTTCGGCCTTCAAGGCCGCCTTGGTGGCGGCGTAGGCTTCCCGGCAGGCCTGTGTGCGGGCCTGCTTGCTGCGGATCTGGTAGGCGGCGCGCAGCGGCTCCAGCGCCAGCGCATTGACCTTCGCGATGAAGGCCTCGTCCTTGGCGGGGGGCGTCCAGGTGCCTGCGGCTTGCCACTCGGGCTTGCCGGCGTCGCGCACCAGTTCATGGATGGCTTCGATGGCCACCTTGCCCTGGTCGTGGCCGTAGACAACGGCGCCGAGCATGACCTCTTCGCTCAGCTGGTCAGCCTCGGACTCGACCATCAGCACGGCGGCCTCGGTGCCGGCGACGACCAGATCCAGCTTGCTGTTGGCCAGCTCGGCCTTGCCCGGGTTCAGCACGTACTCGCCGTTGACATAGCCCACGCGGGCAGCCCCCACGGGCCCGTTGAACGGGATGCCGCTGATGGACAGCGCCGCGCTCGTGGCGATCAACGCGGCGATGTCGGCCTGGACCTCGGGGTTCAGGCTCAGCACGTGGACGACGACCTGCACCTCGTTGAAGAAACCGTCCGGGAACAGCGGACGGATCGGGCGGTCGATCAGCCGGCTGGTCAGCGTCTCGAGTTCGCTGGGCCGGCCTTCGCGCTTGAAGAAGCTGCCGGGGATCTTGCCGGCGGCGTAGGTCTTCTCGAGGTAGTCGACCGTCAGGGGAAAGAAATCCTGGCCGGGCTTGGCGTTCTTGGCCGCCACCACGGTGGCGAGCACCACCGTGCCCTCGATGTCGACCAAAACGGCACCGGTGGACTGACGTGCGATCTCGCCCGTCTCCATCGTGACGCGGTGGGGACCCCACTGAAAGGTCTTGACGACCTTGTTGAACATGCTCATGCCATCTGCTCCTGTGTGGGCGCGCTGGTCAGCCCCGCGCCGCGGGCCGGAGCCACAGGTCGACGGCAACAATGCCATTCCAGCGCGACTCGGCGGATCCCCGCAGCCAATCGCCCTGGAATGACACAGCAGTTGCCTGTTTTCCCGTGACCTCCCGACGTGACACGGCGCGCTCGAACGAGGAGCACCGCGTCACGCCATCGATGATCACCCGACGCTTACTTGCGCAGACCCAGCTTCTGGATCAACGCCGTGTAGCGATCGGCATCCCTGTCCTTCAGATAAGCCAACAGGCTCTTGCGCTGGTTGACCAGCTTCAACAGCCCGCGGCGACCGTGATGGTCCTTCTTGTGAAGCTTGAAGTGCGGGGTCAATTCGTTGATGCGCGCCGTCAGGAGCGCCACCTGCACTTCGGGTGATCCGGTGTCCGCCGCGCCGCGCGCATGGGCCTGGATCACCTCAGCCTTCTGCTGGCTGTTCATCGTCATCGCGATTTCCTCTGGAAAGCCGGAAACCACGCCATCTTGCGCACCTGCCGGCGCGACCTGCGCGGTTCCCGAAGGCCGGATGGCCGTTTCACTTGCGAACGCGGGTGGAACCGACCCGCGCCGTGCCTCGTCATCCCCCGCGGCTGTAGCGCTCCAGGCATCTGCCGGACAGCCACCGCCCCGTGGAACAACCCCGCATTCTAACTCACCGGTCCTGCAGCGCCTTCGCAAGTCGGCGGACGCCCAGACGCAAGCGCTCGGTGTCGCGCGAGGCGAAGCACCAGCGCAACCAGCCCTGCCCTTCAGGCCCGAAGGCAGCACCGGGTGCGAGCCCCAGGCCGTGCTGCAACACCAGTTCACGGGCAAAGGCCAACGAGTCGGAGACGCCCTCGACCCGAAGGAAGGCGTACATCCCTCCCACAGGGGCATCCACCGTGACCTGCGGCACGCCCCGCAGGCCTGCGACGAGTTCGTCGCGGCAGGCGAGCATGCGCTGCTGCAGCGCGGGCACCAGCGATGGAGCCAGTCGTACCGCTTCCAGCGCACCGCGCTGGACGAAGACAGGCGCACAGGAGGTGTTGAACTCGATCAGTTTGCCGACCGCGTCCAGGCAGTTCGGTGGCACGACGACCCAACCCAGGCGCCAGCCCGTCATCAGGAAGCTCTTGGAGAAGCTCTGCACCACCACCACCCGGTCATCGGGCGAGGCCAGATCAAGAAAGCTGGGCGCTGCCACACCGTCGCCGTAGTACAGCCGCTCATAGACCTCGTCGGCCACGATCCAGGTGCCGGTGCGACGGCAATGGTCGAGGATCGCCTGGACTTCCGCACGATCGAGGGTCCAGCCGGTGGGGTTGTTGGGCGCGTTGACGAGCAGCACACGCGTGTCGGACCCGACGGCCGATCGCAGGCGGTCGATGTCGAGGGTCCATGCGCCGCGGCGCGGCTCGAGCGGTACACGCTTGACGCGCGCGCCGAGGATCTCGGCCTGCGCGGTCAGGTTCGGCCACAGTGGCGTGATCGCCGCCACCTCGTCGCCCGCATCGACCAGCATCTGCATCGCCAGCATCAGGGCGCTGACGCCCGACGAGGTGACGGCGATCCGCTCGACCGGCACCGCACCGTGGAGCGCGCTGACGTATCGGCTGATCGCCTCACGCAGCACCGGCAGGCCGAGGTTGTGGGCGTAGAAGGTCTCACCGTCGCGCAGCGACCGCACGGCCGCCTCGCGGACGGCATCGGGGGTGACCTCGTCACTCTCGCCAAACCAGAACGCCATGACGTCGGAGCGTCCCATCGCGGCGTTGGCGACGTCACGGATCTGAGAGCCGGGCAAGCTACGGATGGTGGTTCTCATGGGGTGTCGTCGGGGCTCGGAAGGGCTGCGGCCGTCGCCAGCGCGCTGCGGATGGGCTGCGCAGGCTGCGTGGGCTGCGGGGTTGGCGCGCTCTTGACGCCAGCGCGCCGCTTGACCTGGCGCAAACCACGGGAACTTGAAATGTCCGCCGCGGGAGGCATCTGCGAAGTATCGCCGCTGCGCACGGTGTGCAGCGCAAGGCGCCGCGGTCGGCGACCGCCGGCCCTCCACCCGCAAGGAGTTCACCATGTTCCTCGTCCCCGTCAGCCGTCGTGGTTCCGATCTGTCCCGCCTCTTCGACGAGACCTTCGACCGCTTCTTCCAAACGGCAGGCACGACCGGCCCGGTCGACGCCACCAGCCCGGCGCTGGATGTGTCCGAGACCGACAAGGGCTGGACGGTGCAGATGGACCTGCCGGGCGTGCCGAAGGAGGACGTGAAGGTCTCCATCGAGGGCAGGCTGGTCTCGATCGAGGCCAGCGTGAGCCGCACCGAAGCCCAGGAGGAAGGACGCCGTGTGCTGGTGCGCGAACGCCAGGCCGCGCGCTACGCCCGCAGCCTGACCCTGCCAGCCGAGATCGACCAGGCGTCATCCAGCGCGAAGATGGACAACGGGGTGCTGGAGTTGCACCTTGCCCGCCGCGGAGCGACGGCAGCAGCGCAGTTGACGATCAACTGATCTGGTCCAACGGCCACCTCGGACGCACCTCGAAGGTCAGGGCGTCCGAGGGCACCGACACCCCCGCCTGCAGGCGCATGGCCGCGGCCAGCGCGATCATCGCGCCGTTGTCGGTGCACAGGGCCAGTTCCGGATAGTGCACGCGCAGGCCCCGCTTCGAGGCGGCCTCGTCCAGCCGCCGCCGCAGCAGGCGATTGGCCCCGACCCCTCCCGCGACGACCAGGCGATCCAGGCCTGTGCGGGACAGCGCCAGCAGGCACTTGGCCACGAGCACGTCGACGATCGCCAGCTCGGTTGCCGCGGCCAGATCGGCCAGGGCACGGTCGTCGGGCGTCGGGCCGAGGCGGCGGTGCTGGGTCATCACCGCCGTCTTCAAGCCGGCGAAGGAAAAGTCCAGATCGCCGCTGTGCAGCAAGGGACGAGGCAGGACGAAGACCCCCGCGTCCCCCCGCAAGGCAAGCCGCGACAACGCAGGCCCTCCGGGATACCCCAGTCCGAGCACCTTGGCCGACTTGTCGAAGGCCTCACCTGCCGCGTCGTCGATCGTCTCGCCCAGCATCGTGTAGCGCCCGACGGCGTCGACGCGCATCAATTGCGTGTGGCCGCCCGACACCAGCAGCGCGACGAAGGGAAAGGTCGGAGGGTCCTGCGAGAGGAAGGGGGACAACAGGTGCCCCTCCAGGTGGTGGACACCGAGCACCGGCCTGTCCAGCGCTGCGGCCAGCGCGACCGCGAAACCTGCCCCCACGAGCAGCGCACCCGCCAGACCGGGCCCCTTCGTGTAGGCCACGACACCCACGTCCTCGAGACGGTGGCCGGCATCCGACAGCACCTGCTGCGTCAGCGGGATCACGCGCCGGATGTGGTCACGCGAGGCCAGCTCGGGCACGACCCCGCCGTAGGCCTCGTGCATCTGCGCCTGGCTGTGCAGCGCATGTGCCAACAGGCGCGCGGGACTCGCCCCCTGCACCGCCACCAGCGCCACGCCGGTCTCGTCGCAGGAGGACTCCACGCCGAGGACGAGCATGTCAGGAGCGGAGGGTCCGTCCGATGGCGCTCGGGCCACGATGGAGGTCAATGCCGCTCGCGCGCATGGTTGATCGAATACCGCGGGATCTCGATGGTGACGTCCTGGTCCGACAGGATGGCCTGGCAGGACAGGCGCGAGGTCGGCGTGAGGCCCCAGGCCCGGTCGAGAAGATCTTCCTCGGTCTCGTCGATCTCGCCCAGCGACGCATAACCCTCACGCACGATCACGTGGCAGGTCGTGCAGGCGCAACTCATCTCGCAGGCGTGCTCGATTTCGATGCCGTTGTCGAGCAGGGCCTCGCAGATCGACGTGCCCCGAGGCGCCACGACGGCGCTGCCGTCGGGACAGTACTCGGCATGGGGGAGGATGCGGATGACGGGCATGACGGGTGGACGTGGAGTCGTTCAGAGGTCACCGACCTTGCGGCCGGACAGGGCGGCACGGATGCCGCGGTTCATGCGCGCGGCGGCAAAGGCCTCGGTGCCCTTGGCCAACGCGTCGATGGCGGCATCGATCGACACGGGATCATCACCCCTGGCGGCGGACACCACGTTGCCGACAAGACCGTCCAGGCTCGCACGCGCCTCGTCGGACAGGAGATCGCCGTCGGCGGCCACCGCCGAGCGCGTGGCCAGGACCATGCGCTCGGCCTCGACCCGGGACTCCACGAGCCTGCGGGCCTGCATGTCCTCGTCGGCGTGGGTGAAGCCCTCACGCAGCATCCGCGCGATGTCGTCCTCCGCCAGCCCGTAACTCGGCTTGACCGCCACCGAGGCCTGGACTCCCGAGGCCAGTTCACGCGCCGACACGCCGAGGAGCCCGTCAGCGTCGACTTCGAAGCTCACACGGATCCTCGCTGCACCGGCGGCCATCGGCGGGATCCCCCGAAGCTCGAAGCGCGCCAGGCTGCGGCAGTCGGCGACGAGGTCGCGCTCGCCCTGGACCACATGGATGGACATCGCGGTCTGCCCGTCCTGGAACGTGGTGAAGTCCTGCGCACGAGCGGTCGGGATGGTGGTGTTGCGCTCGACGATGCGCTCCACCAGCCCGCCCATGGTCTCCAGACCCAGGGACAAAGGGATGACGTCGAGCAGCAACAGGCCGTCGGCACCGGCATTGCCCGCCAGCGCATCCGCCTGCAGCGCCGCGCCGATGGCCACGACTTCGTCGGGGTTGACGTCCGTCAGCGGCGCACGACCGAACAAACCGGCCACGGCGTCCCGCACCAGCGGCATCCGCGTCGAGCCACCGACCATGACCACACCCTGCACCTCGTCACGGCCGACGCGCGCATCGCGCAACACGCCGCGCACGAGCGTCAGCGTGCGCGCGATCAGAGGCTGCGCGACGGACTCGAGATCGGCGCGCCGCACCGGCACCTGCACGGTGCGTCCGTCGATGTCGAAGGCCATGGTCACCTCGTCCGAGGCGGTCAGGGCCTCCTTGGCCGATCGCGCCGCAACAAGCACCGCGCGGCGGTCACGCGCGCTGCGAGCCTCGAGCCCTGCGCGCCCGAGCGCCCAGGCGGCGAGCGCCGTGTCGATGTCGTCGCCCCCCAGCGCGGCGTCACCACCCGTGGCGACGACCTCGAAAACGCCCCGGGTCATGCGCAGCAGGGAGATGTCGAAAGTGCCACCACCGAGGTCGTAGACGGCATAGAGCCCTTCGCTGCCGCGGTCCAGGCCATAGGCCACTGCGGCAGCCGTCGGCTCGCTGATGAGACGCAGCACGTTCAGGCCCGCCAGTTGCGCGGCATCCTTGGTGGCCTGACGCTGCGCGTCGTCGAAGTAGGCCGGCACCGTGATGACGGCACCGAACAGGTCCTGGTCGAAGCTGTCCTTGGCGCGCTGGCGCAGCGTCGCAAGAATCTCGGCGGAGACCTCCACGGGCGACTTCTCGCCTTCCCGCGTGGAGAGTGCCACCATGCCCTGACGGTCGATGAAACGGTAGGGAAGGCGTTCATGGCCCGAGATGTCGCGCAGGGCGCGTCCCATGAACCGCTTCACCGACACCACCGTGTTCTCCGGGTCGTCGGCCTGCGCAGCCAGCGCCTCGTGGCCGATGTGCCGGGCGCCACCGCCCAGATAGCGCACCGCCGACGGCAGGATGACGCGCCCCAGCGCATCGGGCAGGCACTCCACCTGCCCATGGCGGCGGGTGGCCACGAGCGAGTGCGTGGTGCCGAGGTCGATCCCCACCGCGATGCGGCGCTGGTGGGGGTCTGGCGATTCGCCGGGTTCGGAGATCTGGAGCAGGGCCATGGATGACTGTGGGAGAAAGAGGCTGGCACCGCGCACGTGACGGCGCTGCGGCAGGGAGGTGCTTCAGGCGTCCTCGAGCCGGCGCTCGACGTCCTGACGGAACCGCGAGACGAACATCAGGGCGCGCACCGTGGCGGCCGCGCGAGCGGGATCGGCCGCGTCGTCGAGCTGGTGCCGCAGCGCCTCCAGCATGTCGCGCTCGGTTTCGTCGACCTCGGAACGCAAGGCACCGAGCGCAGCCGGATCCGTCGAATCCGTGAGTGCTTCACGCCAAGCCATCTGCTGCACGAGAAAGGCCTGCGGCATGCCCGTGTGACGCTGGGCGTCCACCGGCACGCCCGCCAGCTCGCAGAGGTAGCCGCCCCTCGACACGGGATCCCGCAAGCGACGATAGGCCTCGTTGACCCGAACCGCCCATTGCATGGCCAGTCGCTGGGCCGACGCTCCCTGGGAGGCGAAGCGGTCAGGGTGCACCTGCGCCTGCAACGCGCGCCAACGCCCGGCCAACTCGGATGCGTCCAGCGCGTGCCGCCGCGGCAGGCCGAACAGCGAGAAGTCGTCGTCTTCGAGTTTCATCTGCCGAGTCCGCCCGCGCGGATGCCCGCGCCCTAGACCCGGAAGGACTCTCCGCAACCGCAGCGGTCCCGCTCACGGGGGTTGTGGAACTTGAAGCCTTCGTTGAGGCCTTCACGGACGAAGTCCAACTCGGTGCCGTCGAGGTAGGGCAGGCTCTTCGGGTCGATCAGCACCTTGACGCCGTGGTCCTCGAAAACGATGTCCTCCGGAGCCACCTCGTCGGCGTACTCGAGCTTGTAGGCCAGGCCGGAGCAACCCGTGGTCTTCACCCCAAGACGCACCCCCACACCCTTGCCGCGCCGCGACAGGAAGCGTGTCACATGACGCGCGGCAGCGTCGGTCATCGTCACAGCCATGGCAGGGCCCTCAATGCGCGACCGCGTCCCCGGAAACCGGCTCGCCGTGCTTGGCCCGATAGTCGTTGACCGCGGCCTTGATCGCATCCTCGGCGAGGATCGAGCAATGGATCTTCACCGGCGGCAAGGCCAGTTCCTGGGCGATCTGCGTGTTGCGGATCGTCATCGCCTCGTCCAGCGTCTTGCCCTTGACCCATTCCGTCACGAGCGAACTCGACGCGATGGCCGAACCGCAGCCATAGGTCTTGAACCGGGCATCCTCGATCGTGCCCGTGCGCGGGTCGACCTTGATCTGGAGCTTCATGACGTCGCCGCAGGCCGGTGCACCGACCATGCCGGTGCCGACCGTGTCGTCACCCTTGTCGAAGCTGCCGACGTTGCGCGGGTTCTCGTAGTGATCGATCACCTTCTCGCTGTATGCCATTGCAGAGATCCTCCTCAGCGTATGCGGTTGGGTTCAGTCGTCTGGTTGCCCGTCCGGCAGACGGACCTGGCGATCAGGACATTCAGGTCATTTCAGTGGGCTGTCCACTGGATGCTGCCCAGGTCGATGCCATCGCGGTACATCTCCCACAGTGGGGAGAGTTCGCGCAGCTTGGCGACGCGGTCCTGCAGCGTGGACACGGCGTAGTCGATGTCGGCCTCGGTGGTGAAACGGCCGATCGTCATGCGCAGGCTCGAATGCGCGAGTTCATCGCTGCGGCCCAGGGCACGCAGCACATAGCTCGGCTCGAGGCTGGCCGAGGTGCACGCCGACCCCGACGACACCGCGATGCCCTTGATGCCCATGATCAGCGACTCACCCTCGACGAAGTTGAAGGATGCGTTCAGGTTGTGGGGCACCCGCTGCTCGAGGTGGCCGTTGATGAAGACCTGCTCGATCTGCTGGATGCCGTCGAGCAGACGCCGCTGGAGCATGCGGACCCGCTCGTTCTCGGTCCCCATTTCGGCGCCGGCGATGCGGAATGCCTCGCCCATGCCGACGCACTGGTGCGTCGGCAGCGTGCCCGATCGCATCCCGCGCTCGTGGCCGCCGCCGTGCATCTGCGCCTCCAGGCGCACCCGCGGCTTGCGCCGGACGTACAGCGCCCCGATCCCCTTGGGGCCGTAGGTCTTGTGCGACGCCAGGCTCATCAGGTCCACCGGCAAGGTGGACAGGTCGATCAACACCTTGCCCGTGGCTTGCGCCGCATCGACGTGGAGGATGATGCCCCGCTCGCGGCACATCGCGCCGATCGTGGCGATGTCCTGGATCACCCCGATCTCGTTGTTGACGAACATCACCGACACGACGATGGTGTCCGGGCGCAACGCATCGCGCAGGCGATCCAGGTCGACCAGACCGTCCTCCCGGACGTCGAGATAGGTGACCTCGAAACCCTGGCGCTCGAGATCACGCATCGTGTCGAGCACCGCCTTGTGCTCGGTCTTGACCGTGACCAGGTGCTTGCCACGGGACGCGTAGAAGTGTGCGGCCCCCTTGAGCGCGAGGTTGTTGCTCTCGGTGGCGCCCGAGGTCCAGACGATTTCGCGCGGATCGGCGTGGATGAGGGCCGCGACATCGGCGCGCGCCTTCTCGACGGCCTCCTCGGCCTCCCAGCCCCAGGCGTGGCTGCGCGAGGCAGGGTTGCCGAAGTGTTCACGCAGCCAGGGGACCATCGCGTCGACGACGCGCGGATCGACGGGCGTGGTCGCGCCATAGTCCATGTAGATGGGGAAATGAGGCGTCATGGCGTGTTCGGAAGTTCTTGCCGCGATCGCAGGCGGCACAAGGTCTGGGGTCGTGTGGCGCGGCCGGGGCTCACTTGGTGAACGCACCGCCGAGCGCGAAGACCGAGTTCGGGGCCGTCACCTTGATCGGCTTGACCACCGGCTGGTTGGAGATCGCGCGCTTGACGGGCGTCTCCTCGATCGAGACACCGCGGGCGATCTGGTCGTCCACCAGTTTCTTCAGGCTGATCGAGTCCAGGAACTCGATCATCTTGCTGTTCAGGCTGGCCCACAGGTCATGCGTCATGCACCGGCCGGATTCCTCGCCCATGCAGTTCTCCTTGCCACCGCAACCGGTCGCATCGATGGGCTCGTCCACGGCCACGATGATGTCGGCGACCGTGATCTCGGCCATGCTGCGTCCCAGCGAATAACCCCCGCCGGGACCGCGGGTGCTCTCGACGAGTTCATGGCGCCGAAGCTTGCCGAACAACTGCTCCAGATACGACAGGGAGATCTGCTGACGCTGACTGATCGCGGCCAGCGCCACCGGCCCGTTGTGCGATCGCAGTGCGAGGTCGATCATCGCGGTGACGGCGAATCGGCCCTTGGTGGTCAGACGCATCGTGGATCTCCTGCGCGCTCGGTGGCGGCGTTGGGTGGCGAAAGCATCCCGGCCCAGCCCGCCTCGCGCCACGGTGGATCCGGATGCGCTGGACAGCCCCCTGACGGCCGTGATTCCTACTGGAAGACTCAACTTTAGCAGAAACCGAGCGTTTTGATCGAGAAATACCCACGCAAATCCCGACGGTCGAACAGGGCCATTGAACCGCCCCCCAACGGGATCAGGCGGGCGGGCGCGCGCCTCGCCTCGCCGTCGACGGTGTCAAGGCACCGTGGCCTGCGGCGTGCGCCCGGATGCGCCGAAGACCTGCTCCTTCAGCGCGGCCAGTTGGTCGCGGATGCGCGCGGCCTTCTCGAATTCCAGGTTGCGCGCAAGGTCGAGCATCTGCTTTTCCAGCAACTTGATGCGCTTGCCGAGGTCCTTCTCGCTCAGCACTTCAGCCTGGGCTTGCGCCGAGACGGAAGCCCGCCGGGCATCGTCCTGCCCCGCGCGGTCCGACACCACCCCGTCGATCAACTCCCGCACCTGCTTCGACACGCTGCGCGGCACGATGCCGTTCGCCTCGTTGTGCGCAAGTTGCCGGCCGCGGCGGCGCTCGGTCTCGTCGATGGCGCGGCGCATCGAATCGGTGATCTGGTCAGCGTAGAGGATCGCCTTGCCCCGGACGTTGCGCGCGGCGCGGCCGATGGTCTGGATCAGGCTGCGCTCGGCGCGCAGGAAGCCTTCCTTGTCGGCGTCGAGGATGGCCACGAGCGACACCTCGGGGATGTCAAGACCCTCGCGCAGCAGGTTGATGCCCACGAGCACGTCGAAGGTGCCCAGGCGCAGGTCGCGGATGATCTCCACGCGCTCGACGGTGTCGACATCGCTGTGCAGGTAGCGCACCTTGACGCCGTTGTCCGACAGATAGTCGGTCAACTGCTCGGCCATCCGCTTGGTCAGCGTGGTGATCAGCACCCGCTCGGCGACATCGACCCGCTCGCGGATCTCCTGCAACACGTCATCGACCTGCGTGACCGCCGGCCGCACCTCGATGACCGGATCGACCAGCCCCGTGGGGCGCACCAACTGCTCCACGACCTGCCCGGCGTGCTGCTGCTCGTAGGCGGCCGGGGTGGCCGAGACGAACACCGTCTGGCGCATCTTGGCCTCGAACTCCTCGAACTTCAGCGGTCGGTTGTCGAGCGCGCTGGGCAAGCGGAACCCATATTCGACCAATGTGGTCTTGCGTGCCCGGTCGCCGTTGAACATCCCGCCGAACTGTCCGATCAACACGTGGCTCTCGTCCAGGAACATCACCGCGTCGCGAGGCAGGTAGTCGACGAGCGTGGGCGGCGGGTCGCCCGGACGGGCACCGGACAGGTGCCGCGTGTAGTTCTCGATGCCCTTGCAGTGGCCCACCTCCTGCAGCATCTCCAGATCGAAGCGCGTGCGCTGCTCCAGCCGCTGGGCCTCGACCAGCTTGCCCGCGGCGACGAGTTCGGCCAGCCGCGTGCGCAGTTCGTCCTTGATCGACTCGATCGCGCCGAGCACGCGCTCCCGCGGCGTCACGTAGTGGCTGCCCGGGTAGACCGTGAAGCGCGGGATCTTCTGCCGGATGCGTCCGGTCAGCGGGTCGAACAGCTGCAGCGACTCGATCTCGTCGTCGAACAACTCGATGCGGATCGCGAGTTCGGAGTGCTCGGCCGGGAAGACGTCGATGGTGTCGCCGCGCACGCGGAACGTGCCGCGCGAGAAGTCGGTCTCGTTGCGCGCGTACTGCATGCGGATCAGGTGGGCGATCACATCGCGCTGGCCGACCTGGTCGCCCACGCGCAACGTCATCACCATCTGGTGGTAGTCCCCCGGGTCACCGATGCCGTAGATCGCGCTGACCGAGGCCACGATGACGACGTCACGGCGCTCGAGCAGGCTCTTGGTGGCAGACAGCCGCATCTGCTCGATGTGTTCGTTGATCGAGCTGTCCTTCTCGATGAACAGGTCACGCTGCGGCACGTAGGCCTCGGGCTGGTAGTAGTCGTAGTAGCTGACGAAGTACTCCACCGCGTTCTTCGGGAAGAACTCGCGGAATTCGCTGTACAGCTGCGCCGCCAGCGTCTTGTTCGGCGCGAAGACGATGGCCGGCCGGCCGCTGCGCGCGATCACGTTGGCCATCGTGAAGGTCTTGCCCGAGCCGGTCACTCCGAGCAGGGTCTGGTAGCTCAGCCCGGCCTCGAGACCGTCGACCAGCTGCAAGATCGCCGCCGGCTGATCCCCCGCGGGCGGATAGGGCTGGAAAAGTTGGAAAGGCGAGTCGGGAAAGCCGACGAAGGTTCCGGGCGTCTGGGCGCCCTCGACAGGGGCGCCTCCTTCCACGGCCCCTTCGGACGCAGACGCCACGGCCAGGGCGGCGTCGGCGCCGGAAGCAGCGTCCGCGCCTGGCGATGCAGTGACGGCGGCAGCGCGCGCTGCGCTGCGGGGAGCTCTGGGCATCTCGGGCAAATCCTAGAATCGCGATCCTGGCGCCCGGCGGATGTCGTCGGGCAGCCCGTCAGCGTAACGCAGGCAGCGGGAATCGGCCGCGATGATGCCCGGCACCGCTGACCTGACCCGTCACCCCCTCCACGGAACACCCACCATGTCCCTGTTCGACGCCGTCGAAATGGCCCCGCGCGACCCCATCCTCGGCCTGAACGAGCAATTTGCCGCAGACCCGCGGCCAGGCAAGGTCAACCTCGGCGTGGGGGTGTATTTCGACGAGAACGGCAAGCTGCCCCTGCTGGGCTGCGTCGCACAGGCCGAGCAGGCGCTGGTGGCCGCCGGCAAGCCGCGGGGCTACCTGCCGATCGACGGCATCGCCGCCTACGACAAGGCGGTGCAGGGCCTGGTGTTCGGCGCGACGTCCGATGCCGTGTCCGCGGGTCGTGTGGCCACGGTCCAGGCGCTGGGTGGCACCGGGGGCCTGAAGATCGGCGCCGACTTCCTCAAGCGACTGAACCCGGCGGCCAAGGTCCTGATCAGCGACCCGAGTTGGGAGAACCACCGCGCCCTGTTCACCAACGCCGGCTTCACGGTCGAGACCTACCCCTACTACGACGCGGCCTCGCGAGGCGTGCACTTCGACGACATGCTCGGCGCGCTCGAGTCGGCCGCGCCCGGCACGATCGTGGTCCTCCACGCCTGTTGCCACAACCCGACCGGCTGCGATCTCGAGCCCGCGCAGTGGTCGAAGGTGGTCGAAGCCGTCAGGCGCGGGGGTCTGGTGGCCTTTCTCGACATGGCCTACCAGGGGTTCGGCGACGGGATCGCCGAGGACGGCGCAGTGGTCGGCCAGTTTCTCCAGGCGGGCATCGATTTCTTCGTCGCGACGTCGTTCTCGAAGAGTTTCTCGCTGTACGGCGAGCGCGTGGGCGCGCTCAGCGCGGTCTGTGCGAATGCCGACGAGGCTGCGCGCGTGCTGTCGCAACTGAAGATCGTCGTGCGCACGAACTACTCGAACCCGCCGACACACGGCGCGCAGATCGTCACCACCGTCCTGACCACCCCGGCACTGCGTACGCAGTGGGAGCGGGAGCTCGCCGGCATGCGACTGCGCATCCGCGAGATGCGCCAGGCACTCGTCGACGGCCTGCGCACGGCGGGCATCACGCAGGACCTCGACTACATCACGCGCCAGAAGGGCATGTTCAGCTACTCCGGACTGGGACGGGAGCAGATGCACAGGCTGCGCAGCGAGTTCGGTGTCTACGGCGTCGACTCCGGCAGGATCTGCGTGGCCGCGCTGAACCATGCCAACCTGCCTGCCGTGGTACGCGGCATCGTCAGCGTGATCTGAGCGTCCGGGAGGCGACCGCCCGGCGAACCCTCGGCCCTGTCGCCGGGTGCAAGCGTCGCGACGCACGCGTCGCATGCGCCGCGTCTGTCAGCGCCACGGCAGTCGGACGACCTACATTCGGACGCATCGGCTGCTGCGCTGCAGCAGATTTCGTGGCAAAGTGCGCTGCGCAACGTCAAGGCGGGACCACAGCCCGTCGTGTCACGTTGCGCTTGCACAGGGATCCGACATGCTCTACCAACTCTACGAGACCCAGCGCGCGATGATGGCGCCGTTCGCGGAATTCGCCAGCGCATCGGCAAAGCTCTACACCCATCCGCTGTCGCCGTTCTCGCAATGGCCGCTTTCGCAGCGCACGGCCGCGGGCCTGGACATGATGCACCGCCTGGCGAAGGAGTACGAGAAGCCCGAGTTCGGCATCACCAGCGTCGAGATGGACGGGGTGTCGGTTGCCATCCAGGAGCAGGTGATCGTCGACAAGCCGATGTGCCGCCTGCTGCGCTTCAAGCGGTTCACCGACAACCCCGTGGCGCTCGAGCGCATGAAGCGCCAGCCCACGGTGCTGCTCGTGGCACCGCTGTCCGGCCACCACGCCACGCTGTTGCGCGAGACCGTGCGCAGCCTGCTGCAGGACCACAAGGTCTTCATCACCGACTGGACCGACGCGCGCATGGTTCCGGTCGAGGACGGCCCGTTCCATCTCGACGACTACATCGCCTACGTCCAGGACTTCATCCGCCACATCGGCTCGGACGTGCACGTGGTCTCGGTATGCCAGCCTACCGTCCCGGTGTTGGCCGCCATTTCGCTGATGGCCAGCGCCGGCGAACCGACGCCGCGCACGATGACGATGATGGGCGGCCCGATCGACGCACGCCGCTCGCCCACGGCGGTGAACAATCTGGCGACCAACAAGAGCATCGACTGGTTCGAGCACAACGTGATCTACCGCGTGCCCCTGAACTACCCGGGCGCAGGCCGGCGGGTCTACCCGGGCTTCCTGCAGCACACCGGTTTCGTCGCGATGAACCCGGATCGGCACCTGAGCTCGCACTATGACTACTTCCTCGACCTGATCCGTGGCGACGAAGACAGCGCGGAAGCGCACCGTCGCTTCTACGACGAGTACAACGCGGTGCTCGACATGCCGGCCGAGTACTACCTCGACACCATCCGCACGGTCTTCCAGGAGTTCGCCCTGGTCGACGGGACCTGGGAGGTGCAGGGTCGACTGGTGCGTCCCCAGGACATCCGCGACACGGCACTCATGACGATCGAGGGCGAACTCGACGACATCTCCGGCGCCGGCCAGACGCGCGCCGCGCACGACCTGTGCAGCCAGATCCCCGCTCAGCGGCGCTTCCATGTCGACGTGCCCGGTGCGGGCCACTACGGCATCTTCTCGGGAAGACGCTGGCGTGAATGGGTCTACCCGCGCATCCGCGACTTCATCGGGGCACACACGCAGGCACACACGCAGGCACACGGGGCAACCGCGCAGGTGGCCCGCGCCGCGTGAGCGACACCGGGCACGGGACGGCGGTCTCGCCGGCCCCGTGCGACGCGCCAGGAGCGCCGGCACCGTCGCTGGCCGATCGGATCGACGCGTTGCTCCCGCAGACCCAGTGCACGCGCTGCGGCTACCCGGACTGCCGGACCTACGCCCAGGCCATCGCCGGCGGCGATGCCGACATCGACCGCTGCCCGCCGGGCGGCGCCGAAGGCGTGGTGCGTCTGGCAGCGCTCACCGGGCGAGGCGTGCGCCCGCTCGACACCACGCGTGGCGCAGAGGGCCCTCGGCTCCTGGCCGTGATCGACGAAGCATGGTGCATCGGCTGCACGCTGTGCATCAAGGCCTGCCCGGTCGACTGCATCGTGGGCGCGCCGCGACAGATGCACACGGTCATCGCCGACCTGTGCACGGGTTGCGAACTCTGCGTACCCCCCTGCCCTGTCGATTGCATCGAAATGCGCCCGATCACCCCGGGCAGGACGGGCTGGGACGCCTGGAGCGAGGCCCAGGCGCAACGGTCACGCCAACGATACACCGCTCGCCGGCAGAGGCTGCGCCGCGAACAGCAGGCGCAGGAGGCGCGGCTGGCAGCGAAGGCCACGACCAAGCTGGCCGATCTGGCGGCGGCGAGCACGATCCAGGACGCGGCGACCCTGGAGCGCAAACGCTCTGTGGTGGCGGCAGCCGTCGAGCGTGCACGGGCGCGGGCTCGCGCCAACGAAGCGGCGCAGTCGCCGCCATTGCCGCCATCGCCGCCGGCAGGGGACGCCGCATGAAGATCGTCGACATCGAGCCTTTCTTCTCCACGCTGAAGGAGGCCAACCCGCAACCCGTGACGGAACTGGTCTACACCAGTGTCTTCGAACTGCTGGCGGCGGTGTTGCTGTCGGCGCAGGCCACCGACGTCAGCGTCAACAAGGCCACCCGTTCGCTGTTCGCCGTCGCACCCACGCCACGCGCGATGCTGGGCCTGGGCCTGCCCGGCGTGGAGTCGCACATCCAGCGCATCGGGCTGTACCGCACCAAGGCGCGCCACCTGCTCGAGACGTCCAGACTGCTGCTGGAGCGACACGGCGGCCAGGTGCCGAGAACCCGGGACGCCCTGGAAGCCTTGCCCGGCGTGGGCCGCAAGACCGCGAACGTGATCCTGAACTGTGCCTTCGGCGAAGAGACGATGGCCGTGGACACGCACATCTTCCGGGTGGCCAACCGTACAGGCCTCGCACCCGGCAGGACGCCCGGTCAGGTCGAGCAAGGTCTGCTCAAGCGCGTGCCCGGACCGTATCGCGTCGACGCACATCACTGGCTCATCCTCCATGGCCGCTACGTCTGCAAGGCGAGGTCGCCCGCCTGCCATGCCTGTTCGGTCGCCAGGTGGTGCGATTCGGCCCCGGGGCGCCACACCCCGGGGCGCCAGAAGGCCTGATGCTTACAATCCCGCGCACCGTGGATGTCTGGGCCAGCGCATGTCCGACTTGAACGCGATCGTCGAGCGCGTCGACAAACTGCTCCTCAGGCACGAGGAGTTGAAACGGACGAACGACCTGCTGCGCGCGCAGATGGATTCCCTGACGGCTGAAAGAGACGGCCTGAGACACCGGCTGCAGGCTGCGCGGGCTCGCCTGGATGTCGTGCTCGCTCGACTGCCCGGGGAGCAGGCCACCGACACGCCCCTCATCCCATGATGAAACAGGTCGAGGTCACGATCCTCGGGCAGAGTTACATCCTCGGATGCCCACCCGGCGGCGAGTCCAGACTCGAAGCCGCCGTTGCCGTGGTGGATCGCGAGATGAGCATGATCCGCGACAACGGCAGGATCAAGGCGCGAGAGCGGATCGCCGTCCTCGCTGCCTTGAATCTCGCCTATCGCATGGCCGAACGCGACGCGTCATCGAGCCTGCCGCCCGCCGCGGCGCCGACGCGCGAGCCCGCTCAGGCCGATGAGGTCCGGGCTGACGTGCAGGCCTCGATCACCGCACTGCTCGCACGGCTCGACGCGGCCTTGTCTGACGACGGGCACCTCCTGTAAGCAGGCGGCCTACAATCATGTCGTCCGCCGAGGTTTCCCCGGGTCTATATTTCCTTGAACCGATGCTCATCGAGCCAGGGCTTGGAACATCGCCCGGCGGGCGTGATCGTCTCGCGTCAGACGAACCCGAAGCCTCGCTGACCTCGCCCACCTGAACTTCCCTGAGGGTTCAGGAGTGCGGCTCGGGCACCTTGGCGGACACCCCGATCTTGCGCCGGAGGATGGACGAACGGGTTGCTCGTTCGGGCACCGCCGGCCGGCCCTATAATTCGCGCTTTTGCGCCAACATTGCCTCACATGACCACGATCCGTGTCAAGGAAAATGAGCCTTTCGACGTTGCCCTGCGTCGGTTCAAGCGAACGATCGAGAAGCTGGGCCTGCTCACCGAGTTGCGGGCACGCGAGTTCTACGAGAAGCCCACGTCGGAGCGCAAGCGCAAGAAAGCGGCCGCTGTGAAGCGCCACTACAAGCGGGTGCGCAGCATGCAACTCCCGAAGAAGCTTTACTGAATCTGGACGTTGTCTGTCCGACCGGATCCAGGCCCGCGCGGCTCGCCGCGGCGGGCCTTTTCCACTGAGTTGCGCCGATGTCTCTGAAAGACCGCATACAAGACGACATGAAGGCCGCGATGCGGGCCAGGGACGCCGCGCGGCTGTCGGCCATCCGCATGCTGATGGCCGCATGCAAGCAGCGGGAGGTCGACGAGCGCATCGAACTCGACGATGCTGCCATCGTGGGGCTCGTCGACAAGTTGCTGAAGCAGCGCAAGGATTCGATCGCTGCATTTGCGCAGGCGGGCCGTCGGGACCTGGTCGACAAGGAGCAGGCGGAAATCGTTGTCCTGGAGGCCTACCTGCCCCAGCGCCTGGACATGGCGCAGATCGCGATCGAGATCTCCGCCCTGACACAGGAACTCGGTGCCGTCGGCCCCGCGGACATGGGTCGCATGATGGCAGCGGCCAAGGCCCGTCTGGCGGGGAAGGCCGAGATGGCGCTCGTGTCTGCCGCCGTCAAACAAGCACTGTCACGTTGAGGAATCCCTCCATGGATGCCACCCTTTCCGTTCAAGCGATCGCATCGGATGTGTGCGTCGCCCCCCAGATGACTGCAGAAGGGATGGCCGCAGCGGCCCGTGCGGGATTCCGCAGTGTGGTCAACAACCGCCCCGATTTCGAAGGCGGGCCCCAGCAGCCGAGCCATGCCGATCTGGAGCAAGCCGCCAGAGCCGCCGGTCTCGAATACCGCTACCTGCCCGTCTCGAGCGCCTACCAGTCGCCCGAAGACGCCGCAGCCATGGCCCGACTGCTCGCGGAACTGCCCCGCCCATTGCTGATGTTCTGCCGCTCGGGTGCCCGATCGGCACGGCTCTACTCCCTGGCGCAGCAAGCCTGACGAAGCTAAGGCGCCGACACGCCGGCTTCGAGCCTCGGGTCCGCGCAGTCATCGGCGCCGGTACCCCACCCAGGCCGCGGGAATCGTGGCCCGGGCCTGCGCCGACCATCGGCGACAATCAATCAACGAGGGTGGGTGATGGACGTTCCCGGGGGTACATCGTGCGGACATTGCTCGGAATATCGCGCCTGATCGACTGGATCAACGAACGCATCGGCCACGCCATGATGTGGCTGGTGCTCGCGGCCGTGCTGATCAGCGCCGGCAACGCGATCATGCGCAAGGCCTTCGACATCGGCTCGAATGCCTATCTGGAGATCCAGTGGTACCTGTTCGCTGCCGTGTTCATGCTCGGCGCGGGCTACGTCTTCCTGCGCAATGCCCACGTGCGCATCGATTTCATTTCTTCGCGACTGCCGCGACGACTGAACACCATGATCGACACGGCAGGCATCGTCGTCTTCGTGATACCGCTGTGCGTCATCCTCATCGACCTGTCCTGGCCGGTCTTCCACCGGGCCTGGGTATCCGGTGAGGTGAGTTCCAACGCCGGTGGCTTGATCCGTTGGCCAGTCCTGCTGCTGATCCCGGTGGGCTTCGGTCTGCTGCTGCTGCAGAGCATGTCCGAGTTGATCAAGAGGGTGGCGTTCCTGCTCGGCCACCTCGACCAGCCCTTCAGCGTCGAGCCGGCCACCGCCGGGTCGCCCGAGGACCCGGCGCCTGCGGATGGCGCCGCCGAGCGTGCTGCGATCGGGGGACATCAGCCATGAGCGAGTTCATCTCCGGCAATTTCGTCCCGCTGCTCTTCCTCGGGCTGCTGTTCTTCCTGCTCACCGGCATCCCGGTGGCCTTCGGCTTGGCGGCCACCGGTCTGCTGTTCGGCTTCATCGGCATCGAGCTCGGGTTGTTCCCGGCCAACATGTTCGGTGCCCTGCCGTTGCGCGTGTTCAACATCATGCAGAACGACACGCTGCTGGCGATCCCCTTCTTCACCTTCATGGGGATCGTGCTGGAGAAGTCGAGGATGGCCGAGGATCTGCTCGAGACCGTCGGGCAGGTGTTCGGGCCCATGCGTGGCGGCTTGGCGGTGGCGGTCATCCTCGTCGGTGCGCTGCTGGCCGCGACCACGGGCGTCGTCGCGGCAGCGGTGATCTCCATGGGCCTGATCTCGCTGCCCATCATGCTGCGCTACGGCTACAACCGGACGGTGGCCACCGGCACGATCACAGCGTCAGGCACGCTTGCCCAGGCGATCCCGCCGTCCCTGGTGCTGATCGTGCTGGCCGACCAGATGGGCCGCTCGGTCGGCGACATGTATGCTGGAGCCCTGTATCCCGCCTTGATGCTGGTGGGGTTGTACCTGCTTTACGTCGTCGCGCTCGCGCTCTTCAAGCCCTCCTGGGTGCCGGCCCTGCCGCCCGAGGCGCGGATCTACCGCGAGCCCGATGGCGCGAGCGGTCATCGGTCGCTGCTCCTCCTGCTGGGCATTGCGGGGGCGGTCGGCTATGGCTGGTCGCAGGTTCACGACGGCATCCTCAAGCAGTTCATCGAGCGCCCCTTCGCCGCCCCGCGTGACGAGATCTTCATCCTGTCGATGACGGTGGCCTCGTTCACGGCGCTGGCGATGGCGCTGGTCAACCGGGCGTTTAAGCTCGGGCTGCTGTCCCAACTGTGCGAGCGAGTGACCTTCGTGCTCATCCCGCCGCTGGTCCTGATCTTCCTGGTACTTGGCACCATCTTCCTCGGTGTGGCCACCCCCACCGAGGGCGGTGCGATGGGGGCGGTCGGCGCGCTGGCGATGGCCTTCGGGCGGCGACGCCTGAGTTTCTCCCTCATGAAGCAGGCGCTGGACAGCACGACGCGACTGTCGACCTTTGTGCTGTTCATCCTGATCGGCTCCACCGTCTTCAGCTTCACGTTCAATGCCGCAGACGGTCACTTCTGGGTCGAGCACCTCTTCGACCAGTTGCCAGGCGGCGCGCTGGGCTTCCTGATCTTCGTGAACTTCCTGGTCTTCGTGCTGGGGATGTTCATCGACTTCTTCGAGATCGCCTTCATCGTCGTGCCTCTTCTGGCCCCCGTGGCCGCCAAGATCCTGCCCGAACTGCTGCCGGGTGTGCCGGAAAGCGCGGTGATGATCTGGTTCGGCGTGATCCTGGCGATGAACATGCAGACCTCCTTCCTCACGCCGCCCTTCGGCTTCGCACTGTTCTATCTGCGCAGCGTGGCAGCGCGCAAGGACTATGACGACCGCATCACCGGCGCGCGCATCCCGGCTGTCACCACAGGCCAGATCTACAAGGGCTCGATCGCCTTCATCGTGATCCAGGTGCTGATGGTGGCGATCGTGATCGCCTACCCGAAGCTGGTCGTGGGCAGCCTGATTGACACCGGCCCCAAGATCGACGTCGACAAGGCCTTCGATCTGCTGATGGAAAAGCAGACGCAGGATCCGTCTACACCGTCGAACGACCCCTTCGCGCCGCCTCCGCCGCGTCAGCAGGACGCGCCGGCGTCCAACGACCCCTTTGCGCCGCCGCCTCCCCGGCAGCCGCAAGCGTCGGCATCGACCGACCCCTTCGCTCCGCCTGCGCCGAGTTCCGGCAACGACGATCCGATGCGCAGCGTGCTGGAAGCCTTGAAGGAAGACGCGCAGAAGAAGTGAGGGGATGTCGTGGGCGCGTCTTGCAACGATGGCGGTCCGCGACGCACAGGCGAAAAAAAGCCCCGCGACGCGGGGCAGCGATCGAACCGCTCGGGCAAGCGGTTCCCGAGCCTGGCGACCGTCGCAACGCGACGGCCGCCAGGGCCGAATCACAGGCGCTGCTGCTGCATGAAGTCGTCGAAGCCCGCCTCGGAGAAGCGGAACCACAGGTGGGCGTCACGGCGATAGGCCGACAGATCGGCGTAGATCTTGCGCCAGGCCGGATTGCTCGCCGACAGTTCCGAGTAGATGTCCTGCGAGGCCTTGAAGGCGCCGTCGAGCACGTCGCGCGGGAAGCGGAACAGCTTCGTGCCGCCAGCCACCAGGCGCTTGAGGGCGGCCGGGTTGCGCACGTCGTAGCGCGCCTGCATCACTGCGTGGGCGTGGGAAGCGGCCGCCTCGATGATGGCCTTGTACTCGGCGGACAGCCCGCCATAGGCCTTCGAGTTGACGTAGAAGTCCAGCTGCGGGCCGCCCTCCCAGTACCCAGGGTAGCCGTAGAAAGGGGCCACCTTGTAGAAGCCGAGCTTCTCGTCGTCGTAGGGGCCGACCCACTCCGCGGCATCGATCGTGCCCTTCTCCAGCGCCTGGTAGATCTCGCCGCCGGGGATGTTCTGCGGCACGGCGCCCAGACGCTCCATGATGCGGCCGCTGAAGCCGCCCGTGCGGAACTTCTGGCCCTTCAGGTCGTCCAGGGACTTGATCTCCTTGCGCCACCAGCCGCCCATTTGCGCGCCGGTGTTGCCGCCGATGAAGTTGACGATGTTGTAGTTGGCGTAGAACTCGCGCATCAGCTTCAAGCCATTGCCGTCGAGCATCCAGGCCGTCATCTGGCGCGAGTTCAGACTGAAGGGGATCGCACAGCCCAGCGCGAACGTCGGGTCCTTGCCGAAGTAGTAGTACGGCGCCGTGTGCGCCATCTCGACCGTGCCGGACTGCACCGCGTCGACCTGACCGAAGCCACCGACCAGTTCGCCCGAGGGGTGCACGGAAATCTGGAACTTGCCGCCGCTCATGTCGCCGACGGCCTTGGAGAACACCTCGGATGCGCCGAAGATGGTGTCGAGCGCCTTCGGAAAGGCCGAGGTGAGACGCCAGCGGATGTTGGCCTGTGCATGCACGACTGCCGGCGCGGCACCTGCCGCGAGGACACCGGCCAGACCGGCACCTTGGACGAATGAACGACGTTCCATGGAGATCTCCGAAAAAAGTGGGAGAAGAAAGGGCCTTGCGGACGCCGCAAGCCCGCGGATTCTATTGATTCGGTTCGGGAGCGGGCGCCGGGGTTTCCCCGTGCATGCGAGGGGAAAGCCGCGCGGGCGGGACCGCGATCAACCGCGATCAACCGCGAGCAAGACAGGCCCAGGCAACAGTGCCGCCTGCTGCTGCGTCAACTGCCGGCGACCTTCATCCGGTCGACAAGGATGGACCCGACCGACTTGGCACCCATCTCGTAGACGTCCGAACCGATGGCCACGATGTCACCCAGCATCTGCCGCAGGTTGCCGGCGATCGTGATTTCCTCCACCGGACGCGCGATGCGCCCATCCTCGACCCAGAATCCAGACGCGCCGCGCGAATAGTCGCCGGTCACGTAGTTCACGCCCTGCCCCATCAGATCCGTGACGAACAGCCCGCGGCCGAGCTTGCGCAGCATCGCATCCAGATCATCGCCCGGCTGGGTGAGGCGACTGGTCATCGACAGGTTGTGCGAGCCACCCGCGTGTCCGGTGGTGCGCATCCCGAGCTTGCGCGCCGAGTAGCTCGACAGGAAGTAGCCCTGGATGATCCCGCCGTCGACGACGCGTCGGGCGCGGGTCAGCACGCCCTCGTCATCGAAGGGTGCACTGCCCTTGCCGCGGGTGCGATGGGGGTCCTCGTCGATGTCCACATGCAGTGGCAGGATCTGCTGTCCGAGACTGTCGAGCAGGAAGCTCGCCTTGCGGTACAGCGCACCGCCCGAGATCGCGTGGACGAGCGCGCCGAGCAAGCCGGCGGCCAGTGGCGCCTCGAAGAGCACGGGCACTTCACAGGTCGCCACGCGGCCGGCCTTCAAGCGGGAAAGCGCACGCTGCGCGGCGTAGCGGCCCACGGCTTCCGGCGAGGCAAGCGCCGCCGGATCGCGCATCGAGGTGTACCAGGCGTCGCGCTGCATGCCGCGCCCGCGGCCGGCGATCGGCGCCACCGAGATCGAGTGGCGCGAACTTGCATAGCCACCCCGGAAGCCCCTGCTGTTGCCCGCCCAGAAGTGCGACTGCTGTGCGGAGACGGCCGCCCCCTCGGAGTTCGTGATGCGTCGGTCGATGTCGAAGGCTGCCTGTTCGCAGCGCAGCGCCAGCTGCGCCGCCTGGGCCGCGTCGATCGCCCAGGGATGGAAGAGTTCCAGGTCGCTCGCAGCCTCGGCCGCGGTGGCCAGGTCGGCCTTGTCGGGCAGTCCGGCCGCGACATCCTCCGCTGTGAAACGGGCGATGTCCCAGGCCGCGCGCACGGTCTGCGCCAGAGCGGCGGCAGAGAAATCCGAGGTGCTGGCGTTGCCGCGTCGAGACCCGACGTAGACCGTGACACCGAGCGACTTGTCACGGTTGCGCTCGACGTTCTCCAACTCGCCCTTGCGCACCGACACCGACAGGCCCGATCCCTCGGACACCTCTGCCGCGGCGTCGGTCGCGCCCAGACGACGGGCCTGGGCGAGCACATCCTCGACCATCTCCTGGAAACGCTCTCGACGATAGGCAAAGCCCGCACCGGCACCGGCTGCGGCGCCCTCTGAGGGGTCGACCAGGGGTGCGGTCGGGGGAGGAACAGCGTGGGAACCGGACATCGGATGGGCCTGTGCAGGCGGCAAGGTCGGCAAGCTCGGAATTATCATGCCGGGGATGTCCAAACGTCTTGCGCCGGGTCGGATGCCCGCACGTGATCCAGATCCCGATTTCGATGCCGATGCACGGCCCAGCAAGAGCCGGCGCAAGCGCGAGTCGACGGCCGCCCAGGATCTGGGCGCACAACTGGTGTTGCTGCCGACAGCCCGGCTCGACGCGCTGGTCCTGCCCGAAAGCCTGCGTGAAGCCCTGATCACCTACCGGAACACCCGCAGCCACGAGGGCAGGCGCCGCCAGATGCAGTACATCGGCAAGTTGATGCGCACCGTCGACACCGCGCCATTGGCCGAGGCCGTCGCCGAGCATCGGCTGGGCGGCGCGCGCGCGACGCTGGCCCTGCACCTGGCCGAGCAGTGGCGCGAGAACCTCGTCGCCGACGAGGACGCCCTCACCCGCTGGATCGCTGAACACCCGGACTGCGATGCCCAGCGTTTCCGCACCCTGGTCCGACGCGCACGGCTGGAGCGTCAGGAGCGCGCAGCCGAAGCCGTTGGTGCCGAGGGCATGCGCCAAGGTCGGGCCTGGCGTGAACTGTTCCGGGCCATCCGCTCCAACCTCGACGCCCGAGCCGCGCAACCGACATGAACCCACACGACCGCGTACGCATCGGCCTGGTCTCCGTCAGTGATCGCGCCTCCCGCGGGGTCTACGACGACAAGGGCATCCCCGCTCTCAGACAGTGGCTCGAAGCAGCGCTGCGCAACCCGATCGAGTGGGAGACCCGGCTGATCCCCGACGAGCAGCCCGAGATCGAGGCGACGCTGAGGGCGCTGGTCGACGAGGCGCGCTGTGACCTGGTGCTGACCACCGGCGGCACCGGCCCGGCACCGCGTGACGTCACCCCGGAAGCCACAGTGGCCGTGGCCGACAAGGTGATGCCCGGCTTCGGCGAACAGATGCGACAGATCAGCCTGCGCTTCGTGCCCACGGCCATCCTGTCGCGACAGGTCGCGGTCGTGCGCGGACGGGCGCTGATCATCAACCTGCCGGGCCAGCCGAAATCCATCGCGGAAACGCTCGAGGGCCTGCCACATCAGCAGCCCCCCGTGCATGGCATCTTCGCGGCGGTGCCCTACTGCATCGACCTGATCGGCGGGCCCTACATCGAGACCGACGAGTCGATCTGCAAGGCCTTCCGCCCGAAGTCGGCGCAGCGACCAGCTCGCTGAACGCTCGTCGGATTCGACAGCCGGCATGACGCGCTGATCGGTGCGGCCGGTGATCTACCCGCGGCCCCGGGGCGGGCCGCCGACGTCACCGCAGGGGCTCCGACCCTGTCTGCGTCGGGCCCGAGCGGCCCCAGCAGCAGATCACCGCACCATGCGCGTCAAACGATCCGCATCGAAGTGCTCGTGGATCTGCGCATCCTGCGGCACGCAGTCGGGCGCGGGGAGTTCGCGAGACCGCTGAGACAGCTTCTCGACGGCCTGCCACAGCAGCGCGATCTGGTGCTCGTGTCCTGCGGTGCCGTCGATCAGACCCTTGAGCGCGACCGACACCGGATCATCACCCTGTGTCAGGCCATAGGCGGAGAAGCCCATGCGCGCGGCCGCCGCCTCACGCTGCGCGTCGGCCTCGGCCTGCAGGATTCGCGCCGGGTTGCCCACCGCAGTGGCCCCCGGGGGAACCGGCTTGACGACGACCGCCCCGGAGCCGATGCGTGCGCCGTCACCCACCTCGAACCCGCCCAGGACCTGCGCGTTGGCGCCGACGATCACGCCCTTGCCCAGGGTCGGGTGCCGCTTGGCGCCCCGGGTCAGCGATGTACCGCCCAGGGTCACGCCCTGGTAGATCGTGCAACCGTCGCCGACCTCGGCCGTCTCTCCAATGACCACGCCCATGCCATGGTCGATGAAGACCTGCCGCCCGATCGACGCGCCAGGATGGATCTCGATGCCGGTCAGCACACGCCCGATGTGGGAGGTGAAGCGCCCGAGCCAGCGCAAGCCCCGCTTCCAGCAGGCATGCGCGAATCGATGGAACACGATCGCGTGCAAGCCCGGGTAACAGGTCAGCACCTCCCAGTTCGAACGCGCTGCGGGGTCGCGTTCTCGGATGCAGGCGATGTCTTCTCGCAGGCGGCTGAACATGGTCTGTGCGGGATCACGGAACGGCCTGCGAGTGTAGGTCGGGGCGCGAATCCACGCCGGCGGCACATCAAGGCGGACGTCGAGCGTGAGCGCCAGGGCGTGGGCACGACGAGAGCGGCAACGGGGGCGGCGACGGGGGCGGCGACGGAAGCGGCAACGGAAGCGGCGACCGAGCCAAGCCAGGGCCAGCCGCTGCGGGCTTCAAGCCCGCCGCTGGCTGTCGCGGGAACCTGCTGCCGGGACCGCGTCGGCCGGGGAGTGCGGCGCAGGTCGCGCCCTGCAGGCGGTCACCTGCATCGCCCGTGCCACCCCGCGCAGGATGTCGACCTCTTCGCGGGTCAGGCACAAGCGGTTGGCCAGCTGATTCAGGCGCGGGACGAGCTTCTTCGGCGCCGCCGGGTCGAGGTAGCCGACGTCCACGAGCGCCTCGCGCCAGTGCTCGAGCAGGCCCTGGACCGCACGGCCGTCGGCGCAGGTCGGCGTCGCGACCGGTGACACCACCCCGAATCCACCGATGGCCATCCGCCACTCATAGGCGAGCACCTGCACCGCCTGCGCCAGGTTCAGCGACCCGTAGCCAGGATCGGTGGGGATGCTGAGCACGGTGTGACAACGCCAGACATCCTCGTTGGCCAGGCCGTGGCGCTCGGCGCCGAAGACGAAGGCGACGCGGTGACCGCGCTCACGCAACATCGCCAGAGCGGGCAGCGCCTGTCGCGGCGCCTGCGCGGCGGCGCCGAAATCGCGCGGCGTCATGGCCGTGGCGCAGGCATGGGTGATCCCGTCCAAGGCCTGCGCAAGGCTGTCGACGACGCGCGCCCGCGCCAGCACATCGGTGGCGCCACTGGCGAAGGCACGGGTGTCCTCGCGCTCCAGCACATCGTGGAACCGCGGCCGCACCAACACGAGATCGCGAAATCCCATGACGCGCATCGCGCGCGCAGCGGCGCCCACATTGCCGCCGTGGCTGGTGTGCATCAGGATGAAGCGGGTGGCGTCGTCTGCGGACATCGGTGGCATGCCGGCGTGGACCGGGCGGCAGGATAATCCCGGTCCATCGACCGGAGCCGCATTGTGCGGGCACCCCTCGGTCGGGTCGATGACCGACCCGCCGGTCTCGCGCCGGCCCACCCCCAGGCCGGCGTGCCCCGCCCGCCCCACCTGCCATCACGCAATGTCACAGACCCTGCACCCCATGCTCAACATCGCGGTGCGCGCCGCGCGCGCCGCCGGCGCCATCATCAATCGCGCCGCACTCGACGTGGAGGTGCTCAAGGTCGCCACGAAGGGCACGAACGACTTCGTCACCGAGGTGGATCAGGCCGCCGAGGAAGCGATCATCACGACGCTGCTCGAGGCCTATCCCGGCCACGGCATCCTGGCCGAGGAGTCCGGGCGCGAACGCGGTGCCCGGCACAGCGACTACGTCTGGATCATCGACCCGCTGGACGGCACGACGAACTTCATTCACGGCCTGCCGGTCTACGCGGTGTCGATCGCGCTGGCCTTCCGGGGCCGCATCGAGCAGGCCGTCGTGTACGACCCGTCGCGCAACGACCTGTTCTACGCGAGCAAGGGCCGAGGCGCCTTCCTCAACGACCGCCGACTGCGTGTGTCCAAGCGCTCGCGCATGGCAGATGCCCTGATCGGCACCGGCTTTCCCTTCCGCAAGGGCGACAACTTCAAGCGCTACCTGAAGATGTTCGAGGAGGTCATGCAGCACTGCGCCGGCGTGCGTCGGCCCGGCGCTGCGGCGCTGGACCTGTGCTACGTGGCCGCCGGTTGGTACGACGGCTTCTTCGAGACCGGGCTGCAGCCCTGGGACGTGGCCGCGGGATCGCTGATCGTCACCGAAGCCGGCGGACTGGTGGGCAACTTCACCGGTGAGGCCGACTACCTCTACCAGCGCGAACTGGTTGCGGGCAACCCGCGCATCTACTCGCAACTCGTGCAGACCTTGGGGCCCTACTCGAGAGTGATCAAGGCCCCGGCGGCGGCAGGCGAGGACACGGCACCGACGCCGCAGTCCAACGCCAGCGACGCCAGCAACGCCAGCGACACCACCGACGCCACCGACGCCTTCGTGCGGTCTGCGGCCACAGCCGCAGCGTCGGCACCCGAGCCAGTGCACGACGCCGCGCCGGCACCCCGTCCTCGCCGCATACGCAAGCAGGACCTGGCGGCCAGTGGCGACGGTGACGCCGCCTCGCCTGCCGCAGCCGCATCCCCCAACAGGCGAGCGGGCTGAGGAAATCACGTACGCGCGGCAGCGCCCCCCTGCGCTAGCATCAGTTCCTTTGCGACTTTTCAAGGAGCGATCGCCATGCAATGGTTCAAGAAAATGGGTCTCGCGCTGGGTCTGGGGATGACCCTCGCGGCCACCGGCGCGGCACATGCCCAGCAGCAGTTCGTCAACGTGCTGACGGGTGGACAGGCCGGCGTGTACTACCCGCTCGGGGTGTCGCTGTCCCAGATCTTCGCCAAGGACATCCCGAACGCCCGGTCGACCGCGCAGGTCACCCGGGCCTCCGCGGAGAACCTGAACCTGTTGCAGGCCGGCCGCGGTGAACTGGCCTTCACGCTGTCGGATGCGCTGTCCTACGCCTGGGCCGGCAATGCCGAAGCCGGGTTCCCGCGCAAGCTCGACAAGCTGCGCGGCCTGTCAGCCACCTACAACAACTACATCCAGATCGTCGCCAGTGCCGATTCGGGTATCCGTACCGTGGCCGACCTGAAGGGCAAGCGTGTGTCGGTCGGCGCAGCCAAGTCGGGCACCGAACTGAACGCGCGCGCCATCTTCAAGGCCGCCGGCCTGGGCTACCAGGATCTGGCCAAGGTCGAATACCTCCCCTTCGGTGAATCGGTCGAGTTGATGAAGAACCGTCAGCTCGACGCGACACTCCAGTCCGCCGGTCTTGGCGTGGCATCGATCCGCGACCTCGCCACCTCGATCAAGATCGTTGTCGTGCCGATCCCGGCGGATGTCGTCGAGAAGGTGGGCGATGCCGCCTACCAGCCCTCGGTCATCCCGGCCAACACCTACTCGGGCCAGACGGCTGACGTGCCCACGGCGGCCCTGGCGAACTTCCTGGTCACGCACAGCGGCGTGTCCGACGATGTCGCCTACCGCATGACCAAGGCGATGTACGACAACCTCGACACCCTCTACGCGGCGCACAACGCCGCCAAGGTGATCAAGCGCGAGAACGCGGTGAAGGGCATGCCCGTGCCGCTGCACCCGGGCGCCGAGCGCTACTACCGCGAAGTCGGTGTGATGAAGTGATCGTATGGGCCGGACCGGTCCGGCCCACCTTCGGCGTCAGGATGCCCCCGGTGGTTGTCCGGACGGCGAACGTCCCGGAAGCCACCGCATTCAGGCGGCACACCCCCATCGCGTGAACCGCGCATCGGCACATGCGGCCGCCTTGCGCACCCAAGTCCCGATGCGCACGTGGGCGTCCCGATCCGGACGGCCCTGCCGACATGACCTCCCCCTCCCCGTCGCGCGGTTTGGCCTCCGGCCATGTCCGCCGGCAATCACCCAGTGACCTGAAGGTGGCCCTGTGAGCGAACCCAAGGACAGTCCGCACGGCGCGCTCACCGGCGCCGCCTTCTGGATCGCGATCGCTTTCTCGGCCTTCCAGGTCTGGATGGCGGCCTTCCATCCGCTGTCGAGCCAGGTCATCCGCGCGATCCACGTCGGCTTCGTGCTGCTGCTGATCTTCACGCTGTATCCGCCCTTGGGTGGCCATCAAGGGCCGTTGCAGCGCGTCGGACGTACGATCGGCTGGGCGCTGGGCGGTCTGGGCTTTGCCACCGGGATGTACCAGTGGGTCTTCGAGGCCGATCTGACCCTGCGCGCGGGCGAGTTGATCGCGCTGGACTGGGTCGTGGGCGTCGCGGCCATCGCGCTGGTCTTCGAGGCCGCGCGCCGGGTGATGGGCCTGGGCCTGCCGCTGATCTGCGCCGCCTTCCTCGCCTACGCGATGTTCGGCCAGCATCTGCCCGGCGCCCTGGCCCACCGAGGCTACGGCCTGGACCAGATCGTCAGCACGCTG
>Ga0172376_10000339_pt1 | contig 61220 bp, 65 predicted proteins | sample Lak35m_FD_121114 | JGI IMG/M metagenome (GOLD analysis project Ga0172376, IMG submission 121114) | Freshwater microbial communities from Kabuno Bay, South-Kivu, Congo - kab_092012_35m | ecosystem: Environmental > Aquatic > Freshwater > Lake | place: Democratic Republic of the Congo: South-Kivu... | reverse complement strand
TGCAGGACGACCGTTCCAAAGGAATAGACGGACATAATCCGTCTGATAAAAGAGAAGAAGAATTAAAACTAAAGGTTTTAGCTGAATACAAGGTAGACAGCATTGAACAACTGCCTATCAATTTTGACGGAATTGTGATGCAGGAAGATGAAGATTACGGGAATCAGGTATGGGATAAACACTTCGGAAACAATTACAACGTACTTCAAAAACAAAAAAAAGCATATCAGCTTTCGGGTTTTTTTAATCCATTTGCTTCTCTGCAAAGTGCAAGTATGGGTTTTTGTGGCAGCGATATGTTACATCACCTTGACTTTTTAAAACAAGCCGAAAACTACCGTAGAATTTTAATTAAAAGTCTAAATGACAAACACGCTTTTGGTGGTTCAAAAACAGGCGATTGGAGTTGGAAAGCCGATAACGAATTTTACAAATCCATAAAAGATTTTGAATACAAAACTCCGCCTTTTGCAACAGCATTAAACCTATACTTTATAGATATACTTTGTCTTGCGTTTTGGGTGGCATTGGCGACCTTAATAGTAACGGTTACTGCAAAGAAAATAAAATTGGTATGAGAAATTTAATCGTAATAATACAAAACGAGTACAAGCATTTTGTCCGAAGTAAATTTAAAACCTTTTCGCTTGTTTTGTTTATCGGGGCAGCTGTTTACGGCTTGCAAAATGGCTATGAATTATTTCAGAAACACAATTCAGAAATAGCAGCTATAAAAACGAAGAATACTGAAAGTGTAAAGACAATAGAAAGCTGGTTTGATGAAGGGAAAAAAGGACCCGAAGACCGCCCTTGGATAAATATTACAACACCATTCTGGGCAATTTGGAACGCACCATCAACAGTCGTAAAAACTCCGTCAGCACTGATGCCGTTTACAATCGGCCAAACAGAACAATTTGGATATTATAAGCAAGTAACGAATTGGAGCACCACATTTGACAGTGACCTTGCTGAAGAAATAGCCAATCCCGAACGCCTGGCCACAGGCACATTGGATTTCAGCTTTGTTATAATCTATCTGCTTCCAATTTTGGTTATAGTCCTGCTGTTCAACATTGGCGGATTAGAAAAAGATTTGGGTTTTGACCGTTTGATACAGGTAAACTCTATTTCACCAAAGAAATGGCTGCTTGCACGGTTTGCTTTTTACTTTCTTGCTCTCATTATTGTATTGCTTGTATTGATGCTCCCTTATGCAATCCTCTCAGGTGCATTTCAAAACGAGTTTGGTACATTCATAAAACTGTTTTTATATGTTAGTCTTTATACGTTTCTCTGGTTTTCCGTTTTTTATTTCATCAATCTTTCAGGAAAAGGAAGTACCAATCAAGCAATGAAAATGGTATCTGTATGGTTACTTTTCTGCATTGTTCTGCCCGGGACTATTCATCAAGTGGCTTCATTAAAATATCCATCAAGTTATATGACAGATTATATTGATGCTAACCGTGAAGAGTCTAATAAACTCTTGGAATTACCGAATGATACCATACGAAACAGATTATTAGCACTGTACCCAATACTTAAGGAGACTAAACACGGCAGAGATACCCTTATTGATGAAGAAATTCTTGGGAATTCATCCAGTGCTTTGGTAAATGAACTGATGAAAAAGACAGCACTTACCATTGAAATCAACAATGAACGTAAAAACCAATTTATCCAAAATACCTATTGGATAAACCCAATAAGTTTTTTCCAAAATAAAATAAATACACTTGCCAATAATGATTATTACGCTTACAAGCAATTTAGACACAATATTCAATCTATTATTGACAAGAAGGTAAATACAATTTTACTGGACTGCTGGAACAAGGAAACTGTAAATAAGGAAAAATATTTATGGTATGTTGAACATTTTAATAACTGACTTTAGAATGATACCACAAATATTTGAAGTATACTTAATAGACAAACGATACCTGAAATGAACAACCCAATATTGTTGCCATCAATAGTCCAAAAACGTTTGACAACGAACTTGAAGAAATGTCAAAGAGGGCAACCATTATTAAAGACTTCATGGAGGTAATAGATACTGAATTTGTAATATGTTTTGTAACAACCCAAATAGAAATTGAACAATTTATGTCAGCAATTTATCAAAAACTAAAAGGGGATGCCATCATTTGGTTGTGCTATCCTAAAATGACTTCAAAAAACTATAAATGTGACTTTAACCGGGATTCTGGATGGACTAGTTTGGGTAAATATAATTTAGAACCTGTAAGACAAGTTTCAATTGATGACGATTTTAGTGCATTGCGTTTTAGGATACCACAACCAGAGAGGCAAAAAAAAGGACAACACAAAAAGGAAAGTAAGGTTAATCAACATTTTAATTAGACCCATAACCTTACAAATTACATACAAAGAATGAATTTAATAAGGAACCTGTTTACAGCTTACATCATTGGACTTTTAATTCACCTATTACCTTCGTGCGGTGATAATCCAAAAACACCAATGAATCAAACTGATAAAAATCCTATGATAAAAAATTCAAACCCTTTTGTCTATTTTGAAATACCAGTCATCGAAATTGACAGATCAATCAAGTTTTATAATGCAGTATTCGGTTTTGAATTCGACAAAGAAAATATTGACAACAATGAAATGGCATTATTTCCTTTTGCTGATGAGAAATCGGGGATTTCAGGTGCACTGGCAAAAGGAGAAATTTATAAACCGACGAAGGACGGAGTAGTGATATACTTCAAGACAGAAAACATCGATGAAACATTGAGATTAGCCATTTCAAATAAAGGACAAATTTTATACCCGAAAACAGACAATGGCATTGGATTTGTTGCAGAATTTGAAGACACTGAAGGGAATAGAATAGCCTTGTTTCAATCAAAAGAATGAATTTGTGGTAAAAACAGCCACTTTCACAGATCTGAACATAACATACCCATAAAATTATCATTAACTGCAAATAATAATAAAGAAATATTAATGGATGATATACTTTTGTTAGCTGACAAAGTAAGAAATACGCTAATTCTTGGCGAAAGTCATTTTAGAGAATTTAAATCTGCTTTAGAAGGACGACCTGGAAATAAAAAACCAAGATTAACTAAATCAATTTGTGCTGACATTGGTGAAGCGTTAGTTTCATTCTCAAATGCAGACGGCGGTGCGATACTAATTGGGGTGGAAGATGATGGAACAATTACAGGTATTCCTCATTCGGAAGAAGAAGTACAGTCGATGCTTAACGCTATCCACTCACATGTTTATAAAGACCAACAACTTCCTTTGAATAATGCCAATAAACTTGTTTTAGAAAACAAAACAATTTTATATTTTTCTGTTAATAAAGGAACAACCATGATTTATCAACTTCCTGATGGAAGATGTGTTCGAAGAAAAAATAAATCAACTATGCCAGCTTCCGTTGACCAAATTCAATTTGAAAGGCTGGAAATTAAATCAAGAGAATATGATAGTCAATTCGTAGATGGAGCAATAGTAACAGACTTAGATGTAAAGTTACTCCAAGGTATAGCCGACCAATATATTAAAGGTTTAAGTGTTGAGAGATATTTACAACAAACTGGATTAGCTGAATATGCTCAAAATGGGTTAAGACTAAAAAAAGCTGCCTTATTACTTTTTGCCATAGATATTGATAGATGGCATCCTCGAAGTCAGGTTAGATTTCTAAAAGTAAAAGGAAATACATTAGACTCAGGTGAAAAATATAATGTTATTAGTGACGAAACTGTTAAGGGAAATATTTTTGAGTTGATTTTAAAATCTTGGGAACGTTTACGTCCCTATTTAGCCTATAAAACTGAATTTGGAATAAATTCGAAATTTGAACAAAAATACATATATCCAGAAGATGCCGTAAGAGAAGTAATTTTATATGCTATTGCCCATAGAGATTATAGCATTACTAATGCCATTGAAATTTATATTTTTAATGATAGAATGGAAATAAAAAGTCCTGGTGCATTACTCTCAACTTTAACAATTAAAAATTTATATCAATTAGAAGGTTCTCACGAATCAAGAAATTCGTTAATTTCGAAAGTGTTACGAGAAAATAAATTGATGAGAGAACTTGGAGAGGGAATGATTAGGATTTTTAGGTAATGCAAGAAAATGAACTTGAAAAACCCGAACTTTATTCAAATGGACTATGGTTTCGGGTTACGTTTTCAAACAAGATTACAAAGCTAACCAATTAAATATAATTTCAATATTTTTAGCCAAAAAAGTAACAGACTTCCTAAAATCCCCAACCATCCGGGAAAAAGGCATTATTTCAAAATCATAATTGCGTCTGGCTTTTGGTAAAACGCCTTACTTTTTAGGTGTTATCTGATTTATTAATAAAAATACCCCGTTTTTATTGGCAATAATCAGGTCAGGTTTGTTATCCTTATTCATGTCTTTCACGGTGATATTCAACCCGGCACCGGAATCATAATCAATAATATGCTCACCAAAATAGGGAATGGTAGAAGAATCAAAATTAAAATACATTAAGATGGGTGTATCACCATCACCGGCATCATTGCCATTATGAGCCAGAAAACGTTTTCCAGTTATCATTTCCTCTTTACCATCATCGTCTATATCGGCCATTATAGTTGAATGAGTCTGAGACGTGGCATTACTAATCAAATGGGTTTTAAATGCAATAGATCCATTGACATTTATTTGTTCGTGCCACCAAACACCCAGTGCATGTGCAGAAGCACTAACCACATCATTTTTACCATCTCCATTTACATCTAAAATCTGCATGTGAGAACAAGGTTCACCAAGTGCCGCCTCATGAAAGATCCAGTCCCCTGAGGATAAATCCTTTTTTCCCTCAAACCACCCATCTGTAATAACCACATCTTTGATGCCGTCCATATTGATATCACCGAAACCAATACCGTGAGAAAAACGATCTGTACCTTTCACACCAGCTGCACTAATGGGGTGACGAGTCCAAATCAAATCCCCTTTAACAGTTGGCGCCTGTAACCAGACAATCTGCCTTTTTTTATAATCTCCACAAAGAATATCCAAACGTCCATCGCCATCCATATCAATGAAACCAGGCGATTCATTAGAAATTCCCATTTCATCAGCAATAAAATGTTTTAACCAGTGGCCTGTTTTATTTTGAGGATTTTCAAACCAAAAACCTGCCTTTCCGGGATAATCAATGATTACCACATCGTCCCAGCCATCCATATTTACATCCAGTGCCAAATTGAGAAAAGACTCACTATATTCCTTGCGAGGCTCAAAAATTCTGGATGGCGACAGCTCATGCCTTTTCCAGGTAGGCGCTTCAAACCAATGATAACCTGCTATGATGTCCACTTCCCCATCTTTATTCAAGTCAGCGGCGGCAACCCCTTCTGATATGAAATCTCTGGTTATAACCGTCTTTGTAAAGGTGGGAATTTGACCGAAAATAGACCAATGCATTCCAGCAAACAAAATGGATATACTAAATAAATACTTCATCGTGAATTTATTAATATTTTTTAAAACCTGTTTTAAGGATTTGAAGCTGTTAATTTTTCAATTAGCCTTACCTGCTCATGATACTCATGATGGTGGCCTAATCTTTGGGCCAGTGCCCTTAATACTTTTTTAGCATTTTCTGAGTTAATGGCACCTATCCTTTGGATAGTAAATTTCAAAAATTGAGGCATTTTTGTTGATTCTGCTATACCAATCAATCTTTCCATATTTATTTCTGCTAAAGGTTCAGCAGCATACCAAAGCATAAGGGGGAGGTTATGATCTTTTACATCTTCCTCATTTCCTGATAATACTTCCAGAATTTTCCATCTCTGTTCCAGCGGCAATCGCATCAAGCCAGCTGTCAAATAAAGCCTTACCAATGCCGATGATTCATTAACAGCCATGTTTTCCAGCGCAGAGAGTGCTTCGATAGAAATTTCCTTTTTCTCCAACAATAATTGAACAGACCAGCTTCTGATGTATTCGTTTTCGTGTAAAAGAAGTTTTTGTAACATGGCCTCATTAGTACCCTTGGTAACATGAAGTGTCCATAAAGCCCTTAATTTCCTGGTAATATCCGGATGATTATTAAGTATTTGATTCAAAGCAATATGCACGGTTTCGTTTGCACCACGTTCCTGTAATATGGTTCTTGAGGTACGGACAAACCATTCATTTTCATGCAATTGATAATTTACTAATGCCATATCCGATGATTTGTATAAATCAACTTTAACAAATGAATCCCTTTTATAAGAAATTTTAAAGATTCTGCCCATTGTTTTATCATGCACATCAGGATTTGTGCTGTGACATTGGTTTTTATCATACCAATCGATAGCAAAAACGGAGCCTGAAGGATCATATTTTAGATTAAGCCATTGAGACCAGGAATCGTTCATGGCCAAAAAGTCATTCTTATGAGAGGCAACATACCCAGACCCTTTTCTGGTTAACAAATCATTATTTAATCGTGCCCCATTAATATTATTCATAAAAATAACATTTCGGTATTCAGCAGGCCAGGAGGACCCACCCAAATAAATCATAGCCCCTGCATGAGCATGTCCACCTCCAACAGCGGCGGAACGAAAATTCCCGGCATGTGGGCCTCTATCTCCAATATAATGTTTGTGGTCAGCAATCGTCTTTATTTCATCATAAGTATAAGGATTGAAACTTTTACCGGCTTGCCTTTCATATCGAGCCCCCTGAATTACATGGTACATGTGAGGGATTACACAAACAGTAATAAAGGCATGACCATAATCATTAAAATCGATACCCCATGGATTACTTGTACCCTCTGCAAAAACTTCAAACTGATGGGTTAAAGGATGTATTCGCCAAACACCGGCATTAATCCTGGTACGTTCGTTTTCATTGGAACCAGGTTTACCAACTTTTGAGTGGGTAAAAACGCCATGCACCCCATAAAGCCATCCGTCTGGTCCCCAGCGAAGGTTATTCAATACTTCATGGGTGTCCTGGGTACCCCAACCATCTAAAATTTGTTGAATTTCACCTGTTGGAACATCATTCTCAAAATCAGTAGGAATAAACAACAAATAAGGAGCGGCACAAAGCCAGACACCACCCATTCCCACTTCAATGCCACTGACCAGATTAAGATTTTCCATAAAAACCTTTCGTTTATCCAGAGAACCATTTCCATCAGAATCTTCAAAAATCAGGATACGGTCTTTTCCCTTTCCTTCAGGAGCAGGTGTAGGATAAGTATGACCCTCTACAACCCAAAGTCTTCCGCGTGCATCAAAAGTAAAGCTGATGGGACGTACAATATCAGGTTCAGCAGCAGCCAGTTGAATATTGAATCCCTCAGGCAGAGTCATCGCTTTTGCAGCCATTTCACCTGAAAGTCCGGCATTTAAAACAGGATCAAGAGGTGGTAAAACAATAATATCCTTTTGAAAAAGCTCATTTTCAAAATAAGGTCTTTTCGTATGGAATTGAAAATGATCGACATTGATATGCGCCCATTTATCGTCCGGAATATAGGGAATTTGCGAAATTCCATCCTCCTTGTCTATAATTCTAATAAAAATATCTTTATTCTTGTAAGCTTGTAAATCGACTACAACGGGTTGTAGGTTGGAACGACCCTGTCCTGTCGATTGAAAAATAACCTCTTGTTTATCAGCCAGAACTATTTCTAGTCTGGTATCGAGTAAAGCACCGCCTGAAACCCAGAAGCTGGCATAAGGAAATTTTACAGGAAATGTTTTCGAGGTTAAGGTACCTGTCCTCTTGTATTGTTTAGTTCCCCCACTACTTATGAAATACTGACCCCGGGCGCCCACATTCATGTCTTTATCAAATAAGGTAGAGATATCTGCCGCTTGCCGGGCCTTCTGAAAAGCATCGCCGGTGGCTTCCCAATCCATTAAATTGCCTGCCTCAATATCCAGATTCAACTTAACTCCATTTAAAACAGGTACTTTTCCTACCACTTCTTTTTGTATAGCAGAACCTTTGACCACCTGAATTTTTCCAATCATTCCCGCTGCACGATGGCCTGGAACTGTACAAAAATAGGTATCATCAGCTTCCGCTATAAACACTATACTGGTGGATGCGCCTTTTTCTATAATAGATGGACTTTTAACTCCCAGTTTTTCCAGAGAAATATCATGGGTCATCGTCTCTCCATTTGTCATCGTAATTCTTACCCGATTTCCCTTATTGACCTTAAGTGTAGGATTTCTTGTTCCGTTCTTATCAAAATAACCAATCATTGTGGCTTCCAGATAAAAATGTTGATCAATACGCAATGTATCCGGCACATTCGCATTTTTTATTTCAACATGTTTGAAAGTTCCGCCAGTATAAAAGCCGAACAATAAAAAAAGAGGAATAAATAATTTTATTGCGTCCATAACCTTATTTTTAATTTAAAAAAGAACTATAATTCCTTAATATATAGATCTTTAAAGTAAACCTCCGCCTTTCCCCCACCATGAATTTGTAATCCAATCAATCCGGATAATGGAATTGAAGTATCTAATTCATTATAATCTACCGATTTATGCCCATTGATAAATAACCTTATTCTGTTATTACTTGCTAGAATCACATAATCATTCCAATCGGTTTGTTTTATCCAGGTAAGTACTTTTGCCGAGTCTGGGGAAGCAAGTGTTTTATTTCGACGGGATTCATCATATAAACTTGCCCAATATTCTTTACCCCAATCTGCCTGATAACCAATCATTTCATTAGAAGGATTAGTAGCTCTAACACTTCTAAATTGAAGTCCGGCATTTATAAACCCATCATGTCCAGCTAATTTAATTTTAAATTTCAACATAAAATTACGGTAAGAGCGACGTGTGCACAAGAAATTATTTTCTGGAACATGTTTAATCAAAGAGCCCCCGATAATCATTTTATCCTCAATACGCCAGGTATTTAATGTATCACCGTCCCACCCATTGAAAGTGAAACCATCAAAAAGACTTACCTCCTTAGGATACTGACCTATACTAAGAAGTAGCAATGTAAACAGGTAAAAGAATGAAACAAACGGTTTCATGTAAAATGAATTTATTTCATTCTCAATTTAATGATTTAATCTGTTAAAAATCACTTTCCCGTTTTAAAAATTACCCAACCAATATATAACAGGGTAAATAGGCTGATACCTGCTGAATGTAAGGTTGAAAAATTAGAAGGAGAATCAACTATTTTTAGAAAGGCCTGAATAACATTATATAATCCAATCCAACAGGTGATGGCAACAACCAGTACAAATAATATATTATTTAATTTGTTGTTTATCCATCGGGTTCCCATTAATGAACGATCATTTAATAAAAAGTATAAAAGAGTGGTCATCATAGGTAAAAGTAAACCATTTACAGCTTGGGCAAAAATAATAAGTGGGATTGGCTTTATATTTGGCAAACCAAAGGCTAAACCAATCAATAGAACACTTAACCAAATATATTTAGCGGAAATACTATTATCTAACAGTTTAGAACCAGCTAAACCAGCGGCCATTGGAGCTGTAATTGCGCTTGAAAAACCCGCAGCAAATAAACCTATGGCAAAAAAGTAAGCGCCCGTTTTTCCTAAATATCTGGATAGCGCCAATGCCACAGCATCAAATGAAAAAGTACCTGATATTTGAGTACCTAAAAGAAGTATAGCCATTGATATGATGCCTCCCAAGAAAATAGCTATGGATATTCCCCATCTCATTTCTGTAATATCCTGATCTTTAGTCACTCCAGAAGCAAGGAAAAGATTATAAGGTACGATCGTAGTTCCTATTAATCCGATAACCAGTAAAGCACTGGAAACAGGTAAAGAAGGTAAAAGAGAATGCTTTAAAACCAGGGTATAATCGAGCGGTATTTTAAAGGCAATCCAGCAAAAAACAATACCCATGACAGCTACAATTAAGCCAAGAATCCTTGCTAAAATTACTGGATTATTTACTGAAAGCAATAAAAAAACAGTTCCTCCTATAATAAGAACGATAACCCATTGTGGTAATTCAGAAATAAGGCTGATACCTGCAGCGGCACCAACGATATTACCCGCTTCATAGGCAGAGCAACCCAACCACAGGGCAAAAAAAACAAGGACTGGAACCCATTCTCCCTTGCCCAGCCCAAATTTTAATCGAATAACCTCACCAAAACTTTTACCAGAAACAAGGGTTAATCTGACAACACCTTCTTGCAATAAGATAGTTGCCAGCGTAGAAAAAAGTAAAGCCCAAAGTAATTGGGTACCAAAAAGAGCCCCTGCATTTGCTGCTGTGGTGACCGTCCCAGGACCAATAAAAGCAGCAGAAATAACCGACCAAAGCAAAACACTGCCAAAGCCCCCTTTCCAAGTTATCCTTTTTGACATTAATTAAAATTTAGTAGCATAGGAAATTGAAAAAACAAAAGTAATTTAGCTTTTATATTTCAAAATATGACCAACTTCTATCCGGGAAAAATTTTACTTTATGGAGAATATTCTATTGTCTTAAAAAGTAAGGCGCTGGCTATCCCACTAACTACCCAGGGTGGAAAATGGGGACATGCAACACACAGGGAAAACAAATCACTATTTGCCTGGCTTGAATATTTGAAAAATTTACCAAATTCCTCCCATTATCAACTGAAATATTTTGAAGAGGAATTAACAAATGGCTTATTTTTTAATTCAACCATTCCACAGGGTTATGGTGCAGGTAGTTCAGGTGCTTTGGTTGCTGCATTTTATTCCCGTTTTTCAAAAAATCCAATACTAAAGCCCTCCGGTGATTCACTTCTGGAGCTAAAGGAAGAATTAGGATTGCTTGAATCTTATTTTCATGGAAATAGTTCCGGAACAGATCCTTTGGTATCCTATCTGCAGGTGCCTCTTTTACTTGCCAATGATAAAATCGATAAAATTAAACTGCCATCACCCCCCGAAGATTTGTTTTTCTTTTTGTTGGATTGTGGAACCGCAAGAAAAACAGAACCACTGGTTTCAAAATTTCTTGATGATATACATACGAATCTTAAATACAAATTTGAATTTGAAAACCAATATATCAAGAAAGTTGAACAAACCATTGATTGTCATTTAAAAGGCGAATTTTTCAGTTTAAAACACTTATGGCACGATTTAAGTCAGTTACAGATTTATTTCTTTAATTTTATGATACCTCCTACTATACAAGATGTGTGGAAACAAGGGAATACAGCAGGGCATACCCACCTTAAACTTTGTGGTGCGGGTGGCGGTGGTTATTTATTAGGCTTATCAGCCCTAAAAGAAGATCAGGTGTCTTTGTTTTATCCGAACTTTAAGATTATTCCACTTCCTTTTTTATGAGTAGCAGAAAATATACACTAATGAATAAGATGAGCCCTGAAATGTAAAGCAGACAAACAAACAGAATGGCACCATTGTAAAAGGGCAGCCATCCCGCTTCTTCTGTGGATAAAAATAAGGAAGAGGGCATCCTTTTAGCCAGAAAATCTAAACCAAAAAGAGAAAAAAAGGAAGCGAAAAAATGAATATAGCCAAGTGTTTCCGGAAAAATCTTATTTCCCCTAACGTTTAAAAACCAAATGAAAATACCTTGAAGAAATGCGATTCCGGCCCCAATAATAAAAAGAGGGTGTGTTTCACTACTGATTTTTAAAGGACCCACAGTAAATGTAAAAGTATGGGAATCAAATAAAAAGGTAATAATTAAAAATAGAAAAGAAAGTAAAAACAGAAGCCTGTGGAAAGGAAGAACAGTCATATTTATTTAATTTAAAGCATCAATTACGGGCATCCATTCCCCATGAAAGCTTATCCCGAAGTGTGTCTAAAAATCCAATATCCGGTAAATGAGCAAGTTGAGCAGGAAATTTATTTTTTCTGACCGCTAATTGGTGATTTGATGAAATCATTTCGTGCCTGGAATCAAGTGTGCATAAAAAATGATCTGTTCTACCCTCAATTTCAAAAGAAATAATTGAATCATCTGAAATAACAACCGGTCGAACATTAAGATTATGAGGAGCAACAGGCGTTATCACAAAATTTCCGGACTGGGGAAAAACAACAGGACCACCACAGCTCAAAGAATATCCCGATGACCCGGTCGGAGTAGCAACTATGATTCCGTCAGCCCAATAAGAATTCAGATAAGCACCGTTGATGTAGGTATGTATGGTTATCATAGAAGAGGTATCCCTTTTTAATATGGTAAAATCGTTCAATGCAAAACGAATATTATCAAAAACAGGTAGATTACTCTCCAGATATAACATTTGCCGCTCCTCCCTAATCAATCGGCCTAAAGCCATCAGATGAATAGCTTCAGAAATTCTCCTTTTTTCTATAGTTGCCAGAAATCCCATTCTACCCAGATTTATGCCTACCAGAGGAACGCCACTTTCTCTGGTATATAAGACAGCATTTAACATAGTGCCATCTCCTCCCAGTGCAATTAAAAAATCAAATTTTTTTAAAATAAAATCCAGATAACTTTCAAATACCCCAACATCTCTGGGGAAAGTAAACTCATTTTTTATCTCCTCATAATATGGTTTATACCAATAAGATGTAATATCTTCCGCATGAAGTGCATTGATCAGCAGTTCTATAGCAGCGCTATCTTTTGGCTTATAAATTTTTGAAAAAACAGCAACTTGCATATTAAAAAGAAGCATTAAAATTTAAAAAAATACCATCCCCCTTTTCAATATTTCTACTGTATTCAATTCTGGCAACCATGTCAAAATACAATTTAATATTGATTCCAACCCCATAGCTCCACAACAGTTTATTATCCAATGGATTAATATTTTGTAAGGAAAAGGGATTATTTACTATACCCCAATCACTATGCAAGGTTAAATATACCTTATAAGGTTGAACCCTGAAGGCATCAATAAAAACTATTTTTCCAAAGTTATTAACACCCTGAAGTAGCAATAATCTGACCGTTGTCTGTAACATGGCCATATCAAGGCCATCAATAAGATAATATTCATAACCGCGCAGGGTTGTGAATTCTGAGAAGCCTAAAGCCCTGTTATCGTAGTAAGGTTGTCGATTTCTTATCAAGGAATACTTCCCCCTGGCTCCAACCGAAAAACTAATCCTGGTATTAAATGCTTTATAAATATCGGTAAGCCCCATGACAGTAAGCGCATTTCTGCCATCTCCAGCAAGCAATCCTGATTTTTCAGCTTCAAATTGAAAAAAAAAGCCATCCCAGGGATAAAATCGACTATCCCGGTCATCAAACTGATAAGTATATCTCAACAATGAAAAAGATTGCTTTTCATCCATATTAAGTAAATAATCCGGATTTAAATTTTTGGCTATAACCGGATTTATACTCCTTTTTTGGAAACCATATAGAAAGGTATGAACACTTTGAAAAGCAGGTCTGTAGGTTAATCCAGCCTCTGATAAAAAAAAATTTGAAAGGAAAGAATTATCAGGATTTCTAAAAAAAAGTTGCTTGTTTTCCCTGGTATCATAATTTATTTCTCTCCATTGCTGATATGATACTTTTCCAAAAACGCCCCATTTCATAGCCTTATCCAGATATGGAAATCTATAATCTAGCCGATACGTTCTATTGTACCCATCTGAAAGGGTAATCTTCAAGGCATCGGCATACCCGAGAACATTCCTGTGGTAAATTTTTACACCAAGATTAACCCTGTTTAAAGCCCGTTTTTGCTGTACCCACCAAACATTAAAGTTACGATCAGCCAATTGAAAATAAGGAATGGGATAAAAGTTCCAGGATTCCTTAACAAGCACTTGAACTACAAAGATATTTTTTTGTAGTTCAATTAGTTCCATTTCTATATCTCTGAAAAGACCTGTATTGTTTAATACCTGTTTTGAAAAAGACAGCGCCTCATCCAACGATTTTCTGTCTGTAAAAACATCTCCTTCATGAATACTTAATTGTCTGCTTATTATATCAACTTTTGTATGTTTAAAACCACTAATCTGAATTAATTTAATTAAAACAGAACTATCTGCCTGGCTAAAAAGAAAGGAAAAGGAAAATGATGAAAAAAGAAAAAGCATCAATAATCTTATCATAACAACGTCAGACATTAAGGTAAGTCATCAAGGATTCATACCTGTTAATCAAGGTATCCATGAAGTCCTCTTCATCGTAAGTTGCTTTAATGCTGTAACCAAATCTTTCAAAAGTGGCCAGTAAATGTTGTATTTGAGTACTATTTAATTTAAGGGTAATTTCAATGCGATCACTATCTCCATTTGAGCTAATTAAGGAACTCAAAATAACTTTATTTTCAGACTCCACTATTCTGGCTATTTCTGTGAGGGAATAATTTTTTTTATCCATTTCCAGCAGAACAATAGAACCGGGCTGTAAAAAGGCAGCACAATTTACATAATTTTTAAAAAGGGAATGCAAGGTAATGCACCCACAGTAATGATTGTGTTCATCCAGAACCGGAAAGACGGTTAGTGATTGCTCTGAAATGGCACGCATAACCTCATACAAATGATCATTGGCAGAAGCGAAAGGGTAATTAACTTTTATATAATCCAGAATTGGTAAATCTGCCAATTCCTCTTCCTCTTCAATATCATCTAAAGCAAGAATTCCGATATATATATTATCCTGAACAACAGGTAAATGTCTTACAGAAAGAGATCGGAAAAAATCGACAGCAAAAGCAACAGAATCAGATGTTTTTAGGGGAATAATAGTTGGATCAATAAAGGATAAAGCCATCATAAGCGAGAAATTTTCATTTTCTGAATGGCAAATTCTTCCTCAGTCAATAAACCCCTTAACCTGAGTTCTTCTAATTTCTCAATATTTTCATTATTTTTTTTAGGCATTTCCTTTGTTTCACTTCCATCAAGGCGGAAACCATTTTTTGCAAATGTTAAAAACGCTGGTTGAACCCGAATGAAAGCAAGGGCATCATGGGATTTCAACTTTTCAAAATCATCAAACCCGTAAAGAACAGCTTTATCAAGGTGATATAGTGATTTATCGACATTTTCATTTAAGGAATAGGCACAGGCGATATTAAAGTGAGCGGCGATTTCACGTGGATTAACCTCCAGTGCCTTTGTAAAATCTGCAATGGCACCATCGTAATCGTAAGATAAAAATTTTGCTTTTCCACTTTTTACAAAAGAATTTCTTTCATCCGATTTACTCCTTCCCTGTTTTTCAACCTCTTTTTTAGGCAGAACTCTTAAAAAATCTCTGTTATACTTAATATCAAAGCTTTTATTGTCCATAGAAAAGAAAGTAAAAGCATCAATGAGACCTAAAATAGCTGATATACCAGTAAATGCAAGCATTAAGTAAACGATTCCCCTTCCTCTCTGTCCTAAATAAAATCGGTGAAGACCGATAAACCCTAAAAATAAAGCAAGAAGACCTGCAATATCTTTTTCTTTCTTTAACCGGCTCATAAAGAATCCGTTTTAACTATTTACTAATGCTTTTGGTGAATTGAATTTGCCGGTCAGAACAGTAAAGTCATCCGGATAAGTTTCAGTTCCTTTAAAATTATCAATAAAAATATTTAATTGTTCATTAAAATTTGAAACACTTAAATTTTTATTTTTTAACAAGAAATCCTTCAAATAGGTTTCATTAAAATATTCTCCTTTTTCATTTATAATATCTGTAATTCCATCTGTATAAGTAAGAATCATAGCGGGAAAATTCCTGTCAAGGGCTACATAACCTGTATCTATATGAGGAATTTCAGGAAAAGGACCTAACAGAATACAACCATCTTTTAATTCAATCAGCTTATTTCCATTTAATAAAAAAGGAGGATTATGACCAGCGTTTATATAGGTCAATGAATGAGAATAAATATCATATTCTGCAATAAAGAACGTTATAAATCGCTCTCCTTCCGTTAAACCAAAAACCGTTTTATTCAGATCCCTGATAAATGGATCTAAAGCTGTTCTTTTTTTTATTAAGGTATGAAAATTAGCTTGAAAATTAGACATTAGTAAAGCAGCAGATACTCCTTTACCTGTAAAATCACCCACACAAAAAACCAATTTTCCATCCTCAAACTGGATATAATCAAAATAATCACCACCAACGCCTAATTTAGGTTTATAAATACTATCAAATTCATAATATAAGGAAAGGGGTAATTTTTTAGGAATCAGCATTTTCTGAACTTCTGCAGCAAGTTCCATTTCATGATTTAGTCTTTCCTTATCAATCTGTGACTTAAACAACCTTTTATTTTCAATGGCTACAGCTATAATCTGTGTAATTGCTGTTATAATCTGAACCTTACTAAAAATATCATCATCTTCACTTAGGAAACCACCGACAAAAACATGAGCAATTTGCTGATCCTTATGATTAATTGGTATAACAATATCGAAATTTTTTATAAGAGGGTGTTCATCCCCCTCTATATTTTGTAATTCCAGATAAGATGATAATTTATCCACAATATCAAGCCGCAACAAATCATCAGGAACCCGAAGAGAGCTGGCTAATTCCCATTTATTATTTTCCTTAATAAACAGGAGCATATATTTAACACCTAAAACCCAGTCGAGGAATGATTTATATTCAGAAAAAAGATCTGTGGCAGCGTAATTCATGCCAATCCCTTTTGTAATCGCAAGAAGACCTGATATCTGCATCTGCTTGAGATGCAAGGATTTTTCTAAATTCGTTACGGCTTTAAGATGTTTGCTTATTCCTCCTAATTCATTCATTCATTACCTTTTAGAAAAAACGAATATTCAATATACTTATTTTAGTTTCATATTATCAAAATGTCTTTTATTGTCTCTTTCTGTTTTTTTTAGCAAATTTTTTTCCAGTGCCTCATCCAGATTAATTCCAGTTTGATTAGCAATACAAATTAACACAAAAAATACATCGGCGAGTTCATCACCCAGTGAATCTTTACTATTTTTTTCCAATTCAGTATTTTTGAAGGATTGTTCTCCGTACATTCTGGCCATAAGTCTGGCAACCTCCCCGACTTCTTCCATCAGAATGGCTGTATTTGTAAGCTCATTAAAATATCTTACACCAATGGTTTTAATCCATTCATCCACTAATTCCTGAGCCTTTTTGATTTCCATTTTCTACTCTTTGTTTTTAGAATCCATCAATATGGTAACTGGTCCTTCATTAATTAAAGATACTTTCATATCTGCACCAAAAACACCTCTTTCAATTTGCCTGCCCAATATATCGGAAAGAAGTGTTATTGTTTTTTCATGTTTTCCAATGGCATCCTGAGGTTTTGCCGCTTTTATATACGATGGTCTGTTACCTTTTTTAGTTGAAGCATGAAGCGTAAACTGAGAAACCAGCAGTATATTTCCTTGTATTTCTGAAATAGACAGATTCATTACCTGCTGAAGATCATTAAAAATGCGCAATCCTATAATTTTCCTGGCGATCCATTCAATATCCAGATCATTATCATCTTCCTCATAACCTGCAAATACTAACAATCCGTTGTCAATTTTACCAACAATCTGATTATTAACCTTGACAGATGCTTCTAAAACTCTTTGAACAACTACTCTCATATTCAAAATAAAGTTAAGGGTGCATTTATTCGCTCATGTAAACTACCTGATTTAACCTTTATATTATTAACCAGATTTGAAACAGCATATTTTTTTAAATAACCCTTTTTTACAGGTTTCATTAAACTTACCAAATCCCCAGTTAAGGTTAAATCGGACAGCCAGTTTTCTCTCTCTTCCTCAGTATTCAGACATACGGGCATTCTATGATGTAGATCTGAAAGATCTTCATTTGCTTCTGTAGTGACCAATACAAAACTTGAAAATAGGATGTTATCGTGTTGAAAAGATTCCCAAATGCCGGCCATATATAATATAGCATCATCTGAAGGTAAAATTCTGTATGGTATTTTTGTTTTACCATATTTTCCCCACTCATAAAAACTGTCAGCAGGTATGATACATCTTTTATGAAGAATAGCATCTTTAAAACGCCTTTTTTCAAAAACAGTCTCAGATCTGGCATTTATATGGGGTACCATTTCAATTCCTGAAAGACTTTTATTGGTAAAACCCCATTTCATTGCCGTTAAAACCAGTTGATTCCCCTTACATATAACCAGTGCCTGTTCCGTAGGACAAATATTTAGATTTTCAATCCAATGATCAGGAAGGGAAACACCAGGTAGCTGAACCTTCAATTCAGCCTTATTTACATTAAAAGAGTACCTTCCACACATAAATTACCAACATTACATTTTATAATATTCATAATAAATTGATTTACAATAAAAGTTTTCTTTAATTTATCCACAAAACAGGGTAATAAAATGGGGATAAGATAAAACTTATAAACACTTCCAATTCAATAAAGGGTAAATGCTGAATATCCTCACAATTCATTCACTTAATTCATCCATGAACCAACAAATAATACCCTTTCGTTAACATCAGATTAAAGAGGAAAGAAATTAACATACCTCTTATACAGTAATGTTAATAATTTCATCTCACTTAATAAAGGTATAAAAAAACAACTGTATAAGATGGTGGAAAACTATAAATATAGGGAACAGGATATTTTTTCATCACTTTTAATCAACATACCAACATGCTTTATGATGAGTATGACTTTTTTTTTAAAAAAAAAATAATAAACGTAATAATCATCAAATCATCGGATTTTCAAAAGCCTAAAAAGAGTGTACTTTTGTAAAAAATTTAAACATGCAGACGGAAAGTTTAGTTGGAAAATATCCAAGGATCATAACCTTTTGGCTTGGTTTGGGATTAACCATGATTTTTTTCCAGGTAGTCATTGGCGGTATAACCCGATTAACGGGATCGGGACTTTCCATCACTAAATGGGAAATTGTGACGGGTACTCTACCTCCTATGAATGAAAAGGCGTGGGAAATTGCTTTTAATGAGTATAAGGAAACGCCGCAGTATAAAAAAATAAATGACGGAATGAAAATGAAGGATTTCAAATTCATTTATTTCTGGGAGTACTTTCACAGGTTATGGGCAAGGACCATGGGATTTGTCTTTATTATTCCCTTTCTATATTTCTTAAAAAAGGGTTGGATTGATTCCTTTCTTTTAAAACGTTTAGTTACTGTTGTTCTGTTAGCTGCGCTGGTTGCTTCTTTTGGGTGGATTATGGTTGCCAGCGGATTAATTGAGCGTCCCTGGGTAAATGCTTACAAATTGACGTTACATCTTTCCCTTGCTTTGATTTTGTATGCCTATCTGTATTGGACGTTTTTATTGACTTTTCAAAGTTTTCCACACGTTATTAACATTCCTGGGATTAAATCGTGGACAAAATCATTGCTTATTATACTGGCTGTTCAAATTATTTTAGGGGGTATCGTTTCAGGTGCAAAGGCTGCGTTATTTTACCCAACCTGGCCCAATATGAACGGAGAATTTATACCAGAAATACTGCTACAAACAGGCTCTTTTCAATTGGATCATTTCATACATTATGATAAGAATCCCTACTTTAGTGCATGGATACAATTCTTACATAGAAATGTTGCTTATTTATTGACATTCAGTATTTTAATATTTGTTTACACTCACTGGAAAAAGGTAAATAATACCGCATACAGAAGATTTTTAATTATGTTGGTAACTTTATTGACAACCCAGGTTTTACTTGGTATTCTAACCTTAAAAGGTAGCATTTATCAGATACCTGTTAGCCTGGGCGTTGCACATCAGGCTGTAGCTTTACTGTTACTAACTACGATGTTAACTTTACTATTTTCTGTTGAAAAAAAGGGGGCATTATAAATTATTGTTAATAACTATGTGGAAAATGAGTTTATAAAAAATAGGCTTTTTATCACTTTATGATGTATTTTTTTTTAAGTCCGATTTTAGATAAACCGGTACAACCATTAAAAACAGTAGGTTATCGTTTTCCACAAGTTTTCCACAGGGATTAAAAAAAATGTGGACAGATTTTTATGCTTTAAAATTTGTTTATAATTCTTTTTTGATAGGCTTAAAAACATTTTCTTTTAAAAAGTGATCTACCTGTTTTATTCATCAAATTTTGAGTTAGGTACGCCTTTAATTTGATTAATATAAACTTTTTTTAAAAAGATATTTTGTTTTATTGAAATAGTATTGTTATTTATAATATAATACATATTACTGATTTTCAGCGTTTTTAAATGTACTTTAATTCTTCTAATATGAATATTATAATAGAATAAAGGGTTTTCACGCTTGTTGATAATAGTGTTGATAAATTTGAGAGCATAAAAAAAATGTTTATATTGATTAGCATAATTTGGGATAACGGGTCATATAAATAAGGATTTTTTCCTTCATTTTTTTCTTAAGGGTTGAAGAATAAGGTTATCTGAAAATCCACTTGATTGCTGTTAATGTTAATAACCATGTGGAAAACGAAATTTGTAAAAAATGATACTAAATAAGCAGTTATGGTTTCCTGATGTGGAGGAAAGTACCGAAGAGGGAATTGTTGCTATGGGCGGAGATTTAACCGTAGAAAGACTTATTCTGGCATATAGTAAAGGTATTTTTCCATGGTATGCTGATGGCAATCCGGTCATGTGGTGGTCGCCTGATCCAAGATTTGTGTTGTTTCCTGAGAATCTGAAGATTTCAAAAAGTATGCGACCTTTATTTAACCAGCATAAGTTTAGCGTGACTTATGATAAAAATTTTGAAGATGTTATTTTAAATTGTCAAAAAATAAACAGAGAGGACCAACCAGGAACCTGGATTACCTCAGAGATGTTATCAGCTTATATTCAACTGCATAAAAGAGGATATGCACATTCCGTAGAGGTATGGTTAGGGGATGATTTAGCAGGAGGCCTTTATGGTGTATCGCTGGGTAAGGTTTTTTTTGGTGAATCTATGTTTACAAAGGTTTCAAATGCCTCTAAATTTGGATTTATTACCTTAGTAAAACAGTTAATAAATAAAGGATTTTTACTTATTGACTGTCAGCAGGAAACAAGTCATTTGGAAAGTCTGGGAGCTTCTGCTATAAAAAGAAAGGATTTTATTGATATTCTAAATAATAATGACATTGGGGAAACGTACCTTGGTTCCTGGGAGAACTATTTTAAAGATTAATCTTATTATTATCGGTTTAATTAGTTTGCTGTCCGTTACAAAATTTGGTAATCCGGTAAAAAATAATATTTCCCTTTCGGGAACTTTCGCTGAATTAAGACCTGATCATTTTCATGGAGGTATTGATATAAAAGGGGTGGAAGGAACGCCTGTTTATGCCATTGACGATGGTTATATATATAAACTCGAATCAAAGGGAACGGGTTATGGAAATGTTATTTTTATAAAACATCAAAATGGATTTATGTCTGTTTACGGACATTTATTGGCTTTTAATCCAGCTCTTTCTGCCCATTACGACAAGGAGGCAAAAAAGTTTAGAAAGTCGAATCTTGCTGTTTTTTTTAAAAAAAATGAGATTAAAGTTAAAAAGGGGGATATCATTGGAGAAATTGGTAATTCAGGATTTTCCTTTGGTCCTCATTTGCATTATGAAATTAGAAATTTAATTAGCAAAAAACAGGTTAATCCACTCTTCTTTGGTATAAAGGTAAAAGATTGTGCCGCACCAAAATGGAAAAAAATTAAGTTTATCCAGGTAGATGAGCATAGGATTCCAAGGCAGGAAAAAATTATTAAACTAGATGATAATTCTTATTTTAAGGTAGATACTATTGATTTATTTAGTGGCAAAAATGGTCTTGCAGCTCAGGTTTTTGATGTAATGGAAGGAAATAACAATAAAAATGGTATTTATCAGTTAAAAATGCTTATAAATGGCGTTTTACATTTTCATTTTTCTGCAAATAAAATTCCATTGCACGAGACAAAATATGCCAACGCGTTAATTGATTATAAAGAAAATAAAAAATCAAAGGATATTTATTACCGATGTCACCGTTTACCAGGGTTTAATGCAGGTAAATATGCCCGATTTTTTAATGATGGTTTTTTTGAAGTTAAGGAGGACAAAATGACCTCTATAGAAATAGAGGCATTAGATTATACAGGTAATTACAGCAGAAAGAAAATAGTGGTCAGAGGTCAGAAAAGGTACTTGCCGCCCTTACCTTATCATGACTATTATGTAAAGAGAACTATTAACAATGTCTTTAAAACGTATTTTATTGAGTTGAAAATTCCCAAAGGAGCCATTTATCAAAATATACCTTTGCGATATCATGAATTGAAAGAAACAAGAAAGGAAACATTTTCAAGAACACATGGCGTACATCATGAATATGAACCTTTACACAAGGATATATTTCTTTCTGTCAGATCAGGCATAATTCCTGATTACTTAAAGGAAAAGGCTTTTATTTCTGCTTGTAATCAAGAGAGGAAATTTGTTAATTTCGGAGGCAGGTGGAGAAAGAATTTTCTGGAAGGATATGTAGATCAATTTGGTGAATTTTCAATTATGGTTGACACTATTCCACCTGAAATAAAGGATTTATCATTCAAATCATTTCCAGGAAGAAGAAAACTGGTAAAAATTCAATTCCAGATTACGGATAATTTTGATTTACCAAAATCAATGGATTTTCCATTTTATAAGGTTACTATAAATGGGGAATGGTTAAAAATGACATCGGACAGGAAAAGCGGGGTTATCAGTGGCTATCTGCCTGAAAACCTTAAACGGGGAAAGTATGAATTAAAAATAGTAAGCTGGGATAGAATGAACAATCAGAAACAATATGTAAAAACCTTTAAGGTTTGGGGATAATTTTAATGAACCAAGCCTGGTTTGACTTGTTAGCCTATAAAAAAATCAATTATGAGTCAATTAAAAGTTGGAGATGAAATTCCTTCCTTTGAAGAAAAGGATGAACAGGGTAATATTGTTAGCTCTACCCTTTTGAAGGGTACTAAATATATTTTATTTTGTTATCCAAAAGATGATACACCCGGATGTACAGCAGAAAATTGTAGCCTCAGGGATCATTATAAAACCCTTAAAGACATGGGGTTTGCCATATATGGCGTAAGTCCTGACAATGAAAAGAAGCATTTGAAATTCAAGGATAAATACCAGTTACCTTTTCCTTTGATTGCTGACACAGAAGCCAGACTATTGAATGCTTTGGGTGCATGGGGAGAGAAGCAAATGTATGGAAAAAAATATTTTGGTGTGTTAAGAAGTACTTTCATAGTGAATGAGGCAGGAAAGCTGACGCACATCATTGATAAAGTAGATACAAAATCGCATGCTGAGCAAATATTGACTTTGTTAAAAAGTTAAATAACGGCTGACTCACATACGTAGTCTGGAATAATGCCACTGGCGTTAATGATATAATTGTATTGGTCGGGAAGTGTATTTCCGGAAAGTACCAGGACGGTATGGATACCAAATTTATTCCCTCCTAAAATATCTGTGTGCAGGGTATCGCCTACCATGAGCACTTTATTTTTAGGTATGGTTTTCAGACGGGACAATTTTTCATAAGCATATATGAATAAAGGAACATCGGGTTTTCCAAACCGGATAAAGCGTTTTCCAGCAATATCTTCCAGCATATTGGCAATACCTCCAATGGCAATATTTATCTCATTTTTGCTAACCGGGTAGGTTCTGTCTGTGTTGGCAACAACGACAGGAATATTTTTATGTCTAAGCAGATTGATTGATTTGCTCAAGTCCTTTTCCCAGTTAAATCCTTCTTCATCCAATAAAACCAATACTGAAATATCGGAAAAATTTTCAGGTAAGACCTCACGGATGGGTATAGTAGGAAGTCCTAAATTTTCAACATAAAAGGCAGAATTTTTAGTACCAAGGTATGCTATAGTTCCTTTTTTTATTTTCAATTGCAGATACTCCCTGGCCAGCATGCCAGAAGATATGACATTTTCTTCTGTTATCAGGTGAATTCCCTGTTGCTGATATTTTTTAGCCAGTTCCAAAGGGCTTCGGGATGAATCGTTGGTCAGAATAAAAATATGTTTATGCTTTTCATGCAGGTTATAAATAGTTTCAGCTACACCCTCAATTAAGCCATTATAATTTTTAAGCACACCAAAAGCATCAAAAAAGATAGCATCATAATGCTGAACAACCTTTGCAAAAGAAGAAATTTTAGTCATGGTTTCAAATTATAGCGCCAGAGCCCGAAGTAATTTATCGGCATTAAATTCTTTTTCGATGCTTGGAAAATAAGTACTGTAGGCTTCTTTTTGTAATTTAGTAGCATATATTTCATGAAAGAAATACCGGCCATCTTTTATGACATAATTAAGAATGAAAAAGCGGTAAACTTCAGGAATAAATCTTATTTCTGTTTCAGTCAGCGGATAAACCCGGTGATAAGCTTTAAGAAACAGGATAAATCGGTCTTCCATTAAGGGTGAAATATTATAGCTGAAAACAGTTCTGTCACCCGCATCGGAAACAATCCGGCTAAGGAAATAAAAATCTAATATTCTGGAAGCCATTCTGAACCAGTCATAGTCCCAGCGGGAAAAGAGGTTCGTTTGATTAGTGACAGAAAAATTCCCGATATTCCAATCTACAAAAACGGGAAGTTTTTGTAATTTATCAATCCGCAATAAATCGCTGTTTGTGAAAAAACGATCACATTGCTCCTGAATTTCAGAAGCATATAAACGATGTTCAAACTGACCAAAATCGGTTGAAAGTATATCCAGCAGATGATATAGATCTGATTTAAGTGTTTTTGAAGAAGGAGGCAAGGTATTGGAAACTCTGGAACAAGCTTTATGGAATGCAGCAAATTCTTCCCCAAGACGCTCTATTTGATTAGCTTCTAATCGTGCGGGTAATTTTTGATCAATCGCAACCGGATTATAAAAAACAACCCAGGCATCAATTAAAGAATCTTTATAACGATGTACAAATAGTTGATTTCCCTTAATCAGCGAACGGGCTAAAAAATGATTAAAGGGCGTATTTAAATTGTTAGCGAGGACATTAATTATAGAGTGATCTTCAATGAAATGATCGTATTTTCCAAAGTAAGAAAGCTTGGCAATGACAAAATCGCCCTCCGGAAAAATAATTTTGTAAACATGGTTTGTAGAAACCCTGGCACTGATATCGGAAATAGATTTGATTGGTCTGCTACTGTCATAAGCTGCCCATGCATGATTCACAATAGTTGTAAAGTCGATATAGTGCATATCAGATTCCATTTTGCCAGGTTAGGACAGAAGGTTCTTCATTGGTAACAATAAGGGTATGTTCGTGTTGTGCAACATTGCTTCCATCACGGGTTATCATTGTCCAGCCATCAGTATCTTCCTTAACAAACGAAGCTTTGGTCGAAATAAAAGTCTCTAAAGCGATGACGCTGTTTTTTTTAAAAACGGCTTTATTATAAGGGTCATAGAAACATGGCACCTCTTCCGGATCTTCATGAAGTTTTCGGCCAATACCATGACCAACGAGGTTTTTTATAACCTTAAAGCCTCTTTCAGCCGCTTTTTGCTGGATGAATCTGCCTACCACGGCAATTCTTACTCCGGCTTTAATTTCTTTTAAGGCGGCAACTAATATTTCCCGGGAGGCAGATACCAGAGGTTGCAGACCATTTATATCATTTCCAAGGATGAAGGAGAAACCGTTATCGCCATAATAACCATTCAGTTCTGCTGATACGTCAATATTAATCAGATCGCCTTCCTTTAAAATTTTTGATTTTGAAGGAATTCCATGAGCAGCTTCCTTATTGAGTGAAATACAGGTATAACCAGGAAATTTATAATCCTTGATTGGTGCAGAAATAGCACCATAACTTTTTAATAATGCTGCGCCATATTGATCCAGTTCCAGGGTATTCATACCTGGTTTGGCGTAATTAATCATTGATTTCAGGGTTAGTGCCACTGCCTCACCAGCAGCTTTCATGCCCAATAAATCAGCATCTGTATGAACTATCAAGATATTTAACTTTAATGGCGAAAGTTAATATAAAAAACAGTTAATTTTAGAAGTTAAAAGATAAAAGCGTAAAATGAAGGTTAAAGCATTTGGTATTGCAAGAGAAATACTGGGCAATTCAAGCCTTTTTATAGAGCCTGATACCGTTTCCACGGTAGGGGAATTAAAAGCCTTTTTATATGAAAAGTACCCGGATATGTTGAAATTAAAAACGATGGCCATTGCGGTTGACCAATCCTATGTTTCTGACGAAGTAAACCTGACGGAAGATGCAGAGATTGTTATCATTCCGCCTGTCAGCGGTGGCTAAAACATGATTACCTGTTTTCCAGATCAAGTAAATATTTCTTTTTTTCAATCCCATAAAAATATCCGTGCAGCTTTCCGTTTTTTGCAATGCATCGGTGACACGGAACGATAATGGCAATGGGATTATTACGGTTTGCATTTCCAACAGCACGAAAAGCTTTTTCACTACCAGCCATTTGTGCTAACTCACTATAACTAACAGTTTCCCCGTAAGGAATGCGCATCAAGGATTCCCAAACGGCGATTTGAAAGGGTGATGTATCTCCAAATGAAATTGGTAAATCGAACGTTGTCCTTTTTCCTTCAAAATACTCTTTTAATTGGTTGACCGTTTTCAAAGCAATGTCATCTGCTGGAAGTGAATTCGATACATCGGACGTCGAATCCACTAATTTTAATGAAACCAATTGTCCATCCTTTGTTTTGATATCCAACAAACCAAAAGGAGAATCATAAATGATACTGTGCAACGGCCGCTATTTTTTACTTTCAGGCGAAGAAAGCAGGTTAAAAAATTGATCTAATTTAGGTGTAATGATAATTTCAGTTCGTCGATTAGCTTGTCTTCCGGCAGCTGAATCATTTTCTACTTTAGGTGAGAATTCACCTCTTCCACCGGCAGTCATCCTTTTAGGATCAACCTGATGTTTTTGCTGCAGGTATCTGACAACAGAAGTTGCCCTTCGAACGCTCAAATCCCAGTTATCAATGGTACAGGAATTGGAAATGGCTAAATTATCAGTGTGACCTTCAACCAAAATATCAATATCCTTATGGTCATTCACTACAGATGCCACTTTTGACAGTACACTTTGGGCTCTGTCATTAATGTCATGGCTACCACTTCGGAATAGTAGTTTATCAGAAATGGAAACATAAACAACCCCTTTTTTCACTTCTATGGTTAAATCCTGATCGTTTACATCAGACAAAGACCTTTTAAGTGTGTTTACTAAAGCCAGGCTTAAAGAATCTTTCCTTTGCATCTGACCGGTAAGGTCCTGGATATATTTACTTTGTTCACTTATAGCCTGTAATGATTTATTGATACTTTCTGCGCCACTTTTGCTAATGACAGAAAGGTCGGAGAGGCGATCCAGTAAGCTGGCATTGGTTCCTTTCAGCAAGGCAATCTGATCTTCTAACAGACGAACCTGATTTCTTTTGTCGGCCAATTCACTGTCTTTATTTTGCATTTCGCGTAAACGGCTTTGTAATTCAGTTTCTTTTATCTGCAGTTGATTTTTCAACTGGCTTAATTGAAACTGACAGTCTGCTAAATTTTGTTCAGCCGCTTTAAGTAAGGCTTGTTGCTCCCCCTGAAAAGCCAGATATTTCTTTTTTGTTACACATGAGGATCCGATTAAAACAAGGGTAATCAGGAAAATATAGGGTTTCATAAGAGGTTTATTAAACAAATGATAAAATATTAAAAATTAATCCGATGTTAAAACTAACGAAAATTTATCAAAAAATTGTCTATTTTGGTTCACCTAAAATTTAGCGAAACAGCACATACACAAAAATCTACTTTACTGAAAATGCTTCAAAAATTTTTCTTAGGGCTTTTGGCTCTATTTGCGCCTTGCTTTGTAAATGCGCAACAAATTAGTGAATTCAAACTTAAAAAAACAACTTCAGTTATCAAAATTGATGGCCTTCCTGACGATGAAGGTTGGAAAGATATAGAGGAAATAAAAGATTTCTGGCAATATTTTCCTACGGACACCTTACCTGCCCAGCAAGGTATATCAGTTAAGATATGTTATGATAATCAATATATTTACTTTCTGGCTGTCATGAAAAACAGAAAAGTGGACAGGGGATATATTACGCCTTCTTTAAGAAGGGATTATCGCGGGGAAGCTAATGATGGATTCTCGATGATTATAGATCCTTTTCAGGATCAAACGAATGGTTTTCAATTTGGAGTGAACCCTTTTGGCGTTCAAAGAGAGGGTTTGGTATCAAATGGTGGATCAGAAGGTACCGATTTGAGTTTGAGCTGGGACAATAAATGGTTTGCCGGAGCAAAACAATTTGAAGGTTACTGGGTGGCGGAGGGTGCTATTCCCTTTAGCACACTCCGATTTAAACCTGGGAGTAAATACTGGAATTTCAAATTTTACCGGATAGACAGTGAATCTGCAGAAAGGGTGGTATATCCGCGATTACCCAGACAGTTTCAAATATTAAATCTGGTAAGCATGTGCAGGGGAGTTTGGGATGAACCGCTTGCAAAAAAAAGTACTAATCTGGCTATAATACCCTATATACTGGCTAATTCTCAGGTAGATAGACGGAATGACATACCGGTCAGTAATCGGTCGAATATTGGTGGTGATGCTAAAATAAGTGTGGGTCCGGCCCTGAATCTGGATCTGACTGTAAATCCTGATTTTTCTCAGGTGGAAGTTGATGAGCAGGTCACTAATTTAGATAGGTTCGAAATCTTCTTTCCGGAAAGAAGACTATTCTTTTTGGAAAATGCCGATTTGTTCGCCTCTTTTGGACAGGAGCGTCTGAGGCCCTTCTTTTCAAGGAGAATTGGTGTAGCCAGGGATGAAGAAACGGGTCAAAATATCCAGAATCCAATTTACTTTGGTGCCAGATTAAGCGGTAAATTAGACAATAACTGGAGAATTGGATTACTAAGCATGCAAACTGCAAGGGATTTGAACATCAATCAGCCCTCTGTAAATTACAGCGTTGCGGCAGTTCAAAGAAAAATATTCAGCCGGTCTAATGTGGGCGTTATTTTTGTAAATAAAGAACCGTTTTATGACGATAAAATCATTGGACTTGACAGGAAGGATTATAGTCGTGTTATTGGTTTTGATTATAATTTAGCAACGGCAGATAACAAATGGGTAGGAAAAGCATTTTACCATTATTCATTTGATGAGGAAAAAAAGGGAAATTCGGGGGTTTTTGGAGGGGATATTGCTTATAATACCTATCGTTGGGATTTTTCCTTCACGGTGCAATCTGTGGGAGAGAATTATAATCCGGAAGTTGGTTTTGCCAGGAGGATTGATTACCGAAGAGTTGCCTCATCTCTTTGGTATAACTTTTATCCCACAGGAGGTATATTGAATAAACATGGACCAGGCATCGATTTTGACAACCTTGGAAATGAAAAATATGGGTTGACTGACTTTGATGTTAATCTTATGTATCGTATCCTATTCAGGAGTACAGCTAATCTGGAGTTTAGGCTCAGAAGGGAATTTGTTTATTTATTTAGTCCTTTCAATCCAAGTGGAGGAGAGGGTTTAAGTTTAGAGGAAGGAAGAGGATATGCCTATAATCTGTTTATTTTGCGTTACACCTCCAATACCAGAAAAAAGGTCAATTATAATATTAGTACCCGACCTGGACAATATTTTAATGGGAACAGATGGAATCTGGATGGCTCTGTTAACTTGAGAATGCAACCTTATGCTTTATTATCTATGGTTGCAAGTATTAATTTACTGCGCTTTCCAGAGCCGTACAGGGATGCGAACTTATGGCTTATAGGACCAAGGCTGGATATAACATTTACCAAGAATTTATTCTGGACTACATTCGTACAATATAATTCACAGATTGAAAATCTGAATATAAATTCCCGTATGCAATGGCGGTTTAAACCAGTATCTGATGTGTTTTTAGTTTATACAGATAATTATTACCCGGAATCATTTACCAATAAAAACAGAGCTATTGTTCTTAAAATCAATTACTGGTTAAACAATTAGGCTACCTTTTTTCTAATTGGTTTACGAGGTTTGTAACTTCTTCCCAGGTTGATTCCCATTGACCTTTTTTCATTGAAGGGGCATATAAAACCATTTCAAAATGACTTAATAACTGACTCACTAGCCGGATTAATTCTTCGCTTAACTGGTTAGATTCTATTAATTTATTGATAATCTGTTCATTTGAAATGTTTTCCTTTGGTATATCAAACTGATAAAAAAGAAAGATTCTCAATCCAACACTTAATTCGATATAGGCATTTTCATAATCACCCTGCCTGCCAGATATTTTAGCCTGACGTAAATGCTCCTTTGTCATTTCTACAGGTGATTTAATCTTTTCCTTTTTGTTATAGTATTTATGCAAATAGAAAAAGGCAACAGCCAGAAAAGGAATAAAAAAGCCAGCAATCCATAAAAATCTGTTGAGGAAAAACGGTTTTTCAAAATCGTCAGAAGTCAATGGAATCAATTTTACGGACTCCTCTTTTTTTGACATTTCATTCGTTTGTCCGGCAGTTATATTTAATAAAAACGGATCTAACGATTTGGTTTCGTATTTCTCTGTCGTTGTATTAAAATAGGTAAAAGAAGGTTGAAAGGAGAATTCCCCTACTTTTTGAGGTTGAATGCTGTAGGCGAATGATTTCTGACTAAACTTTTTTCCTTCATTTTCGCCTCTTTCCTCTTCTTCGGCCTTAGTGTCATAAAGTTGAAAAGAAGCAGGTAAGTTAAGTTCCGGACTTTTAACTCTCTTGGCATCCCCATCACCAAAGATGGTAATGGTCAGATAAATAGTTTCATTTGTCGAGGCTGTCGTTTTATCAATATTTCCGGAAATAGAAAAATTACCCACACCGCCGTTAAAATTAGCTGGAAAAGGTTTTGGCAAATCCTTTATAGTAACTTCCAGAACATTACATTCCAGATTAGCATATTTTACATCGCCATTAAAAAAAAGGGAACTGGGTCTTTGAGGATCTTCTTCGAGAAGGCCAACCTGAAGGATGAGGGGAGAAATACTCTGTTTACCAGTTTGTTGCGGGAATAAGGCAATACTTCTAAGGATTTTTGTATAATAAGTTTTCCCTTTTATGCTGGTTGTTTGAACCATATTATCCATTCGCTGGATATCGGCTGCATAGAAGCCACCATAATCACTTTCATGGAGGATACTATAATTTTGAATTTCTTTTCGTGTATAAATTTTATAATCGAGTCGAACCTGCTGACCAAGGAAAATATTTTTTTGAGTTAATTCGGCGCGTATAAAAAAGTCCTGGTCATTATTTTCCTTTTTACCTTCAGCAGTGACGGAAATGGTCAGGATATTGCTTTTCAAAACTTTTCCCCTTACTTTAATTCTTGCTGGAGGTATAGAAAGTCTCCCATTTCTCCTGGGCTGTAAGGTATAGGAAAAGCTCATTTCCCGTTGGACCTGACCATTTTGTATGATGGTGCTGAGCCCTCTGTTTGGACCGGAAAGGACAAAAAAATCTTTTGAAAAATTGGGAGAGATAAAATCTTCTCCTTCCCCATTTTTCAAAATAAAGGAGACCTCCACAAGATTGCCCGGGTTCACAATTTCAGCATCTGCCACGGCAATAAAGGTCGTTTGAGCCTTAAGAAAGCTATTGATTAAAAGAAACAAACTAAGCAGAAACTGACGCATTTTACCAATCTTTTTTGACTTGACTATTTGATTTTCCAGCCTGTCTAAGCTTTGATTGTACTTTTTTTTCCTCTTCATCCATAATATTCAGTAAAGCTTCTGCTTCTTCCTTTGATAGTTTCCTTTGTGAATTATCTGCTTGTTCCTGTTGATTTTTATTCTGTTGTTGCTGTTGCTGTTGCTGGTTTTGTTTATTTTGCTGCTGTTGTTGCTGTTGATTTTCTTGTTGCTGTTGCTGTTGTTTTTTTAAGGCAACAGTCAGGTTATGTTGCGTTTCAGAATCTCCTGGTTTTATGCGAAGTGATTGTTTATAAGCATCAATACTACCTTTATAATTTCCTTTTTGATAAAGTGCATTACCTAAATTATAGTAAGCATTTGCCTTTTGGTCTGCAGGAAGGGTCTTATTTATAGATTGTTGATAATTATTGGCTGATTCTTCAAATCTGCCCTGGTTATAAACAGCATTTCCAAGGTTAAACCATGCTTTTGGGGACGCTTTCTTTTCCAGTGCTTTTCTATAGGCTTCCTCAGCTGCTACCGTTTCTTTTTGCCTGTACAGCCGGTCACCTTTTCTTAGTTCCATGTGATTATTTTGTGAAAAAAGAGAGACGGAAAAAAGGGTCAGGAGTAAAGGCAACCTTATTTTTTTAAAGGACAGGAAAAATTCGAGCAATAGAAAAAAGCAGGCAATGACCAGAAAAAGTTGATAATAGGAGCGATATTCAGCATAAACCCGGGTTTCCATTCCTGTTTTTTCAAAACGATTTAAATCAGATAAAATACTTTTTAACGTTGCTGATTGATCCTTATTTAAGTCATAATAATTCCCTCTGGTAATTCTTGCTATGGTTTGCAAATTTTCCACATCCAGTTTTGATATGACAGGATTGCCATTCTCATCGGTTTTGAAGGTGTTTAAACCCGAAGAATAATCGGGAATTCTTGCACCTGAAGCTGTTCCAATGCCAATAGTAAATGCTGAAATTCCCTTTTGCGCAGCTTGTCTTGCTGCATCTTCCAGCCCTGGTTCATGATTTTCACCATCGCTCAGGATAATCAATGCTCTTCCACCTGGTTTATTATAGGAAAAATACCTGAGGGCCACGGCAATGGCTGATGAAAAATTAGTACCCTGATTACTTACAATCTCAGGTGAAAGGGTTTGAAGAAAAAGAAGAAGTGCTCTGTAATCAGTAGTTAAAGGTGTTTGAAGGTAAGCATTTCCGGCAAAAACAATAAGGCCAATCCTATTTCCCGATAAAGACCGTATTAATTCCTCCGACATCCGTTTTAATCGGTCAAGCCGGCTTGGTGGCAAATCAGCGGCCAGCATAGATCTGGAAATATCCAGTGCGAGGAAGACATCAAAACCATTTGTTTTTACTACCTCTGATTTGGTACCCATTTGAGGATTTGCGAGGGAAATAAGGACAAAAAATAAGGCAAGAGAGAAAAAAATTACTTTCTTTTTATTCAACCTGTTATAGTATTCCATTTCAGGTATCAAAAGTGACGTGTTTCCCAGGCGTTCCAATGCTTTTTTCTTCCTTTTTGATACGAAATAATGGATAAATCCAAACACGGGTAAAAGAAACAGGCCATATAAAAAAACAGGATGTTCGAATCTAAACATAAAAAATTATTTATGGAGTACTTCGAAACACGGTTATTTTTAAACATCTCTCTGTAATTAACAGAAAGAGTGCAAAACCGACAAACCAAACATAAAGATCCTTAAATCTTTTATATCGGGTTACTTCTAATGTAGTTTTCTCAAGATTATCAATTTCAGTATAGATATTTTCCAGCGAGCGTTCATTGGTTGCTCTGTAGTATTTACCGCCCGTGAGGGTTGCCATTTCGCGCAACAAACGCTCGTCTATTTCCACTTGAGCGAGGCCAAAAATATACGCTCCATCACTTCTTCTGCTAACTGGGGTCAGGGCAGCTCCGGAAGAACCGACCCCAATGGTATAAACCTTTACATTATATTTGAGTGCTATTTCAGCGGCTGTAACTGGTTTGAGATAACCAGCGTTATTAACACCGTCGGTAAGTAAAATAATAACTTTGCTTTTAGCATCACTGTCTTTTATTCTATTTACAGCCGTACCTAATCCCATGCCAATAGCTGTTCCGTCTTCTAACATACCACATTGTAAATTTGCCAGATACTCCTTTAATATATCGTGATCACTGGTTAAAGGACAAGTGGTAAATGCCTCTCCTGAAAAACTGACCAGTCCCAGCCGATCATATTTTCTCTTGTCGATAAAACGGGATGCAACCCGTTTACAAACTTCAAGACGGTCTGGTTTGAAATCCTGAGCAAGCATACTACTGGAAAGATCCACAGTCAACATAATATCTATACCCTCGGCATTAACTTTTTCTTCCTGTAAAGCCAATTGAGGTCTTGCCAGAGCTAAAATAAACAGGAAAAAAGCCATATACCGGAAAAAAATCAGGAAAGGAAAAATTTTAACGCGCCAGTTTTTTTTCAGTTTAAACAGCGCATCACTATCGGGTAAGTTAATGCTTTCCGTATTTGACCGGTAAAATTTATTAAGAATAAAATATATTAGCGGAAAGACAGCCCACAGGAGCAGGTAGTATGGATTTTTAAACGATATTTCTTTGATCAGTTCAATCATAATGAAATGGTTAATTATACTTTTCCGCTGTCATTGAACCTTCCTTAATCAGGAATTTTGTTATAAATTGTTTTACTTGTTGAAAAGCCTCTTCATGGAAGGAGAAAGAAGGCTCCATCTTTGCAAATTTTACATAATCCACTAATTTCATCCAGGATAAAATTTCATCTGTGAGCATGGGTTTTATGGGAAGGGATTGTATATTTTCCAACACTTCAGACATTGGTAAATCCAATACTTTTACTTCGAATTGTTTCTCCAGAAAAGATCGGAAAATGACACCTAATTCATAGTGGTAGTTAACAAAATCCTTTTCCTGAAGAAAATTTTGATTAGACAACCAGTTCATTTTTTCTAAAGCCTCTTGTGCCGGTGATATTTTTACAGGTTCAGGAATAGGTTCGGAAATCTTTTTTCTTCTTTTAAACCATATATAAAAGAGCACCAGTAAGGATAGTCCGGCCAATGTGTAAAAGACGGGTAACCAATCTTGCCAATTCCTGTTTTCCTGCCATATATCCCTGATAGGTTTTATTGTAGCTGTATCTTTTTTTAATGGCAGAGGTAATACCTTGACTCGAATAAGGTTTGATGAAATGGAGTCAGAAGAAATCTTTTCGTCTTTTATCGCTAACCTGACCGGCCCTAAGGTGTATTGTCCTGGTTCAAAAGAGGTTAAAAGTAATTCCCGGGTTATTTGCCGGTTCCCGTTATGGAGTGAATTGGTATCAGATGATATTGTTTTTAAAAGCTCAAACGGATTTTCACCCAATATTTCTTTAAATGATGGAAAATAAATATTTTCTTCCTGACCAGCCGTTATGGTTATTTTCAGAGAAAAAGGGTCTCCAATAATAAATTGTTGTTTTTCTGACGAAATAGAAACAGTCTGTTGGGCAAACAGCGAAATAGGAAGAGGCAACAAGGAACCAATGAAAAACGATATCAGTTTTGTATTCATCAAGAGGCTCTTTTTTTGAAAAATTGTAAAAGAGCAAGAACGTAGGATTCTTCAATATTCATATCTATAATACCCGTCTTACTTTTTTTAAAATGGCGATAAAAAGCATCTTTATTTTGACTGAACTTCATTTTATATGAAGCCATGGCTTCACGGTCATGGGTATCAATCCATCCTGTTTCACCTGTTTCCGGATCTCTGATTCTCATCAATCCTATATCGGGGAGTTCGGCTTCTCGAGGGTCGGAAATACGAAAACCAATGATGTCATGTTTTTTTGAAGCAATTTTTAAAGCAATCTCATAATCCCCGGCTTGAAAATCACTTAAAACGAAGCAAATAGCCTTTTTCTTTAGAATATTGGTCAGATATTGAAGGGCCATACCGATATTAGTACCGGAGGTATCGGGGGTAAAATCTAATAGTTCCCGAATAATTCTCAGGATATGCTGCTTTCCTTTTTTAGGAGGAATAAACTTTTCAATTTTGTCAGAAAATAGAAGTACCCCCACCTTATCATTATTTTGACTGGCAGAAAAGGCAAGCATGGCACAAATTTCAGTATAAATCTCAGATTTTAATTGATATTTGCTGCCAAAATAGGACGAACCACTGACATCTACCAGAATCATAATGGTAAGTTCCCGTTCTTCTTCAAATATTTTCACAAAAGGTTCATTGGCCCGAGCGGTAACATTCCAATCAATATTTCTTACATCATCACCATACTGATAACTGCGAACCTCGCTAAAAGACATTCCCCTTCCTTTAAAAGCACTATGGTATTCTCCGGAAAAAATGTTTTTGCTCAGAGACTTGATTTTTAGTTCGATACGGCGAACTTTTTTTAATAAATCAGCAGTTTCCATGGGAGTAGCAAGTTACGGTACTTCTATTTTATTTAAAATGCTGGTAATTACGTCCTCCTGCGTCATATTCTCCGCTTCGGCTTCATAGGTTAATCCAATGCGATGTCTTAAGATATCCGGACAAATCTGACGAATATCTTCCGGAATGACGAAGCCGCGTCTTTGAAGGAATGCATTGGCTTTGCCTGCAATGGCCAGATTGACACTGGCGCGGGGAGAAGCACCATACTGGATGAGATTTGATAACTCGCCTAAGCCATAATTTTCAGGAAAGCGAGTGGCAAAAACAATATCCAGAATATATCTTTCAATTTTTTCATCCATATAAATTTTTCTGACAGATTTTCTGGCTTTCAGGATATCTGCAGGTTGAACGACGGGATGAATGGTATTTTCCGGATTTTCCTCTAACAAACTGCGACGAATAATTTCTTTTTCTTCCAATAAAGAAGGGTACCCAATTTTTACTTTGAGCATAAAACGATCTACCTGTGCTTCCGGCAGAGGATAAGTACCTTCTTGTTCGATAGGGTTTTGAGTTGCCAGCACAAGAAAAGGCTCTTGGAGTAAAAACGTTTCATTGCCTATGGTCACTTGTTTTTCCTGCATAGCCTCAAGTAAAGCACTTTGAACTTTAGCAGGGGCGCGGTTTATTTCATCGGTAAGAATTAAATTTGCAAAAACAGGTCCTTTTCTGACGGTGAATTCATTCAGGCTGGGATTATAAATCATCGTTCCAATGATATCAGCGGGAAGTAAGTCGGGCGTAAACTGAATACGGCTGAATGATGCATTTATTGCTTTTGATAACGCTTTAATAGCCATTGTTTTTGCCAGTCCGGGTAAGCCTTCCAGTAAAACATGTCCATTTGTAAGAAGACCTAAAAGTAATCGGTTAATCATTTGGTCCTGACCTACGATAACCTTTTGCGTTTCCCTTTTTAAATCATCTAAAAAAGCACTATCAATACGAATTTGAGCATTAATTGCTTCAATATCAATATTTTGCATAATAAACACGTTTGTTTTTAAAAATTGGTTACAAAAATGCGGATTTTTTCCAAAAGTGCCAACAACTAAAAAAGTTGTTTTAGAGAATCTGTCTTTTCAAAAAGAGGTTTAAGGGGAATATCCACCTCCAGTTTTTTAAAGGATGGTGTTTCAGGCCTTTCTGGTTTAGATGGCTGAAAAAGGGTATCCCTCATTTCCCTGGCTTCTGCAATTAATATTGAATCCAGCAAGCGGGTTGCTTCTGTTAGTAAGCTTTCCTCACACTGAGCTTTGCGGATGGTAACATATTCATCAACCCTTTTATCTACTTCATTCTGGATAAGTTGCTGAATTTCTTCAGGAGAATATTCCTCATTATTGAGGCAGCCGGAAAGGAAAATGAAGGAGAAAAGAAATACAAACAGGGTATAAGTGTTACTTTTTTTCATTTTGTAAATACTTTAACCTTAATTTTTCTTCCTCAGAAAGGCGTATATTTCGCATAGAATCAATTAGGATTTGAATTTTTTGTGCTCTGTTTGCGCCACAAATGGAGTCCAGTTGTCTTCCTAAAGGATTGACGATTCTTAAATACAAAGTATCCACTTCTGTTCGCTGGGTAGAAGTCAGTTTCAGAGGAGGAGGTTCTGTACAAGAAGTAAATTGGGAAATAATCCATGAAAAAACCAGGCATTTTAAAAAAAAAGAAAAATTGAGGTAAGATGAGAAAGAGGGCATCATGGGTTAAAAATATCAGGTTTACGTTTTTTCCTCAATTCAAAATTTCTGCCAAGATAAACTTTCCTGACCATTTCATCATCGGCCAGTTCCTGGGCAGTTCCTGCCTTTAAAATGCTGCCTTCAAACATAAGATATGCCCTGTCGGTGATAGAAAGAGTCTCTTGAACATTATGATCGGTAATAAGTATGCCAATATTTTTTGTTTTCAATCGGGCAACAATGCCCTGGATATCTTCTACAGCAATAGGATCAATGCCGGCAAAAGGTTCATCAAGCAAAATAAAATAAGGGTCCACAGCCAGTGCTCGCGCTATTTCAGTGCGACGACGTTCACCTCCAGATAGGGTATCGCCCCGATTTTTCCTTATTTTAGTCAGGCCGAATTCATCCAGCAGATTTTCCAGTTTGTCGTTTCTCTGATGGACGGAAAGTGAAGTCATTTCGAGGATGGATTTTATATTATCTTCGACACTTAATTTTCGAAATATAGAAGCTTCCTGGGGCAGGTAGCTTATTCCTTTTTGAGCTCTTCGATACATTGGTAGGGTAGTGATTTCGTCTTCCCCTAAAAATACATGCCCTGCGTCGGGCCTTATAAAACCAACCAGCATATAAAAAGTAGTTGTTTTACCAGCCCCATTTGGTCCAAGTAATCCAACGATTTCCCCTCTGTTAACTTGGATGGAAACTTTTTTCACAACAGGTCTCTTACCGTAATATTTTTCCAGAGAGGTTGACTGTAAAAGCATAAAAGAATGATTGAGTTCTAACAAAAAACCGGATTAGTCAATGAGAATGACTTTGTGTATAAAACGAAATCCGACAGAAAGTTCAACCGTTAAATTTGCAATTTTTCTTTCCGGAATGGTAATTAAGGAAGAAGAACCGTAAGGATTGGGGTTTCGGATATTGGGTATTGCTGGTTGATTATATTGTTGTGAAAGGTCAGGATTAACAGATAATTCTACTATCATACCTATTAATTTTGAAAAGGGAAGTTCCATGCCGCCTCCTACGGAAAAACCATAGTTAAATTTTCGGACAAAACCCTCAAATGGATAAATATAGGAGTAAAATGGATTTATATTAGGATCACCAAAACCAAATTTAGTATTGACGGTATAATCTCCTCTGACACCGAACATATAATAAGGTTGTCCACCCATGAAACCACTGCCAACCCTTTGTTTTGCCCCAATAATCAAGGACAAATTCCGGAATTCCAGGGGTGTAAACTGACTGGGCAGGGTTTGTTGGGTCCCATCGGGTCGCACAAAAACAGTAGCATAAGTTCGCAAGGAACTTCCTTTAATATGATAACCAGCCTGGGCAAACAGGGAAAAAGGGCTGTCTTCCTCATACGATTCTATAAAAACACTTCCCTGATATCGAAAAAGGGGTTCAGTCTGAAAACTGTTATCCCAGCGTTGTAATCCCATTAATCCGCCCCCTTTAAATCCAAAAGCTGAACTTTGAGCAAAAGAAAAGGAAGCAGACAGAAAAAAATATAACAAAAGGATCATATTTCTCATAGCGAAAAACTTTTTAAGAATGAAAGTTACAGGTTAAGCAAAAGAGAGGATAATTTAGCATAAATACTTTTGATTTGCTTAACGAATCCATTTAATTTTTTTCCTATTTAATTTTAATCTCGTTCCAATAGTTGGTTCTTCCCGTTCAAAGAGTCTGTTTCTTTTTCTCAGCGCTTCACTCTTGACAGCATAATAATCAGCAATCTGTTGTAATGATTCACCAGCTATTACGATATGCCATTTTTGCTCCCCATGAAAAGACTTTCTTTTTGGTTCAAGAAAAACAGGTTGTTTATCCGGTATTCTATCTGATAAAACCGGATTGTAAGCTTGTAATTTTTTTATAGGAATATCATATTTTTTTGATATTTCAGAAAGCTGCATGCCTTGATTGGCATATACAAATCTAACTTTATTCATCACCCAGACGCCGGCTTTATTTTGATCTGAAACGGCTTCTGTTTTAACAGATTCTTTTTGCAAAACTCTATGTTTTTCTTTTGTTTCTGTTTTTAGGACAAGATTTAAATTGGATGGTGATGCTGTTGGCTGGATTTTGTGCAGTTCAAATTTTTCAATAATTGAGATAAGTTTTTCACCGTAGGCCGGGTCAGTTGCATAACCTGCTTTTTTGAGTCCATGAGCCCATGCTTTGTAATCACCTGGGTCTAACGTAAATAAAGCACTATATCTAGATCGTTGAGTAAGCCATAGGGAATGAGCGTGATAGCTTTCCTCAGGTGAGGAAAACTTACGAAAACAAGAAGGGATTAAGTTACCTTTAGCATCCTTGTCGTCATCCACTTTATAATAAGTTAATCCGGTCCAGTCATTGTGACATTTCATGCCAAAATGATTGTTTGCTTCTGTTGCCAGTGTACTGAAGCCAGCATTTGACTCAAGTAAGCCCTGGGCCAGTTTTATTGCGGCCGGAATACCTGTCAGTTCCATTTCTTTTAAAGCAATCCATTTGAACTGTTCTATGTATTTTCTTTTGAGGTCAATATCACCTTGTGCTACCCCGTAAGCATATAAAATAAATGTTAAGGAACACGTTAGCATACCTTTTTTTATCCTGCTTAATGGGAATGAAGCCATTTCATTTGCACCTATAAAACTGATTTTTAATAACCTAAATATAAAATATTTCAAGTGCTTATAAATCGTTGCCATCCTTTTCGATTCAATCCTACGGTTCATTTAGAACGCAAAGATATCATTTTTGATATTTGATGCGATGCCATTTTGTATTAAGACGAGCCGTATCGTCTCTTCAGGAAATGGCTAATTTTCCGCGATCTCCAAAAGTCATGACTAATTTATCTAAATGGGCAAAGCGGGGATCATTGGTAATTCCTTTTGCGTAACGGGCGTAAATTTGTTGTATAATTGTGGCAACCTTGAAGCACCCGAAGGCAAAATAAAAGGCACTGTCAGTATAGTTTATGCCACTTAATTGATGGTAATTATCCCATATTTCCTTTCTTGTTTTATTACCGGGAAGCCAGGTTAAATTGGCGAAACTCTTTACTAGTGGGTTCATTTCATGCGTCTCGAACCAATAAGCCAGAGAGGTACCCACATCCATTAAAGGATCTCCAATGGTACACATTTCCCAATCCAGCACGGCTAAAATTTCTGCAGGATTAGATTCACTGAGAATAAGATTGTCGAATTTGTAGTCATTATGAATCAGGGAAATGGCATGGTTTGCAGGCATGGACAAAGGCAGATACTCCATCAGGACATTCATGCCGGGAACCTCAAAAGTTTCAGCATTTTTGTAGCGCTCTATCCAACCTAAAACTTGCCTTTGAACATAACCTTCGGGTTTGCCCAGGGTAGCTAAATTGGGTTGTGTGCAATCGATGGCATGTAAATCGACCAGATTTTTCACAAAGGAGTCTGATAAAGCAGACATCGTTCTTTCGTCTAAAGTAACTGATGAAGGGAGTGTATTTCTTAAAATGAGTCCTTCCACTTTTTCCATCAGGTAAAAGGGAGCCCCTACAACAGATGGATCAGAACAAAAATGGATGGGTCTGGGTGTTTTGGCATAAAGAGGATGAAGCAAGGAAAGAACTTTAAATTCCCTGGACATATCGTGTGCATTTTTAATGTTTGCACCCATCGGTGGGCGGCGGAGGACCAATGCACCGATATTTGTTTCCAATAGGTAGGTTAAATTAGAATATCCTCCCTGAAATTGTTTCAGATGAAGGATAGTATTCACATCGGGAAGAACCATTTTCAGATAATCCAGAAGTTCGGAAAGAGGTAATTCTTCTCCTTTTCTTGGTGTATTTAAAATATCAGCCATAAAAACTAATCATTATGTAACTTTAAACCATATTGTTGCAGAATTTTTCGTGCCAATGAAGCTTTGTGTACTTCATCAGGACCATCGTAAATACGTGCACCCCGCTCTTCCCGGTAATACAAGGCCAGGATGGTGTCATCTGTCACACCCTGTGCCCCGTGAATTTGAATGGCCCGATCCAGCACTTTATGTAAAATGCCGGCAACAAAAAATTTGATGGTTGATATTTCCAAAGCCGCTGCTTTTTGACCAGAGGTATCCATTATATTTGCTGCATTTAGAACCATTAATCGGGCGGCATTTATTTCAGCCCTGCTATCGGCAATCATTTCCTGAACCATTTGTTTATCACCAAGAAATGATTTCAAACCCGTTTTTCGGGTGGCAGCCCGCTGGCACATAAGATCAAAGGCTCTTTCGCAAATACCGATCCACCGCATGCAGTGGTGAATTCTTCCTGGGCCAAGTCTTTCCTGAGCAAGTTTAAATCCATGATTTTCCGGTCCAATTAAATCAGTTTCAGGTATTTTGACGTTGTCATAGATGATTTCACTATGACTGGCCCAGCCTGAACCAGCATGACCCATAATGGGAATATTTCTAACTATATGGAATCCCGGAGTATTGGCAGGTACCAGTAACATACTGGCTCTTTGGTAAGGATTTTCCGCATCAGGATTGGTTACAGCCATTACGATAGCAAAAGCAGCCCCATCAGCAGCAGTTGTGAACCATTTTCTGCCATTAACCAGATACTGACCTTTTCCTTTTATTGCCAGGGTATTCAAAAGGATCGGGTTTGACCCGGCGTTATCGGGTTCGGTCATTGAAAAGCAAGAACGAATTTCCCCGTTTAATAAAGGAAATAAGTATTTTTCTTTCTGTTCGTCATTGGCATATTGCAGTAAAAGTTCGATATTTCCAGCATCGGGAGCCTGACAATTGCATGAGAAATGTCCAAAAAATGATCCACCCAGCACTTCGCTTATCCGGGCAACTTCCATTAAAGAATAACCAGGACCGCCATGATTTTTAGAAAGGTAAGGATTCCAGGCACCTATTTCTTTCAAAAAATCTCTATGGGTTCTTATTTCTTTTTCAACTTCTGACCAGGGCATTTTCAGCCATTGTTGTTCGTAGGGCAGGATTTCCTTTTTCAGGAAATCTTTCAGGTTGACAAGTAAGTCATTTATCTGATTATTTTTCGGAAGAGAAGAAGTTGTATTCATAACCAATAGTTCTGTTAAATATGGACAAAGTATGGATGGAAGATAGTAATTTCGCGCTAATTATTGAAAACCTTAGAAATAAACATGGAGGTAATATCAAAATATTTTCCAAGACTTACTGAAAATCAGCGCAACCAATTTGCAAAACTTCCTGATTTATATGCTGATTGGAATAGTAAAATCAACGTAATTTCCAGAAAAGATATTTCAGAAATTATGACTCACCATGTTTTACATTCATTAGCCATTGCGAAATATATTCATTTTAAACCAGAGGCTAAGGTACTGGATCTGGGCACTGGTGGTGGTTTTCCCGGTATTCCTTTAGCCATTTTTTTTCCGGATACTCAATTTATTCTGATGGATGGGACGGGAAAAAAGATTCAAGTGGTTCAGGCAGTTGTTGATGCCCTGGGACTAATTAATGTAACCGCTATTCATGGACGAGCGGAAGAAAGTAAAACAAAAGTTGATTTTGTGGTGAGCCGTGCGGTTGCACCCCTGGCTCAGTTAGCCGAATGGTGTATGCATCTCATAAAAAAGGAAAGTGTACATGCCGTTCCAAATGGTATGTTTGCCCTTAAAGGGGGACAATTAGGCGCGGAGATTAAGGATTTGCCCAGGCATTTAATTACAGAAAAGCACCCGCTAAGTAACTATTTTAAGGAACCATATTTTGAGGAAAAATATTTGCTTTACGTTCAATAACCGGTATTTCTGTTAACGACCAGATATTTAGCTAGTCATGCATTCCTTTACCACGGAAGATATCTGGTAAACACTTTTCAATTCTGGATTCTCTGGTTTTCGACTGTTTTGGTGCAGCGAAATGAAGCAGATATCCTCTTTGCCTTCCGGGAGTCAAAGCATAAAAAGCATCTTTAAATGCCTCATTTTCCTCGAATTTTTGTTGAAGCTCTGCCGGTACAGGGTAATCGGATGTTTTTTTCAGCTCAATCCTCAATCCGGCATTTTCTATTTCCACTGCTTCAAAAATATATTCCCTTAAAGTGTCTTCTATAGACAGAATTTGACTGGGATGAGTAAATTTAATGATACGGCCTCCCTGTACATTTTCACCTTGTGAGATTAATATTTTTTTAGGGTCATTTAATAAGGCACCTTTAAAAAAACTGATAATGCAACTATCCTTGAAGGCACTAATTATAATAACATTATGATTTTGATGGGTATAACAGGGTTGTCCCCATTTGCATTCTTCAGTTAAACCACATTCCAAAACAATATTTCTTAACAGTTCCAACTCTCTGGCCCAGGTATGAACCTTACATTCTGGGGTTCCACCCAGAGAACACCGTCCACAACCTTCTAAAAAATAAGTTTCTGCATCCCGCGTCATTTTTGAAAATATTTGCATTTGAAATGACCCCAGTAAAAAGTGGCTACACCAATGAGTAGATTTATCATACCTGCCAGTGATTCCCAGGGTTTATCATAAAGCGTAAAAATAATCATCCAAAGGGTTAATAACACAAAAATAATTTGAAAAAATGGGTACCAGGGACTTTTAAATCCGATATCCTCTTTGTGTTCAGTTTGTTTTCTTATTTTATAGATACCAATGACCACCAGCATGGATGAAAGAGAAATTAGAATACCACAATAGACTAATATTTGTTCGAAAGTACCTGTTAGAATCAACAAACTACTGATACCAAATTGTAGCCATAAAGCCCTGACAGGCAAATGATTTGACTGCATTTTAAATAAAGAAAGGAAAGAATGGTCATTTGCCATACTGGCAGTTATTCTGGCGCCTACCCAAACCATAGCACTGACACTTGAAATGAGAGATATAGAAAGGGCTAAGCCGAAAAGATTACCGACGGTTTTGCCAATCATTTTCTGTGCTGCTAAAGCGGCTACATTTAACTGGCCTACCATTTCTCCTAAGGTCAAATGTTTTAAAAATATATACTGCAACAGGGTATATAAAATGGTTACTATAATGGTACCTCCAATAAGTACGATAGGCAGAGATTTTGATGGATTTTCAAATTCGTTGGTAATGTAGGCAGCTGCATTCCAGCCTGAATAAGAATAAACGACATAAATAAGGGCAATAGCGAAGGCGGGAGAGATGAGTTCTGTTAAAAAAGAAGCCTCGGTTGCATTTGTTTCAGATGTTATGCCGGGCAAAAATGTACCCATAGTAATGAGAAATAAAATCAGGAGCATTTTAATTACCGTGCTCGAGTTTTGAAATACAGCGCTAGTTTTTAAATTTCGGGTATGAATAAATGTTATGATGCCTATAACTACAACGGCTGCCCATTTTGGATTGACTGACAAGTAAGGAAAATAGGAAATTAAAGCCATCGCGGACAGCGCTATCGGTGCTGTAAATCCGACGGTTAAGGAAATCCAACCCGATAAATAACCAATCAGGGGGTTATATAATTGAGAAAGAAAAGCATATTCACCGCCCGATTTTTTGATGCTGGAACCTACCTCGGCGTAGCTGAAAGCACCTGATAAAGCAATGACACCCCCCAACATCCACAGCGTCAGAATGGTACTGGTCTGATGGAGGCTTTTTACCTGAAAACCCAGACTGGTGAAAGCTCCAGTTCCAATCATATTGGCCAGCACAATGGCAAGTCCGGTTAAGGTCGTTATTTTGTACTGATTCGATTTATGCTGGCTCAAGAAGTTAGGTTAAATGGTAAATAAGGAAAATAAAAGTTCGTGTAAATGTAAGTTAAAATATAAAATGCTTCTTATAACCACAACAGGTTTAGTTATTAACAGGCTTTGTCATGATTAAAAAAATGGTTATATTGGATACAAACCGAAGCCATTATGAGATTTTCTTTCTGTTTTTTCCTGATTACTTCTCTTGTGATATCCATTTTTTCATGCGGACCATCTTCAGAATGGCAACAAATAAGCAATCAGTTAGATACCTATTTTCAAAAGGAATTCCCGGCGGACCAACCTGGCGGAGCTATTTTGGTGATGAAAAATGGGAAGGTTTTATTTGAAAAGGGTTATGGTCTTGCAGATTTAAATACAAAAGAGCAAATTACCGCAAATACGTCTTTCAACACAGGGTCCATTTCAAAAACCTTTGTTATGAATGGGATTATGATATTGGAAGAAGAGGGAAAACTTTCTTTGGAGGATCCGCTGGAAAAGTATTTTCCAAATTTTAAAAATCCGGAAACAGGTCGAAAAGTAAAGATTTTTCATTTATTGAACCATTCCTCAGGATTGATTGATAGTCGTAAGGTGCGAATAGATTCGGTATTTTACCTGACAGCAAAAGATGTTGAAAATTTTGCTCCTGTGCTGGCTAATGATTCTACGGCTTTCGAGGCAGGTTCCCGTTTTGAGTATTCTAATCCTGCATTTAATGCTTTGGCACTCATCATTGAGCAGGTTACAGGAAGCAGGTGGCAGGATTTTATTATTCAACGTATTTTTCAACCATCAGGCTTAAAGGACAGTAAAATAACGGATGGTCCCTACCCGCAATCCGGGGTTGCCCATGCTTATGTGCTGGACGACGGACAATTTAAAGAAGATGATTACGGAGAAGAACCAACTTTTCCTGCTGCGGGTAATGGTGGCGTCTGGAGTTCGGTTCGTGATTTATACAGATATGAACAGGCATTACAAAAAGAAGTCTTTTTATCTGAGGACATTATAAAGAAAACAAGGACCGTTTATCAACCGGAAAATTGGAACAGTTCTATCCCTTCATTTATTGGTTATAGTTGGTTTATTGGAAATTTCAACGGAGAAAAAGTGATTTATCACACAGGAGATCAGGGAGGATTTATTGCCGATTATGTATGGATTCCATCAAAGAATATATTCTACACCATTTTGTGTAATACACCCAAGCCTACTGCAAAGTATAGGAAATATGTTTTAGAGAAAACATGGGGTATGAGGGGATAAGGAAACAAAATGAACTTTATTGATATTATTATGAAAAACATATCATGAGTTTTCATTTTGATAACAGCTACGGTAAACTACCTGAATCTTTTTATGTTCCTACAAATCCTACTCAGGTACCTGAACCTTCCGTTCTGTTATTCAATGACAACCTGGCCAGGGCATTGGATTTGTCACCTGACAATATGGACATGGAAGAAGCGGCTGCCCTGTTTTCAGGAAATAAATTGATTCCCGGCTCATTTCCAATAGCCCAGGCCTACGCCGGACATCAATTTGGACATTTTACCATGCTGGGAGACGGAAGAGCCATTTTACTGGGTGAACATGTTACTAAAGCGGGCCATCGATTTGATATACAGTTAAAAGGGTCAGGTTATACGGCATTTTCGAGAGGAGGCGACGGACGGGCCACCCTGCGCGCTATGCTTAGAGAATACCTGATAAGTGAGGCCATGGCAGGACTGAAAATACCCACCACCAGAAGTTTGGCTGTTGTAAAAACAGGCGCCAAAGTGTACAGAGAAGAAGTTCATGAGGGAGCCATCTTAACCAGAGTAGCTTCTTCTCATATCAGGGTTGGAACTTTTGAATTTGCCCATCGGTTTGTCCCTAATGAATCTTCTATTCTATTGGATTATGTCATTGACAGACATTATCCCAAATTGAACTTGTCAAAATCGAAGGCCAGAGATCTATTGGAGGCTGTTATGTTAAAGCAGATTAATTTAATCGTGCATTGGATGAGGGTTGGTTTTATTCATGGGGTTATGAATACCGATAATATGTCCATTGCCGGGGAAACCATTGATTATGGCCCTTGTGCCTTCATGAATACCTATCATCCGGAAACCGTTTTTAGTTCTATTGATTCCCAGGGCAGATATGCTTTTGGCAACCAGCCATCCATCGCGCAATGGAATATTGCCTGTTTTGCTGGTTCGTTATTATCAATGATCCACGAGGAAAAGGAAGTGGCTATAGAGATGGCCAAAGAGGTTTTGAATATATTTCCAGCTATTTATGAAGAAAAATGGCAGGAAATGATGTTTAAAAAATTGGGTTTTTCGAGGGAGACAGAGCTGCAACAAAGAAAAAATAGCCTGTCCACCCTGTTAGATTGGATGACTAAAAATAAAGCAGATTATACGAATACTTTTTTGATTTTACAGGGAGATATGCCCATGGAAGGTATCTATTTGCAGGAGGATTTTCAGTACTGGTTTACTAACTGGCAAGACATGGAAAGGGGGAATGAAGAAGCCCGATTAAAAAGAATGCGTGAAAATAATCCCTTATTCATTCCCAGAAATCATCTGGTTGAAAAGGCCCTTGATGAGGCTTGTTTGAATGACAATCTTCGCTTTTTTAAAGAATTACTTGACATTTCTGTCAATCCATACGTAAAAAATGAAGCAGCTACCTCATTCATGAAAGTTCCGGATAATATCGACACAGGGTATAAAACCTTTTGCGGCACATAGAAAAATCTATTCAATGGGCGGATAAAGCTTTTTGAGCAATGAGCATTCGGTCTGTTTGAATTAAATCTATGCCCATTTCCCTGGCTTTAATATAATTGATTTCCGTATCGAGAGGTCCCAATAGGTCCGTAAATACTTTGACTCCTAACTGATGAATTTCATCAACCATCTTTTTCGTTAAGGAAAGCCAGGACGCGTCAAAGGCATAAGGTTTCAGTTTATTGAATTTTGCCATGATGTCCGTTTTATTTTTGAGTGCAGGAAGTAATTTAGCACCCTCAAAAACTGATTTCAAACGCCATAAAAAATCGTCAGAACCATAATATACGGCGTTTTCATGTAGTTGATATTGTTTTAAAATAGCTACAAGTAGTTGAGGATTTGCGTCTTTGGCATCTATATAAAGGTGAGTTTTAAGTTGGTGCGTTGCGTTCCAATCGGAAATAAGCTGACAGGTTTCCTCTAGGGTAGGAATTTTTTCAATACTAAATTCATCAGTAAATCCTTTTCCAGCCGAGAGTGTCTTTAAGTAGTTCGAATCATAAAATTTGAAAGCACCTTTTCCATTGGTCGTTCGTTCCAGATCAGCGTCATGCATGATCATCAGGACGCTGTCATTTGTTGTCCTGACATCCACCTCTATAAAGTGAGCACCTGCCTGGAGCGCATTTTTAAAAGCTGCTAACGTGTTTTCAGGAGCTAAAGATGCATTTCCACGATGCGCAGAAATCAGCAGGTTATTTATTTGATTGTTCTGGTAAGATATATGTTGGGCATTACTTTCAAAAGAAAAATAAAAGGATGCTGCGCTAAAAAAAATCCAGGTTAAGTGCTTAGTTAATGTCATTTAAAAGGTTTTTAGTTTTCAGAAACAGGTATTAAACGAAATCTATTTATGAAATTCGTATTAATAATGTCAAAAAGGAGGGTACTTCACCACTTTAAAGAAAGGAAAAATAATCATTTTTTATTTGGTATCATCCAGTTGTACTTGCACCTTTTCTATTCCAGATTTATGCTGTAAAAACAGTTCCATTCAATGATATTAAATAGGTTATTCAATCCATCATATAGTAAAGCAACTTTTGAAAAATTAACATTTTGCTTACGGGTGCATATTCCGGTGATATTGCCCCCCTTGATATTTTGGAAGGTTTCCTTAATCATGAGTGCGGAGGCAATGAAAGATTTACCACAACCTGTGGTAAATGTTATGATGACAGAAGAACCTTCTTTGATAAAATCGCATGAGGCCAGGGAAGTAATCATCGATTTGTCCAGACCACGGGATGGGTCAAAACGAAGTTGTTCAATACTTGCATGATAGCGGAAGGCGGCATTTTTCATAAGTCTGTCAGTACGGCGACTGCTACGTTTTATGATCTCGACATCCAGCAGCATGGTTATTCTCTCCACCAGGTTGAGTTGATGTTGTCTGCGTGTGTCTAGCAGAGCCTGCCAGGATTTTTTCATACCAGACGGATACCTATCAATCAAACAAAAAGTATTTCCAATGTAAGTGCCCTGTTTCCCCTGAAGCATACCATCCTTGACTTGGTTCTGCCTGATTAGTTGGAAGAAGCCATGCTGTATGACTATAAACACTATTTTCGTCTAACGGATTGTAAACGACCCATTCCCTTGTGCCAAACTTGTCAAGAAGAAATCTTGGTTGTTCAAATGAAAGATTATAACCTTTTTTATGTGGTGCATATAGATATTTTTCAACACCAACAACATCTGAATAATAGTCCTTGTTTTGTGCTTGAAGCGTCAATGGATATTGTCCTTGTTGAGTATGGTATTCTTCAATGTGTCTTATAAAACGGTAAGCATTTTCAATGGCACGATTCCTACTTAATTGTGTCAAAGGTTTTGCCATCGTCAATTGTAATAAAAGCGTAAAAACGGGAAGATAAATCAAATAAACTGGTAGCCAATAGTATTTGTTTTCTGCATTTAGTTTTTCTGATTTTATTTTTGGCATTAGGAGAATTATACTAAACGTCCAAAGCAAAATAGTCAGAACTCCAAAAGATTTACCAACACTCAATGTAGCAAAAAGAGCAATAATGAGGATAACAAAAGTCCCAATAATCAATGTCGTTATTGCAAAACCAAATTTATATTTTGGAATTAATAGCCACAACGTCCCGACAGGAACTAATCCAAATCCTACAAGACCAAAAACCTGTATCATTGTTGATATAGGTACAGCCAAACGGTCGTAATCTCCTGAAAGAAATGGATAAGCAATTCCCAAAGCAATCAAAGCTGTCAGTACAAGTAAAAGTATTATGTTCGTTCCAATTTTTGTCATTTAAAACGGTACTTTTTAAAGAACAATGATAGCTTATTATAAAACATAAAAAGCTTATACTATAAAAGTATAACCTTTTTACCATTATTGCTTTCCTTATTAGTTGGTATCCAATTACCTGGTAAAGGTTTTCAGCGTTTTGAGCTGAAGTTTGAAATGAGACTAAAATCGAAATCAGCAAATGAAATATAACAAAGACATTTTTTATTTTTGTCTATCCTTTTAATTTAGGCTGAAAGGGCTGTTGGTAAAAACGTTTTCCCGTTGCTTTGTAGAGTGCATTCGCCACAGCTGCAAATACAGGTGGGAAAGGTGGTTCTCCAAGACCCGTAGGATCGATTTCATTCTTCACAAAATGCACGTCTATTTTCTTCGGTGCTTCATTATGGCGAATCATACGATACGTATCAAAATTTCGTTGATCTGTGCGACCATCTGTTAGCGTCAATTGTCCAAACAAGGCATTCCCAATTCCATCTGTCGCCGCGCCTTCAGCCATGTTTTTCGCTCCTTCTGGATTCACAACCACGCCGCAATCCAAAGCTGTCGTTACTTGGTCAACCGTTACTTGTTCTCCATTTACGCGTAAATCAATCACTTGCGCTGCATAGGAATTGTGGCAGAAATACGCCGAAACCCCACGTTTTTTACCCGCATTTTCCGATTTTCCCCAGCCTGATTTATCACGGACTAATGCTAATACACCCATATAACGGCTTGGGTCATAATCATTGGTTTTACCTACTGGATTATCTTTCGCCCGCTGTAATAATTCCAACCGGAACGCAATCGGATCTTTACCCATGTACTCTGAAATCTCATCCAAGAACGATTGTTCTGCTGCTGCATTAAAATTAGAGCGAGGTGCACGGAATGCACCGATGGTGATGTTTGAAGGAATTACCCAGCTTTCCGCCAGGTAATTATCAATCGCACCTGCCGGAAAACGATTTGCATGTAAAGGGGATTCAGGAAGGCCTCCACCTTTGGCATGAAAAGCAATCAGCTGCTTATTTTCATTGAAAGCTGCACGATACGTTAACTGGTACGAGGGGCGGTAAATACCACCACTCACATCATCTTCCCGCGTATAAATTAATTTTATAGGCGCATTGGCTTGTTTGGAAATTAAGGCCGCCTCAATCATGTAATGACCATACGCACGCCGACCGAAACCACCGCCCATGCGGACTAATTCAATCGATATGTTTTCTCTTGGAATCCCTAACCTCGCCACGATGGATGGAACCATCATGTCTGGTATTTGAATTGGTGCCACAAATCGAACTTTGTTTCCTACAAAATGAGCAAAGGTATTCGTGGGTTCCATAATATTGTGTGCTAAAAAAGGCGCCGTATAGGTCCGCTCAATCACGTGTTTTGCTTCCGCAAATGCCTTTTCAGGTTCCCCGTCTCTACGCTCTATTTTACCCGGTTTTTTATCCATTTCGAGCATTTGAGCGTAATGCTTTTTCGTGCTTTCTAAGCCTGATGGCACGATATTTTCTCGATGGTTCATTCCCATCTCCTTCTTCTCTGAAGCAACCTCCCAATCGACCTTGATTTTCTTCCGTGCATTCATCACATCCCAAGTTGATTTACCCACTACGGCAATGACTTCATTAAAGGAACGGGTATCAAATCCCGCAAATTTGTGGTCGTCCTGATATACCTTAATAGCGAAAACATCTATAATGCCTGGCATCTTTTTAGCCGCCGTTGCATCAAAGGATTTTAATTGCATCCCAAAAGCTGGTGGCCGTTCGGTCATCGCAATTAACATCCCTGGTTCGCGGTAATCCAATCCAAACAAAGGTTTTCCCTGTACGATTTTAGGGCCAACCACATTTTTTTGAGGAGATCCAACTAAACGAAATGATTCATTCCCTTTTAAAACAATATCCTTAGGTACCGGTAATTTTGCAGCTGCAGCAGCGAAGGTTCCATAAGTTTCTGATTTGCCACTAAAAGCATGGGTTACCATTCCATTTGAGGTGCTTAATTCAGAAACAGGTAAATTCCACGCCTGGCTCGCTGCCGTTAAGATCATTTGACGGGCTGCTGAACCTACCGTCCTTAGTTGCTTCCAAGCCATGCGAATACTTTGACTTCCACCCGTAAATTGACGTGGAAAAGCTTTAGGATCATAATTACCTTGTTCTACCTCCACTTGTTTCCAATCTACATCTAATTCTTCGGTGATTAACATCGGAAGTGAGGTCATGACATTTTGGCCAAACTCGGGATTAGGCGAGAAAATTTTGATCGAATTATCTGTATTGATTTTAACGAAACTCGTTACTTCTTGCCAAACAGGTTCAATATTTAATTCTGCTAAACTGTCCTCCGGTTTCGCGCTAGCGAACCAAGAAATACCGAGCATCATACCTCCACCTGAAAGTGATGTTACTTTTAGGAATGAACGTCTACTGAGATTTGAATTTGTCTTTTTCATCTTATTTTGTTGCAGCTAATTGTATGGCTTTTTTAATTCGTGTATAAGTTCCACATCGGCAAATATTACCGCTCATGAAATTCTCAATCTCTTCCTCTGTTGGATTCGGATTATTTTTCAAGAGCGCGGATGCGCTCATGATCTGCCCTGACTGACAATAGCCGCATTGTGAAACATCTGCATCAACCCATGCTTTTTGAACGGGATGATCGCCTTTAGCAGATAAGCCTTCAATGGTGGTTATTTCAGTTCCTGCCAAAGCCGAAATAGGCAACAGGCAGGACCGAACCGCTTGCCCATTTAAATGCACCGTACAAGCGCCACAAGAGCCCACACCACATCCGTATTTTGTACCTTCCATTCCCAGGTTGTCACGGAGCACCCATAACAAAGGAATGTTTTCATCCGCCTCCACCTGGTGGACTTTTTTGTTAATCTTTAGGGAATATTTCTTGATCATAATCGGTTTTATTTAGAAGATCATTGGTAAATATATTCATTTTATTCTACTGTTTAATTTGATGGGTATCACGCACGCTACTAAATGTCAATGCGAGCAGCTTCCAATCATTCCCTTGTTTTTGGTAAACCTCTGTCACTGTAAACTCCGTTACCGCTACTTGCTCCCGTACGATCGCATCTAATGTAATGCGATTCCATACGATGGCAGTATTTCCCATAATCTCAACAGCGGTATCTTTCACTGTCGCTTTTTTGTACCAAATACGTCCCGTTTTGATGATGTCCAATTCTTCGTTTTTCTTCCAAGTACCACTCATGTGAACGAATTTGGCTTTGGCATCAAATAACTTGTCTAGTTTATCTACATCTTTAGCTGACATCCATTGCCATTTGTCCATAGATAGCTGTATTAATTCTTTTTCAGCAACGGTTTGTGCAAAAGAAGAAGAAATAAAAATGAGCAATACACTCAATATAACTATTAGCCTTTTCATGTTTATTTAAGGTTTAAGTTTTACTTCTCTCATTAATTGGGAAAAGGTTAATTGTATCATTTTCCATTCATTATTTTCAAATACGTACACCTCTGTCACCATAAATGGATTTGTCACCACATTTGCTCCCACTTGAGCCACTAAATCAATATCATTCAGGACAATTGCCGTATTGCCAAACATTTTTACTGAGGTGGAGTAAACTTCTGCTTGTTTATACCAAATAAAACCACTTTTAATAATTTCTAATTCTCGAGTGGTTCCCCAGGTTCCACCTTTGTGTACAAAATCGCATTTTGCATCAAACAAGCGGGATAATTTTTCGACATCTTTGTTTGACATCCATTGCCACTTGTCCTTGGATAATTTCTTGATTGTTTCGTCCGAATTCGTTTGTGCGAAAGCACTGGAGAGAGTCATGAGCATAAAGCCCAAAAAAAAGGTGCTTGATTTCATCGCTTTTTTTTTGAAACAAATATCCCTCAAAATGCGCATCCAGTAAGTAGATAAATTCCGGAATTTTCTACCATTTTTACTTATCAAGCATTTGAAGCCTTTACTTCTAACGCATAATTGGTAATTTTGGTCATTTAACTGAATCCTATGGAAAAAAATATCCTCATCAATAATGTTGCGGAGATTAATGGCCACAATAATCACAAAACGCTCCACCCACTGGTAACTATATTGGATTATTCCCAAGCGGATATTCGCGATTGGGGTGATGTTGATACCATCCGATTTCAATATGGTTTATACAACATTATTTTGAAAGATGTTGAATGTGGCGACATTCGATATGGACGACATACCTATGATTATCAAGCAGGAACTCTGATCTTTTTTGCTCCCGGTCAAGTTGCAGAAATTGAAAATCCTAAAGTGCCATATCAGCCAAAAGGATTTGGGCTTGTTTTTCATCCAGATTTACTCATCGGAACGGGCTTAAGTCGAAATATAGCTCAGTATAAATTCTTCCTTTATGAATCTAGAGAATCATTGCATTTATCTTACGATGAGCGCCAATTAATTATGGATTGTTTTGCAAAAATTGATTTTGAACTTAAACAGCCTATTGATAAACATTCAAAGAAATTGATTGTAGCGAATATCGAACTATTTCTTTGTTATTGTCAACGATTTTATGATCGTCAATTTATCACCAGAGAACATGTAAACAAAGGGGTATTAGAGCGCTTTGAGTGCTTATTAAATAGTTACTTTGAAACAGGTCAAGCACAAATTTATGGTATTCCATCTGTCAGTTATTTCGCCCATGAACTTAATTTATCTGCGAATTATTTTGGCGATTTGATCAAAAGAGAAACGGGATTAACGGCGAAGGATTACATCCAAAACAAGACCATCGACGAGGCAAAAAACCGCGTATTCGAGTCAAATAAAACGATCAATGAAATTGCATTTGAAATGGGATTTAAATATCCACAACATTTTACACGCTTGTTCAAACAACGGGTAGGTCAGACACCCCATGAATATCGATCGTTGAATTAATTCTAAATTCCAGATTGAAGACGCTACCGTTGGGGGAAATATACAAAGAAGTCACCCTTTCTGATGACTTCTTCGTGTGCTTCCTTACTGGTCCTTGAACCAAAATAATTTAAAATTTTTAAGATAAATTCAATTTATCTTCATTCTGTTTCCAATTGCAGTTATGTCACAGATAACAAAAATTCATTTAACGAAAAAAATATCTATTAGCTTCCCTGACAAACCAGTTGCAACAATACCTCATGAAAGTGTTATTGTCTTTAATAATGTATACCCATCTTTGACATTTCCTGTGATGTGAGTGAATCTGCCATATTCAAACTTAAACTGTTTGAAAAAACATAGTCTGTTTCATTGAATTGATTAGCAGTTCCTTTGTAGCCACTTGTTGCATAAACTGTGTCGCAAATATTTTTTGGAAATGCTATTTGTGAAATTAAAAGAGATGTTCCACTTGAAGTTAAAACTTCTAAATGTATATGTGGAACTCTTCCAGGATACCAACCAGGAAAAATGATTATAAAAGAAACATTTCCATTTTCTAAAATTTTTTTTCAGTCCATTTTAATTAATTGACGTTTTGTTATGTCTGAAATTTATAGACCAACAACGTTTTCAATAAGAAAAGTTGTTGATAATGTACCAAATGATATTTTTGGAATTTGGTCGATTAAAAAAGGCAAAAAAAAAAACCCAATGCAACTATCATATTGCTCAATTCCGAAAATCCAAATCAAACAATATCATTATTAGTAGGAGATAGCAACATTTTATTTTTTTTACATAAGGATAATAGTTTATTTGTTGGGAATGAGAATTTTAGTTTTACATTAAACAAGAGCTAAAATATTAAAAAGTAATTGAAAATGAAATTATTAGATCAAACAGAAGCATATTTTAATTTAACAGATTTTTTTGGATTCTTAATACAATCGAGTTTATTCTATCAAATGGAAATAGATCGTTGGAAGGAAATCTGCCAAAGGTCTATTTTCTGGAATTCCTAACTTCTTTTTCATATTGCTAGTAGCACAAACCTCCAAATAATGCCCAGTCATCTTTACTGCGAATGTTTGCGAAACCCTTATTGTCCACACCTAACTCATAAATATTTTTAGAAAGTTCGGTTTCTTTTGCTGCCAATTTTTCACGGGCCTGTAACTGCTCATTCAAGCGAAACCGTTCTTCAAGTAACGCTTGCTTTCGTGTTTGCATTGCGAAGTAGCATTGTGCAAAAGCGATTCGTTCTTTCTTTTCAAAGATTTTGCAAATAATATCCAATACTAGGTTCAATTAACATTCTTCTTAAAATTTACTATTGACAAACTTGTCAAATGTAATTAAACTTTTAGTAGTTTGATAGGTGTTGTGGGAAACTTTCCTGCCAATTTAGGTCAAAGACTTTACGAATGTGGTAAAACCAAAGTAAAAAAGACAGAGGCTACTTTTTTAGACCTTCGTGTAAATTTGAAGGATATTTAAAATTGAATTGAGATTCGAGAATTAGCGTATTTTTTGTCCAATGAATAAAAGAGCGTTTGTGTGTGGAATGCATATATGTATTTCTCGCATACCATACGCTTGATTAATGGGCTCCTTAAATTTTAAACCAATTAATCGGTCTTTGATTTTAGACCATAAGGTATCAAGATTGTCAACTTCCAGGTACAATTCCATTTCTCCAATATCTTGTCCAGCCCTTAAAATGTGAATGGTCAGATTGTCTTTCTGACAAACTATGTAGGCTTCATTTTCCATAACAGTTGAAAAATCCAAAATGTCTCTAAAAAAACCTAACGTTTCCGAAAGATTAGTTGAAGGTATCATTGGGCTAAGAAATAAAACCTTGTATGTCATTTTATTTTACAATTTATTTAATTGATTATCAATTGTTTAGATTCGTGCAATTTTAAAAGAAGGACTTAATTACATCTCTGAAAATCAAGACTAAAAATACAATTACACCTACGATGACTTCATTTCATAATCTCGGAACGGAGCATGAGCCGCTGTTATGCAGCGTTTCCTTCCATTGGTTTTATGTTATTTAATTCTTTCTCCTTTTGATTTTTCTCTTCTTCAAGATCATAATCATCTTGTAAGCCCAACCAAAACTTTGCGCTTGTTCCGAAGAATTTGGCAAAACGTAACGCAGTATCAGCGGTTATTCGTCTGTTGCCTTTGATTATTTCAGATATGCGTGTTTGTGGCAGAAATGTAGACTTTGCCAGACGATAAGCAGAAATTTCCATTGGAATTAAGAATTCCTCAAGTAGTATTTCACCAGGATGTATATTGCTCAACTTTTCCATAACTTCTTTTTTAATGGTAATCAATTATTTTAACATCGTAAGCATCATTATTAAGCCATTGAAAGATGATTCTCCATTGATTATTTATTCGAATACTAAAATAGTCTTCAAGGTCATCTTTCAATTTTTCCAGTCTGTTTGCAGGAGGAATTCTTAAATCATTTACATCTTGTGCATTATTAAGCATCCTTAATTTTCTGCGCAATACATCCTGAATTTCATTTGGCAATTTTTTCGACCGAATTCCATTCCAAATGTTTTCGGATTCTTTATCGCCAAAAGTCTTTATCATTAATATTGATTCACGTTACTAACGTTAAAAGTAAGTAACTTAATTTAATTGTGCAAATTTTTCTTGATGAGTAAGTTTAGCGGGAGTTGTTAATTTCATCAAATTCTTCGAGTGTGTACTACGCTGATTTCCTGTACTTTTTCTTGCTGGGTATTATGAAGGGTATCCAGGTATCTGTAAATCTTTGAAAGCGTTAAATCCTCATCAAAATGGGATTTCAAATATTCAACTGCTGACGCTTTACTCATGGGTTGGCTTAACCTGGCTAAGGCTAAATGTTTCAAGACTTATTCGGTCTGCTTGATGTTCAGAATAGGACATAGTGGAGTTATTCAAATACAAAAAGGTCACACAATACAAGTATAACCCTTTTATCTTTTATATGCTCCCCTTGCAGACGAAAGATGCAGCTAAAATGCGAAGATTGAGTAAGTGACAATCAGGAAATTGAAGGAGTGAACTTAATTTGTTAGAGCGGCTTTATTATTCATATTAAAGTTTGCAGAATCTCACGGATTTTATTTGCGCCGGCATTTATACCTCCTACATCATGAGACGTTTCGCTTGGGAGATAATGCCATTCTTTTTTGCTTTGTATGGCTTCAAAGTACAAAAGGCCTTGTCCGTCAGCATTCGTTACATCCTTTGTGTTAACAAATATTACATTCGTTTCATAGCTTAAGTCAGGCGCTATTGTTGCTGAAAGCAGAGATGATTTGTCGAGGATACCTAAAACAAAGTCGGGCGGATTTTGTGTTCGATTCTGACAATAATTACCTTGATTGTCCCATCCGTGAATGTAGTCGGTTATACGGAAACCACCGATACCATCAGGCCAGGTCGATTTACTATTTCTGTCACCAAAAATTGCTTGCTGCAGATTTGATGTTGGTGGTCCGGCACTGAGTATGGCATGTTTTACATCCTTTTCTAAATTGAAGCGGGTTAAGTTATAGGCTATCTGAAATGAACCACCACTACCCCCAAGAGCCATTATATTTTTGGTATTAGTCATTTCATTTTTCTTCAGATAACGTACAATTGAACCATAAGCTCTTACAGCATTTGGATAACCTGCTCCTGCTACTCCGGTTCCCCAGCCTTGTTCTCCAAGCCATTTAATCTCGAAGGTTTCGAGCCCAATATTGACAGCAAAATTTATTGTTGTATTGGTCTCAAGGCCAATACCATAAAAATTTGTTCCAAACCCGCCAGTTGATAATACGAGAGCTCCTTTTGATGGAGAAGTTGGTTTAATGCTACGAATCTCAACTTGCCTCACACTTTTTAAATCTTCTGAGCGAATTTCAAGTTTGATAATTGAAGCAGTTCGATTTAGGTAAGAAACAGAAGTTCTACTAATAAAATAAATTAAATCAGGCTCTGTCGAATTTGGATGTTGATACTCCTTTTCGCAGGAAAACAGCAAAAAAGAAATTGTCAAAAAACTAAATAGTAATTTCATTACGTATTGAATTTCGTTTAAATCTAAAGAATTTGATTCATTTTCATAATCTAATTTTAAACAATATTGCTAATATTTCAAGCCTAAGCTTATAAATATTCAAAATCAATATTCGGAATATAGTGTAAAAATATACTAATAAACAGGTTACGATAAAGAAATTACTTTTGATGAGTTTTTTATTTGGTTGTATCATTTCATTTGCACAAAAGCGAAAGATATTATGAATGAAAAACAGATGTTAGAAGTTCCCAAAAGTGGTAATTTTGAATATAAATTTGAAGAATAAAATACTGCAGGTTACAGCACCTAAAAGAAATTGGCGGTTCAGTGGTTAAATCAATCTTTGTGCTTCGTATTAAGTTCACTGGTGGCAGACAGTTTAGTGCTTCGAAATCGCCAACTTCTTGTAGCTGCAAACCGTTATAGCCAATGATATTTCAGTACTTCGAAAAGAAATTTTTTTGCATATTTAAACTTTAATTTAAACAAAGAAAAAAGACCGAATTTATATTGACACTTCAATTGTTGGCGGATATTTTGACGTTGAATTTGAGTTTGAAACAAAATTGTTTTTTGAGCGATTAGAAAAAAAGGAAATCATTTTTGTATAATCAGATTTAATGGACATAGAATTAGAACGAGCGCCTGATAACGTGAAAAATTTACTTTTTAACTTTTCCAACGATTCTTTTGAACGTGTAAATTTGACAAAAGAAGCACAGGAACTTGGCAAATTGTACGTAAATGAAAAAGTAGTTGGACAGACTAGTATTGAAGATTGTTATCATATTGCAATGGCAACGATAAATAATGTAGATGTTTTAGCAAGTTGGAACTTTAAACATATTGTAAATTTTACAAGAATTAAGGGCTATAATTCAGTAAACTTAAAAAATGGATATAACCTATTAGAAATACGTAACCCAAAAGACTTAATAGAATATGGAAACGAATAATAAAATAAAAATAGTTAAAGAATTCGACGCTGTAAAAATGATGCGAGAAATTCGCGACAAAATTAATGTTGAAACTAAGGATATGACTTTTGAAGAATTAAGGAAGTATATCGATTCAAAATTAAATTCCAAAAAAAGATTAGTGGGACAATAATCAATGGCTATAACAGCTAGTTTGGCAAAATGGCGGGTTTAGTACTAAATTGAACATTCGGATTTCTAATAAACATTAGTGCTAAATTGAAAGTAAGTGCTTCTATATCCGCCACTACGCCAAGGTGAAAACCGTTATATGCCAATTTTAGGAAAAGACTTAAACTAATAAAATATGATTGACAATGGTATCCGTCTGTCTAAGTACCTATTTTTTGATAAAAAAGGTCTTTTTAGCTTTAGGGCAAAAAAATGAGACAAGTTTACACAGAAAGTCAGCGACAGAAATTTGTAGCGGATTACGAGAAATCTTCTTTATCAGTAAGGGATTATTGTCAGTCAAGAAACATATCTACCTGCCTTTACTATCACTGGAAGAAGCGC
>Ga0172376_10000336_pt1 | contig 61346 bp, 45 predicted proteins | sample Lak35m_FD_121114 | JGI IMG/M metagenome (GOLD analysis project Ga0172376, IMG submission 121114) | Freshwater microbial communities from Kabuno Bay, South-Kivu, Congo - kab_092012_35m | ecosystem: Environmental > Aquatic > Freshwater > Lake | place: Democratic Republic of the Congo: South-Kivu... | reverse complement strand
CTCCTATGGAAAATCTTAGAAATTCCGGAAGACTATTTACAAGTATTTCCCGATACGAAAGGTTGCTTGAAATTTCAAATAGCCCCAGTAATGGATTTGAACTTTGCCTGGGTACGCTTCAGGAAATGCAGGAGGGAAATGTTTACGATTTTTTGGAAAAATACTTACCCCAAGATAGAATCGGCTATATTCATTTTAGAAATGTGAAAGGAAAAGTTCCTATTTATCAGGAGGTCTTTGTCGATGAGGGGGATTTGGATATGGTTAGGGTAATGAAAATATTGAAAAAATATGATTATGATGGTGTTCTGATTCCAGATCATACGCCTGAAATGTCTTGTGCCGCTCCCTGGCACGCAGGTATGGCTTATGCCCTTGGATTTATGAATGGTATTATTAAATCATTAAACCATTAGACATGTCCTCGTCTTTTCATCAAGAAGCTGGTTGTAAGCTTCAAACAGATTGGTTGTTGAGTAATATGCCGGTCGTTTTTTTAGAAAATAAATGGTTGAAAATTGGCATTCTCATGGGCCGGGGGGGTGATATTTTTGAGTTTATCTACAAAAAGGAATCCCTGAATCTGATGCTTAGGTTAGATAAACCAATTCATAACCCGAGAGAATATATTTCCCAGCGCCGAGATACTTTAAATCAATTTGAAGATTATTATTACGGTGGCTGGCAAGAAATATTGCCTAATAGTCAGCCATTTATGTATAGAGGCGCCTCCTTAGGTCAACATGGTGAGGTTTGGCTAAATGCCTGGCAATATGCCATTCTAAATAATACAGACAGTGAAATTTCTATAAAATGCTGGAACAGACCATTGCGCGTTCCTTTACTTATTGAAAAAATATTGACTATCAAAAAAGGTGAACCCACTTTGTTTATTGAGGAAGTTTTGACGAATGAATCTGCTGTTGATTTTTCTTATATGTGGGGACACCACATTGCTTTTGGTCTTCCCTTTTTGCAAAATGGCAGCCTTATTACTACCAATGCCCAACATTTTGAAGCGGAACCTTTAATGCCTGAAAAAAGAAGGTTTTCGGCGGGGAAACAGTTCTCCTGGCCTTTAGGTCTCGATTTGGAAGGAAATTTATCAGACGCAAGTCAGGTTCCTCCAGCCAGTGATTTTCCATATTCCGAGCTACTGTATTTGTCAGGATTTCAAAATAATGCTTACTATATTATCTCAGATGCTGAGAAAAAAGTCTCTTTTAGATTGGATTGGAATGAAGATGATTTTCCGTATATTTGGTTTTGGCAGGAAAGATATGGCATACAAGATGCTCCCTGGTGGGGAAAAACATATTCTATTGCTTTGGAGCCTTGGACAAATAAATGGTCGGCTACCCCAGAAGTGGATATGGTGAAGCATCATTGGCCAATGTTAAAACCATTTGAAAGTAAAACTACCTCCTTGAAAGCCTCCGTTTTTTAATCTTTTGAAATGTAAACTATGGAAATTAATATTACTGATTGTACCATTTTTGCCGACGGCTTGGATCATCCCGAAGGTTTAGCCTTTCATAAGGATGGCAGTCTATGGGCCGGCGGAGAAGCGGGTCAAATATATCATATTGATCAGTTAGGGAAGGTTACCCTTTTTGCAGAAACAGGTGGATTTAATCTGGGGCTGGCTTTTCATCCCTCGTTCAAATGGTTAGCCGTTTGCGATCTCAAAAACAAATGCGTTTGGAAGCTTGACATCGAAACTAAGAACCTTTCTGTTTTTACCAGGGGGGCTCAGGGTGAATCATTTTCAATTCCAAATTATCCGTTATTTGATAATCAGGGAAATTTGTATGTTTCCGATAGCGGGGCATTTCGGCAAATTAATGGAACTATTCAAAAATTTAATAAGGAGGGAGAGGGAATCATCTGGCATAATGGCCCCTTTAATTTTGCCAATGGAATGGCTCTTTCACCCAATGGAGATGCCCTTTTTGTTGTTTGTTCTTTTCTACCTGGAATTGAAAAGGTTGAGATACAAAGTGATGGTAATCCTGGGATTAGATCGGTATTTGCCACTCTTCCACAAACAGTACCCGATGGATTAGCCTTCGATGAAGATGGAAATTTACTGGTTTCTTGTTATACGCCAAATGCCATTTATAAAATTTCACCAAAGCAGGAAGTTACCCTTCTCATCAATGATTGGGAAGCCCATACCCTAACGAATCCAACAAATATTGCCTTTGGAGGCGAGGGTGGAGCACATTTATACGCCGCCAATCTTGGTCGTTGGCACATTACAAAAATTCCTTATAAAAAACTAATTTTCAATAAGCAGGGTAAACACCAATTAAATAGATTAACTTGAAGGACTGCCCCGACAGCATGACTCGAAAAGGCAATATAGCGAAACAAGCTTTAATCATTTTCCCAGTCCTTTAATGTTATGAATATAGAAATTTTTACAACATCATTTTATTGCTGACATAAAGCAAAAAGTGAGGCAAGCTCAGTACGAAGCATTAAAAGTTGTAAATACGCAACTCATTCATTTATATTGGGAAATTGGAAAATCCATTGCTGAAAAACAAAGAGAAAATTTGGGCAAAGCTATTGTGCCTAAATTGTCAAAAGAGCTACAAAATGAATTCCCAGGTATTGGTGGATTTTCTACTACCAATTTATGGTTGATGGCTCAGTTTTATTCTGAATATCAATCCGTTGAATTTCTCCAACCACTGGTTGGAGAAATTAGCTGGACAAAACATATTGTTATTATAAACAAATGTAAAAACAACCAGGAACGACAATTTTATATCCTTTCAACCAAAAAATTTGGCTGGACAAAAAGCGTTTTAATTCATCAAATTGAAAATAAAACATTTGAAAGGTACTTGCTCAATCAAACCAATTTTGAAGAAACCTTATCGGAAAAGATTAAAAATCAAGCTTATTTAGCTGTAAAAGATGAATATACCTTTGATTTCTTGAATCTTGCCGATGAACATTCTGAAAGTGAATTGGAGCAAGCGCTTATTAAAAACATTCGTGTTTTTCTTTTAGAGCTTGAACAATTCTATACTTTTGTAGGAAATCAATACAAAGTAACCGTAAGCGACAAAGAGTATTTTATTGATTTACTTATGTACCACCGTCAATTGCAATGTCTCATAGCCATAGAATTAAAAATTGGCGATTTTTTACCGGAATATAAAGGCAAAATAGCGTTTCATCTATCTATTTTGAACGACAAAGTAAAATTACCCCACGAAAATGAAGCCATCGGTATCATTATTTGCAAAAGCAAAAACAGAATTATTGTTGAATACTCATTAAAAACAAGTACAATGCCAATAGGGGTGTCCACTTATAATACCTCTACCATATTACCAAAGGAATATCAAAATTTGTTGCCAAGCAGTACAGAAATTTCAGATAAAATTAATCAGTATTTCGAGGTAACAAAAACGCATGTCGAACATTCGTGAATACAACAGAAACTATTGGGCGTTAATGTATCTTAATGGTGATAAACCTCGGCCGGCAATGTGTTGGATTCGTTAAAATATCTTTGAAAAAATCAAAGGAATTTACATTATAACTAATGAGCAATTCCCCTGGTTTGGAAAGATGAGGGTATGCCTTTGCATTATATGCGTAATAGTCTAAATCTTCCTCTAATTCCGGGCAATGCCATACATTTCGTGTAGGAAAATAAGGTCCAGTGATTGACTTTGTCATTTGAATAGACACTTCAGGTGTCATCCCGAATAGCTGATGTACCAATATCCATCGGCCATTATCGGCAGGGCTCATACTTAGTTCATTAGAAACGCCTTTGGTTACACCTCTGACTTTAGTTTTATCCGCATTCCACTTTGCTCCATCCCAATAGGTCCACTGGTCAAAATTTTCAAAATTCTCCGGTTTTACACGAGCTATGAGCAGATCCTTCTCAAGTCCCCCCGTTCCCAAAACATAAATATAGCCATCAGGATTTGGTGCACCTGCGCTTTTTGTATTTACAATGATGCCACTTCCAAAGGTCGTCATCCCAACATTTGGCGCATAAGGGAATTGTAGAGGTGTTTCTATTTGTCTAACTCCATTTTCAAAGGGTATTGGCGTGTTTTTGGGAATAGCCAATAAGGTTACGCCTACCTGATCAAAGTCGAAAAATGAGGTGATTGGATCAATATGAGTGATTCGATAAGCAAAAATATAAAGGGTGCTGTCCTTTTCAACGTTCACAAATCCATCGCCTAACCAGTAATATTCACCTGGCTTTGTATTTGGCGTGTTTGGTTTAAAAACAGACGTGTTTTTTCCTGATTTATCCGTTGGATAATAAAATTTAAAATTTTCAGCAATGGGTTCTTTCCCCTTCAATACAGCAACTACGTTGTTTACAAAATTGAAATCTTCCTTCTTTTTAAGTGTTCCATCAGCGCCAATTTCTCCAATAACAGAGTCGCTGAAAATAAATAGGGTTTCTGTGGAATCATTTGCCTGAATATATTCTTTTCCATCCATAGGAATGGCAAAGATTCCATCTCCACCAAACCATCCTTTTTTCCTTTGGAACAGCGAATTCCAATCTTGAGCGGAGGAAGCAATCTTTTCAGATTTTTGCTGTGCGGATAAAGTGGTTAAAGAAAATATTAATAATATTAAAATGATTCCGTTAACCTGAAAAGTAGGCGTTTTCGAAATTTTCATCCTTTTTATTTTTTAAAATGTATTTAAAATAATCTTTCATTTAAAGATAATCATTAGATTTGATTATATGTTTAAACATACTAAATATTTTTATAAAATGAATCTTCCGCTACTTACTTTTCACCCATGGGTTTTTAAGAAATCTTTTCTTTTTTTACTGATTTGGATTGGATGTTCAACGGTCTCTGTCTCAGCTATGTTAAAGCTGCCGCATATTTTCAGAGATGGTATGGTTTTGCAAAGAAATGAGGTGATTACTATCTGGGGTTGGGCCGATAAAGGGCAGGACGTTACAGTAAAGTTTAGAAATGTACAAAAAGTCGTGAAAACAGATGAGGCAGGAAAATGGAAATGTGATATTGGGGTTTTTGCAGCTGGCGGACCTTATGAAATGACTATTTCTTCCGATACAACCTGGCGTTTAAATGATATATATATAGGTGAGGTTTGGTTATGTTCGGGTCAATCTAACATGCAATACACGTTGGATATGTTGGGTATTAAGACGAGCAAAGTAGATTTTAATTCACCTTTTCCCATTCATTTTTTTAATGTGCAAATTGAAACCGATCTGATTCCCTCCAGAGATATCGCAGGCGGGCTTTGGCAAAATTTAAATGAAAAATCAGCCGGTCAATTATCAGGTACCGCGTATTATTTTGCAAAACATTTACAGTCTAAATTAAATGTTCCCATTGGTATAGTGGTGAGTTGTTTGGGGGCTACTACCGTTGAAACGTGGATGAGTGCTGAAGCCCTTTTACCGATGGATGCTTTCAAATCTACTGTTGAACAAACGATGGCACCAAATAAAACTAAAATTGAATTACTCAGGGAACTTGCTGAGTTTCGGATAGATTGGGATATAAATTACTATCTGAAGTCTAAAGGAATGAAGGACAAATGGTATCTGCCAGAAAACATGCCAGAGGATTGGATGGATGTTAAATTTCCCCTTTTATGGGAAGATCTGGGGTATAATCACGATGGGGAAGTTTGGTTTCGGCAAAATTTTGACTGCCCATGTCCCTCTGTCGGGAATCAAGGGGTTATAAGTTTAAATCAAATCGACGATTATGATCGGGTTTGGTTAAACGGTACTTTTATTGGAGAATCCTTTGGTTCCAGAAATTTCAGAAGTTATTTTTTTCCTGATTCCTTGTGGAAGGAAAAAGATAATTTGCTAGTTGTCAGGGTGTTTGATGTTGGTGGTAAAGGGGGTGTTTATACCAATGCGTTTTGGGGAAATAAAATATTAAATGGAAAATGGGAAATGAAAATGGGGGATACCATAGATGTAAATAATTTTCCGATTCCCACAGTACCCAATATGAGTGTTTTTTCTCATCCCACTGCCTTATATAATGCAAATATTGCTCCATTGTCAGCGTATAGATTTAAGGGTGTTATTTGGTATCAGGGAGAATCAAATGCGGAAAGAGCTTCAGAATATGGTAACTTATTTCCCTCTATGATAAAGGATTGGAGAAAACTATTTAATAAACCAAATCTGCCTTTTCATTTTGTTCAATTGGCTAATTATGGCCCCATAGATAGTTTGGCTGGTCCGAGTACCTGGGCGGAATTGCGTGCTTCACAATCCGACGCATTAAATCTGCCTTTTACCTCTTTAGCAACAGCAATCGACGTAGGTGATGCCCTGGATATTCATCCGAAAGATAAAGAAACGGTTGGTAAACGATTAGCTGAGAATGCCTTAGTGCAAGATTATGGTTTAAAGATGAAGGTGGATGCACCTAAATTAGTTAAGTCAGTTTTTTTTGATAATGGAGAAGCGGTGCTCTATTTTTTCTCCCGTTTTAAGCCAGTTGTATTAGGTTCAAAAATAAATTCTTTTACCGTAGCTGGGGAAGATGGCCAGTTTTTTCCTGCCAATGCTATTCTGTCAGGGAATAAAATATTTTTAAAAAGCGAGAAAGTACTCAATCCTAAATATGTAAGGTTCGGATGGGCCAATAATCCAGGGAAATGGACACTTTATGGTGAAAATGGTAGGCCATTATTACCCTTTAGGACAGACCGGTTACCGTTGTTGACAGCGGTAAATATTTTCAAATTTGATCCTTTCAGTTTTTAAATGAATTATTTTATCAAATTATTTATTTTTTATTTTGAAAAAGGTTTGTAGTTCAATAATTAAGTGTAATTTTCAGTATGTTTAAACATATACTATGAAATGGCGAATTGACCCGGATCTCACCTTACCCTTACATCAACAAGTGGAAAAGATTATTCGCACTTTGGTAGAAAAACCGGAGTACCAAAGTGGATTAATGTTTCCAAAAGAAGTAGATATTGTCAGTGAATTAGGCATCTCCAGAAATACTGTCCGTACGGCTATCGCCAAGTTAGTACAGGAGGGTATTCTGGTTAGAAAAAAAGGCGTCGGCACCATGGTTGTCAGAAAAAAACTATTGACCCGTCTGGATCATTGGTTTAGTTTTACGAAGGAAATGGAGGAAAAGGGACGGAAAATTATCAATTATAGGTTGGAAGTTAAATTGGTAAAAGCGCCTCCCGAATTAGCTGAGATTTTTCATATTAAACCTGATACCCGCGTAGTTGAGATTACCAGATTGAGAGGAGACGAGGAAAAACCTTTGTTATTGAGTATCTCCTGGTTTCATCCCAGAACAAAAGTTCAAATCGAACAGGATTTTACAAGACCCTTATATAAGGTACTGGAAGAAGAAAATAACGTGTATGTGACCCTTTCAAGGGAAGATATCAGCGCTATTGCAGCAACCAATGATTTAGCGGAAAATTTACAAATAAAACCTGGAGACCCGATTTTAACGAGAAATAGAACGGTTTATAGTTCTAATGGTCAGATTGTTGAGTATAATCAAGTTTTTTATAGGGGCGACGGTATTTCTTATTCGGTTGAGATTGGCCGATAATGGACAAAAATTAATTAAACTATTATGAAATGGAATGTACTTTTATTGCTTCAATGTTTACTTTTCGTTACGTCAAGTAGTTGGGCACAATCTGAAAAAGAACGCCTGATATCTGGCTCAGTTAAGGGTCAGGATAATTCAGAATCTCTCGTGGGGGTGAATATCACCATTAAGGGAACTGGTGTAGGTGTTGTTTCAGGCGAAAAAGGACTGTATGAAATTAAAACAAAGACCGGATCTATACTGGTTTTTTCATATATCGGGTATGAGACGATAGAAATGACTGTAGGAGCTAAAGATGTTATCGATGTGCTCTTACTTCAGGAAGCTTCTGTACTTGATGACATCGTGGTGGTTGCTTATGGGCAGGTAAAGAAAAGTGATTTGACAGGTTCAGTATCCTCTATTTCCGGCGAATCGATTAGTAGATTGGCACCCATTTCCGTAGATCAGGCACTACAAGGCAGAGCCGCTGGCGTCCAGGTTATTCAGGTCAGCGGAAGGCCAGGGGGTGAAACTTCTATAAGAATTAGAGGTACAAGTTCTATAAATGCAGGAAATGAACCTCTTTTTGTCATTGATGGTATGTTAATTACCAATGACAATAGTCAGCTAAATGGTGGTGCCGTGGCAGGTTCTCCATTGAATGGATTAGCTTCTATTAATCCGGCTGATATCGAATCTATTGAAATTTTGAAAGACGCTAGTGCAACGGCTATGTACGGTGCAAGAGGTTCCAATGGCGTAGTAATTATTTCTACAAAAAGAGGTAAGGCGGGTACTTCCCGCATTAGTTTTGATTCCTATCAGGGCATTCAAACGGTAACAAAAAAACTGCCGATGCTAAATGGTCAGGAATTTGCCCAATACATGAATGCCTTTAATTCAGACGCTAAATTACCTGTCGATGTTCGTTATTTTATTCCAGAAAGAATTGGACAAGGGACTGATTGGCAGGAAGCTATCTTTAGACAAGCTAGAATGCATAGCTATCAATTGAATGTTTCAGGAGGTAATACAAAAACAAAATTTGCCGTTTCAGGGGGCTATGTTTCACAAGATGGTATTATTTTAAACTCTGATTTTAAAAATTATACTTTTAGAATAAATATTGATCAAGAAGTTAATTCCTGGATAAAAACAGGAGCAAGTTTGAGTAGTAGTAATATACAGTCTCGTGGTGTATTAACAGGTGCTCAAAGCAGTGGTACAGGGGTCCTCTTGCCTGGTGCGGTAACAACAGCCTTACTTTTTCCTTCTTCTCTCCCTGTCTTGGATTCTACCCGCGCAGGTGGATATACCTATCAGGATGACAGAGGAAGAAATCTGGCAAATCCTGTGGCAGATGTCTTAGAGACAGATAATATTTCAACAAACGCAAGAACCATTGGTAATTTCAATACCACATTTACCCTGGCAAAGGGATTAGAGTTTAAAGTAAATCTTGGTGCGGATATCTTTTCAGTAAGTGAAAACAGATTCGTTCCTAATTTCTTGAAAAGAGGTGAAAGTACCAACGGTGCAGCTGTTCTGGCCAGAGTTAATGGTCGCTCCTGGCTGGCAGAATATACGATGAATTATAATAAGACAATTGGAAATAATCAACTGAACTTTCTTATTGGAAATACTTATCAGGGGTTTTTTAGCGAAAGGATTTTCCTGTTTACTTTTGATTTTCAAGATAATAGAACAGGTTATCATTCAATAGCAGCAGGCCTGAATCCCCAACCTCCAGGAAATGGAGAATCAACCTGGGGGATGATTTCCTATTTGAGTAGAGTGAACTGGACGCATAAAGATAAGATGCTTTTTACTTTAACAGGTAGAGTCGATGGTTCTTCTAAATTTGGCATTAATAATAAATATGGATTCTTTCCCTCCGCTGCTCTCGCTTATAAATTACATAAGGAATCTTTTATTTCTGATTTGGATATATTTTCAACCCTTAAGGTTAGATTAAGTTACGGCATCATAGGTAATCAGGAAATTGCTTCTTTCTCATCATTGGCAACCATTGGTAACTTGGGAGAGGGTGTTTTCGATGGTACGGAATTTTATAAAGGGAAAGAACCTTTACGCTATCCAAATCCTGATTTGAAATGGGAGAGAACTCATCAGGCAGATTTAGGCCTGGATATGGAATTCAATGATGGTAAGATTTCCGTTGTTTTTGATGTTTATCAAAAGAGAACGCGTGATTTATTACTTTATGCCCCATTACCTACAACTTCTGGATTTGGATATTACCTAACAAACATTGGGGGATTAAAAAATACAGGAGTGGAATTGGCATTGACAACCACGAATATAGATTCTAAATTGTTTTGGAGCACAACCTTTAATGTTTCCCATAATAGGAATATAATTACCGCCCTGGCGTCAGAAAGAGACATTCCGATTGGAGGTATCCTGAATGTTCCAACAGGTTGGAGTATTTTGAAAAAAGGAGAGGCCATAGGTACTTTTTATGGGTATAAATCTGCTGGATTGTTTCAGTCTGCGGAGGAAATTAAATCTTCAGCAAAAATAAAAGGTCAAACCCCTGGTTTGGGAGACAGGAAATATGTGGATCTAAATGGAAGAGATGCCAAAGGGGTCTTAACAAATAGTCCGGACGGATTTATTGATGAGGCTGATAGAGTGCCCATCGGTCAGGCGATGCCAGATGTAACTTTCGGGATAGTAAATAACTTTAGATTTAAAGGATTTGACTTTTCCTTTTTTATTCAGGGCATGGCGGGTAATGATTTAATCAATGCCAATTTACTTGAAATTGGTTCCTTAAATGGTGAGACAAATGTCTTTAAGGAATATTGGGAAAATAGATGGACACCCCAAAATACAAATACCATTTATCCTAAAGTTAATCCTTCAGAACGAAATATTTTTAGTGATGCTCAAGTTGAATCTGGTTCATTTATTCGTATTAAAAATATTTCGTTAGGTTATACCATACCAGCTTCATTATTAAAAAAGATTCGTATTAATCAGTTAAGGATTTATGCATCGGCCAATAATATTTACAATTTCACTAAATATAGTGGATTTGACCCTGAATTATTTGCTTTTGGTCAAAGTAGTTTACTCCAGGGGGTAGATTATGGCGGCTACCCCATGTCAAGAACCATTTTTGCTGGCATTCAAATTTCATTCTAATGTTAATGTATAATAAATTAATTCCTACCAGAATTTTACTCGTCTTTTCAATCCTGGCCATTTCACTGCCTACTTGTAAGAATTTACTGGTAGAAGATCCGAAAGATCAGGTATTTATTGAGAATTTTTTCAAAACAGATAATGATGCTATCGCTGCCGTAAATTCCATTTATGCGGTGTTAAACTCAACAAGTTCTGCCCCAACCTTTGGCGGTGCTTTTCATAGTAGTTATTGGGTAATGTCTGGATTGGCCTCCGATGAAATGGAAAATAGACTGGCTGGTTCCATTGAATTGGATGAGTTGGATCAATTTAGGCACAAACCAGTAAATGGCACCGTTCGGGATTTTTGGATAAATGGGTACAAAGGAATCAGTAATGCTAATTTTGCTATTGCAGGAATTCAGGATATGAAAATGGATGAAAAACTAAAATCCAGGCTGATAGGTGAAGCACGATTCCTCAGAGGTTTACTATATTTTGATTTGGTCAGACTTTTTGGCGATATCCCTTTGATGCTGAGTATAACTGATCCAGTTTATCCTAAAAAAGCCTTAAATACAGCTATTTATGAACAGATAATTCTGGATTTATCCTTTGCGGAGAAAAATCTGCCCACCTCTTATCCTGCAAATAATGGCAAAGGAAGGGCTACCTCTGGCGCTGCAAAAGGTCTTTTAGCGAAGGTCTTTTTAACCCAAAAAAACTATGCTAAGGCCATCTCCTATTGTAAAGACATCATTTCGTCCGGGCAATATAGTTTATGGGCGGATTTTAAGGACGCTTTTAAAATTCCAAATACAAATGGGAAAGAAGCGCTTTTTTCAGTAGGATTTGGAACAGGAAATAATAGCATCTCCTTTTGGGAAGTTGGCCAATTTAATGTTAGGCTTTTGCCAAAAGAACTTACAGAATCTGTAGCGAATATCAATGCGCAAGGCTGGCAGGTGGCCACTAAATCCTTGTTAAATGCTTATGATCCCCTAGACCGACGCAGGGAAGTTACCCTGATAACGGAGGTTTCGTCCAAAAATGGAGGTAAAATTACAATCGAACCCCATATTCAAAAATATTGGGACAAAATCACAGAACCGCAAGGTGGAAATACTGAAAACGATTTTCCCTATTTACGCTATGCCGATATTCTATTAATGTATGCCGAGGCCCTTAATGAACAAAATAACGGCCCTACTACTGAAGCTTATGATGCAATTAATGCCATAAGAAAAAGAGCCAGGTTTGATGGTACAAAGGAAAGGCCAATTTTGCCTAATCTAAGCGGATTGAATTATACTCAATTTAAGGAAAGGTTGTTAAATGAAAGACGTCTTGAATTTGTTGGCGAAGGTCAAAGATGGTTTGATTTGGTGCGTTTCAATCAATTGGAGTCTGCTGTGAAGGCCGCAAAATCTAAGGCTATACCTATGGCATTTCATAAATTGTTCCCTATTCCGCAGGAGGAAGTTGATTTGAATAACAATTTATTACCCCAAAATCCTGGTTATTAATATCCAATTATGGCTTTTGTAGGTATAGATGTTGGTGGCACCAGAATTAAATTGGGCTTGGTAAAACAAAAAAAAATGGTTAGTTCCTCCGTTTTTGAGGTGAAGAATAATCATTCGTTAGAAGCCAATTTGCCTCTGATAATAGAGGAAATTAAAGCGCTGAGTTTTGCTTTTGATGCATCGGAACCTATTGAAGGGATCGGTATGGCTCTTCCTTGTTTGATTGATCATAAAAGGAATAAAATTCTGTCTGATTATGTAAAATATCCGGATGCAAAAAATATGGATCTTGAAGCTTGGTTTAATCAATTTTATAATGTTCCGTTTATTATTGAAAATGATGCCAGAGCAGCATTGGTTGGAGAAATAGTAGGGATTGAACAGGGAATAAAGGATGCGGTTTTGGTAACCTTTGGCACCGGCATTGGGACGGCGGTTCTTTCAAATGGTGCCATGCTTAGAGGGTTCAATCAGTTCGCTGGTAATCTTGGTGGTCATCAAACTATTGATGTTTTTGGTGATAAATGCAATTGCGGTGATATCGGTTGTTCCGAATCATTGGCATCTGGTTGGGCCTTGCATTCCATATTAGAGAGCGAAAAAACGAATGAAATGAGTAGCCTTTCTAAGGTCAAAAATCCTCAGATACAGGATTTATTCAAAGCGGCTGCCGAAGGTGATACAATGGCGAAGTCCATTTACAACAGCTATCTAAAAGCCTGGTCATACACACTGAAAAATCTGGTCTATGCTTATGATCCCGAATATTTAATATTGGGAGGAGGGGTTATGACAGATGGCGAAAATTTAAGAGAGTATTTTCAGACTTTTATAGACAAAGCCAGCTGGTTAAGTCATTTTACGGTAAAAGTGGTTTTAGCACAAAACCCCGATTGGGCAGGTGTCATAGGCGCTGCCATTTTAGCACAAGAAAAAGAAATAGCACATTGAGGCAGGAATACGATAAATATCCAGCGGTTAATATATCTGGGAATTGGAATTTACCACAGGGTTGGGATGCTATAAAACAAGCGTTTTCTGGTAGTATATCACCATTGGAAAATGTTAAAAAGATGATGGTAGTTGAAACCTATCAGGGAGCTCCAATCATTGAATTAGCTAAGCATTTTCAAGATATTTTTAACGCTGATAAGGTTGTTTTAACAACTGATCTCTTTTTAGATACTAATGAGATTAGAGACCTTACTTTTCCCGACGTAACAGATGACAGGATTTTCGGTAAAATGACGCATTTGAACATGATGGATTTTTTTGATAAGTCAAAAATAGACCAGTTTGAAAGGGCCATTGAAAATGAAGATGCTGATGTATATCTTTTAGTAGGTCCTGGTGCAAGTAAGTTATGTGCAAATCCTTATTTGTTTATATATTATGATTTATGTAGATGGGAATTGCAGCTTAGAATGCGAAAGCATCTTGTTGGAAATTTAGGCTTATCTAATCTTGAGGATTCATTTTCCGAAAAATACAAACGGGCCTATTTCGTCGATTGGCGCGTTTGTGATGATGTAAAAAGGGAAACGTATGATAAATGGGATTTTTATATAGACGGAAACGAGCTGGGGAATCCCAAAATGTTGAAAGCCGACGAGTATAAAAATGCGTTGGAAATTACCGTTAGTCAACCATTTAGGGTTGTTCCATTTTTCGACCCCGGACCTTGGGGAGGACAGTGGATTATGGAAAAATTTAATATGGATAGAAAGGCTCCAAATTATTCATGGGGTTTTGATTGTGTTCCAGAAGAGAATAGTCTTTTCCTTCAATTTGGAAAAGTGAGAATTGAAACGCCAGCTATAAATCTGGTGTTTTTTGAGACGATATCTTTGTTAGGTGAAAATGTCGTCGATCAATTTGGGGCAGAATTTCCCATAAGATTTGACTTATTGGATACCGTTAAAGGTGGAAATTTAAGTTTGCAGGTTCACCCCCTGAAATCTTATATCAAGGAAAAATTTGGGATGACCTACACACAGGAGGAGAGTTATTATATTCTCGATGCTGAACCTGGTGCCAAAGTATATTTAGGATTTAAGGAAAATATAGAACCAGAAAAGTTTATTGAAGAACTTAATTTGGTTCAAACCAATAACAGCTCTTCTTTTCCTGCGGAAGACTATGTTGCCACTTTTCCTGCAAAAAAACATGACCATTTTTTAATTCCAGCTGGAACCATTCATTGTTCAGGAACAGGAAATCTGGTGCTGGAAATAAGTGCCACCCCCTATATTTTTACTTTTAAATTATGGGATTGGGCAAGACTGGGATTGGATGGCTTACCTAGACCCATTAATATAAAGCATGGAATTCCAAATTTAATATGGGATAGAAAAGAAACCTGGGTAGCAAATAACCTGGTAAATCAATTTGAACCTCTTGAAGAAGGGGATGGATGGAGAGAAGAAAAGACAGGTTTACATGAAAGCCAGTTTATTGAAACAAGAAGGCATTGGTTTCAAAAAAGGGTTCATCATCAAACCAATGGTACAGTTCAGGTGCTCAATCTGGTAGAAGGAGACGAAGTGATTGTGGAGAGTCCAGACCAGGCTTTCGAACCAATTATTATACATTTTGCGGAGACTTTTATTGTTCCTGCTAAAATTAGCACATTTACCGTTAGGCCATTAAATGAAAACAAATCACATGGCACCATTAAAGCATACGTTCGTTCCTAAATAACTTAAAACCTGGAATTATGACTGATTCAACAAATGAAAAAATTAATCTGAAAGTAGTTTATCTGCTAACTTCAGTAGCTGCTCTGGGTGGCTTATTATTTGGATATGACACTGCTGTCATTTCTGGGGTAATAGGACTTTTAGAAACAAAGTTTGAGTTAACTGCATCAATGAAAGGGTGGGCAGCTTCTTCCGCTATCGTTGGCTGTATTTTTGGCGCCATGTTTGCAGGTGGTGCAAGTGATAAATGGGGGCGGAAAAAAGTATTGATGGTTACGGCCATTCTATTTGGCATTTCTGGTATTGCTTCTGCCTTACCTAATAATCTGACTGAATTTACCATTGCCCGATTTATTGGGGGCTTAGGTATTGGTGCTGCCAGCATGTTATCCCCTCTATATATTACGGAATTAGCACCTGCGTCCATTAGAGGGCGCTTGGTTTCGCTTTACCAATTAGCTATTGTTTTAGGTATTTTATTGATTTTTTTCGTTAACCTTCTGATTCAAGGAATGGGCGATGAAGTCTGGAACGTTGAAATTGGCTGGCGTTATATGTTAGGTTCCGGCGTAATTCCAGCTGTCCTTTTCTTAGTAGCTATTTTCTTTGTACCTGAAAGTCCACGTTGGTTGATGAAAGCAGGAAGAGAAGACGAAGCATTAGACATATTACAAAAAATAAATGGGCTACAAAGCGGCCTCACAATACAAAGGGAGATAAGGGAAACTTTAGGCGAAGAAAATGGAACCCTGAGAGAATTATTTAGTGGAACTTTTCGACCTGCTATTTTTATAGGCATGATTCTGGCAATATTTTCTCAGGTTCAAGGCATAAATGCCATTATGTATTATGCTCCGGATATTTTTAAACAAGTAGGTTCTGGAAATGAAAGTGCTTTCCAACAAACGGTTATTGTTGGTATCATCAATGTAGCTTTCACTTGGGTGGCCATTTATTTTGTGGATAAATGGGGCAGGAAATCACTGTTACTTTGGGGTGGTGCCGGTATGGCCATCAGTCTGTTCATGGTAGGTGCAGCCTTTCAATTTAATTGGTCCGGACTTATTATTTTAATATTTATTCTTGCGTATGTGGCTTGTTTCGCCGCTTCCTACGGGCCGGTAACCTGGGTGGTTATCGCTGAAATTTTTCCAATTAAATTAAGAGGTCTGGCCATGTCAGTTTCTACTTTAATTCTATGGGTGGCTGTTTATTTTGTAACCCAGTTCTTCCCCATTTTACTTGAGCTCATGGGCCCTGCTTATACTTTCTGGTTTTTCTTCCTTATGTCTTCAATGGCCTTTTTTTATGTGTTGAAAATGGTTCCGGAAACTAAAAATAAAACGCTCGAGGAAATTGAACATTCCTGGTCTAAATAATTCATCGGATTTTATGAAAAATATGTACCTTAACCTATTACTTCTCTCTCTCTTTCAATGGGACGGTTTGAGTGCCCAGAAAAAGGAGCCGGTGGATTATGTGGATCCCCTAATGGGCACTCATGATAGTCGATGGATGCAATTTCCAGGGCCTACCATGCCTTTTGGCATGGTTAAATTAAGCCCTGATAATGAGCGTTCCGGTTGGAAAGCCGGATATGAGTATGATGTGCCTAATATTGCTGGTTTTAGTCATATTCATGAGTGGACGATGGACGGTCTCCTGGTAATGCCTACCGTAGGTAAGTTGATGATTGAACCAGGGACAGAAAAAAATCCCGACTTGGGTTATCGCTCCAGAATTGATAAAAAAACAGAACTTGCTCAGGCAGGCTATTATAAGGTTAATCTCACGGATTATAATATCGAAGCAGAGTTAACGACCACAACTCGTGCTGGCTTCCAACGATATACTTTTAATAGAGTAGATTCCGCCAGAATTTTGATCGATCTTCAAATCGATTCTGAATATGGTACGGAAATTAAAATGGCTGAAATAACCAAGGTTTCAAATACCGAAATCGAAGGCTATTCTTATCAACAAGCATTAAGAGGGGCTGGCTATAATGAATATATTGTCCATTTTGTTATTCAATTTGACAAACCTTTTAATTCCTTTAATGGATGGACAAGAGATGGTGTTCAAAGAAACGTAAATAAAATTTTCTCAGGTTGGGATCATACGGATATTGGTGCTTTTGTTCAATTTAATCTTAAAAAGGGAGATCAGGTTTTAGTACGTTCCAGTTATTCACTGCTTAGTATTGAACAGTCAAGGCTCAATCTGACATCAGAAATTACCGATTTGTTTGGTTGGAACTTTGATGCGGTTAGGTTAAATGCCAGAAAAACGTGGAATGACCTGTTAGGTAAAATAGAAGTTGAAACCTCGAATGAAATAGATAAAAGGAAATTTTATACAAATCTTTATCGATGCTATGCGGGTAGAACCATTTTAAGTGACGTAAATGGCAAATATGTTGACATGTTTGAAAAGGAGCAGCAGTTAAAAGATCCGGGTTCACCTATGTTAAGCGGAGATGCATTTTGGAATACTTTCTGGAATCTAAATCAACTCTGGACGCTCGTTACACCTGATATAGCTAATCAATGGGTTCGTTCTGAACTTGAAATGTATGATAAAGGCGGCTGGCTTTCAAATGGTCCTGTAGGCCTGGAATATTCAGGAATTATGGTGGCTTCCCATGAAATTCCGCTGATTGTAAGTGCTTTTCAAAAGGGCATTCGAAATTATGATGTAGAAAAAGCCTGGCAAGCGGTTAAACATACTCAAACGGTTCAGGGAATTTTTCATCCTGGCGGTGGCGTTGCCGGAAATAGGGAGTTAACAGATTATATGAAATTTGGCTATGTTCCTTATGAATCTGGCCCTACCTCCAATACCCTGGAGTATGCTTTTGATGATTGGTGCGTTAGTGAAATGGCAAAAACAATGGGTAAAATGGAGGACCATTACTATTTTAAACATCGTGCCAATAACTATAAGAATATTTGGGACCCTTCTGTAGGATACATGAATCTTAAATTGATGAATGGCAAATTCAAATCTGATTTTAATCCAAATTGTTGTACCACTTTTCTTGGTTCAGGTTGGGTGGAAGGCAATGCGTGGCAATATTCCTGGTTTGTTCCTCACGATCTAAAAGGCCTAATCTCGTTGATGGGAAAAGATACTTTTAATTCCAGATTAGAAGAGGGTTTTATTACTTCGAGAAAATGGAAATTTAATTCGGAATACACGAGTGAAAATAGTTTGCTGGCTATGGGCGTACTGCCTATAAATCATGGTAATCAACCAAATATGCAGGCTGCCTACCTATTCAATTATTCCGGAAAACCATGGTTAACGCAAAAATGGGCGAGGGAAATAATGGATGTTTTTTATGGTACAACCCCACATGATGCCTGGCCCGGTGATGAAGACCAGGGGCAAATGGGTGCCTGGTATGTGATGAGTGCTATGGGACTTTTTGAAATGAGAGGTGGTGCCGATGTACATCCTACCTACGAATTGGGAAGTCCTATTTTTGATAAGGTAACAATCCACCTGGACCCAAATTATTATCCAGGGGGTAAATTTATCATTGAAACATCAAATAATAGCAGCCAGAATAAATACATACAATCTGCTTCCTTAAATGGAAAAGTACTTAATAAACCTTGGTTTTATCATGATGAATTGGTTAAAGGGGGTACGTTGAAAATTAATATGGGACCTAATCCAGCGTATGATTGGGGAGCTAAATCTTCTGATGCACCCCCTTCCATGTCTGAAGAATAAATAGATTATGAGCACAAATTTGTTCAAAATGCTGGTTTATACATATATCTTTTCTACTGCCTCGTGCAGTAAAAAGATAGAACCCCTTTTTGTTCAATTATCAGAAAATCAATCAGGGGTTCATTTTAAAAATGGAATTTCAGAATCAGACACAAATAATATTCTTACCTACTTATATTACTATAACGGTGGGGGCGTAGCTATTGCCGACTTTAATATGGATGGTTTACCCGATGTTTTTTTCACGGGAAATGAAACTACCTCTGCTTTGTACCTGAATAAGGGTGGTTTGACATTTCAGGATGTCACGCAGTTAGCTTGTGTTTCTACCAATCAATGGGTTACTGGAGCAACCGTAGTAGATATAAATGGCGATCAACTGCCCGATGTATATCTTTCCGTTTCTGGTAGCCAAAAGGCAGAAAATCGAAAGAACTTGCTCTTTGTTCATCAGGGTTTGGAAAATGGAGTCCCTTCCTTTATTGAAAAGGCTGCTGAATATGGGATTGCAGATACTGGATATGCTACTCAATCTGTTTTTTTTGACGCTGATCTTGATGGTGATCTCGATTTATATATTCTAAATCATGGTAATGAAAGGGAAAAAGTAAATACGCCACTTCCCGAAGAAAAAGGGGCTCCCGAGTCGGACAAATTTTATGTTAATAATGGGAATGGTTCCTTTTCTGATATTTCGGAAGAAGCAGGTATTTCCGATATGGCTTATGGTTTAGGAATAGCTATTGCCGATGTGAATTCAGATGGACTACCAGATATATTTGTAGCCAATGACTTTATTGCCAATGACAAATTGTATATCAATCAGGGAAATTTATCCTTTAATGATGAAGTACATAATTATCTGCCTTACCAGTCTTACAATAGTATGGGATGTGATTTTGGAGACATGGATAATGACGGATTTCCAGAATTATGGGTTTTAGATATGTTGCCATCCAAAATGAATGATTTTAGACAAATGGCAGGGAGTATGACTTCATTCAAATGGGAATATATGCTAAAAATGGGGTATTCTCCCCAATATATGAGAAATACTTTCTATCAACACAAAGGAATTATTCCTAACGAGAATGCTTTTGTTTTTCAAGAATCAGCCAGGCAGAAATCGGTAGAAGCTACCGATTGGAGTTGGGCTGTGTTAATGGCAGATTTTAATATGGATGGCCTGAAAGATGCTATCGTAACAAATGGTTATTTCCGGGATATCACAGATATTGATTTCATTCAGTTTTCTAAATCTTTTGCTACATTCAAAAATTTAAAGAATGCCAATATCTCTTTATTGAATGAAATTCAAAAAAGACCCTCTCTCTCAGCAGAGAACAATCTATTCTTACAAAGTAAGTCAGGCGTTTTTAACAGATCTTCTCTCATTAATAATAATGAGCCAGATTGCTCACAGGGAATGGCGTATGCTGATTTTGATTTAGACGGGGATTTGGATGTAGCAATAAATCATCTCAACAAACCAGCGTCGATTTTAGAAAATAAAAGTAACCAACAAAAGGATTTTAACTTTTTACAAATAAAGTTGAAGGGTTCAACTTTTAATTATTCAGGTATTGGATGCAAAATTACTTGTTTTACTAAACAACAAAAGCAAGTTTTTTGGCAGTTTCCAGTGAAAGGATTTCAATCACATGTTTCGGAGATTATAAATATAGGTTTAGGGAAATCACAAAAGGTGGACAGCCTTTTTGTTAAATGGCCAAATGGTAGTATTTCATCTTATTATAATATTCAGGGAAACAAGAAAATGGATGTAGCTATCGGCGACAAATCAAAGTTATTAAAATATTCTTCTCCCATTGAAGATATTGGTAATATGCCATTTATTTCAGAATCAGTATGGTTAAAACTAGGTTCAAATGAAATGAGTGAAAGGTATAAAAGCGCTTATCCTCTCCTTATTTCAAGAAGTGTTCTGTTGAAAAATCCATTGGCAGTTAATCAAGAGACTAATGAAGATATCTTAGAAATTTACGTAAACAGTAAATTATATTATGCTAAAAATGGGATTGTCGAAGACAGTACGATCTTAGATGCAACCTTTGATAATACAGTGCGCAAGGCTATTTTTTTGGATTGGAATGGTGACGGAAGGAATGATTTGGTGAGGATTCATGGTTCTGAAAAGGGTGATTTCAAGAAATCTCTCCCTTCTATTTCAGTATTTCTAGGACAAAAAAATAAGAACTGGACAAAATTATCTAATGTCAAGTTGCCATCGGGTGAAAATTTCCTTACTGCTCGTGCTATTGAAATAAAGAAGGGGGAATTTTTATTGCTTTGCGGGGGTGGAATGAACTTGAAAAGTTATCCCAAAGGGGGTAAATCAGTTTTATATCATATTAAGAATGGGCAAATGTTCCAAATAGGTATTCCGGAATTGAGTGGATTATTACCAGTAAGAGATGTTGCCTGGGCAGATTTGGATAAAAATGGCCATCAAGATATGATTTTGGCAGGAGAGTGGGCAAGTCCAGTTATATTCTTTCAAACAAGGTATTTAAGCTTTGAAAAATTTGATTTAGGTGGGAATAAAAAGAATTTACGAGGATGGTGGAGAACCATTTTACCTGCCGATGTAGATGGAGACGGAGATATAGATTTGCTTTTAGGAAATGAAGGTTTAAATAATAGGTTTAAAATTTCAGTGGATAATCCACTTTATCTTTTTTCAAAGGATTGGGATAATAATCATAGCAATGATCCTATTCATGCCGTGAGTTTGGATGAAAAAATTTATCCAGTCCATTTTTTAAATGAAATGGTGCAACAGATACCAGTGTTTAGATTTAAATATAATAACTATAAGGCGTTTACAGAAAGTACTGTTGAACAGGTAGTTACAAAAAATGGCCTTACAGCATCTGATAAATTCGAAGTAAATGAATTTGCTTCAGTTTGGTTAGAAAATAAAAAAAATGGGTCGTTTGTAACCCATTATTTGCCTGCCATCTTGCAGTCGGCACCAATAAATGGTTTTATTGACGTCAGTGTTGATGATGTTAATCCACTTATCCTATGTTTTGGAAATGATGAAAAAGTAGATATCCATACTGGCCTTCAGTTAGGTTTAGATCCCGTTTTGATACAATGGCATAATGGTTTGAAATATTTGAAGGGTAAAAATACTGGATTGTTTTCGAGGGGAATTATAAATGAGATGGTTTCCTTCGGAAATTCTAAAAATCCTAAAATTTTGATGTCGAAGGAAGAGGAGGGTAATCAGATAGTTAGCACGATTAAAAATAATTTTTCACATATTAATTTTTTCCAACATGAATAATTTATTAAAAATTTCTGCATTAGCGGGAGTATTCCTCTTATCACTGTCCTTAATTTTTACTTCATGTAAAAAGGAAGATCCACCAGTGCCTACCATTTCTTTATCGCTTGAGAGCTTTAAGGGAAAAGTGGGAGAAAAAACATCTACCATTGCAACCGTTAATGCATTAGCGGGTTTCAAGGCATTGAGAGTTACCAAATATGTTGGTACCACTATTGATAATACCTTTGGAACGGCGGGTGTCTTATCAGTTACCTCTAATACTTATGCCCTGGAATATACGCTGGCGGCAGAAGGTCTTACTGCACCAATTCGATTTAATTTTACAGGTGAAGATTTATTAGGAAGAACCGTAAGTACTGATTTTGTCATTACAACAGAGGTTTCGGTAAAATATTTACTTACTACCTTTAATTGGCAATGGAACTCCAAACTTGGAAAGATATTTTCTTTAACAGAGGCTGAAAGCGAGCAGATTTTAGCCTGTGAAAAGGATAATTTTTACATTTTTGACCCTAATGGAACTATGAAAATTAATTATGGTGCCCTAACTGGAACAGGCGGTGGAACTTGTGATTTCGATGGATTGCGTGTAGAAAGCAAATGGTCTTTAAATGCTGATGAATCTGTTTTGACTATTGATGCAGTGAATGTATTTAACCCAAGTGATGTTCAGAAACAAGTTTATAAAATTAAATCATTTAGTACTACGGAGATTAGATCAACTCAAAATGTAGATTTATCTGCTTTTGGCGGTATTGCTTATGATTGGACTTATGTCTGGAAAGTAAAGGCAAAATAATCTAACTTTTTATTTTCTATTTATTCCTCTGTCAGTTTTGATTGACAGAGGATTTTTTTTAAGGTATATAAAGTTATTTATCCCAAATGATTTTTAAAAACCTTGGATAATAAATGGAAGCATCTTTTTTAATGTCATTCCAAAAATCGAAAGTAATGGTATTATAACTAATTAATAACTCTCCTTTAGGAGACAAAACAGGATGCGCTTTAGCGTTGTAGGTAAGCAACCCATTTTTACTCTCGGGCGTTTCGTATAATTCAATAACTTCACCAAAAGGACCGAAAGGAGTCTGACCAATTCTTGCACCTACTTTTTCAGATAGCCCCAAAATCTGAAAAATCAATAAATATCGGCCATCGTCGAGCTGAGTCAGGCTCAATTCATTGGAAACATGATTAGTAATTGGACTTATTTTAGAAGGGTTAGATTGCCAGTTATTACCGTCCCAATATTGCCAGGCATCAAAATGGGTGAAAAAATCTGGTTTTATGCGGGCGGCAACTAATTTTTTATCCTTGTCAAGGCAACCATAAACATAAAGGTAACCATCTGGGTTTTTAGCGCCCGCCCATTTTGTATTTACAAAAATACCCGCACCAAAATTTACAGGTCCCCATTGAGGATGAACAATATGTAAAGGTGTTTTAATGATTCTACTCGCATTGGACTGGTTAGGGGCAATAGCTAAAATGGAGACATCCGTTTCTTCAAAATCAAAGACATTAGGTCCTGTTTTTCTAATATGAAAGGCGAAAATAAAAGTAGAATCTTTCATTTCCTTATTAACAAAGCCGTCTCCTAACCAAAAATAGGTCCCTTTTTCAGTTAATTCGGGCGGAGGAACAAATCTGGAAATTGGTTTATTTTCAGTATTTGTAGGAATTGAAAATGTAATTGGAGCAGGAGAACTACCTTTGTTTTCCCAATATCCTAAGGAATTATTAACCATTGCGGTATTTGAATCTGGGATATTGTTATTCACAGATCCAATAAAAGAATCACTAAAATGAAACCAAACTTTTGATTTTTTTGACAGATTGGTTTCTCTTCCGCTTTTAGCTATGGTAAAAATACCATCTCCTCCAAACCAACCATTATTCCTTTTAAATTGATTCGTCCATTCAGGAGCAGGTTCAACATGATACGCGGGTAATTTAGACAGATTGGCCTGTTGACCAATCGATGGTGAAACCAAGAAAACAGATGATAGTATAATAAAGAAGGATAACTTTTGCATAAAATGAATGAATTTTCTTATTGCCAGTTTTTGACAGTTATGAATTTTGGTCTGTAGTTATCTGCATTTTTAAAGACATCGGCAAAGTTAAAACTATTGATATTATAGGAAATTAATAAAGTGTTGGGATCCCCAGTTTCTTCATGTACAAAAGCATTGTAGGTGTAAATAGATTCCATTCTCTCGGGCGTGCAATATAAAATCAATGGTTTTTGAAATGGCCCTGTGGGAGAGGAGGACGTATATCGCGTTATTTGCTTGCTAAAAAAATTTCCCTGACTAATCAAATAATAGGTATTTCCTCTTTTTATTACTGAATATTGATCAGAAAGATCAGGTAAAGAACCTTTTGCCTGACTAATATCATTACTCCAACCATTTTGAGTATAATAGGACCATGTTTGGGAAAGGCTACCTTTTGGACATCTCGCTACATGGAAAAGTTTTGACAATCCTATTTTTTCAGAGCCATACAGATAGATGTAGTCATTATCAACTAATACGGAAGTTCCATAATTTATTTTCATATTGTTAATTTTCCTTTCCCAGGAAACTGTTTTTAAATCAGGTAGTGTATATTTAATCAAGTCAACAGCGGCATATTCAAAAGCCCATGCGCCAAAACCATTCTTTCTCATGGCGAAGAAAAGTAATTCCAATGTATCCTTGTTAACCTGTCCATGTGCTGGCCAATACCACCAATCTGCTTCAGGTGGGCGGGCAAATGCTTCTATTATTGTTCCATTTCCACCCATGATCGTTTTCATTTCTGAACCATTTTGTATCATAAGGGAATTATTATACATTCTTCCACCGCTTCGACTTCTGTCAGAAGATACTGTGCCCAAAAAGGTATCCCCAAATATCCAAAGACGTCTTTTATCAGGTAATAGTATAGATAGTGTGCCATCGGCTCCTGTCCATCCGTCCCCAAATCGGGTAAATAAATTATTATAATAGGTTGATAATTCCACCGTCACAGTACTGTCCCAACATTGTTTTTCCTGAGGTGGCGTCGCAGTAGTCCCCGTTGAATTGTCTTTTGTTGTATCTATTGGTGTTGTTGTATTTCCTCCACTTGTTGGTTTAACCGGATAAAATGAACCATTTGTGAAATCCATGGTATGATCTTCACATGAGAAAATAAATAAAGAAAACAAAATTAAAAAATAAGGGCTTTTGTGTCGCATTTTTATTTGTTGAAATTAATTTAAATATACTAATAAAAAGGCTAACGATTAATTAAAATATTGGCATTTTAAAATATAAATATTGTTGTATTACCTAATAAAATATTAGGGTTTGTAAGCTGCCAAATCGACAATTAGGCCTGGAAAAATGACTGATTCCAAATGGGACAAATTTTCATATTTTTTGTGGAGAACAAATAGATATTTTTCATTTAATATATATTGTAACATCCATTGTTCTTCAGGATGAATTATCCAGTATTCCCGCACATGGGAAGCCTGATAGGCCTCAAATTTCTCATGCATTTCTATTTGACGGTTACTTGGGGATAATATTTCAACCACCAGATCGGGCGCACCTTTTATACCTGATTTTTCTAATTTTAACAGATCGCAGACAACACCTACATCTGGTTGGACTACGGTTTTGTAAACATTTCCTTTTTTACCCACAGGAAGCCGGACATCAAAGGGTGCAAAAAATACAAAGCAATTTTTTCCTTTAAAATAATTTTTTAAATCAACGGCTAAATCAATGGCGAGCGATTGATGCGGTGTATTAGGCGCACTCATAGGGAAAATCTTTCCCATGATGAGTTCCACGCGCTCCTGAAACTGCCATTTCAGATAATCGTTATAACTATATTCAAAGGAATCCTCATTTAACTGGTCGAGCCGGGTAATCTCCTGATGCTTATACGCTTTCATGAATCTTAGGGTTTAAATACGGCCAAATCAACAACAAGATCTGGGAAAATGACAGACGCCAATTGAGATAAATTTTCAAATTTCCTGTGTAGTTCGAATTTCATTTGATCATTCAATACATACAACATCATCCATTGTTCCTCTGGATGCATAATCCAGTATTCCCTGACTAAGGAAGCCTGGTATGCTTCAAATTTCTCATGCATTTCTATTTGCCGGTTACCCGGTGATAAGATCTCAACTACCAGGTCAGGTGCACCAATAATGCCCTGCGTTACTATTTTTGATGGGTCACAGATGACACAAAGGTCTGGTTGCACTACCGTTTTGAAGGTATTTCCTTGTTTTCCGACCGGTAAAATAACATCTATGGGAGCAGCAAAATAGGTACATGATTTTCCTTTAAAGTAAGGGTAAAAGGCTACAGTTAACTCCCTGGACAAAGATTGATGCGGTGTATTGGGCGCACTCATGGGGAAAATCTTTCCCATGATGAGTTCCACGCGTTCCTTAAACTGCCATTTCAAATAATCGTTATAACTATATTCAAAAGAATCTTCATTTAACTGGTCAAGTCGGGTAATCTCCGTAAATTTATATGCTTTCATTTCCAATGGGCTAATGGTTTATATTCAGCTACTTCGACTATTAGTTCAGGAAATATGACTGATACTACTCTGGATAAATTTTCATATTTTTTGATGAGAACAAATAGATAGTTTTCATTTAATATATATTGTAACATCCATTGTTCTTCGGGATGAATTATCCAGTATTCCCGCACATGGGAAGCCTGATAGGCCTCAAATTTCTCATGCAGTTCTATTTGCCGGTTATTTGGGGATAATATTTCAACCACCAGATCGGGCGCACCTATTATACCTGATTTTTCTAATTTTGACAGATCGCAGACAACACCTACATCTGGTTGGACTACGGTTTTGTAAACATTTCCTTTTTTACCCACAGGAAGCCGGACATCAAAGGGAGCAACGAAATAATAGCAAGGTTTACCTTTGAAATACGAGTAAAAGCAATAACTTATATCATTAATGAGCGATTGATGCGGTGTATTTGGCGCACCCATGGGGAAAATCTTTCCCATAATGAGTTCCACGCGCTCTTTAAACTGCCATGTCAAATAATCGTTATAACTATATTCAAAAGAATCCTCATTTAACTGGTCAAGTCGGGTAATCTCCGGAAATTTATATGCTTTCATTTCGATTTTTTTTTAAATGTATAGGATATTTAGGTAGAAAACCTGTTTATTTTCAAATATTTATGGACAGATTACAAAATAGGGAGGCTAAAAAATAAAAGGGTGACTTTGCAGCCACCCTTTTAAAAATATACTATTTGAGGAACGATTCTTACCTGGCGTAAGAAACGGCGCGTTTTTCCCGAATTACCGTCACTTTGATTTGCCCGGGATACTGCATATCGTCCTGAATTTTCTGAGAAATAGCGAAGGCTAAATCGTCGGCATTACTATCGCTTACTTTATCACTTTCTACGATTACGCGGAGCTCTCTGCCTGCCTGCATCGCATAAGCTTTTTGCACTCCCTCGTGGGACATGGCTAAATCCTCCAGTTCTCCAATCCTTTTCAAATAACTTTCCAGAATTTCCCTTCTGGCACCTGGTCTGGCACCTGAGATAGCGTCACATGCCTGCACTAAGGGGGAAATGATATTATTCATTTCCACTTCATCGTGGTGAGCACCTACTGCATTACAGATAACCGCGTGTTCTTTATACTTCTCGCATATTTTCATGCCTAAAATAGCATGGGAAAGTTCGCTTTCCTCCTCTGCTACTTTACCAATGTCGTGCAACAGACCAGCTCTTTTGGCCATTTTAACCTGATTAGGATTAAAGCCCAGTTCGGAAGCCATAATCGCACAAAGATGAGCTGTTTCGATGGAGTGTTTTAATAGATTCTGGCCATAAGAAGAACGGAAACGCATCCTTCCCACCTGTTTGATAAGATATGGATCCAGCCCGTGAATGTCTAATTCAATAACGGTTCGCTCTCCAATTTCGACAATCTGTTCATCGAGCTGCTTTCTAGTTTTAGCCACTACCTCTTCGATTCTGGCAGGATGAATTCTGCCATCGGCAACCAATTTTTTCAGAGATAGTCTGGCTACCTCCCGTCGAATCGGATCAAAACTGGAGATAACGATGGCCTCTGGAGTATCATCTACTACAAATTCAGCTCCGGTTGCTGCTTCCAGAGCCCGGATATTTCTACCTTCCCTTCCAATAATCTGGCCCTTAAGATCATCTGATTCAAGATTAAATACAGAAACAGTGTTCTCAATCGTATATTCAGCACACATTCGCTGAATAGTCTGTACAACAATTTTCTTTGCCTCTTTGCCAGCGTTCAATTTTGCCCTTTCGATAGAATCCTTGATAATTACCATGGATTCATTTTCAACTTTTGCCTTAACGGCCTCAAGAAGCATATCTTTTGCTTCCTGTTCAGACATAAGGGATATTTTTTCTAATTCCTTGATTCTGATTTCATTGGCAGCATCAAGTTCCTCTTTTTTCTTGGAAATAATTTTGAGTTGTTTTTCAAGATTTTCCCTGATGATAGCAAGATCAGCGTCTTTTTGTTCAATTTCTGCTTTTAGTACCTCAATATTTTTTGCTTTAATATCCAGTCTTTCCTCAACCTGTTTGAAATTACCTTCAAGGGCTTTAATTTCCATTTCCCTTTCTTTTAATTCTATCATTTGGGTCGCCTTGTGACTTTCAAACTGACTTTTAAGGGTATTGAAATTGTCTTTTGCTTCTTGAATTTTTCGTTGTTTAATACGTTCATTTTTAACCTCCGATTGGTCAAGAAGCTTTTCAGCTTTTAATTCAGCATCGTCGATGATTCGCTTGGCGGTTAACTTTGCTTCCTTCACTTCCAGGTCAACCTGTGCATTTAACTCGTTTAGTTTGTTTTTTCTTTGAATATTCAGCAGTAATCGAGCTCCTAAGAATCCTATAATAGCGCCAACCAATGCAAATATTATTCCTGTTCCAACATCATTCATAATGGTAAAATTCTTTAATAATGAATAAAAGAATACTTAGATTTTCCATCTCAGTATATTGGTTTACCAGAATAGCTGTTTAATTGTAGAAAAAATGGAAATGTGAGGTTAACAGACCCTTTTGCCGGAAGCCATACGAAAAAGGTATGGCCGGTAAGCTTGAATTAAAAGGGTTTAAACCTGTTCGGCTATCGGTATTGGACGACAGCTGGTATATATTTATTTCCACAGTGGACAGTAATTCCGGGGTGTTTTTCAGACACCTCAATGTTGCTTTATTCTGAAAAGATACTATTCAACTCCATTATTTTCGTAGATAAGCACCTAATTCAGACTGATAAGCAGTTAATAAATTTTCAATAATCGCATCTACTTCTTTATCCTGAAGTGTTTTCTCCAGGTTTTCAAAAGTATAACTTACAGCATAGGAACGTTTTCCTTTGCCAAGTTGTTTTTCGTTTTCATAAACATCAAACAGATTTATCTGAACAATCTGTTTTTTGCCTGCTTTTTTAGCAATGTTCACAATATCGGAAAATTTAATTGAATTATCAACTATTAAGGCTAAATCTCTCCGAATGCTTGGAAATTTGCTTATTTCTTTGAACTTAATTTTCTGATTTACCGTTTTTTGCAAGCAAAAATCCCAATTAAACTGCGCATAAAAAATTTCTTCACGCAAGCTGAACGATTGGGTGAGCTTTGCATTTAATTTCCCGAAACTGGTATACGTTTTATTTCCTTGTTTTAGAAGTAAACCATAATCAAAGGGAAATGCCTGCTGAAAAACCTCTTCTTCCAGGTTTGTGATTCCCAGTCTGGATAAAACGGAAACAACAACCCCTTTTAAGGTAAAGAAGGAAGTTTTTATCTGTCCGGGATATTTCCAGTTTTCCATGTTCCTGTCACCAGCAATAAATAAGGTCAACTGATTTGTTTCCTTAATTCCTTCAGTTGTCTGCAGATAGGTTTTTCCCCATTCAAAAAGTTTTAGGCTATGTTGCTGCCTGTTTTGGTTATGTAAGATAACTTCAAGTCCGCTGACAGCCATTTCAGGACGCATGATGTCGAGTAAGGCATGCGACGTATTATTGATAAAAACGAGTTCTTCCTCCTTAATTTGCCAATTATTTGCCTTATAATAGGCCGATTGGGACAGGGAAACGCCCATCATTTCACTAAAGCCTATTCCCGTAAGTAGTTCTGATATCTGGTTATTCAGCTGATTTCTGTCTGGTTTTGGAGCAGAACTTAAAGTGGTTCTCATAGCATCGGGAAATGAGACCCGGTTGAAACCATAAATTCTTAATATTTCTTCCACCAGGTCAGCTGGTCTTAACACATCGGACTTATTTTTAGGAACACTAACCCTGCATTTTTCCTCATCCTGAAAAATTGGAACCATATCCAGCAGGCTTAAGATATGGATCATTTCATTATCTGAAATGGGGGCACCAGTTAATTCCCTGACATAATCGAAATATAAATCAATGTTTACGGCTGGGGTTGGTTTTTCATAAATATCAGTTATTTCAGAAGCTATTTCAGCATTTGCCAGCTCCTGAAGTAACAATGCTGCTCTTTTTAAGGCAAATACGGTAATCTCCGGATCACTACCTTTTTCGAATACTTTCGCTGCATCTGTCCTCAAATTATGTCGCATACTCGTTCTTCGTATTGACTTTGCCTGAAAATGAGCGGATTCCAGGAAAATTTCTGTTGTATCAGGCTGAATACCTGAATGAAGACCACCAAATACACCGCCAATACACATTGGATTGTGATCTCCTCCACATATTATCAATTCTTCCCCGTTTAGTTTTCTTTCCTGTGTATCTAAAGTGGTTATAGTTGTTCCTTCAGGTAGTGTCCTGACGGTTATACGACCTTCCGGGATTGCCCTTAAATCAAAAGCGTGGAGTGGCTGTCCGAGTTCATGTAACACATAATTGGTTATATCCACCACGTTGTTGATAGGTCTGACACCAACTGCTTTTAATTTTAGTTTTAACCATTCTGGTGATTCAGCTATCTGGATGTTCTTTAATATAATACCTGAATATCGGGGACATAATTCCTTATCAACAATGTCAACCTTCATAGGCTTGGCAGATAAAGCTGACTTGAAACCATCTACAGAAGGCCATTTTAATTGTCCCTTATAGTTGTGGTGGACAGTCAGTCCGGCATATAAATCGCGGGCTACACCTAAATGGCAGGTTGCATCTGATCGGTTAGGCGTAAGATTCACATCGAAAACCGTGTCTGAGGCTAAATCAAAATAGGTTGCAGCGGCTAAACCTACAGGTGTATCAGCAGGTAAAACCAGGATACCACTATGATCTTGACCTAGCCCAAGCTCATCTTCGGCACAAATCATTCCCTGAGAAAGTTCGCCTCTTATTTTACTTTGTTTAAGGGTGATAGGATCTCCATCAGACGGATAAAGCGTGGTTCCGACTTTGGCTACCAATACTTTTTGACCAGCTGCAACATTTGGCGCACCGCAAACGATAGAAAGCGGATTTTCATCCCCTATATGAACGGTAGTAAGACTTAATTTATCAGCATTTGGATGTTTATCACAAGTGAGGACTTCTCCGACTACTACACCAGCCAGACCGCCCTGAATAGACTCTACTTCTTCCATGCCTTCCACTTCCAGCCCAATATCAGTAAGCAAAGCTGCAGTTTCAGTTGCACTTAAGGGAATATCCAGGTACTGTTTTAACCAGTTAAAAGAAACTTTCATAAGGAAATATTTGCCTTTTTATATGTCAAAATACTTCGGCAAATATAGTAAAATATATAACTTTTTAAGCTATTAAGGTGGCACCCACTGAGGGTTCTACAAAATAATGAGGCAGTTCTACGCCATATTCCCTGTAATAGGCAGCTTTTATATTAGTCAGAAATTGCTCCGCTGATTCTTTTTCAACTATATTCAGGGTACAACCACCAAAACCACCTCCCATCATTCTTGCACCGGCTACCTCAGGTAAATTTTCAGTGTAGGAAACCAGGAAATCCAATTCCTGACAACTGACTTCAAATTCATTTTTTAGTCCGGAATGGGTCTCATAGAGAAGTTCGCCTAAGGAGTGTATGTCTCCATTATGGAGATACTGCACTGCTTTTAAAACCCGTTTGTTTTCTTCTATGACATATTTTGCTCGTCTGTAAGTAATTTCAGTCAGATTTATTTTACAAGCTTCCAGCAATTCAGTGGATACATCCCGGAGGGTGGAAACATCCGTTTTTGTTTGCTTTACTACAGATACGACTTCCTCGCATTCTCTTCGCCGGGTATTGTAAGCTGAAGAAGCTAACTGATGACTGACCTGGGTGTTCAACAGAATTAAATCATAGTTTTTTAGGTCAAAAGGGACATATTGAAAAGTGATATCCTGACAATCGAAAAGCATCAGATGATTTTCCTTTCCATGTAAGCTGGCAAACATGTCCATTAATCCGCATTTTGTTCCTACAAAATGATGTTCTGCTTTTTGAGTCAGATACATCCATTCCTCCTTTGATTTATTTAGTGTAAAGCATTGATTCAACGCAATGGCAGCACTACAAAGCAGGGCGGCAGAAGAACTCAATCCTGCACCAATTGGTATATCCCCACCAAAAGAACAATCGAAACCGCTTAGCTTTCCTCCTGATTTTATGATTTCATCACAAAGACCAAGGACATAATTCGACCAGGAATCTGGAATTGGCGCCAGTTGTTTTAAATCGAAAGAAAGCGTTTCGCCTACATCGTTTGCGGTGATGCTCCCTGTATTTTCAGATTGATTCGGCGTTATGGAAAAGGTTATTCTTTGTTTGATTGCTGCAGGAAGAACAAATCCGTTGTTATAATCGGTATGTTCTCCAATCAGATTTATTCTTCCTGGTGCAAATGCTGAAATCATGGAACTAATTTTTAAACCTACCCATTTCTTTTACCTGCTTTTTTATATTGAGAACCTGAAGGTTTGGGTGAAGGCTTTGTGTCTCTTGACAATGGCGTTTTAGGTTGAACGGGTGAAACAGGGAATGGATTTGGTTCACCAGGATGTGTATAAAATTGATACCCCATCCATCCAATCATCCCCAATAAGGCAACCATTAATAAACCGGATGCTGCTCTGGAAATGGTTATATATTGCTGAATTTTTACCGGTTTAAAACGGAAGGCAATCGTATGTTTTCCCGCAGGTACTTTTAAACCACGGAGAATATAATTTACCCTGACATGATCTACTGGTTTATCATCGATAAACGCCTGCCATCCTTTGTCTGGCCCATACCAGATTTCTGAGAACACAGCAAATTGAGGAGAAGTGGTGTTGTAGGTGTAAACTAAATGTTGAGGATCATACTGCGTTAAGGATATTTCTCCGCCTTTCTGAGGATCAAAATTTCCGGCATAACCATTAAACTCATTATCTAAAATAATGGCAACTTCCTGAGGATTGAAACTAGTTAAGGCAGCCATTTCCTCATTTGGTGAATTCACTTTAATCAGGGTGTCAATAAACCATGCGGTTCCGCAGGCCAAAGGATTTTGCGAAACGGTTTGATCCTGTTTTATGATATATTTTGCGTTGAGCATATTAATCACATTCTGATTATTATTGCTTATTTGCTTTTCAATAATATCATTGTAACGCATCAATTTTGCAGCATGATAGCCACCAATTGTATTATGATAAAAACTGGTGGTTGAGTTTCCAAAAGTTGAAACGGCTAAATCCAATACTCTGTAATCACCTCTGCTTTTTTCTAATGAGGTAATTTCCTTATCAACAGGTCTTTCCTTTAAAGGTGTGTCCATCGTTTCAGGATTATCAAAGCTGGATTTTCCCAGGTACCTTTGACCTACTGTCCAATGATCCAGAAGCGTAAGTATTCCAAGTGTAAATATTAAAATGGCAGGTTTAATCCAGTTTTTTGTAAATATAAACAATGTAATGGCTGCAGCGCCAATATAATAAAACGAACGGAATGCATCTGCTTTAAAAAAATCAATCCTGTCCTGGATTATATTTGTGAGAACGATTGGCTGTAGTTGTCCGTCTCCAGGACCTTTGAAATCAAAAAAAGACGTAGCGAATAACGCTAAAAATAAAGTAAGTCCTCCAGTAATTGAAAAAGAATATAATAATGATTTTTTTACATGGTCTGCCGAATATTTATTGTAACAAAGTTTATTCACAGCGAACAAACCTAGTATGGGTAAAAAAAATGGGGTGATTGTTAAAATTGAACTAGGCGCTCGGAATTTGTTATAAAATGGAACATAATCAAAGAACAGTCTTTGCAAGGTTTCGAAATGTTGTCCCATTGACAAAAAAAGAGTTAAAAAGACGGATATAAGCGGCCACCACCGAAGACTGCCTTTTTCGAGAAAAAAGCCAAACGTAAAAAGGAAAATCATGACAGCCCCTAAATAGTTAGGTCCACTTGTAAAAGGAAGACCTCCCCAGTAAAAGGGTAATCCCATTTTTCCATCTTTATTTGTTTTGGCACCATTATTTACCAGAAGTTTAAATGTAGCTCCTTCTTTTGTTGTTTCACCTGAACTTCCGCCGGCTGCAAATGGAATTAAAACACTTAATAAATCCTGCGTTTTATTACTCCACATCATGGCATAATCCCACCCGAGTCCTGTTTCACCCGCCGCTTCACTGGATGGTGGATTATTTGTTGTAGCCGTGTTATCAGCACTAACTGACGACTCTGTTGTAAGAATAGGCTTGCCTCTAAGGGAATCTTTTGAATAATCAAGGGCCATCAACCAGGTAGAAGAAGTGGCTGCCAAGCTAATAGATGCGCCTATGATTACGGTTACTATTGTTTTTATAAGGTGTGTGATTTCCTTTTCTTTTATAGACTCTATCAACCAGACTAAGGCAAGTACCACACAAGTAATTACAAAATAAAAAGTCATCTGGGGGTGATTAGCGTTTAAGGAGTTCGCTGTAGCAACAGAAAACAAAACGCCACCGAAAAGGTATTTCTTATATTTATAAATAGTGTAAAGTCCTGCTATAACCAATGGATTAAAGACAATGGTTCCCAACTTGGAATTATGGCCCGCCTCAAATAAAACAAAGTTATTTGTGGTAAATCCAAAAGCAATAGCACCAATAACACCGATAAGAGGATGAATACCCATAATGGAAGTCATAATAAAAAAAGCTACCATTTGAGCTAAAAACACCCCCATTGGATAGAATATATCAAAGGAAAGAAGGCGGGGTATCCAATCGAGATAAAACGATTTTAAACTCACACCTATCATAAAGGTTGGCATTCCTCCGAACATAGCATTTGTCCAGAATAATTGCTCTCCTTTATCAGCCCAATATTTGCCTATTTCGACGTAAGCCCCATTATATGAAACAATATCACCTTGTAAAACTTGTTTACCCTGGAATTGTGGTAAAAAATAAAGGTAATTAACGATAAAAAGTAAAAATAGACCAAGAACATAAGGTGCTATTTTTTTGAAATAGGTATTATTCATATTATTAAAGAAGTGACTTGTTTACAATTAAATAAAGGTACAAACATTTTTATCATACCCGTAATATCAAACAATTAAAACCACAATTATCGCTAAAAAAGCGTTTGTTGCCCTTCTTCCAGATCAGGGGTTTCTTCAATTTCCGTTGGTTCAATGGCTTCAATGTCACTAATTTTTTTATCGCTTAAGCGGTTTCCAACGGCTTTCCACCCCTTGATATCAACGATGTCGGTTAAAACCACTTCCCCAGCTACTTTCTTGTTACCTGTATGCACCTGATATCTGATTTTTGGAGCTGGTTCTAAACTTACAAATAACAATTGCGACTCCTGGTGATCTGTCAAATAACTAAATCGCTGATCGGCCTGAGTCGTTTCAATATGAAATCTCTTGACCATTGTCCACCCCTTGTGACCATCATAATGGACCGCTGTAATAATATCCTCTTTCCGGTTACATTGCCCGATATAGACAAAATCATCTGACTGGAATCTCTTTGTCATATCAAGTGGGGTAGTGAGATAAGTTCCGTTTTTATATAAAATAAGTAACTCATCCCCTGTATCAAATTCACCGAGAAACCGCCCTCTTTGTTCTGTATTCAATTTTCCGGAAACCTCATCGAGCCATATTTTCAAAGCACCAATGGTCGATTTACCTGCCGATTTTAATTTGATGTTACGAATGGGATACTTGGTCAGCATATTTCCCTGGGAGGAACGCCCTTTTATGGCCAGCTCCGCAAAATTAAATTCAAACATTTTAATTTTTGCCTTACATCCCAGACTTAACTGAACCTGGATAATCTCTGCTTCACCATTTGGATTTACAGAAAAATAATGAAGTTTGCTGCCTTTGGTTTCCTGGGTAACAGGGTATTCTTTGTCTCTGGTAATAGCTGTGACATTAAATCGCTTTACAAAAGATTTTGCGCTGGCACCATCTGTATATACTGCATTATAAGTAGTTCTTTCGTCATTCTTTTTCCAGACGGCCACATGGATAATATCCTTGCCGACAAAAGTTTTCTCGGCAATCCGGGTTACCAAAAAATACCCATCATTTCTAAATATAATAATATCATCAATGTCTGAACAATCGCTGATGAATTCATCTTTTTTCAATCCAAAACCAATAAATCCGTCAGCTTTATTAGCATATAGCCTGGCATTATTGGCCACCACCTCCGTAGCTGCGATAGCATCAAATGTGATAATTTTTGTTTTACGCTCTCTTCCTTTGCCATATTTTTCCAGTAAATTTGAATAATAGGCGATCGTAAAATCAATCAGATGGAGCAAATCATAACGAACTCTTTCCAGGTCTTTTTCCAGTTGGGCAATATATTGATCTGCCTGGAAGGTATTATATCTGGAAATTCGTTTGATTTTTATTTCCGTCAGTTTAATGATATCTTCAGGGGTAATAGCTCTTAACAGCTTTAATCTGTTATCTGAGGGAGAAATATTTTCCTGAGGTTCTGCAACATATTTTTTCAAACCGATGGAAATGGTTTCCAGTACTGCTTCCCAGGTTTCACATTCTTCTATATCATGATAAATTCTGTTTTCAATAAATATTTTTTCCAGACTCGCGTGATGCCATTTTTCTAAAAGCTCCCTTTCTTTTATTTCAAGCTCTAACTGAAGAAGTGCTTTAGTATGGTCAACAGCAATATCCAGTAAATCCTGAACAGAGAGAAACCTCGGTTTTTCATTTTGAATAACGCAGGCATTGGGCGCTATTGAAATTTCGCAATCGGTAAATGCAAATAGGGCATCAATAGTGATATCAGGAGAAACGCCTGATGCTAAATCGATGACAATTTCAACATCCTGTGCCGTATTATCGACAACTTGTTTGATTTTAATTTTTCCCTTATCGCTTGCTTTAATGATGCTTTCAATGAGTCCGGTTGTTGTAACGCCAAAGGGTAATTCACGGATAATCAGCGTATTTTTATCTGTTTTTTCGATTTTAGCCCTTACCTTTACTCTGCTGCCTCTTTTACCTTGCTGATATTCAGTAATATCAATGAAGCCACCGGTTTGAAAGTCGGGATAAATAAGTACTTCCTCATTTTTTAACCTTTTGATGGCAGCCCCAATGATTTCTATAAAATTATGCGGTAAAATCTTTGTTGAAAGACCAACTGCTATACCTTCAGCGCCCTGAGCCAATAATAATGGAAATTTAACAGGCAGATGAATAGGTTCCCTTTTCCTGCCGTCATAAGACAGCTGCCATTCGGTTGTTTGAGGGTTAAAAGCTATTTCGAGGGCAAATTTAGTGGGTCTCGCCTCAATATACCGGGAGGCTGCCGCCCCGTCCCCCGTCAGTATATTACCCCAGTTACCCTGTGTATCAATGAGTAATTCCTTTTGCCCCATATTAACCAGTGCGTCTCCAATAGCTGCATCTCCATGAGGATGATATTGCATGGTCTGGCCAATAATGTTGGCAACCTTATTATATCTGCCATCGTCCATCTCTTTCATGGCATGCAGAATTCTTCGCTGAACGGGCTTTAATCCATCTAAAACAGCCGGTACCGCGCGTTCCAGAATCACATAGGATGCATAATCAAGAAAGTAGTCCTGATACATACCCTGGAGACTGATAATCTCATCAGAAGCTTCTGAATTTTCAGGTTGTTCAGGCATTTGGTCGCTCATATTTTATTTCTTTTAAATGGCAAATATACAATTTAAAAGCTATTTTATGACAAGGGGCAACTTTGGAGTACCATTGATTTTTAAGCCATTTTGTTTATTACCTTAACCTGAAGGATTGAAAAAATTACTAACGCATACGGTTCTGGAAAGGGATATCCCATTTTTAACAGCTTACAGCAAATGGTATAGTAGCCCTTCTTGCAGGGATAAATGTGCCTGGTTGATGAATCAGTTTGAACTTTATAAATCTTTACCTGGAGAGGTGGATAAATCGCTCCGGTTTTTGATTAATCAAAGTAGTGTAGGTATCCACTGGAATTTTAGCGATAGCTTGTTTCTTGAGGAAGCTCCCTTTTTTTTGGAATTTTTCAGAAATAGAATCCAGTCAACCGGATATCTGAAACAGTTGGCTGACAAACGGATATTCGAAACCCCGGCTGGTTTAGAAACTACGGAAAGATACTATTTAAAACCTCCATATAAATTAGATGAGGCAGAGAAAAAAAGACAACTATTTGGAAATATAATGCTTAGTAATGCTATGATAAATGGGAGGTATATCGATTTCCAGTGCCTTTGTCACTTTTTCGTTGACAGGCAATATACTGAGGCTGAGCCAATACAATATTTATTTGAGATTATTTTGGAAAATGGATAGGCTGTTATTACCCCTCTTTTGCCCAGCTGGATTGTTCCAGATGGTTTAAAATGATCTGGAGACCATATTTTTCCTTTAAATGGGCGGCCATCTGATCGGCAGCATAAACCGATCGGTGTTGCCCACCTGTGCATCCAAAATTAATTTCCAGATGAGTGAAACTCCTTTCCAGATAATTTTCCACGGCGGCATCAACCATTCTGTAAGCATTATTTAAAAAAGTATCCATTTCGCTGAAATGCTTCAGAAAATTGATGACAGATTCATCCTTTCCGGATAATTTCTTGTAAGGTTCATATCGCCCCGGATTATGCAAAAATCGGCAATCAAAAACAAATCCTCCCCCATTTCCTGAACTTTCGACGGGTATCGTTCTCTTATGATAACTGAAACTATTGATATAAACTTTCAGTAAGGAATTTTCCGCCTTTGATTTATCAAAAGGATCAAATTTCTGACTATCAATAATGGCCTGCAAACAGCGGGTAAGCTCGGGGAGGGGAAGAGGTATCATTCCTTCATCCAGGAGCCATTGAATATTTTTCAATCCATAAGGAATACTCAATAAAAAATGAGCTTTTCGTTCATAAAGGCCTCTGAAACCATAAGCACCCAGTACCTGAATATTTCTCATCAGCACATAGCCATAGAAATAGGCCAGGAAAGATGCACGATCTACAGCTGTTAACTGTGAGGCAGTATCTAAATAATGCTGAATGAGAGATTCTCTGATATCACTGGGAATATTCGCCTTAGCCTGATATAACAGTGAAGCCAGGTCATATTGTAGGGCACCTTTTCTTCCTCCCTGATAATCAATAAAATAAGGATTTCCATTTCTAATCAGAATATTTCTTGACTGAAAATCTCTGAACATAAAATATTCATTATCAGCTTGTAACAGGAAGTCTGCTAATTGATGGAAATCTTTTTCCAGGGCTACCTCATCGAATCCAACCTGGCTGGGTAATAAAAAGTGATATTTAAAATAGTTGAAATCCCAGAACATAGATTCCCTGTCAAAGGATTCTTTTGGAAAACAATAGGTATATGGAAGGTCCTTTCCTCCTGAAATCTGCAAATGGGCTAATTTTTCTACTACCTTTTTATAAAGCTGAACCAGCTGGTCGGGAAATTGCTGCTGATTTTGAATCAGAAAACTATAGAGCGTGGTGGAACCGAGATCTTCCTGAAGATAAACTTTGGCCTCTAAATTTTCGGCGTATATAGCTGGAACCGGTAATTTTCTTTCGTGAAAGTGTCTTGAAAAATGTAAAAAAGCTAAACTTTCTTTTGCATGAGGACTATAGGTACCAATGGCTACTTTATCATTTTTTTGCAGCCGGTAATAAATCCTGTCAGAACCAGAAGGAGCTAAGGGTAAAATGAGATCAGGTGGCAAACCAGCCCATGATTCGAATAATTCTGCAAGTGCCCATTCAGTTTTTGGAGAAGCCATAGGTTAAAAAAGAAAGTGAGAAATTAGTCGATAGGTTTTTCTATGGAGACCTCGGGTTCTTCGGTTTCCCAATGTTCATAATTATCGGGATCTGGAAATCCGGAATCATCAAATTCATTTAAAACAGAGAAGCCTTCTTCATTATGTCCGGTTGAGGGTTTGCTATTCCTGTTTGGCTTGAATTCTCTGAATGGAACGACCAGGACTTGTTTTTCAATTTCCATTGGTTGTGCCTTCTGATCGCGTATTGAAGAACTAATCTGCTCCCAGATAAGATCTTTCAATTTATCAATACCATACCCAGTGACAGCTGATATAAAAACATAGGATATGTTTTTTGGAAGTTCCATCTCTAAGAGTGAAATTAATTCGTCATCCAGCAGATCGGCCTTGGTTATAGCCAGTAATCTTGGTTTATCTAATAGTTCAGCATTGTATTTGCCCAGTTCATTTAACAAAATATGATATTGTGCGGCAATATTTTCAGCATCGGCAGGAACCATAAACAGCAATGAAGCATTTCTTTCTATATGACGTAAAAACCTGATCCCCAATCCTCTGCCTAAGTGAGCATCCTCTATGATACCGGGTATATCAGCCATAACAAAGGAATGATTATCTCTGTAGGATACAATTCCTAAGTTGGGTACCAAGGTTGTAAAAGGATAATCCGCGATTTTGGGTTTAGCAGCAGAAATGGCAGCCAGTAAAGTTGATTTACCCGCATTTGGGAAACCCACCAGGCCTACATCAGCAAGCACCTTAAGTTCAATAATTTTCCATTCTTCCAGACCAGCTTCACCAGGCTGGGCATATCGGGGAGATTGGTTAACAGGGTTTCGGAAATGATAATTACCCAGTCCACCTCTGCCCCCCGGGGTTATAATTTTCTTTTCTCCATGGCGGGTAATTTCTGCTTCGACCTCATTGGTTTCTGCATTTTTTATAACTGTTCCCAGTGGAACCTGCAAAACGACATCTTTTCCATTGGCACCATGTGCATTTTTATCACCCCCGTTTCCACCATTTTCCGCAATAACATGTTTTCTGAACTTCAATGAAAGGAGTGTCCATACGTTTCTGTTACCTTCCAGAATAATATGACCGCCTCTTCCCCCGTCACCCCCATCAGGTCCTCCTTTGGCATTTAATTTATCCCTGTAAAAATGCACGGCACCTCCTCCACCTGAACCAGAGCGACAACAAATACGCACGAAATCAACAAAATTCTGTTCAGCCATAGGTAAGTTTGAGTAGGTAATTAAGCTTTATCGTCAATGGAACGACACAAAGCTTCAAAAATATGTTCGATGGTTCCAATGCCATCTATTTTAACTGCTTTTCCTTTTTCAGCATAATAACCAAAAACGGGCATTGTTTCTGATTTATAAACATCGATTCTATGCTGAATAATGGCTGGATCATTATCATCAGTCCGCCCGGAGGATTGACCTCTGGATAGTATCCGGGTTATAATTTCTAAATCTTCAACTTCCAGTAAAAGAAGGCGGTGAATATCCTGATTCAGGCTGGACAACAATTCATCTAATGCTTCACATTGCGCTATATTTCTTGGGAAACCGTCAAAAATATAACCATGTACATCAGGATTTGCAATAACCCGATTGCGTAACATCCCTATTGTCACTTCATCTGGTACCAGTTGACCTTTTGCGATATAACTTTTGGCTTCCAGACCTAAAGGGGTATTCTGGCCCATTTCATTTCTAAATAAATCGCCCGTTGAAATATGTAACAAGCCATATTTATCAACCAACTTAGCCGCCTGTGTCCCTTTTCCTGAGCCTGGCGGTCCAAACAAGATTAGATTTTTCATGCGTACAAATTTAAAATACTCAATTTACCCAAATCGGGTAGTTTCAATAACTTGTTGGTTTCATTGGTTGGATAGTACCATAGGTTTCCATTTAGGGAGGATAGCCAGTGTAGGAAGTAATGCGATTTTCTCAAAAGGTTGCCTGTCCTGAATTGGGGTATCTTCCGATGTTGCTGTCAATTCAGTTGATAACCCATTTTCCTGTAATTCCTGATCCTCAGTATTGATATAATCTCTGGAACCGGGAAGCACATTCCGGACCGATTTGTATTTTGATTTCCAGTAAGGGGAAGTCACCAGATTATCAATTCTCACGCCACCATGGGTTGTACTATGAATCACAAAGATGGAATCTTTAACTACTTTACTGACTAAGGCGACATGAAATATTCTGCCTCTTTTTGAACGACGGAAAAATACAAGATCTCCGGGAATGGCATTTTTTAGCGGTATCTTTTCACCCTGGAAGGACTGTGCGGCGGATGAGGTAGATAAGGTTATGTTAAAATTTTTAAATACATACATAGTGAAACCCGAGCAGTCAAATCCTCTGGCTGGATTTCTGCTTGCATATCGGTAAGGTAACCCCATGAATTTTTTTGCATAGCTCACCATACTATCTCTTGAAACATACAAGCTGTCAGCAACCTGTGAAGCACCCAAGCTGAAAAGGGATGTAAAAACGAATGCAAAAAGTAAAGAAATTCTCATATAAAAATTCAGAAAAGGCAAAGATAATAAAATCCCCCGTCTAACCAAAAACCTTTATATCTCTGAGAAAAGGAAATTGAGTCCGAAAGGCGTTCTGACTTTCAAGACTTAAGGTGCAGGTAAGTATTTGTTCCTCATTTCCAGCTTTCAAACAAGGTGTTCCATCAAAGGAAAGGATAGCGGAACCTCCCTGATACAGGTGATTGTTTCCATCTATACCTGTCCTGTTCACCCCTATGGTATAGGATTGATTTTCGATGGCACGTGATATTAATAAATGCTCCCAGGCGTATTGTCTGGCAGCTGGAAAATTGGCGACATACAAAAGCAAATCGTAATGCTCCTGGATATTCCTGGATGATTCCGGAAAACGCAAATCATAGCATATCTGGGGTAGGATTCGCCAGCCTTTGTAGGAAATGACAACGCTTTTATTCCCGGGTGTATAATGAGCAGGCTCCCCTGCAAACGAAAATAAATGCTGTTTATCATAAAATGAAAAAGAACCTGATTCATCGACCCAGATAAACCGGTTGTAATACTTGTCCTTATCCCGGAAGATGATGCTGCCACAAATAGCTGCAGAAAAATCAGCTGCCAGAGATTTCATCCAAAGGAGGGTCTCTTCCTGTTCTTCAGACGAGGTACACAAAGGATTCATAGTGAATCCCGTTGTAAACATTTCCGGAAGTACGATGAGATCTGTACTTCCGGAAAGTTTAGCCAGCAAGTTGCTTAGGTGACTTAAATTGCTTTTGACATGTTGCCAAATAATATTCGTTTGAACAGCGGCAATACGTAATTCAGCAACCATTGGCATATTACCAGTTTAATGGTTGAAGTTATTTTTTCTTCTTGGTATCCTTGTCGGCAGCAGCTGCAGCAGAACGAAGGGCTCTTGGAATTTCGATGGTAACAGCCGGAATACTGCCATTATTTAGTATTTCTATGCCTTTAGGAACAGGAATATCACGAACTCTGAGAGATTGGCCTAAATCCATGGAAGAAATATCAATAAATAATTCATTGACAATATTTTCAGCCATCGCTTTAATCTTGATACGACGTAACTTCTGGATTAATTTACCCCCTGATTTTACACCTACGGAAGCACCTTTGCAGCGTAAGGGAATTTCAAGTTTTACCGGATGACCGTCGGCGATTTGAAGAAAATCGATATGGGTTACATTATCTTTCAGCGGACTTTGTTGAAAATCTTTTAGGATAGCGGAATAATGAACACCATCTACCTCAATTTTCAAAATATGAAAATCAGGCGTATAAATGACAGATCTTACATCCAGTGGTTTCACTGAAAAATGAACTAAACTGCCGGTTCCATAAATAACACAAGGAATACGGCCATCATTGCGAAGTGCTTTAGTAGCTTTCTTTCCTAAGGCTTCTCTTTTTTCGCCTTTAATTGCAATTACTTCCATTTTTTTAATTTTTTAAATGAGGCGCAAATATAATTATTTTTTTTAAAACTAAAGGTAATTAATACTTTTCCGTTTTTTTATCGACATAAAGAGCTGAAATAGAACGGTGTTCGTGGGTATTTCGAATGGCTCTGGAGAACAATTTGGCCGAGGATAACACTTTAATCTTAGGTGAATTAAATTGCAAGGGTATGGTGTCGCATACCAGCAGTTCATCTAATTTTGATTTTTCAATATTTTTCAGTGCATTACCTGAAAGGACAGGATGCGTACAAATGGCTCTAACCCTTTTTGCGCCGCCTTGCATAAGTGCATCGGCTGCTTTACACAAGGTTCCTGCTGTATCTACCAGATCATCGACAAGAATGACATCACTCCCTTCCACATTTCCAATGACGGTCATTCCTGACACCTCATTTGCTTTCTCTCTGTATTTGTCGCAAATGACCAGATCTCTGCCAAAATGTTTGGCATAAGCTCGGGCTCTTTTGACGCCACCAACATCGGGGCTTGCAAAAATGACGTTGGATAAATCGGCTGATTCTTCGAGATAGGAAAAGAATATAGCTTCACTTCGAAGGTGATCAACCGGAATATCGAAGAATCCCTGTATTTGATCAGCATGTAAGTCCATGGTCATGATACGGTCCACTCCGGCCGCCTGAAGTAAATTGGCAATTAGTTTAGCAGAAATAGGCACCCTCGGCTTGTCTTTCCGGTCTTGCCGGGCATAACCGAAATAGGGTATAACTGCGGAAATATATCCTGCTGAGGCTCTTTTAGCTGCATCAATCATAAGGAGAAGTTCCATCAGATTGTCCATGGGCTGAAAAGTAGATTGAATCAGGAACACATAGGCACCTCTAATAGATTCATTATAAACGGGTTGCATTTCTCCGTCACTGAATCTGTTGACTTTTAAATCTCCGATTCCCTGGCCGTAATAATCTGCAATTTTTTCAGCCAGATATTTCGATTGCGTACCGGAAAATAATTTTACTTCAACCATAAGAAAATTTGATAGCTTTAATTTCGTGGATGTAGGTTATTTTTTTCTTTCTGTAACGAAATTTACTAAATCTTCAAGAGAATTTCGCGCGTCAGAGGCTGGGAATGTATGTAAAATGTCAAAGGCTTTTTGTTGAAAAGTCTTCATTTGGGTTTCTGCATATTGAAGTCCGCCCGATTGATGAACAAAACGAACCACCTCTTTTACTTTTTCAGGATTTTCACTGTGATTACGAATCAAAGACAGGATGGAACGCTTTGCAGCATTTTCACATTGTGCCAATGCGTAAATCAGAGGGAGCGTCATTTTTTTTTCTTTAATATCAATACCCAAAGGTTTACCGATATCATCAGCACCAAAATCCATCAGGTCATCCCTGATCTGAAAGGCCATACCAATATATTCACCAAAGAGCCTCATTTTCTCCACGACTTCCGGATCAGGTGTTACGGAAGCGGCACCGGCGCTGCAGGCAGAGGCAATCAGGGAAGCTGTTTTTTGTCTGATGATGTCATAATAAACAGACTCGGCAATGTCCAGTCGTCTTGCTTTCTCGATTTGGAGTAATTCTCCTTCGCTCATCGATTTAACTGCCTGGGAGACAATCTCAAGTAATAAATATTCCTTGTTTTTTACTGCCAGTAACATGCCTTGGGAAAGAAGGTAATCACCCACTAAAACGGCAATTTTATTTTTCCAAAGCGCATTGATAGAAAAGAAAGACCTGCGTTGAAGTGAGTCATCCACGACATCATCATGCACCAGGGTTGCGGTATGCAGTAATTCAATCATGGAAGCAGCGCTAAAAGTCGCTTCTGAAATATCGCCACATACTTTAGCTGAAAGAAAAACAAACATAGGCCTAACCTGCTTCCCTTTTCTTTTTACCAGATAAAAGGTAATTTTATCGAGCAGGGGAACCTGACTTTCCATGGCTTTACGGAAATGACCTTCGAATGCATTTAGTGCTTCGTCAATAGGTTTTTTAATCTGCTCTAATGATCGGTTCATCCCAGGGTTGGATAAATTTGGCACGAAGGTAATAAATAAAAGTTGTATAAGATAGTTCCCTGAAATATACCACCTGAAGTTTTAAAAAAGTGGACCAAGACATAATTCTTTTGTAATTTCGTCGCTTCAACAGCAAATGTTAATTTTTCAAAAATAACACGATGAATCATTCAGATCCAGTTTTTTCATTGATTTCCAAAGAACTACATCGTCAAAGAGAAGGTATTGAATTAATAGCTTCTGAAAATTTTACCAGTGAAGCAGTCATTCAAGCGACTGGATCTTGTTTAACAAACAAATATGCGGAAGGTTATCCCGGTAAAAGATATTATGGCGGATGTGAAGTAGTAGATGAAATTGAACAAATAGCCATAGACAGGCTTTGTGCATTATTCGGCGCTGAATATGCCAATGTGCAACCACATTCCGGTGCGCAGGCCAATGCTGCCGTCTTTTTATCTGTTTTGGAACCCGGAGATGCTATTCTGGGATTTGACCTTGCCCATGGGGGTCACCTATCGCATGGTTCGCCGGTTAATTATTCCGGAAGAGTTTATAAACCTCACTTTTATGGTGTGGAGCCCGAAACGGGAAGAATTGACATGGACAAAGTAGCGGCAAAAGCGGAAGCCATCCGTCCTAAATTAATTATTTGTGGTGCATCTGCTTACTCCAGGGAATGGGATTATAAAAGATTCAGGGAAATTGCCGACCAGGCAGGTGCCTTACTACTGGCTGATATTGCCCATCCAGCTGGTCTTATTGCTGCCGGTATCCTGGATAATCCACTTCCACATTGCCATATTGTTACCTCTACAACCCATAAAACCCTTAGAGGTCCTCGTGGTGGAATCATCATGATGGGAAAAAATTTTGAAAATCCATGGGGAAGAACTTTAAAAAATGGGGCTAAAATAAAAATGGCACAAATCCTGAACAGTGGCGTTTTCCCAGGTATGCAGGGTGGGCCTCTGGAGCATGTCATAGCGGCAAAAGCCATTGCATTTGGCGAAGCCTTACAACCATCCTTTAAGGATTATGGAAAACAGGTCGTAGCCAATGCACAGGCAATGGCCAATGCTTTTTTAGCCAAAGGGTACAACATCATTTCTGGTGGAACTGATAATCACCTGATGCTACTTGATCTTTCTGCGAAAGGATTGACAGGTAAGCTGGCTGATGAGGTACTTGGAAAAGCTGCTATAACGGTAAATAAGAATATGGTTCCATTTGATAAACAATCACCCATGGTTACCTCAGGCGTTCGAATAGGTACCGCTGCTATAACCTCCCGGGGTTTTAAAACTAAGGACGCCCTGCAGGTAGTTGAGTGGATCGATCAGTTATTATTACAGCCGGAAAATGAGAAATTAATCGGGGATATAAAGGAAGAAGTCCACATTTATATGAAACAATTTCCTTTATATCCCGCTTTCTGATTATTTTAAGAATAGCGCGAATTCAACTCTTCTGTTTAACTTCCGACCTTCCTCGGTATCATTAGTGGATATGGGGGCGATTTCTCCAAAACCTCTGAAGACCAGGCGGGAAAGATCAATACCTTTGTCAACCAGATAATTCAGACAAGCTGCGGCCCGGTTTTCCGAAAGTGCCTGATTGCTGGACTGATTACCTACGTTATCGGTAAATCCGCTGATTAACATAGCATAATCGGGATAATCATGAAGGACATCAAGTACTTTATTTAAAACACTATAGGATTCATCTGTCAGTTTTGCACTGTTAGTATGGAACAATACATTTTGAGTTACAAATTTTAATATTTCCTTTGTTTCACTTCTGATAATAGGACAACCCCTGTTTTCAGCAGAGCCAGGCGTTACCGGACATCGGTCCTCCTTATCCATTACACCATCACCGTCAGTATCAGGACAGCCTTTAAATTGTGATTTACCAGGTATATCAGGACATTCATCCTGGGTGTTGGGGACGCCATCACCATCTCTGTCGGTTTCAGTACCAGCAGGACAACCCTGGTTAGAAGCTACACCTGCCTGTTCCGGACATTCATCATCAGCATTTGGTATGCCATCTCCGTCGGTATCAGGACATCCGCCAAAAATTACTAAACCAGCTTCATTCGGGCATTTGTCCTCTGCATCGGAAACACCATCATCATCGGCATCAGGGCATCCTCTCAGAATCCCGGCTACGTCGGGACAACGATCTGCAGCATCGGGAATACCATCTTTATCTTTATCGGCAAAAGCAGGATTGGCAGCATTATCTTTGGATGGTGTTTTAGCAGGTTTTGGTTTATATGGGAAACGATAGATAAGTTGTACATTTCCAAAATGATACCAGTCTTTATTGTCTTTATTTGCCGATAAACTGATACCGTCTATATAATCGGAAAAGGTAGGTCTGGCACCCCATTCAAAAGCAAGTAATATTCTTCTGGACAAATCTATTTTTGCACCCAGGCCAAAAGGAACAGTGACAATTGAATTGGTTCTTTGCGCCTGAATGCTATCTTTGGTTATATTGCCAGCTGCACTGGGTATATTATTTGGATATTTTGGGGTAGCCCAGCTGGAAGCAACTCCAGCACCTACGAAAAGATAAGGGGAAAAGGTTTTATTGAATCCCCCTTTTGCAGGAAATCTTTTGGCACCAAGAAAATCCCATTCCAATAAAATGGAACTTTCAAAAACAGTAGATTTAAATGAAAAGGAAGTGACCGGTTCGTAGGATTCTTTCAGATTTATTCCATTCCCGGAAATTCCGGTGTACATGGTCTGAAAACGAATGGAGAATCGGTTACTGACATTATTTCTAAGAAAAAAGGCAGCACCGGGTTTAAAGGTGTTTATCTTCAAACTTCCCGGAGTCAATAAATCACCCATATAATATCCTCCTCCAAAAGCAAGTCCCATTTCCCAGGGGTCAGGTCGCTTAGTGGTATCTTTTTTTACAACCATTTCCAGGACAGGTTTCGGCGGCGGGGGTATGCTATCCTGGGCAAAAAGAGTATTGACAAACAACCATAAGGTTAAAGGTAGGATTATTATTTTATTCATCACACATGAGCTTAGTAACCTGAAATGTAAAGGATTTGCTTATGTTAAACTAGTTGGGAATAACCAATTTAAAACATAAAATTAATATAAAACATTGATTATCCAATAAAAAATATAAATATATGTCAGGTAAATATGTTTTGTTTTTAATATTTCTAAATTATTTAATGTATTTGGTTATGAAAAAGGGAACAAAAAAAAAGAATTGGGCAGGCAACAAATTCAATTCATACTGTATCTAAGTAATAAAAGAAAATAAATATGTTTTTTACCAGTTTATCCATAAGTCTTTTAGCTTTCATTTATTTGGGAAAAATATATTTTTCGCCATCAAAACGAAAGCACCTATTCTAGTGATTATTGGTTAGAGAGTTCTAAAGCTTCGTAGCCTGCTTCGTCCATCGCCTTTATCAATTTTTCGGCGGTAAGATTATCATCCCCCTGGGCGGTAATCACTTTTTTGGGATGGTTCAAATCTACTTCCCAGGAATTTAATTCAGGTATTTCCTCTAAAAATCCTTTAATACTGCGAACACAATGGCTGCAGTGAAGGTTTGTTTCTAATAATATTGTTTTCATTGGTTGAAAATTTTATTTTTCAAATATAGGTTAATTATTGGCAACAAAAGGATATAATTATGGCTGTCAGGTGGATGAAAAGGGAAGATATTGATAAGGTAAAATGGAATAGTTGTATCCATTATGCCTATAATGGAAATATCTTTGGATATATATGGTATCTGGATTTTATAGGTAAATCATGGTCAGCCTTAATTGAAGATGATTATCAGGCGGTTATGCCTTTAATTTATCGAAATGGCCTGAATAAGCAAGAGATTTATCAGCCTGATTTTATCAGGGAACTGGGTGTTTTTAGTTACGCTGCGCTAAATGCCAGTCGTGTCAATCTCTTTTTCGATGCCATACCCAAAGCATATCGCTTGATTGAAATGCAGGTGAGTGAGGAATGTAAACCCATGGAAAGCCAGGGATTTAAATTAAAAGAAAAGACAAATCATGTGTTGAGTTTACTTCAATCCTATGAAAGCCTTGCAGACAGGTATTCTCCTGCATTTAAAAATGCCTTAGACCGGTCTTTATCTTTGGGATTCAGGTCTTCAGAAAGTATCACCCCTGAACAATTCGCCTCATTTTATGAAACTCATGGACGAGGAAAAAAGAATGATCGGGAAAGAAGGAAACACGCTTTGCTGCGTATTATATACAATGCCATGCACAGAGGCTGGGGTTTTTTATCGGGTATAACAGATGAAAACGGGGATCTTTGTGCGGCAGACTTTTATATTACTTCGCATAGCAGAATGATGTCTTTAGCTCCGGTTATTACAAAAAAAGGAGAGACCTCAGGTGCTGCGGCATTACAATTTGATTTTTTAATCAGGACAAATGCAGGTAAACCCTTATTATTTGATTTCAATGAAGACCATTCATTTATAAATCCGACTCATGTTCATGCCATGGCATATCCATTTTTTGAAATTAAAAGAGATGTGAGAATTGCCGGTATCTGGTAAGTTGAGCAAGATCTGTTATCTCTTTTGAACGGACAGAAAAAGGTGTTTTTTAATCTGGCAAGAACTTAAAAGGATCTTATTTAATTTTTTAATTAATTGAATATTAATCATTTAAAATATAATTAAATTATCATCGAATTTAATTCGCTACAAGAGCAAACAAGGAATATGCTTGCAAGATAAGTTTAAATGATTGTAATTGCGTCTCAAACCGGGCCGGTCATTTATCATCTTTTAAATTTATTGTAAATGAAACAAATCGTTTTTACCCTCTTGTTGATGGCAGCCGCCTTCCAGGGGTACAGCAAAAACACATTGCAGGAAGAAAGCCTGATGGAAAACAGTGCGATGATTGTGAGTGAACAATCGTTCCAGCCAGTTTTTGATGATTGCAGGATTACAATGCGTGCCAGTATCGGATTCATTACCGTAGAAGTTTCTGTATCAGCTCCCACCTGCAGAGGTGCCTTTAATGAGGCTGCGGCGGCATTGAGAGACGCCGTAGCTTCTGCCAGAGATGCTATGAAGTAATCTTGTAATCATTGCATTTTTCGGGAGGGAGACCACAAAAATTTCCCCTAATGTTTTTGTGTCCCTCTCGATTTTAAAATAATAATCATGTACAGATATCCTATTTTTATATTATCCTGGGTTCTTCCCTTTTTTGTATTTTCACAATCTTATGAGATTCAATATGCTCAGCCTCAGTTGTTTTCTGCTTCGGGAGAGCAAAGTGTTTCGCGGTATGCAACCCTGAGAATCAATCAGAACAAATCGTTATTCATTCTTCACGGTACAGCTGGTTTTGATTCAGCTGATGAGCAAAGACAGGAAATGACCCTTGTAACGGCCGAGCCTGACCGATGGTACTATTCGGAAAGAAGTAAGGGGCAGATACATTCCTTTGAACAAACGATGATTGGTAATTCCTTTCAAATAATTGAGGATATTCCATCCTTGACATGGCAAATGTCTTCGCAGGAAAAAATAATTGGTGGATTCCTTTGTAAACAAGCCTTTACTACTTTCAGAGGCAGAGATTATGAGGCCTGGTATGCCCTTTCTTTGCCAATGCCTATGGGGCCATGGAAACTGAACGGACTGCCGGGATTAATACTTGAAGCCAGAGACAAGGAAGAAGAAGTGGTTTTTCAATTTCATTCTTTCCAGATTTTAATGGACACTTCCATTAACATTGATTCCCCACCCTGTGAAGCCCGAAAAGTTTCATTTAGCACTTTCTTTGAGGCACAATATAAAGACGGGGAAAAATTTTATCAGTTTATCTCCGATAAAATGAAGCGAAACCTTGAAAGGTCAGGAAATATGAATGTGGAGATGAAACAATTGGGTGCACCCAGATTTTGGGAAAGGAAAATGCCTTGAATATGCTAAAATTATTCATCTTTTCCTGTTCTTTTCTAATTTTTGGTTCTCCCTGTCTGTTTTCCCAGCATAAGTATCAGATTTCAGGTAAAATCACCGATGAAATGAAAAGTGAAATCGCTTTTATTCAGGTCCAGCTATTTACCATCAAAGCAGAAAAGGTTCAATTAGAAACCTTTACCTGGGCAGATTCTGCGGGTTTCTTCATTCTTCATTGTACAGAACCGATATTTAGGGGTTTTATCTGCTTGAATGGTATCGGATGGCAAACGGATACCCTGCTGTTGGAAAGCCCTGTTTTTTCTTCCTTTTTCTTAGGTAACATTCAGTTGAAATCAGTCCCGGTCAATCTTGATGAAATTATGATAAAGGAAAAAGCAATCCCTTATTATCATCGGGGAGATACGACCATATTTAAACCGCAGTACTTTCAGGATGGATCAGAAAGGGTACTGGAAGATTTACTGGCAAAACTGCCTGGGGTAAGAGCGGCGGCTGATGGTTTTCTTTATTTTAGAGGTAAAAAAGTCAGTAAGATACTTTGGGATGGAGACGACCTTTTGGGGGAGGATTATTCAAAAGCAACAAAAAGGATGCCGGCAGGGGTAGCTAATGAATTCAGGTTTTTGGACAGATATGAAGGAAATCCCTTGTTACAATCGCTGAATCAGAGTGATCAGCTGGTTCTGGATATTGAAACCAGGGAATCTTTTAAAGGGAAATGGATTGGGGATTCTTTTTTGGGAACAGGTCTTACTCCGTTTATCATGGCAGGATTTAATGGATATCGCATTCAGAAAAAAATAAAGGTGTTAACCCTGCTGGAAGCAAATGGTTTTGATGATTCATCACCCGGAAAAAAAGTAACATTTGATTATGCAGATGAATTAAACAGTGCCTTTCAGCCAGTCGGTATATTGAGTTGGTTCGTTTTTCCTTCTTTTTTTCCCGTTATACTTTCTAATCCACGGTACAATCGCGGAAAAAGTATAACGGTTAATGGCGGCCCTCACTGGAAATTAGGCAAAGACGGGTACTTAAATTTGCATGTCGATGGTTTGGTGGCAGCTGACTTTTTCAAGCAAAATCAATTTTCAAATCAGCTGTTGTCTCAAAGGAGCTGGAATCAACGCTGGGAACAGCATGAAGATTTAAAAAGGGCAACTTTTAATGCAGAGGGACGAACCAAATGGTCGGAAAAATCAAATCTGACTTTTCATTTAAATCTGTTAAATGAATCGTTCAATCTAAAAAAATCAGATACCATTTCGGGTAATGAATTATTGCCAAAAACGACCACGGAGTATTTATGGCATTTGGCATTAAATGGAAATTTTCATACAGACTGGATTTACAAAACGATGGAGAATAAGGTCTGGAGATTGAAATCATGGACACATGTTGGAAAAATGGCCAATCACTATAACTGGCAAATGGATAATGAAACTGCTTTAAATGCGCAGTATGTTGAACAATCCAATTATTTTTCGAGAATTCAGGGGATGCTTATAAAGAAAAGATTTCAACTGGAAATAGGTGCGCATTTTCAGGAAAACCAATTTGATGCTTTTAAGCATCCTGAAGAACGTGGCATAGAGGAAATAAAAGTAGCATCCCGCTTAATCTGGATTGGCGTCAAAACAGAAATAGTTAGAAAATCGCATCTTTTTGCAATGACAGGAAATGTAGGACCTGGATTTTTTGATGCATACAGACCGACCAATGCATTAATAAAATACGGGATCTGGATAGATGGTCATTTCAGATATAAAAAGACCTTTTCAAAAAAATGGTATTTTGAATCTACCTGGCAAATATCGCCTGTTTTACCCGATGCTGGTCAACTATTTAGTGGAGCAGTCAGAACCGGTATTTTTCAGCGGGAATCGGGGATGAACGATATAATTATTCCCCAAAGCACCCGGTTTAAAAATAAGATCCTTTTTTCAGACCCTAAAAGGCTTTGGGAGTCACAACTTAGCCTGGTGCTGAATGTCAAAACCCCATTTCTGGGGAATAGAATACTTTCAGGTTATGGGCCTGACTGGTTAATAGAGAAATACGCTTTTGATTTATCAAAAGGAATAATTTTTCAATGGAATATTGATAAATACTTCATGCAACAATCAGCTTCTACCGGATTACAATTATATGCTTCTAAACAGCAATTCCTATTTGGTTTAGATCAGTTCACTGGTGAAAACCGCTTCTTTCATTTAAATGGAAAATGGGATGCCAGATTTTCTTTGGGTAAATTGAATCTGGGACTGGCTGCAAGTATCCATTATAGGCAGACATTGACGGCTCAGGGTGCATTAACCTTTTTAACCCAAACGGTCGCTTCCGGAAACCTTAAATACCGGATTTTTAAAAAAAGCTATATAAAAATGGAATTGGAATATCTGTCCAGAAACGTAACGGGTAATAAAGGATGGCTATGGTTTAAGGCAGAGGGTAAATGTATTATAAATGACAGATTTCACCTGCTGATGGAGATAAAAAATGTGTTTAATAATCGATTGCTGACCATTGGAGATTTAGGAGCGGAAAGTCAGTTAATACAGCAATTTCAATTGAATCCACAAATGGTAATATTAAAAATTCATAAAAATTTTTAGGCCAGGAAAAGCATTCCCATTTAATAGCTTTTAAAAAACTTACCTTTGCAGCAAATTTTAAATATGCGCAAAGAAATAAAGGAAACATTGTATCTGGGGTGGCCGATTATACTGGGAAATCTTTCTCAAATGTTTCTGGGTGTCATTGATAGTGCTATGGTTGGAGCGATACACAGCAGCCAGCTGGCAGCAGCCAGTTTTGTAAATAATTTGTTGACTATTCCTCTGGTCTTAGGATTTGGTCTAACGATGGCTATTTCACCACTGGTAGCCCATGCTCTTGGAAACGGGCAGCTGGATAAACCATTAATGATTGCCGTGAATGGCTTATTTGTTGCTTTTTTAATGATGCTTTTTTTAGCTATCGGCATAACCTGTTTTGAGCATTTTTTATTGAATAATATGGGTCAGGATGACATTGTGGTTGAATTATCAGGAACTTATTTAAGGTGGATGACCTGGAGCATGTTACCCATGATTCTGTTTATGGTAATCAAGCAGTTTTCGGACGGATTAGGTGAAACCAAATGGCCAATGTATCTTTCTTTAGCCTCACTGCCTGTCAATGGATTTCTAAATTATCTCTTCATTTTTGGAAAATTTGGATTTCCCAGAATGGAACTTGATGGCGCCGGATTGGCCACTTTTATTTCCAGGTTGTTATTATTTATCGTTATCATCTTCTTGGTTGTATATAAATCTGCTTACAAGCCCTATTTACAAGAGGTTAAGCAGGCCTTTCTTTTAAAAATGGCTGGAATAAAGGAAATACTTAGAGTGGGTGTACCCAGTGCAGTTCAATATGGTATGGAGGCAGGAGCCTTTGCCGTATCTGGCGTTATGTCTGGATGGCTGGGATATGTTCAGCAGGCTGCACATCAGATTGCCCTGAATATGGCAGCTATTACCTATATGGTTTCATTGGGAATCAGTTCAGCAGGAAGTATTCGCGTTGCAAATGCAAGAGGTCAGGGGAATGTGGAGCAGGTCAAAAAAATCGGATATAGTAATTTTACAATGGCTGCGGTCTATGGTCTGATTTGTGCTTTTTTATTATTTCTGGGAAGAAATAGGCTGCCACAATTATTTAATGATGAAATGGAGGTGTTAACCTATACGACCGGCTTAATGATATTGGCAGGGATATTTCAAATTTCAGACTCGACACAAGCAGTAGGTATTGGTTTATTAAGGGGTGTCCAGGACATGAAAATTCCCACCTTTATTGTTCTTTTAGCCTATTGGATCGTTGGCATACCAGTGGGCTATTTTCTGGCTTTCCAATTAAAATGGGAAGTTTACGGATTATGGGTAGGCTTTATTGTAGGACTAAGTTCCAGTGCCCTGTTATTGTTCTTCAGATTCAGGCATAAAGCGAACGAATGAAGAATTCCTGATTTTCCACATGTTGTATTTCGAGAACGTTTTCGTAAATAATTTTATACTTACCGAAAGTTGAAATGCTTTAAGTACTAAATTTTTAAACTTATTCTCTTATATTTAAGCATTGTTATCCAGATTAGCAGGTAATTTTTTAAATATAGCAGCATGAGCGTTGGAACAGCAACCTCTTATTCTTTAGGAGGTAAAGTCATTATTGTCACTGGAGGGTATGGTATCCTGGGTAAATCATTTTGTGAGGCTATTGCGCTTGCGGGTGGCGAAGTTGTCTTGCTGGGCAGAGATGAAAATAAGGGAAAAGCTGCGGTTAAACAAATTGAAAATCTGGGAGGAATTGCTTTTTTTGCTCAAGCTGACGCTATGGATGAAAATTCGCTTATTCATGCCAGAGCAGTTATTTTAAAACGATTTGGGAAGATAGATGGATTAGTAAATGCAGCGGGTGGTAATGTTCCGGAAGCTGTTCTGCAACCAGAGGCAGATATATTTTCCCTGAATATGAATGGAATGAAAAAGGCCATGGATCTGAATATCTGGGGAACCCTGTTGCCTACTCAAATTTTTGGTGCCGAACTGGTTCATCAGGAAACGGGAAGTATTGTTAATATTTCCTCTGTAAGCACTGTCAGACCCTTGACCAAAGTGCTGGGTTACAGTATGGCCAAAGCAGCCATTGATGCCTATACCAAATGGTTTGCTGTAGAGGTAGCCAATCGTCATGGCGACCGAATCAGGGTTAATGCCCTGGTGCCGGGTTTTTTCCTTACAGATCAGAACAGAACCTTGCTAACCCAACCAGATGGATCCCTGACAACACGAGGACAATCAATAATTAAGCAAACCCCATTTAAAAGATTTGGAAACCCTCAGGAATTAAATGGTGCTTTGATTTGGTTACTTAGTGACGCTTCTAAATTTGTGACAGGAACAACAGTGCGGGTGGATGGTGGATTTATGTCTTCAAGCGGCGTTTGATTTAACATTTTAATCATAAAATTATGTTTACGGGGCTATCGCCAAATAAAAAAACGATGACACCAACTATGCGTTGGTATGGACCGAATGATCCTGTTTCTCTCTCTGATATCAGACAAGCGGGGTGTACGGGTATTGTTACAGCACTTCATCACGTTGCAAACGGAGCAGTTTGGACTAAGGAGGAAATCATGAAACGAAAGGACATGATTGCGGAAGCTGGATTATCCTGGGATGTGGTAGAAAGTTTGCCGGTAAATGAAGCAATAAAAACACAAAGCAAAGGTTTTGAACAATATATTGAAAACTATAAGGAATCAATGCGACATCTGGCGGCTTGCGATGTTCGCGTCATTACTTATAATTTTATGCCCATTTTAGACTGGACCAGAACAGATCTGGTTTTCAGACAGCCAGATGGTTCCCTGGCATTATTATATGAGAGAGCGGCATTTGTTGCTTTTGATTTATTTATTTTAAAAAGGAAAGGAGCCAGTTCTGATTATTCCAGAGATGAAATCGACAGAGCGACAGAGCGGTTTAACAGTATGTCAGAAGATGAAAAGGGACTTCTGGAAAGTAATATGTTAAAAGGACTTCCGGGGAGTGAAGAAAGCTTTACCATGGCGCAGTTTCAGGCTGCTCTGGACACCTATGCACAGATCGACGCAAAAAAATTAAAAGCTCACTTACAACATTTCCTCAGGGAAATCATACCGGTTGCTCAGGAGTGTGGGGTTGTTATGGCTATTCACCCCGATGACCCTCCTTTTCATTTACTGGGTTTACCGAGAATCATGAGTTGTGCTGATGATATCAGAGAAATGATTCAGGCAGTGCCGGCCAGGGAAAATGGTCTTTGTTTTTGTACAGGTTCTTATGGCGTCAGAGCGGACAATCATTTACCAGAGATGGTGAAAGAATTTGGGGAAAGAATTCATTTTATTCATCTCAGGAGTACAACCCGAAATGAATTTGGGGACTTTTTTGAGGATAATCATTTAGAAGGGGATGTGGATATGTATGAAGTCATTACTGAAATTGTCAAATGGATGCGAATTCGGAATGTTTCCATTCCAATGAGGCCTGATCATGGTCATCAAATGCTGGATGATTTGAAAAAAACAACCTATCCAGGTTATTCTGCGATAGGCAGGCTGCGGGGTTTAGCTGAATTACGCGGTACAGAATATGCCATTCAGCGATTTTTAGATTAACATTCATAAACCAAATAATTAAATTGTTTTAATATGAAAAAAGTAGTGACTTTCGGTGAAATTATGCTCAGATTAGCGTCTCCGGGATATCTTCGGTTTTCTCAATCAACCCAACTGGAGGCAACCTTTGGCGGGGGAGAAGCTAATGTTGCCGTTTCCCTTGCAAATTATGGCATTCCAGCTTCCTTTGTTTCCAGATTACCTAAAAATGATATTGGAGAATGGGCCATTCAAAACCTAAGAAAATATAATGTTCAAACCCAGGATATATTAAGAGGGGGAGAGCGGGTTGGTATTTATTTCCTCGAAACCGGGGCTGTAGCCAGAGCAAGTAAGGTTGTTTATGATCGTGCAGGGTCGGCCATAGCGGATATTCAACCTGGCATGCTCGATTGGGAGGCTATTTTTAAGGATGCCAACTGGTTTCACTGGACAGGAATTACGCCTGCTTTATCTGCAGGGGCCGCAGCAACTTGTCTCGAAGGTATAAAAATGGCTAATAAGCTGGGAATAACTGTTTCAACAGATTTGAATTTCAGAAAAAATCTTTGGAAATATGGTAAAACAGCCAGTGAAGTAATGCCTGAGCTGGTGGAAGGATGCGATGTCATTCTTGGTAATGAGGAAGATGCGGAAAAAGTATTTCATATTCAACCCGAAGGGGTCGATGTAACAGCTGGTCACGTAGAAGCGGCGGCTTATGAATCGGTTTGCCGTCAGTTGGTAAGTAAATTTCCAAGAGCCAAAAAAGTAATCATCACTTTGAGAGGATCCATAAATGCCAATCATAATACCTGGGCAGGTACCTTGTTCAATGGCGAAAAAATGTTCTTTTCCCCTCAATATGACATTACCCATATTGTTGACAGGGTAGGTGGTGGAGATTCCTTTATGGGAGGCTTGATTTGTGGTCTGTTAACCTATCCTGAGGATGACCAGCAGGCTCTTAATTTCGCCGTTGCTGCCTCATGCTTAAAACATACCATTTATGGTGATTTTAACCTGGTCACTGTTGATGAAGTGAAAAATCTTATGAAAGGAGACGGTTCAGGCCGTGTTTCCAGATAATTAAATGAAAATTAAATGTTGCTAAAATGAGTACACCACCTATGGGAAATCAACGCTGGATAGTCGTTGCTCTTCTTTTCTTTGCTACTACCATAAATTATATTGACAGGCAAGTAATTGGTTTGTTAAAACCAACCTTGGAAGTTGAATTTGGTTGGACAGAACAAGATTACAGCCGGATAGTCATGGCTTTCACCGCTGCGTATGCCCTGGGATTGCTTGTTTTTGGCAGAATTATTGATAGAATAGGCACAAAATTAGGATTTAGTATTTCCATTGTATTCTGGAGTATTGCCGCTTGTCTGCATGGGGTAGTAAAAACTACTTTTGGGTTTGGTGTAGCCAGAGCGGCACTTGGTTTGGGTGAATCTGGTAATTTTCCTGCCGCTATAAAGACAGTAGCCGAATGGTTTCCAAAAAAAGAGAGAGCGCTGGCAACAGGTATATTTAACTCTGGTGCCAATATCGGTGCGGTGTTTGCTCCCATTCTGGTTCCCTTGATTCTGGCTTTGTATGGATGGCAGGAAGCGTTTATTATCACTGGTGCTATTGGTTTCGTATGGTTAATTTTTTGGCTATATTATTATGAAATCCCTTCCAGGCATAAAAAGGTAACGGAAGCAGAATTAGCTCATATCCATAGTGATAACGAGCCAGATACTTCAAATGAGAAACCGCTCACCTGGGGTAAATTATTTAAGGTGAGACAAACTTATGTTTTTATTACAGGGAAATTACTGACCGATCCAATCTGGTGGTTTTTCTTGTTTTGGCTGCCTTCCTATTTTTCAACCAGTTTCAGTCTGGATCTTAAGAAACCAGGCTGGCCCCTGGTGATAATTTATATGGCTACATCGGTTGGTAGTATCGGAGGCGGGTATCTTTCTTCCTATTTTATCCAAAAAGGCTGGCCGGTTTTTAAAGCCAGAAAAACAGCCATGTTTATCTTCGCTCTTTGTGTTTTACCCATTATGACAGCCAGATATGCCACCAATATGTGGGTGGCCGTTGCATTAATCAGTCTGGCTGCTGCTGCCCATCAGGCCTGGAGTGCCAATATATTTACCGTAGCATCAGACATGTTTCCTAAAAAAGCGATTAGTTCGGTAGTAGGCATAGGTGGTATGGCGGGTTCCGTTGGGGGGGTATTATTTCCACTTTTTGTCGGATATATTCTGGATGTGTATAAAAATTTAGGTAATTCAACAGCGGGTTACAATATCATATTCTTTGTTTGTGGGTTAATGTACATGCTGGCCTGGGTCATCATGCATTTAATCAGTCCTAAAATGACTCCATTCAAAGAATAGGATATGTGCTATGAAATTTATGACAGGGCTGTAGCATTTAAATCTGATCTTGCCATTATTTCTAAAAAAGAAACCTGGCATTATGATTTCATTTGCAGGCGTGCCAAACATTTTGCCACCTTACTCTTAGGACAAAAGGATGATCTTTCAGAGGCAAGAGTTGCTTTCATGGTTAATCCGGGAGTGGATTATGTTGCGGTACAATGGGCTATTTGGATTGCTGGTGGGATTGCAGTTCCACTCTGTCTTACCAATCCGCCTCCCTCCCTTCAATATGTCATAGATGATACGGAGGCTGATTTTTTAATCGCTTCTGATGAATATCAGGAGATACTTGAACCGCTTTGCCATCAGAAAAAAGAAATATGTTTTTTTTCAATTTCCGATATGATGCAATCCAGGATGTATCCGGAAAAATCTTTACCTGCCCTGAATTTATCCCGGAAAGCTATGATTTTATAT
>Ga0172376_10000334_pt1 | contig 61478 bp, 49 predicted proteins | sample Lak35m_FD_121114 | JGI IMG/M metagenome (GOLD analysis project Ga0172376, IMG submission 121114) | Freshwater microbial communities from Kabuno Bay, South-Kivu, Congo - kab_092012_35m | ecosystem: Environmental > Aquatic > Freshwater > Lake | place: Democratic Republic of the Congo: South-Kivu... | reverse complement strand
TCACGGGTCAGGACAAGGCGCATCGTGCGGCTGTCATCCACCACGAGGACCAAGGCCTCCTCGATCGCGGCAACCGCACCCTCGGCAGGTGGCTCGTGCGGGTTCTCGAAAGCAGCGGCGTTCGTTTCCATGGCGGTAGCAATCTCAGGATCGGGGTTCACGTTGGGAAGAGGGGATATCGGCTGTGTCGGCCTGGCCGCCCGCAGATTGGTCGGGCAAGCGCGGCCCGAGCGGAATGACGCGTGCCACTTTCGCGAGGAGCACCTCCTCCTGAAACGGCTTGGTGACGTAGTCGCGCGCGCCCAAGCGGGCCGCGGCGGCGATGTTTTTCACCCCGGTCTCGGCGGTGAGCAGAATCACCGGAGTGTGGCGCAGGGTCACTTCCTCGCGCAACCGCTGGAGCATCGTGAGGCCGTCCATGACCGGCATATTGTAATCGAGGAGGATGAGGTCGGGCTTTTCGAGGGCGGCCACGGTCAGACCCTCCTCGCCGTTGGCCGCCTCGCACACGGCGCAGCCAAACGGCGCAAAGAGGCTGGCAAGGATTCGTCGGACCGTTTTGCTGTCATCGACGGTGAGGATCTTGGGGGAGGAGGCGATCATGAGATCCAGGACGTCAGTATCAGCCGCCCGCCGCCACCTGTCCAGCCGCTCTGCGAAGCCCGGTATCCCGCGCCGACTTCCGCCTCCGGCCGCCGCCCCCGCACGACGACCGGCGTGCTCAGCATGAAACGAAGCCCCGAGGCGGCGAGACCCGAGGCGATCCGGCCTGCGATCATGTTACCGATTTCCCCGGCGAGGTCCGCCATCTCGCTCTCGCGCACGGAGGGATCGGGACTTCCTCCCCCGATCGCCTGGTTGAGGGCCGCCAGCAAGGGTTCGGAAACCTCGAGGTGAACGATCCCGCCGGTTTGCGTTCCCTCCAGGTTCACCACGCTGGTGATCCACGGCGCGTCGCCGGGGGCGTCTCGAATTTCATCCGGGGACTCCGCCACCAGGTGCAGCCGGAAACCGACGGCGAGAACGTCCCGCACGGCAGCCGCAGCGATTGAGTCCAAGTCGAAGCCACGGATCACCGGATTCATTGGCAGACCGGTTTTGTGAGCATCTTGAGGATGGCCTGGGGGATGCGCGGCAGCGGCACGATCTGTTCGGCGGCCTCCAACTTGATCGCAGCCTGAGGCATACCGAAGACCACACAACTTTCCTCCGCCTCGGCGAGAGTTCGGGCTCCCGCCGCGCGCAGCAACTGGAGGCCATGGGCGCCATCCACTCCCATGCCGGTAAGCAGCGCCGCCACGGCATGCTCGCCGGCCTGCTCCGCCGCTGATCGAAACAAGATATCCACCGAAGGCCGGCAGTGATGCACCGGCGGCGACTGGGTCAGGCGGACGCGGTAACCGAAGCCAGAACGACCAAGGGCGAGATGAAAATCACCGGGTGCCACAAGGCAAAGGCCCGGACTTAGCTCGTCACCGTCTTGCGCCTCGCGCACCGTGAAGGCGCACAAGGCGTCGAGGTGCTCGGCCATGATGCGGGAAAAATTCGCCGGGATGTGTTGCACCACCACGATCGGAGGAAGACCGTCGGGCAAACGCGGCAGCAGGTAACGCAGCGCCTCGACCCCACCGGTGGAGGCGCCGATGACGATGAGGCGCCGTGGTGAAAAGCGTCCAGGGCCGAAGGCGGAAACGGAGGGAAAGATCGCTTCGGAAGCCGGAAGGGCGCGCCGGGCGACTCGGCGGCTACGTCCGACCGCCTTGACGTGGAAGGCCAATTCCCGGGCAATTTCACCAAGGCTCCTGCCACCACCCGGCTTGCCGATCACATCGAGGGCCCCCGCCTTCAGTGCCTCCATCGCCTTGGCCGAACCGGCCGGAGTCAGCGAACTCACCACCACCACGGGCACCGGATGGTGTTCCTGAAGGATCTTCAGAAAGGTCAGTCCATCCATTCGGGGCATCTCCAGATCCAGAGTGATCACATCCGGTTGAAGGGCGAGGATCAGATCGCGGGCGACGTAGGCATCGCGGGCATCCCCCACGACCTCGATCTCCGCATCCCCGGACAGCGCGTCGCGGATGGCGCGGCGGGCCAGCGCCGAATCGTCCACGATCAAAACCCGCACTTTTGGCACCTCGGACTTCATGTCTTTTGAAACACGCCTTGTTGCAGCGGCCGCAATCCGTGGGGAATTCCCGAAAGGCTCTCGGAATGGCCCACGACGAGGTATCCTCCCGGCGCGAGGTGACGAACGAGACGCTGCACCGCGAGCGCGCGGGAAGGCGGGTCGAAATAAATCATCACATTGCGGCAGAAAATCACGTGCTGATCGGCGGGCACCGGAAGATGCTCTTGGAACAGGTTGACGCGTTCGAAGCGAAGGTGCCGGCGGAGTTCGGGTTTGACCCGGCAGACCCCTTCCCGCGCTCCGAACCCTTTCTGAAAATAGCGCTTCAACAGTTCGAGCGGCACCGGCTTGACCGAGGCCATGGAATAAATGCCCTCGCTGGCCTCCGCCAGGACGCGATGGGAAATGTCGGTGGCCATGATTTCCCAAGGCAGGCCGGCATGGGCCCGCAGGAACTCGGCCACGACGATGGCCATGGTGTAGGGCTCCTCACCGGAAGAGGAGGCCGCAGACCAGAGACGCAGGGGGGCGCGCGTCGCCGCGAGCGGACCCACCAGCTCAGGCAGCGCTCGTTGCGTCAGGAAGGCAAAGTGCTCGGGCTCTCGATAGAAACGAGTGTGGTTGATGGAGATCAGGTCCACCAACTCCTCGATCTCGTCGGCACCATACGAGGAATGAAGCACCTGGCAATACTCCTCATAGGACCCGAGTGCGAGGGCGCGGACGCGTCTTCGCAGCCGATTCGCCACGAGGGCCCGCTTGTCGGCCCCCAAGCGGATGCGGCTGTGCTGGTAGACCAGATCACTCAGAGCCTGGAAGGTCTCGCCCGAAAGCGGTTTTTCAAACGGTTCCTCCATGAATCCCGACGCGGAAGTGCACCTCTTCAAAAATCACGAAAATCCCCATCCTCGGCGGAGCCACCCATGGGGAGCTGGAGGCGCGAGGCCCCTCCGATCCGCCTTGCCCCTCCCGGACGCGGCGCACGCCGATCGGCGTTCGGTTCCACCCAGACCCGGACCGGGGAATGCGGCGCCTGGACCGTCGGTGGACCGGAAGATCGGTCCGATCCGACTTGGCCGCCTGCCAACACTCGCAGATGGCCCACCAGTTCGTTGAGCACTTCGCCCTCGGCCTCGATTTGCTCTGCCGAAGCCGCAGTCTCCTCGGCGTTCGCCGCATTGTCTTGCGACACCCTTTCCATCTGCCTGATGGCGTGGTTGATCTGCTCGACCCCCTGCGCCTGTTCGCGCGACGCGGTGGCAATCTCCCCAACCAACGAATCGGTCGCCACCACTTTACCCGTGATCTGCTCGAGCGACTCCCCGACGCGGGTCGTGCACTGCGAACCTTTCCGAGTGCTGCTGATCGCCACCTCGATTTTGTGCGCAGTCGCCTTGGCCGCGGCGGCACTGCGCTGCGCCAACGAGCGCACCTCGTCAGCCACCACCGCGAAGCCCTCGCCAGCCTCACCGGCCCGCGCCGCTTCCACCGCGGCATTGAGCGCGAGGATGTTGGTCTGGAAGGCGATTTCGTCGATTTCTTTGACGATCTTGGCGACCTGGGCGCTGGAGGAATCGATTTCCGCCATGGCCTCGACCATTTCGATCATCATCCGCGAACCACCCTCCGCCACCAGGCGAGTCTCAGAGGCGAGCGCCTTGGCTCTCAGGCAGTTCTCAGCCGTCTCCTGAATCATGCTCGACATCTCCTCAAGGGAGGCGCTCGTCTCCTCGACCGAGGCCGCCAACTCGCTGGCCCCGGAGGACAGGGTCTGGTTCGACAAGGCCATCTGCGCGGATGCGGCATCGAGTTGGAGACTGGTGCTTTGCAACTCGCCCATGACCTCCCGGATCGGCCGGACGACGGTGGCGAAAATGGAAACACAGAGGGCGACGAGGGTCATCATAGCGAGACCGATGAGGGCCAGCAACGTGTAGAAGAGACGATAGGCCCGATCCACGAGCGGCTCGACTTCTCCACTGGTGCGAGCGTCCAGCATCTGCAGAAACTCGTCGATCGGCCTCATGATCTTGGCTTTTTCCGAGTGATACTCCCGACTGTGCATCAACTCTCGGGCCATCTCCAGGTCCGGTTCCCCCTTTGCGGTGAAGTTGCCGAACCCATCGTCGAAGATTCCCTTCACGGCGTTCATGGCGATCGTTTCCATTCGGACGAGATCGTCGGAGTTGGCCTGCGCCTCTTTGAGCTTGGCGAACTCCTCCGCCGTGAAGCCGAGTTCCTCCATCAGTTGCTGGAGAGGGACCGCACGCCCTTCGGGCCGTGGCTTGACGCCGTCGGCCGCCATGAAATCCCAATATATCCGGTCGTAATTCTCCGGCCGGGGCGCCTCTCCATTGCGGATATCGAGGACAGCCCAGTATTGGTCTTCGTAGCGCTGATCGGCCGTGACCACATAAGTGCGTGCGAGGCGCGTCAAGTCGTCCGAACTCTGGCGCAATTCGTCCGCAAGGAGGCGCGATTGGTAACGTCGCTCCTCGGCAGCGGTGATCCCCTTCTGGTTCGTCAGCATCCGCTGCGTGACGCCGCCGATGACGAGAAGGAAGATAATGAGGGTGAGGGACGCAAAAAGCGACCGATTGGCGAGCTTACCGCTGGCTTTCATAATTCATTTTTGCTTTACCACTGATCGTTTGGGAAACGCTCGGATCCGGACATCGGGAGCGTTTCGGGAGCACGGTCGCCGGGCATCGGGATAGAACGGTTCGATGGGTGCATCGGCCGGGGAGGACGTCGGTATGGCGGCACTCGGACAGCGAGGTTCTCCGCCCGGGCACGGATGCCGACCGATGGGCCGGCAGCGGGGGAGGACCGGCCGATGAGCCCGTGCAATTTGGCTACCTCGGACTGAAGGCTTCCGGCCTGCGCATCCATTTGCTCCGCGGCGGCCGCGGTTTGCTCCGCCCCTGCCGCAGTGCTCTGCGTCACCTGGTCCATCTGGGTGATGGCCCCGTTGATTTGCTGAATGCCGTGCGCCTGCTCGCGTGCGGCCATGGCGATCTCACCGACGAGGGAGTCGGTCGAGGAAACCTTTGCGGCAATTTCCGAGAGCGAGTTCTGGACCTTCGCGCAGCTCGCGGAACCGCTGCGGCTGCTCACGATCGACGCCTCGATTTTTTCCGCGGTCTCCTTTGCGGCAGCAGCACTGCGCTGTGCGAGCGAGCGCACCTCGTCGGCCACCACGGCGAATCCAGCACCCGCCTCACCGGCCCGGGCCGCCTCGACCGCGGCGTTCAGCGCGAGGATGTTGGTCTGGAAGGCGATCTCGTCGATGTTCTTGAGAATCTTTGCGACTTCGGCGCTGGCCGCATCGATCGCAGCCACGGCTTGGGTCATTTCCACCATGCTCCGGAAACCGGCCTGCGCGAGGGCGTGGGCTTCGCCAGCCAGGGCGCTGGCCTGTTCCGCGTTGTCGGCCGTGGATCGGATCATGCTGGAAATCTCCTCGAGCGAAGCGCTGGTCTCCTCGACCGACGCCGCCTGCTCGCTGGCCCCTGTGGAGAGCGTCTGACTGGCGGACGATACCTGGCGCGCGGCGGAGGCGGTCTGTGCGGCAGCCTGGTCGAGGTTTGTGGCGAGCGTTCCGAGCACCCGGGTGGTGGAGCGGGCGATCAGCCACGCCAGGGCCCCGGAAGCCACCAGAGCGATCATCAGGGCGATTCGAACGATGAGGAGGCTCGAGCGGGCGCCCTTCTTGCTTTCCTCACTCACGGCGAGACCGTATGCCTTTTTGTGTTGGACACCGGCATCCACCGCCCTGACCGAGGCCTCATAGGCGGGAATGACCACCCCTGTGAGCATCTTCTTGTGCTCTTCGATCCGTCCCTCTCGGACGAGGCCGAGGTAGTCGGCGCGGACCTTGACGAAATTTTCACGAGTCCGCCGGATCTCATCAAACAACCTCCGATCCTCGTCGTCGATGATCATCTTCGGGTCATAGCTGCGAAACAGCTCCTCCGTGCGAGCCTGGTTCATGGCAATGTGCTCCTCGAGGTCCTTGCGCTCTTCGGCGGTCTGCGCCTCGGCAACGCGCAGGCTGGAGAAGAGGTTGTCGCGGGCGAGGTTGGCGCATTCTTTCAGCGTGAGCACACTCGGAAGAACGTCATCGGCGATCAGGAAGATGGCGCGACTGGTCTGCTCCAACCGCGACATCGCGAGGAAGCCAATTCCGGCGGAAATCACCACCACGGCGAGAAAACCGGCGAAGATTCGCCGGAAGATGGTCCACGAGATCATGCGTTGGTCGTTTTGGGTTCGGCGGATGGCGGGGGGGCGAGAGAGAGCAAGCCCTCCGTCAGGAAAACCTTTTCGGGATCCAGCAGCGTCTTAACGCCGCCGCTCACGGTCGCGAGGCCGAGAATGAACCGCGTTTCGGGCGCGCCACCAAAGTCAGGGGCCGACTCGAGCTGGGGATCGTTCAACTGGACCACCTCCTCCACCGTGTCCACGATCGCACCGATCAGGGTGCTGCCGCCGGCGGGGTTGCGGAGCTGCACCACGATGATGCAGGCGCGGTCGCCATAGATGGCCTCCGGCATCTGGAATTTCGCGCGCAAGTCGAGCACCGGAATCACCGTGCCACGGAGGTTGATCACGCCCTTGATGAAATCCGGCATCCGGGGCACCGGCGTGATCGGACAGAGCCGGATGATCTCCCGCACGTTCAGGACCGGAAGCCCATAGGTCTCCGCCCCCAGGCTGAAGGTGAGGTATCGCCCTGACTTGGCGAAGGCGGCGTTCGGGTTGGAGGAAGGGGTGGTCATGCATTCGAGGCGTCGGCGGTTGCCGCGGCGTGCTGAAAGGTGGGCGTCTTCACGAGTGTGTCCACGTCGAGGATGAGACCTACGGAACCGTCGCCGAGCACGGCCGACCCGGCGAGCAGGTTTTGATGCCGGAAGGTCTGACCGAGACTCTTGATGACGACCTCCTGCTTGCCGAGCAATTCATCCACAACGAGGCCACGAGCGGCCTCGCCAGACTCCACCACCACAATGATGGCGTCTTCGAGGCTCGCGGCCCTCGTCGGGCGCCCGAGGAATCGTCCGAGGCGGAGGAGCGGTGTCTGGCGACCGCGCACGCTCACCACCTCGCCCCGTCCCTGGATCGTCGACACCATTCCGGCCTGGGGCCGGAAGGATTCGCGAATCGACAGGGTCGGAATGATGTAGCGGTCTTCGCCCACGCCGACGAGCATGCCATCGATGATGGCGAGCGTCAGCGGCAGCAAAATCGTGAAGGCAGAGCCCTCTCCGGGCACCGACTGGACTTCGATCTTGCCACTGAGGCCCTCGATATTGCTTCGCACGACATCCATGCCCACGCCGCGACCGGAGAGATCCGTCACCGCCTCCGCTGTGGAAAAACCGGGGCGAAAGATCAGGGAAACGAGTTCGGATTCGTCCATTCCGGCGTCGCCCCGAATCAACCCCCGCTCGATGGCCTTGGTCCGGATCCGGGCGGGATCGAGACCCCTGCCATCGTCGGACAACCGGATGACGATACCGCCACGCTGATGGGCCGCGCTGAGGCGGATCGTGCCCTTCGCGGACTTGCCCCGGGCGATCCGCTCGTCGGGAGGCTCAATTCCGTGATCGACCGAGTTGCGAATCATGTGGACGAGGGGATCGCCCAACTTTTCGACGATGTTCCGATCCAGCTCGGTCTCCTCGCCCTCGAGGAGAAGCTGGACTTTCTTCCCCCCGCTGGCGGCGAGATCGCGCACCAGGCGGGTCATCTTCTGGAAGGCGCCCCGCACCGGAACCATGCGCATGGACATGGCCGTGCTCTGCAAATCGCTCGTGATCCGCCTGAGCTGGCGCAGTTGCCGCACGAATTGAGAACTTTCGATCGCCCGAACTTCCGGGTTTTCCACGACCATCGACTGGGCCACGACCAGTTCCCCCACCAGATCGACGAGGCTGTCCAGCTTCGCCGTATCCAGCTTCACAAAACCACCCGACGATTCCCCGGCAAGCGTTTCGCGGACGGGGGCGACAGGCGGCTCGGCAGAGACGGATGAAGATGATGGGGCCTCAGGAGCAAATGGTGCCGATTGGTGAACGGGCACGGCGATCGCCTCAGCCGGCGGGAGAGTTGGCGCAGGGGAAACGCCGTTCCCGGACCGATCCCGCGGCGGTGGTGGAAGGGGGCCGGTTTCCCCGCGAGCCGCGGCCTTCGCTCGGCGGATGATGTCCGAAGTGGGCACCACGATGGGAGACCCCGGATCCATTCCCTGGAGCTGGGCCCCGATCGCACGGGTGAACTGCCCGAGGGCATCGGCACCCGCGAGAATCAAATCGATGATGCTGGAATCGATGGACCGCTCGGAGCGCCGCACCAAGTCCAGCACGGTCTCCAATTCGTGCGCGAGGTTTCTTGGTGCATCGAGACGCAAAAAACCCGCCCCCCCCTTGAAGGTGTGAAACGCGCGGAAGATCGAATGGATCGTCTCAGCGTCGGTCGGATTGGACTCCAAAACGAGCACGCCCTGCTCGATGGTCTGGAGCAACTCGAGGGACTCGGCATGAAACTCGCCGAGCAACTCGAGGTCTTCCTCCAGGTTCAGGGAGCAGGTCAGTTCGTTTTCCTCGCCCGAAGTTGCGACCGGGACGACGGAAGGAGCCACCTCGGAGACGTCGTCCGCACCGGCCCAGTCCAAAGGCCAGGCCGGCAGCCCGCGTCCCTCCGGCCGGGAATCCGCGACCGAACTCATGTAGGCGTGCCACTCGTTGAGCCGGCGGATGCTGGTTTCCGTGAATTTACCGCTCCCGTCGAGGATCTCATCGATCCAGCCTCGGGCGACCTTCAATCCCCTCGTCCATGCGCCGGGGACCTCGCCCCCCCGCAACTCCTCGAGATCGAGCAGGAAATGATTGATGGGGAGCAGCCCGTCGTCTTCCCCCGGCATCACAAAGGCCAGTTCCTCACCGATCCTGCCGATCCGCTCGCACGCCTCGGGCGGGATACCTGAAGGCATCGGTGCTTCGTGGTTGGCATTCATCGGGAGAAGGAATCCGTCCTCGCGGAGGGGAAGTTGACGAAAAGGCGACCCAGGCCCGTTGAGCGGGGGCTGAGGCAACAGGTGATCCCGCGTCAGTAGTGGTCCAGATGCGGGGCAACGTCAAGCAGCGGAGTCTTGGACCGGTCGCCTGGCCAGCAGCCCCCGGCCAGATCGATCAGCTTGACCGCGGGGCCGCGCGATGGTCGTGCCGCAAGGCACCCTCGCAGTCCGGCTCGGGAAAGAGGCTGCGGCATTTGACTCCCTGAGTTGCGCCACTACCTGACTTTGAACGGGAAGTTCGCGGTCGCGGCGCGTTGATGTGGGTCGGTCACGCGAAGGTGGACTCGATACTCTCCCGGTTTCTGCGGCGCACGAAAGACAGCGGTCGATCCCTCGGCCCGCACCAGACTCTGAGGAATCCGCCCCGGCACCCGTTCCTTACCCTCGGCATCACGCCCGGCGCTCTCTGAGGTGACGCTCCAGTGCCAGGAGATCGGGTCGCCATCCGGATCACCCGCCGTCGCCTCCGCCCGGAACTCGCTGCCCGCGACGATCTCCTGCCGGGCCGCGGGGCTCTCCAGCTTGACCAGGTCTGGCGCTCGCTCCGTCGGTGCCCGGCCGCTCCAAAACTCCTGCATCACCTCGCGCACGGGGGTCGACTCGCCACTGTCGGTGAAGATCCCAAACCAAGTCGAGGTCGCTTCCTGCTTTTGCCCCCAAAGAAAGACGTAACCGCCCCAGCAATCACCCGCCGGCAGGATCGCGGCCTCATAGGCTTTCCGGATGAACCCGGCCTTTTCAGAACTCGTGGGCTCGACGGGTGCTCCCCAAGGGGCGCGCGGGACTTCCCAGAAACCGCGTGGGCCAAATTCGGTCACCACCCACGGACGATTCCATTTTTGCTCCTGCAGATAGTCCCGCAAGCCAGGGAGCGCGCCGTAGGTGTTGATGCCGACAAAGTCGAGACTCGGTGTGAGTGCGTTGAGCCCTGCTATTTTCAGAGGTTGGAGACCGGCGACTGCGGTGAAGCAAGGGTGAGCAGGATCCAGTTCCTTGACCGCCTTGGCGAGCACCTCCAACTGAATCCAGAAGGCCAGATTGTTGCCATCGCCTTCGGCTTCGTTGCCGATGCCCCAAAAAAGCAGCGCCGGGTGATCCCGGTATTGAAGAACCTCCTTCTTGACCCGCTCCGCCTGGCGGGCGCAATGCCCTGCGTCCGAGTAGGAAAACCAGCTGCACTCCGATTCCAGCCAGATCCCCGCACAAACGGTCAGCCCGCGCTCCTGGGCCGCGTCAAGGATCGGACCAAGACCATTCGTGCTCCAGGTTCGAAGGCTGTTTCCACCCGAAGCGGCGAGCTCATCGAGGTAGCGGTCGCCCGCCGCGCCTTTGACAAAGTAGGGCTCGCCACCCCGGGTGATGCCGACTCCCGGCAAAATTTTCACCGACACCGGCTCCGCGGCCACCTGAGAAATCGCAAAGAGAACGAGAAGGGGCGGGGTGGATAGCAGGCGGATCATCACAATCTTTTTTGGGCAAGGATGCTGAGGTGCCTTCCAAACCCCGCGGCGGAGGCTGGGAACCACCCCGGTAGGAGATCACCCGTTTCCGCCACCATAAGCACAAGGGTTCAGATTTCCAACGCCGTGAAACGTCCGATAAAGAGGATCGTCGCGGCCTCATGACCCGCTTGCCTGGCGAGACGATCTGCACGAGGACACCTGCGTTGCCCCATCGTCCGGACCCCTGCCGACCGATGTGTCTGGTTGACTCGATTTTCAATTCCGGCCAGTCGGCAGATCAACCTCTACCCTCAGCGGATCTCCCGACGGATATCCCCGGGACGCATCACCGAGCGCATCGAGACCTCGGCCTCACGATCCTGACCGAGCCACTCGAGGAGCACGGCAACGCGGTCACCCCCGCTGACGAGACGGGTGACGATCGTTTTCAGACCCTTCATCGCCCCGTCGGTCACAACGATCTCGTCGCCGGGGGAGATTTCGGGCTGGATCACTCGGATCGCATTTTCGGCCTCGGGAAATTCTTCGCGCAGCTCACGGATGAAGGATTCGTGAACCAACGGATGGAAGTCGGCAAAGTGGAGCACCCCGGTCACTCCTGGCGCCGCGTTGACCGCCCGAAGATCGTTGACGAGGTCGAACCGGGCAAAAAAGTAGCCTGGAAACAGGGCCTCGACGAACCAGACCTTTCCCCGTCGCGTCGGCTTTTCATAGCGGATTCTGGGACAGAAGACCTCGTCGAGGTGGGCAAACTGTCGCAGGTTCCGCGCCGCGATGTGTTCGCTTTTGGGTCGCGAACGCACGCAATACCATCCGGCAGCGTCATCGGAAAAGATCGGAGGCATGGGGAAGGTTTCGTCGCATGGATCCTTGAGTCTTGAGCCTGCCCGCAGGGAATGCAACGCCCAAAACGCCCGACTTCGGGAAGCATCCTCCTCACACGTAGCCGAGCAGCAAACGGATCGCAGCCCTCACCGAGGCGATCGATGCGGTCTCTTCGACAGTGTGGTAGCCGGTCGTGGGGATCTGCAGGGTCGTGCCGCTGAAACGTCCCGCCGACGCAGCGATGAGCCGACCAAGCTCGGTGCGACCAAGGGACATCGGTTTCGTGCGGGTGAGATTCTCGACCTCGATCCAGCGGTCCTTGTAGGCGGTGAGAATCCCAAGGTCGAGGCAACGCTCCTCAATCTCACGGGTGAAGGCGAGGTCGAAGGAAGCGGTCGCGTCCTTTTCCCGCAAGACGAGTTGCTGGGCATCGGCGGCTTCGGTCGTGGGGTAGGGACTGGTGTCGAGGACGAGGAGCCGTTTCGTTTCGAGACCCTCGCGAAGCAGCCAGGAGAGGGCGTAGCGCCAGCTTTTCCCCGCTTCTTCCTGAGCCGTGAAAAGCGCCGTGCCGGCGAACCCCTTGCGGAAGAGGTAAAGGATGAGCGCGACGCTGAGGACGTTGTCGAGCTGGGCGGAAAGGTGAGTCTCGCCGACCCGAAGTCGGTCGAGAAACGAGACGGGTGTGCCAGGCTGGAGGAACTCGAGCCCCTCAATTTCAAAGAGGAGATTCCTTCGCGCCTCGCACAAACTGCTCGAAGAGATTGTTCCCTGCCCGAGATAAGTGCCGGTGTAGGGCAGGTGGGCCTGGACCCGCTGCCCTGTGAAGCGGTTCGCGATCGACGCCATCATCTGCTCAGAGACCGAGTCTCCGTTGAGTTCGCCCTGATTACCGGCAATGAAGGCGGCGTATTGGAACTCGTTCGGCCCGGTGCAGAGCAGACCGTGTCTGTCGATATGGGCACTGAGGACGATGCTCTCGGGTTTGCGCCCGCGGGCGACGAGGACCCCGAGGTAGCGCTCGATCTTCACGTCGACTTCCTCGAGTTCTCGCCGGAGCACACGAAAAAAGGAATCTTCGGTGCCGACGACGGCGGGTTCCCGCACGAGCCCCTGCAGGATCTCGAGAAATTCGGCGAGATCGGCGTGACTGACGCCGGGGTTACCGAAACTGGGCGAATGACTTCGGGAAACGCTCACAATGACCGGAGGCAAGTTCCGCCTCCGTGACGAATTCGTAAAGCAAAATCCGTGCCGGGAGTCCCGGCGATTCTGAAACCGATCGAATCAGAAAGGAATGTCGTCGTCCTCGATCGGACCTTCCTGATAGCCGCCGGAAGAAGCGGGCGGAGCGGACTGGGCGGGCGCTGTCTGGCGTGGCGGATCGTAGGAGCGATGTTCCTGATACTCGTCGTGGCCCGATTGCCCACCGCCACTCTGGACGTGGCCGCCATGCGATTGGGCTCCGCGGGATCCTCCCCCGCCACCGCCGCCGTCTTCGCGACTGCCCAGAAACTGGAAATTCTCCCCGACCACCTTGAGCCGCGATCGCTGCTGCCCGGAAGCTTTGTCTTCCCACGTGTCGAGTTGGAGGCGGCCCTCGACGTAGAGTGGACGACCTTTCTTCATGTATTCCCCGATGACCTCGGCCTGACGACCCCAAAAGGTGATGTCGACGAACGTGGTCTCTTCGCGTCGTTCGCCATCGTCGCCGGTGAAGTTGCGGTTGATCGCGAGAGAAATGTCCGACACGGCGGTGCCCTTCGGGGTATAACGCACCTCGGGATCGCGGGTAATATTCCCCATCAACTGGACTTTATTGAGATTCGGCATGAAGGGACTCTAGAAAGTTCAGGGCAAATATCCAGCTTTCTTTCACACGTCCTCCGGAAGCCACGAGACGAGGTGGCAGCGGCTCATGTCGAAGGGCGAAAACTCGAGAACGACCCGGTGCCCGACCGCTTCGCCGCTCTCGGGGCGGGGCCCGAGCTTCGAGAGCACGGCGTAGGCGGCGTAGCCGTTGGCCATCTCGACGCGGTAAAGGCGCCCGGGCTCGAGGATTTCAGCGACGAGGCCGATGGCCTGAATGGGAGGACGTTCCGGCATGGCGGGAAGAAAATCCGTCAGTCTCCCAGAGGATCACCAATTGGCAACCAACGATCGGAGGAACTCGTCGATTTGCCCCTCACGGGCCTCACGGACGGGCTGGGTCGTGCTCGCCTGGGCGAGGTAAAGACTTTCTCCCGTGTCGAAGATAAAGAGGTAGAATCGCATCTCGAAGGTCTCCGGGCCCTTCTTCACGCGCGCCTCAACCGTGGTGAAAATCGCAGGCCACTTCCGGGTTTTTCCCGGGACCTCACCCGTCTTCACTTTTCCGACCTCCCTGACCTCAAAAGTCGCCTCGAAGTTCGCCACGGTCGCGTCGAGGAGCTCCCGCATTCCGCCACCCGGCCCGGCGTCCATTTCGCGGAGGAAGATCGAGCTGCGACCGTCCTGCGTCGCATAACCGGCGACGACATCGGTCGCGTTCAGATCGGTCTTGGCCCAGCCATCGGGCAGGATCGCGGAGAGTCGCCCGTCGGCGAGGTCGATCCGCTCACCACGCCGGATCACTTCCGCTCCGCGGCTGGCGGAGAAAACCGCCATGATGATGAAGAGGACGAGAGGCTTGGCGCAGCAGGCCCTCACGGCTGGCACTGACGTTCTCATTCTCCGATCGGGCCCGGAAGGGAACCGGGCTCCGCCCGCTTACCGGGGATCAAACCGACCCGTCTATTTCGCCTCGCGAAGCCGCAACTCGATTCGGTTCGGGGCCATGTCGCCCGCCGGCACCACGGACCGCAGCAACCCGCCTTGACGACGGGCCTTGATGAGCAATCCGATCTCGCGAAGGAGCAGGGAAAGATCGAAGGGCTTGGTGAGGAAAACATCACAGCCAGCCGCCAGGGCATCCCGGCGCATCAACTCGTCGGCATTCCCCGAGGCGGCGATCACCGGGATGAGGGCCGATGGCGAACCCAGCCGACGGAGCCGATCCACGAGAGTGACGCCGTCCATGCCCGGCATCTCGATGTCGGTCACAATCAGGTCGGGTAAAAGGACGCGCTCCGAAACAAGGGCAAGGGCCTCGTCGCCGTCGACGGCCTCGATCACCGCGTAGCCGGCGCTCTGGAGCACCTTCCGCAAAAGGACGCGGTTGGCGGGAAGATCATCGATCACCAGCACCGTAAAACAGTTGGCAGGCGGCACCACGGCCGGGATCGAATGGTGAGGCTGAGGGGTCATCCGAGGGTTCATCAGTTTACCGAAAAGTTAAGAAACACAAGTCTTTAACTTATCAGTAATACTTTGAACAGGATTGTTCAAAAGAATTTTTGGAAAATTCATGGAAACCAGACAACTCTTTCGAGTCAGGGAATTCCCTTGGACTCGAACGGCCTCGGCATCGCGCCGAAACCGAGGCGCGAACGGGGCGGCTCAGAAAGTCGGCAACCCGGGAGGGCGCTCCGAGAGCCGTTGGAACTCCTGCTGTTCGTAGGGCGTTTTTGCCTCCTCCTCACTGAGCCCCCCGACAATTGAGACATCGCCGTATCCCGAGGTTTTCAACTCGGGTCGGTTCGTGCCTTTTTCGTAGAGGTTCTGCTGCTGGATGGGCTCTCCGTCGATATTGATGACGGTGTATTTGTAAGCCTGCGGACCCGTCATGTGAAGGACGTGAAGTTGATTCTGCGAGTCGATCGCGTGGGTCGGCGGCCGCAAGGCCATGTAGTCGCCGATCGGGTAAGTGCGGAAGACGAGGCTCGAATCGCTGTCCTTGAGCCGGAAGTAAAGGGCCTTGGAACGAGCTCCGTGGTAATAGGTCATCAGTTGAAACTCCCGGTAGGTCCCGGCATCCGGATGCCCCTGGGGCACTCCGACGATCTGGCTCCACATCGGTTGGCCGTCCGTCACTTGGACCGTGATGGTCTTCGACTCGAAGACGCGGTTGATCTGGGGGAAATTCACGGCGGCCTTCACCCGGTAGGTTCCTATCACCGACATGGGATACCTTTGGTTGATCGTGACCTTGTGTTTGTGAGTCTGCCCGGCTCCGAGGACGATCGGTTTGACCCCGGAGACCCCCTGGACGGGGGTGATGAGGTGCCCTCGCCCGTCGGTGACCGTGAAATCGAGCCAGTTCATTCCCCCTGAGTCCCCGAAGATGAGATCGCGACCAGCCAGGTTCACGATTGTGAGTTCGCCGGTAATCGGCTCGTTCGCCAGATAAAGCGAGCGGTCGAGCTTCAAGTCGAGATTGATCTGGGCCGAGAGAGGACCAGCGACCGCCAGAATTGCGGCAATGAGGGAAGTGGGAAACCGCCTAGGAATCATGACCTTTCACGCACCGCGCGAGGGACTCATTGTCGGGGATGGGCCCTTCAAACGCAATGGCAATCTGATTTAGATCTTCTGTAGGAATTGAATTAGCTGAAAATTTCAGATATTTGATTGAATTAAGATTTTGGTTTTTCTAAATTGAGTTCATCATTCGAAGGAGTGGGGTGCAAGAAGTGTGACTCAGATGGTTTCAAATTGGAGATCGGCGGTGCTGGTGATCTTTCTGGTCGGAATGGTGCTGATCGGAATGGTGGGCACCTCCGCGTCCACGACCTTTCTCTGGCCGGCCTATGGAGTCCTCGGGTTGGCGGCCGTCTTGTCCGTCGGATTGATTTTGGAAGAGTCGCCGTTCTCGTTACCACGAGCGGCGACGTTTTCCCTCTTGACGCTCTGCGGCTATCTCCTCGCGAGGGCTTCCGACTCGTCCGTGGCCTATTTTGCGCGCGAAGATGCTTCGCTGGTGGTGATGGCTTTTCTCGCCTACGGCCTCTTCGTTGTTTTGTTCAGGGATCTCGGATCCCGTCACCGCCTCGTCGAGGTTCTGGCCCTTCTCGTCGGGGTCAACCTCACCTTTGCTTTTGCCCAGGCTGTCATCCTCCCCACTCTCTGGATCCTTCCAGGATACGAAAGGACGTTCACCAACCACCCGGGAGGTCTTTTCAATCATCCAGACCACTTCGCCGGATTTCTGGCCATCCTCGTTCCGGTGTGGCTCGCCGTAGCGCTCTACAGCCGCCGCACCCGTGCCGTTCGGACGGCGGCAACCGCTCTCGCATTCGCCTCGACTCTGGCGATTATCCTGATCGGCAGCGGCCCCTCTTACCTAACGCTCGCGGTTGGGGCAGGAGGACTTTTCACACTCAGCCTTTTCATCCTTTACCGCCGAATGAACGCCCGCAGCCGAAGCGCGGGATGGCGGATTCTCGCGGGCATCTCGGTTTCCCTGCTCGGCATCTCGCTGCTCTGTTCGGCTCCCCTGGGGCGACTTCTCGACCGCACCCTTCTGACCAAAGCGGGGGGCCTGAGCCTGCCTCTCGTTTGGAAGGCGGGCATCGCCCAGGTCGCTGAAGCCCCTCTGTTTGGCACGGGTAGCCGCAGCTCCCACGTCTACGGACGCCTCTTTCGGGAAGAGACGCTCGACTCTTCCTCGGCCGAGCCCGAATTCATCCACAACGAAGTCCTCCAGATGGCGGCCGACTACGGACTCGTCGGACTCTTCCTCCTTCTGACGTTGCTGGCTCTCCACGCCCATCACGGCTTCGGCTTCATCCGTGCCTATGCCGTTCTTCCCGCCGTGTCCGATAGGATCATGCCGAAATCCGACCATCTCGCCCTCGTCGTCGGCGCGATGGCGGCGCTGACGGCCTTGGGCACCCTTTCCTGCTTTGACTTTGTCCTGCATCTTCCGGTCTTCGCACTGACAGGAGCCCTCTTCCTGGCAGTCCTGGCCGTACCGGACCCTCTCGCCGCGGCATTGAAGCTACCGCCTCCCTCGCGCCTTTTTCCCGGTGGCTGGATCGTTTTCTCCAATCGCGCCCTCGTCTTCGGATGCGGTCTCGCCATGACCCTCTTTGGCGTCATCTTTTCGCGCAGCGAATACCACTTCGAGCAGGCGAGCCGATCCTTCAGCACCGACCGGTCCGGATTTCAACACCATCGCCACCTGAAGGCAGCCCGGCAACTCGACCCCAAGAACCCTTTTCTCTTCAGCCTCAGTGCCCATGCCCAAGTCTCGGGAATTCTCCCCGAAATGCCGGAACCAGCCAGGCGCGAAGCGCTCGAGAAGGCGGATTTTTACTTCAACCACGCACGGAACCTCTACCCGCAGGACATCTTTGCGGCGATCGGACACGCAGCGGTCCTCGACGAACTCGGACGCCCCTCCGAAGCACTCGCGCGCCTCCGCGAGGCGAGAAAAATGGCTCCCCACTATGGCAATCTGCTCCTCGCCGAAGGAGAGCTCCACTTTCGTCATGGTCGCATTGTCGAAGCGGAAAAGGTCTTCTCAGCCGCCATCAGTGCGCGCGCGTTCCGGGATACCGCCGCCGCTCAGCGCGGACTGCGAGCCCTCGCCGAATGGAAGCTGATTGCCGAGCAAAACGGCATCGACTGGCGTGCCGAGCCCGAGCCCCTCGAAGTTCCGCCTCTCCTCGCCGGAAGCTCCGAAAGCCGCTCGCCCGCAGAGGCACAGGTCGCCGAGCGGGACCTTGCCGGACGCTCCCCAGGGCGGGACCCAACCGATTTCTTTGACCCGGCACAAGGCACCGCGGCGGAGGGCGTGACACCTCCCGAAACCGGGCTCACCCCACCCTCCCCGCCGCCCCATCAGGACTGATGCGACGAGAGGAGCAACTGCTCACCCTCGCCCGGAGCAATGACCCGATGCTCCAATCCCAAGGCCGCGACCGCCTCGAGGAGTCGCTGCAACGGCTCGTGCCGGTGCTCGTTACTCAAGGGGAAAGTTCCGTGATGCATCGGCACCATGCGATGGGCTCGGAGATCGAAAAACGCCCGCAATGCCTCCTCGGGATTCATGTGGACCTCGCGACCGCTCGGGCAGTCGTAGGCCCCGATCGGGAGGAGGGCGGTGTGGATGTCATAGCGTTTTCCGATCTCGGCGAAACCGTCGAAGTAGGCCGAATCGCCCGAGTGATAGACCGTGTGTCGAGGCGACTTCAAGACGAACCCGCCAAATCCCTTGTGATTGTCGTGCAAATAACGCGCACCCCAGTGATGTGCGGGCGTGAAATGGATCTCCGCATCCCGGAAGCTCAGACACTCCCAGTCTGACATCTCGCGAACCTCTCGGAGATTGAGTTTTTTCAGCACCCCGGCCACCCCGCGCGGCACGATGACCGTCTGAGTCCCATCGGCGATGCGTTTCAACGTCATCCGGCAGAGATGGTCGAAATGTGCGTGCGTGATCAGCACCAGATCGATCGGAGGAAGGTGCTCGAGATCGATCCCGGGATCGCGGTGCCGTTTCACGGGTCCCATCCATTTCGCCCAGACCGGATCGATCAAGGCATTGAATCCCGGCGTTCTTACGAGAAAGCTCGCGTGCCCGATCCAGACCACCTCGATCTGATCATCGCCCAGCGAGGGAAAGACCGGCGGTTCAGCATTGCCCGTCGCCTCGCGGCGCCTCACCATCGCCGGGATCAGGCTGCCGCTGAGATAGCGATAATTCCGCATCGCCCATCCCTTCTGCGGGATCAGACCGACACGACGGCCATCGGAGAGAAAGCGGGATTTCGGACGCTTGCCCGCCGGATGCGGATTCAAGGGATCGGAATCAGAATCAGCCATGGCCAAGTCGGAGAGACAGAGACGATAGAGTAGGCATGGAGCCCGCTCCCGGCAAACAAAGACTGCAAATCCGTCTGGAAAGAGATCGCGCACCAGAAGGCTTGAACCCACCATGAAAAACCCTTATGAAACAGGCTGTGTCCACGCGCGCCCAAACCGTCCCCGCATTTTTTGCCCTCTTTCTGTCGATCCCCGGCCACCTTCTGGCCCAGGATCGCGCCCTCCTCTTCGCCGAGGCCGCCGCCGCGAAAGTGCGCCCCGCTCCCTCCGTGCGGGGCGACGACCCGGAGTGGTTTTTCCCTGTCAGAGAAGTCATACACCTCGCGACAGGTCGGTTCTGGGAAAAACCTTGGGAGGAGGTCGCCGCCAACCAAACGGATCCGCTCTCCGGCATCCTCGAATTCCACGGCCTGCTCAAGGCCCGTGGAATCCGCCTCCTCGTCGTCCCCGTCCCGGCCAAGGCCTCAGTCTATCCTGAGACGCTCGCCAGCGGATTCCATTCGGGCGAAGTCGCCGCTCTTGCTCCATTTCTGCAACGACTCAACGGGGCTGGAGTCGAGACCCTCGATCTCGAGCCCCACTTCTTGAAGGGAAAGGAGGCGTTTCCTGGGACCCTGCTCTACTGTCGGCAGGACGCTCATTTTTCACCCACCGCCGCCGACTGGCTGGCGAGATTGATTGCCGAAGCCGCTCCTCTCGATGGCGATCCCGGAGTGTCCGGCAAATATCGGATTCGCAATCCCGAGCTCCTGACTTTCACCGGAGACCAAATCGTCGGGAGCGAGTGGGAGGGCACGATTCCGCCCGAATCGCATTCCATTCGCTACGTCGTGGCCGATGGCAAAGCCGGTGTCACGCCGGACCCGGCCAGTCCTCTCCTTTTGTTGGGTGACAGTCACACCCTCGTTTTCCACCAAGGAGCCGAGGCCGGCATGCACTGCGCGGGAGCGGGCGTGCTCGATCATCTCGCCGCCGCCTACGGCCTCGCCCCCGATCTCGTCGGCGTGCGCGGCTCTGGTCTCGTCCAGGCGCGCAAGCAACTCTTCTACAAGGCCGCCGCGACGCCCGGTTACTGGGACGGCAAGAAACTCGTCATCTGGCTCTTCAGCGCCCGCGAGTTCACCCAGTCGACCGACAAGCCCGTGGCGATTCCGTTGACGAAGTGAGGTGCCGAAGACGAGCCATCATCGATTGATCCATGGCGACTGCGCGTCACACGCTCGAAACAGCCGGATTCGAGATGGTATCCGGTTTGCTCGACGAAAAAGAGATCGCGGATCTCATCGCCGAATTGGGTCCGGTCTCTGGTGCCGGAGAAAGGGGTATGCTTCGACACGCGAGAGTCGCCCGGTTGGCGAATTCCGACGCGATCCTTTCGAAAATTCGACCTTACCTTCCGATCGATCCCAAGCCCGTAAGAGGCATCTACTTCGACAAGACTCCCGGATCCAACTGGCTCGTGACCTGGCATCAAGACCTCACTCTCGCGCTGAGGAAAAAACAGGACGTTCCCGGCTTCGGCCCTTGGAGCTGGAAAGATGGCATACCTCACGTTCAGCCACCGGTAGCCATGCTCGAACGGATGCTGACAATCCGTCTGCATCTCGACAAGGCGGATGAATCCAACGGGGCTTTGCGCGTATTGCCGGGATCACACCGCTTTGGTCGTCTCAACGAGGCTCAGATCCGGGATCATCGCGCGAAGGGCGATGAGCATGTCTGCTCGGCGCACGCGGGAGATGCCCTTTTCATGAGGCCCCTCCTCCTTCACGCATCGAGCCGCTCGATTGTCCCGGGTCATCGCCGCATCATCCACCTTGAATACGCGGGATTCGAACTGCCGCCTGTTCTGGAATGGAGTGAATCGGCATCGTCAGACCCAGAGCCCGTGGCCTGATCCCCCCCTTTCTCACTCTCTCACTCACGCTCGCCCCTCACTCCACCCGCACCCACCGCACCGCATCAATCACGACATGCCCGTCGGTGCCCGCGTTCGAGATCGTCACGCTACTTTTCCCGTCGAATCGAAATCTCCCCACCGCCCCAAAAAGCCGGTCGATTTCAGGTCGCTCTCGTTGATTGAGCTTCAACTCGGCCACGCCGCCCGCGTGCTCGACCTTCACCGGCACGTTCGTGGCGCGGTTCGCGTTCGGTGACCACGCCACCTGCACCTCGTATTCTCCCGGAGCCGGAAGGGTCGCCGTGAAGCTCGCCGAGGCGAGTCCGTCACGCGCGTCGTTGTCATGACGGTAGCCCTGATGAATCCCGCTCGAGAGCACCGAGGCGAGCCATTCGCCGGAAAGCTTCGCCGCACTGTCATCGACGACGATGCCCTCGATCGAATCGAGCGGCGTGAAGTTCGCGGCCGGCTTCGGGGGAGCGGTGTAGTTCAAGATCTGCCCATCCGCCTCGAGGCGCGTCTTCAAGGAGGTGTATTCGACCTTCTGGACCGGCACCCCCGCATCGATCGCGAGACTCGCCGCCGTTGCCGCCGACTGGCCGAGCACCATGAAGACCGGCTCCATCCGGATCGATCCGAAGGCGATGTGCGTCGCCGAAAGGCAAATCGGCACGAGAAGATTTTCACATTCCCCCTCCTTCGGAACGATGGACCGGTAGCCGATCGGATAAGGCGGAAACCCTCCCACCTGCACGTCGCCTTCGTTGCGGACATGACCCTCCGCGTCGACATGACGTTGCACGTGATGCGAGTCCATCGTGTAGGCCCCCATGCCCACCGACGCCTCGACCGGATCGCGATGCTGGCAATGATTCTGGGTCATGACGAGGTCGCTCACGAGGCGGCGCGCTTCGCGGATGTAGAGTTGCTCCTGCCATCCACCCCCCTCGGTGAATTCATCCTTCGACATCCCCCACTTGGAGATCTCGACGCGGATCTTCTCCGGCATGCGCGGATGATAGGCGAGCGTCCACATCACTCCCTGCTGATAGAGCCGATGACGCGCCGCGATCTTCTCGCGTTCGGCGTAGGAGGCCTCCGGGTAGTCGTAGTTCTGCCCGATGAAGTCGGTGGAAAAACCGAGCCGGTTGTTCGTGTCGGTCTTGCGGTTCGGCATCGAGGAATTGATCCACGGCAGCCCCTTTTCACCGGCCTCGTAGTTGCGCAGGAGCAGCTCATACCACTGCTCGTCGTAACCCTCCGGCTTCGCGAAGGGAATACGGTTCCCGGGGTGATCCGTCAGGCACATGCGGAAGCAATAGGCCTGCACGCGTTTGTCACCAGCTCCCTCATTGCCTGATCCTGCTGGATCGATGAAGGGGAGCAGGCCGCTTGCGGGATCGCCCTTCACCACGTAGGGGTCAACGCCCTCCACAAATTGGTGGTGTTTCGCCTGCACCGTCTGCACGCCGTTGAGCGTTTCGCCATATTGCGCGTTCGCCTCACGCCCCACCGTGTAGCTCACGCCCGCAGCGGCCATCAGATCGCCCTCGTAGGTCGCGTCGAGGAACATTTTCCCCGCGTAGACCCGACCCGACTCCATCGTGATCGAGACGATGCGCCCGCCCTCGACCTTCACGCCGGTTTCGCGGTTGAGCCGCTCGTTGTGAACCAGCTCCAGTCCCGCCTCGGCGATCCACTCGCGATACACCTTCAGCGCGGCGGAGGGTTCGAAAGTCCACATCGTTTCTTCGCCTTTCTCCGTGCGGGTCTGTCCCGAGTCCTTGTAATCCTCGCGTTTCTCCCACTTCCATGAGGTCGGTTCGTGGTAATGCTTCGCGATGCGGCGGTAAAATTCACGCGAGAGTCCACCGATGACCTGCTTGTTCCCGATGTCGGTTTGACCAAGGCCTCCCGTCGTGAGCCCGCCCTCGCGCGAGGTCGGCTCGATCACGATCACCGTCTTCCCCATCGCCTTTGCCTGGATCCCCGCGACGATCCCCGCGCTCGTGCCGCCGTAGACAACGAGATCGCGTTCGATCGTTTCCGCGCGGAGCGGGGAGTGGAAGACGAGGGAGAGAAGAAGCGGGAGAGCAAAAGGGCGATTCGGGAACATGAGAGCGCGATTCTAGCGCAGGCGACGAAGGCGGGCGAGAGATTTGCGGGGCGCGAATTCTTACCGTGTCGCGGTGTCCAAGTCACTCGTCGCCTGCTTCGTGAGTTTCTCCACGATCGCGAGAGATGAAGCGATCGAGCGCCCATCGTGGCTTGGGAGGGGCCGCATAAAGTAGCCGGTGGCCACCGGCTACTTTCTTTCGTCCCTCCGGGACTTGCATCGAGCGACTCGTCTCGAAGCGAAGTTGATCAGTAACCTGCCATCACGGCGGAGCCAACTGCCCCTATGATTCCTTGAGCAGCGCCTGGGCCGACCTATGAAAGACTGCGATTCAAAGTTTCGATCTCCCGCTTTACCCACGTCCATCGATTTCATTCGATGTCCGTCTCCCTGCCGTGTCGCCGATGAGGCCCTCGATCCAATTACTTTTCTCAGCCGCCTCTTTTGCCGCCGTTTCCCTGATCGGCCTCGTCCTCGGCATGGAGTTCTGGCAGGCCGGCATTCATTTCGAAAAGACATTCGAAGGAAAACCCACTCCCAAAATCACGGAGGTTTTTGTTTCGAACTTCTGGCTCGCCAGCCTCGTAATCTCGCTGCCGTGGTTCGTTCTCCTCGGCCTCCCTCTCGCTTTTCCCCGAAGCGGGCAATGTTTTCGAAGCCCGGAGTCCTATGTGACCCGCTATCTCGCCTTTCTTTCGATCGAACTTTTCCTCATCTTCGTCATCGTCCAGGCGCTGTTGATGCCCTACGTTTCCTGCTGCGCGGTCCTTTCGTCACCCACCGAATCCTCTGCCGACCTGGTTCCCGCGGCCATCCTCGCACTTGCCTCCATTATCCTGATCGTCGCTACGGCGCGCTGCTGGAAAGAAAGAAGAAAAACTGGCAGCGCTCATCATGCCGACCCGTGAATCTCGGTCGGATTCACTTACCCCTCACTTCCCCGCCACCTTCCCCGCATCCGCCTCGGGACTGGGGAAACTCGCGATGAGCTTCTTCGCGGCTCCATCCCAGACGCGGAGGATGCTGTCCTGTCCGCCGGCGATGATGCGAGTGCCGTCGAGGCTGGCGTCGGCGGTATGGAGGAAGCTGTCGCCCGCCTCGGGGAGGGGCGCGTTGGCCACCTTCACGGCCTTGTCGCCGCTAGCGGTCAGGAGGCTCTCGGTGTCACCGATGTAGACGACCGTGCCGATCTCCTTGGTGTAACCCTCGACGTTCGACTTCACACGGCCATCGGCGAGGTCCCAGACCTTCACCTTCAGATCCGCGCTCGCGCTGGCGAGGGAAAGGTCGTCGGCGTTCCACGCCACGTCGAGGACGTGGTTGGTGTGGCCCTCGAAGGCTTGTTGTTCTGTCAGGGTATCGGTTTCGAAGAGCTTCACGAGCTTGTCGGTCGATCCGCTCGCGAATCGCGAGCCGTCGGGCGAGAAGGAAAAAGCGGTGATGGTGTCCTTGTGGGCCTCGTCGTTCGCGAGAACGCGGGACCAGCCTGCCGTCTCCCAGAGGTCGATGCGACCGCCGCGCGAAGGCACCCCGGTGCCGGTGAGAAGCCGCGAGCCGTCGGGCGAGAAGGCGAGCGCGGTGACCCGGTCGACGAAGGGATCAGCGGCCTTGCCATCGCCGAGGGTCTTCACGAGGGTCCACTCGCGGCCGGGCGGATTCCAGACGAGTCCCTGTTTGTCCTTCGACGCGCTGACAAGCCGGTCGCCGGCGGTGGCGAGGGCGGTGATCTCGCGTCCCGCGGTGAAGTCCTCGAGCCATCCCGGCGAGGCCGTCGCGAAGATCCGCACCATGCCTCCGGCGAGCGATTGGTAGACGGTGCCGCCATCGGCGGAAAGGGCGAGGGCGAGCGGGGTGATCTTCTTTTCCTCCTCGGGCGCGGCCTTGGCGAGGACCTCGCTCTCGGCCTTCAGTGCGGCGATGAGGGTCTCGGCCTCCTTGGAGCCGCCCCTTGCCTCGGTCTGACGGGCGAAGGCATCGCCGGCGAGTTTGGCGGAGAGTTCGCGGTTGCGCTCGGCCGTGGTCACGGCACGCACGGCGGCAGCAGCCTCGTCGCGGGCCTTCTGCAGGGCATCGGCCGCGGGCGGCGGCACGGTTGATTCCAGTTTCTTCAGGGCAATTTGTTTCGCGGCGAGGTCGCGCCGGGCCTTGGCGATTTCCTCGCCGGAGGAAACGGCCTTCTCGCTCTCGGCCTTCAGCAAGGTCTCGGCTTCGGGTGCGATGCGATCCCAGTTCGCCTTCCGGCGGGCCGCGAGGGTGGTTTCACGGGCGAGGACCGCGAGCCGCGGGGCGAGGTGAGGATCGCCCTTGAATTCGGCGTGGATTTTGCCGTCGGCGGGATTCCAGACCTTCACCGCACCGCCGGGACCGGTGGTGGCAAGGCGGATCGGATTGGCGGTAGGCGCGGAAACGGCTAGCTGCGAAAGTGCCGACCCGTGGGCGAGGCGGCGCAGCTCTTTTGGAGCGTCACCGGGCAGGGCGGGATTCGATTGGAAGACGATCACGGTGCCGTCGGCATGGGCCGCGGCGAACTCGGAGCCATCCGCCTTCACCGAGGCGACGCCGACGAGAGCCTGGGCGTGCGGCTTGAATTCGAGGAGCCGTTTCGAAGAGGCCGGTTCGGGCGCGGGCGCCTGACCTGTCGGACTCGCCGCCGCCGGAGGCGCCGTAAACGCCAGCGGCGTCTTCAAATCGGCCGAGACGACCCGCAACGTCTGATCCGAGCAGGCCAACAACACCTGTTTGCCACCGTGCAGGAGCGCCATCGAAAGCACCGGGGCAGGCAGCGTCAGATGGGTGGCTTTGGCAGGCTCGGCCACGGGTCGCGACTTCACCGTCTTGTCGGCGGATCCGGAAAAGAGCGTCGTGCCATCGGCGGAGAAGGAGAGGGCACTGACCGCTCCGGCGTGGTCCTTCACCGCGACGGGTGCCGCATCAGGCGTCTCGTGATTCACCAGCAAAATCGATCCATCGACGCTCCCGTAGGCCGCGCGTTTTCCATCCGGCGACACCGCGAGCGCCGCGGGATCGGCGGGCAGGGCGACGGGTTTTCCAGCTTCGGCGTTGGTGCGCTGCCACACCTTCACGACGCGATACCCCCCCGTGGCGAGGGTGCGCCCATTGGACGAAAAGGCCACCGTCTGCACGAGATCGCGGTCGGCCGCAGGGAACTCAAGAGCCGGATCGCGCAGGCTCGCGGTCAGTTTGCCGTGCCGCAGATCGTAGAGATGCACCTGCTGCGCGCGCGCCGCGGCAGCGTAGCGGCCGTCCGAAGAGATCGCGGCGGTGTAAATGGGTTGCGGACCTTTCAGCAAGGTCCAAGAGGTCGGCGCGGCGCTCGAGACGGCGTCCCCCTTCGCACCCTGGTCGATCCAGAGTTTGAGGAGGGCGAGCTGGTCGGGTTTCAGATTCTCGGCCTTCGACTTGTTGTTCGCGGGCGGCATCGCCGGATCCTCGAGATGAGCCGCGGTGGTGAAGAGAAACGACTCGGCTCCCTTGCCCGCGACGATCGCCGGACCAGAGTCGCCACCTTTCAACATGTCCTGCGGCGACTCGAGGCTGAGTCCGGCCTTCGGTTTGCTCTCGTTGTGGCAGGCGAGGCAGTTGGCCTTGAGGAAGGGATAGATCTCGGTCGCGAAGTTGACCTCGGTGTCGCGTTTCAATTCGGCCACGGGTAACCCTTCGGCGGGAAGGAACGCCGGCGAAAGCAGGCTGAGGCAAAAGAAGAGGGAGCGCTTCATCAGGAATCTTTCTTCGGGGGAGCCTTCACTTCCACGACGACGGGCAGGGTGTAGGCGGAGAATTTCACGTCTTTCGCTGCGGCGGCAGCGGTGGCGGCCTTGCTCTTCGCCTCGGCTTCAGTCTTCGCTTTGGTGAGGGCGTCCCTTTGCTCGGGCATCGCGTTCTTGAGCGCCTCCTCGGCCTGCTTCAGAGCGGCGGCCGCGGCGTCGGCGACATCGCCCATGCGCCGATACGAAGTGGTGCCGATCGCCTTGATCACAAAAGTCCAGGTGCCGGCCTCCGGAGTGAAAATGTTGTTCTGCGGGCTGAATGTCAGGGTGAGTTTTCCTTCGTTTGTTTTCTCATCGAGACTCAGGGCCGGAGAGGTCTTCAATCCCTGCAAGCCGTCGGCAGTGAAGACAAGCGGTCCTTTCACCCCGTTCCGCGCGGTGATCTTCACGGGGATCTCGAGTTTGCCGCCCATCTCGACGCTGAAGCGCCCTCCATTGCCGACTTCGAGCGAGACCGGAGCCTTCTCCGTGGCGCTGACGGCAAGCGGGATCGTCGTGGTGAGCCGCGGACGGATCCGCTCCTTCGCCGTGTCGGCGACACCCTGGACAAAACTCGCCCCACGCGTTTCGCGGACGACATCCGCCTCGCCGACCTTTGCTTTTCCGGTGACGCGGAAGTCGCCATTCCATCCGGCAGCATCGGGCGCGGCTTGGAACACCAGTCGAATCGAATCCTCTTTCAGAGAAGCGATCACGGGAGGACAGATCACGCCCGCAGGAAGACCGGTCGCCTCAAGCGTGATCGGACCGTCGAAGCCGTCGCGTCGATGAATGAGGATGCGCAACGGTTCGCTGCCGCCCTTCCGCAAGAACAACGCGGCAGGATGCGTTTCGGTTTTTTCATAGTGCGAACGCTCCTGCACGGCGAAGAGATCGAAGTCCGGCTTTGCCTCGCGGACCGCGAGCCGATAGAGATGGGTCGGCCCACCGCTGTTGAATTGATTCACCACGGTGACGCGGTAATCGGCGGCCTCGCCCCCGCCGATCGTGAGACTCGTGTCGCGCGATCCAGTGAAGAGACGCGTGCCGGTTTTTGAGGCCGTATCATCGCCGTCGCGCACGACCGCGAAAGTCTCTTTTCCATCGGCCCCCTTCGTGATCTTCTCGACAACGAGATAGGGATCGACCTTGCCCGCGAGGCGGTCGCCTGAGACCTCGATCCAGCAAGCCGTGTTCGCCTTCGCTGAAAAACGGAAGGCATCGCTGTCGCCATCCTTGTCGAAGCGGGCCGCAACTTCGCAGGGCAAGGTCAGGGGTGGCAGGTCCGCGTCGTTCACCTCCCGGACCACCGGTGTCGAAGTGATGCCGATGCGGACAGGATTGGAGCCTTCGTGCGAAAAGGTGAAGCCGGGCAAGATCGCCCGGGACGGGGCCGCAGGATCGGGCTTCGCCCCATCGGCCGCCTTCACCGGAATACGCACGCTCACGGTCTCGAGCGCCTTTCCGTCGATCATGAGTCCTTCCCCAGGGCTACCGCCCGGGAGATTGCGACCGAGGAGGGTGGCTTCGAGCACCTGCCCCTCCTGACCTGCGGGTGGAAAGACCGCGTCGATCCACGGACGCGTGCTCGCGGTGAGGACGTAGGGGTATTCGACGCCGCCATTGTAGAGGAAATCGTGAACACCGACGAGGTAATCGCCATCGGCAGGGGCGGTGAAATCGATCAGGGGATCGCGTCCGATCTCATCGCGACTCCGCTCCAGCTCGATTCCCAGGGCGTCGGTTAGGGTAAGGGTGGCGTCGGCGCGGGAATCGATGCGCTCGGCACGGCAGTGAACGAGGACGCGCTGACCCTTCTTCAAGGCGACTTTCCAACGGTCGATCTGGTTCGCATCCATGGTGCCGTGGGCGAAGGCCTCGAGCGGCAGGGCCGGAGCCTTCCCGGGATCGTGATGGACCACGCCCGCATCGGCGATGACGGGTGCGTCTTTGGCCGCGATGGCGAGGAGGCGCGAGGTGGAGCGCCCGAAATACCCATCAGCGCGGACCTCGACGGGGCCCTCCGCCGCCTCAGCCGGGACGGTGACCTTGAACTGCTTCGTGCCCACGACCAGCTCGGCGTGGATCGCGGGATCGGAAAAGGCGAGGCCGGTGAGCTCCTCGAGGTTCAGACCGCCGACAGTGACGACGGTGGTTTCGCCGGCGCGGACCACGGGAGGACTCAGCGTCTGCAATTCGGCCGAGGGCAGCTGCGCCCGCGCCGCCGCGGGAAGAAGGAGGGCGACGGCGAGAAGGCGGAAGGGCAGACGGTTCATCCTCACAGAACAAAAAATCGAATCGCGCTCCGGGTGCCTCAGTGGTTGAAGAGGAACTCCTTCGTGTTCACGAGCGCCCAAAGGATGTCCTCGAAGGCCTCGCGCTCGGCCTTGGCGAGAGCGGTGGGATCGGCCCCGGCGGCGGCGCGCTTCTTCGCGAGGTGGGCTCCGGCAGCAGCCAACTCGACGGGACGGGGATCGCGCGCGAGGGCGTGGAGGTAGAGCTCACCGAGCCGCTCGGGATCGGGGCGCTCTTTTGCCGCGGCGAGCGAGGCGGCACGTCCCGCTTCGCCGCCAAGTTTGCCTTGGATCGTCTCTGAATTGATGAGGTGCAGGCTCTGGGCGAGGTTCGCGTCGGCAACGCGCTCGCATTCGCAGGCACTGTCCATCTCGGGACGGCCGAAGACGGAGAGGAAGAAGGAATCCTCGTTGAACTTGTCGTCGGGAAGGAAGACGGCGCGGATTCCGGCGGGCTGGTTCTTGAAGGTGTCGCCCGAGTTGGAGACGAAGTTGATCGAATCGAGGAGGACCTCGGCCTGCAGCCGCTTTGGATAATAACGCGAGAAGTTCTGAGTGTCGGCGAGGTTGTGTTCGTTCGGAACGGCGCTGAGCTGGTAGGTGCGGCTGTTGACAAGGGTGCGGACAAGCTGCTTCAGATCAAAACCACTCTTCGCGAAGTCGGCGGCGAGGGCATCGAGCAACTCTGGATGCGAGGCCGGATTGGTGACGCGCATGTCGTCTTCGGGCTCGACGAGCCCGAGGCTGAAGAAGTGTTTCCAATAGCGGTTCACGACCATCTTCGCGAACCAGGGATTTTCCGCGGAGGTGATCCACGAGGCAAGGGCCTCGCGCGGATCCTCGGAGGCAGGCAGGTCGAGCGGCTCGCCGCCAAGGGGCTGTGGCTTCAGCACCACCTGGGTGTTGGGATTCTGCATCGTCGCGTTGTTGCGCTTGTGGAAAACAATCTCCTCGTCCGGCTGCTCGCCGGGCTTTCGGCCGACGCTGCTGAGAAAGGCGGCGAAGCTGTAGTAGTCGTCCTGCGACCACTTCTCGTAGGGATGGTGGTGGCATTGCGCGCACTGCATGCGGATGCCGAGGAAGACCTGGGCGATGTCCTGCATCTGCTCTTTCTGGTCCTTGACCGCGCGGAACCATGCGACTTCGGGATTCTGTCCAATCTCGCCGGAGGCGGTGAGGAGGTCGGTCACCATGGCACTGTAGGGCCGATTCTCGAGGAGGCCCGAACGAAGCCAGTCGTGGAAGGCGTAGGTGCCGCGCTGGTAGGTGTCCTTGGCCCGCTTGTTCCGCAGGATCCCGGCCCACTTTTGCGCGAAGTAGGCGGCGTAGTCGGGCGAATCGAGGAGGCGGTTGATCGTTTTAGCGCGTTTGTCAGGACTCTGATCGGCGAGGAAGGCGCGCGACTCCTCGGCGGTGGGGAGACGACCGGCGACATCGACGGTGACGCGGCGGAGGAAGGTCGCGTCGTCGGCGACGGGCGAAGGCGGCAGGCCAAGAAGGGTCAGCTTCTTGAAGATGTGCTCGTCGATGAAGTTCGACTTCTCCGGCATCTTTCCGGTATCCGCACCCAGAGGGATGGTGGCCCGGAAGACGTCGACGTGCTCCTGGAAGCGCACCATGATCGAGGCGGTCCCGGTGCGGTCGGCGAGGACGACGTGCCCTGCGGCATCGACCTCGGCCATGTCCTTCTGATTCGACTCGTAGAGGGCGAGACGGGTGATGTCGCGCTCGCTCCCGTCGGAGAATTTCGCGGTCACGGCGAGCTGCTGGGTCGCCTTGGCGTTGGCGACGCGCTCTTTCGGAAAGACGGAGATGCCCGTCACTTTCGGCGCTTTTTCGTCCTGGTAGGGCATGCCCTCGCGGATCCAGCGGATGAGGGTCCTGTAATCGCGCGAACCCTTTTCCAGGCGGATGCCGCCCTCGTGCGGAATCTCGCCGGTGGCTTTCATGACGAGGAGACTGTGCTCGGGGGCCGAGGGGAAAACACGCCGTCCGCGCGACTCGCGCACGAGCCACTCGTGGTCATTCCAGGGTTCGTAACCGAGCAGGGAGAGGCGGAAGTTGTTCTGTCCGCCCGACTTGCCGTGGCAGCCGCCGCCGTTGCATCCGTATTTGGTGAAAACGCTGACAACCTCGTTCGAGAAATGGATCGGTGCGGGTTGGTCAAAGCCCTCCACGAGCACCTCCACCGGAGCGGGCAGCCCGCTGGTCCCGGGAAGCGAGGCGACGACGAGCGTTTTCCCATTTGCCAGCGGCGTGACGAATCCATCGGCATCGATAGCGACGACCCCGGGCGTCTCCGCTTCGTAGGTGACGGCATGGCTGACATCGCGCGGACGCGAGGCGCCTTCGTCGGTGACGATGAGCTGGGTGCTCGACCAGGGACCGCGAAGGATGACCTTCGGAGTGGAAACGGATAGCTTCGCGGCAGGAAGCGGCGGCGCGACTGGCGCGGGCGCGGGCGCGGGGTTGGCCAAGACCATCACCGGCAGGGATAGTGCGAATGTCAGGATGCGCGTCATCATACCTACTTTTTACCTTTTACTTTTTACTCCGCGGCCCCGCCAGGGGTTACGCGATGAGCTCCTTCATCGGTGAATAATGCGGATCGACGAGATAGGTCGGCCGACCCGTGAGATCGGGGATGGCGGTGCTGTTGGCGTCGATGCCGACGGATTTGTAGAGAGTCGCGAAGATTTCCTGGAACTCGACGGGCCTCTCCACCGCCTCGCCGCCGAGCCGATCGGTCGCGCCGATGACCTGACCGTGATTCATCCCGCCACCGGCGATGACAGCGCTGTTGACGCGCGGCCAGTGGTCGCGGCCGCCCTGCGGATTGATCTTCGGGGTACGGCCGAACTCACCCCAGACGATGACGCTGACATCCTTGTCGAGCCCGCGGTCGTGGAGATCCTTGATGAGCGCGCTGAGCCCTTGGTCGAGCAGGGGGAATTCGCGGCGGGCGCTTTTGAAGTTGCTGCTGTGCCAGTCCCAGCGCGAGAAGGAGAGCGTGACGCAGCGGGCTCCGGCCTCGACGAGGCGGCGGGCCATGAGGAACTGGTCGAGGCGGCGCCAGCTCCCGTCGTCGAGATGCTCGTCGAGTCCCTTGCCGTAGCTCTCGATCAGTTTGGGATCCTCCCCGGTGATGTCGAGGGCCTTCGCCAGCGTGCTCGAAGTGAGCACCCCGAAGGCCTGTTGATTGAAGGTGTCGAGGCCCTCCATCATCCCTGACCGATCGACGTCGCGGCGGAAATCATCAAAGCTTGCAAGGAGGGCACGGCGGTCGCCGAGTCGCTCGAGGCTGACGCCCTTCAGCACGATGTCTTCCTTGCCCGCGCCGCGGAAGGGAGTGAAGGGCGAATGCGAGGGCCCGAGGAAACCGGCGGGACCGGGATTGCCCCATTCATCATGCCCACACTTCGGGGCAAGACCGACGAAGGGCGGGCAGGATTCATTGACGCCCCCTTGCAGCTTCGAAATCGCCGATCCGATGCTCGGCCAACCGCCCGGAGGCACGTTCGTGCGCCCGGGACGTCCGGTGAGGCACATCATGGCATCGTGCGGTCCCTCGGCTCCGACGATCGAGCGGACGAAGGTCAACTTGTCGGCAATCTTGGCGAGGCGGGGCAGTTCTTCGCTGATCTCGATGCCGGGGACGTTCGTCTTGATGGGGCGAAATTCGCCGCGGTATTCGGCGGGGGCTTCGGGCTTGAGATCCCACATATCCTGGTGCGGGGGGCCGCCCGGGAGGAAAATCATGATGACCGCCTTGTGATTGATCCCCTTGGCAGGATTTCCCGCCGCCGCCTCGGCCGCGAGAAGCTGGGGCAAACTCGCGCCGCCGAGGGCGAGACCGCCGATTTGGAGAAAGGACCTCCGGGTGAGTCCGTCACAAAATTTTCCCGAGTCGTTGCCGAGGATGGTGAGCATGGCAGTAAAAGGGTTGCAGTTCCAAATCGCGGTCAGTTTCTACTCCACTAGGTGTATACATTACGGAATCGTTCCGAAAGGAACCAGACCACACTTCTACGCGTTCACGCTTGGCGTGAATGAGGGAGGGAGGGGAAGCGGATGCCAGAGGTCTGAAATCAGAAATCGGTGCCGATTGGCCGAGATTGTCGATCGAGAGGCGCGACGACGCAGCGCCACGCAAACGGAACCGCGGATTCAAACGAGCTTCAGCCAAGTCCCTCGCAAAACTCACGGAACACCGTCTCCTCCGTTTGCGCGTGAATTGGCTCGGCGGAGAACCGATCCCGGATGGCGAGCCCCTCGGCCATGAGCTGCTGAAACAGCGGATCCCGCAGCAGCTTCGGATCGACTCCGGGAATGTCGGGAATTTCCTCCATGCCGAAGTTTCTATTGGTTTCCGCTCCGTCTGACAAGACTGCTCGCTCCCGTCGAACGCAAATCCGGACTCGCCGGGAGGACACGGTCCGGGCTAGCCTTGCGGCATGAATTGGCCTGCCCTTTCCGCCGCCGCTTGCTTCGTCGCATCGGCCGTCACGGCTCTCGCCGACCACTATCCCAAGACCACCGACGAAGCCGTCGCACGGATCTCCGACGACGAACGCGCAAGGGCCGCGGCCTTGCGCGAACGCATTCTGGAGTCGATCGCGAAACTCGACGAGGCGGCGATGAAAGCCTACGTCTCGAAGATCCCCAAGACCGGTGTCCCCTACGACATGGTCGCGATCCGGGGCGGCGATTTTCTCATGGGCAGTCCGCCGGACGAGCCGAAGCGAAAGGACGATGAAGGTCGTCAGGTGCGAGTCAAAGTGAGTCCCTTCTGGATGGCGAGGTATGAGACGAGTTGGGATCAGTATGAGCCATTTACCCTGAACGCGGTTCCGAGGAAAAAGGACGGATCCCTGCAATATCCCGAGCACTTCAAAGACAGCGATCCCGCCGATCTCGTTTCCGCCCCGACCATTCCCTACACCGAGATGGACTTCGGCATGGGCACGAAGGGTTATCCCGCCGTCAACATGACCCACCACGCGGCGAACAAATTCTGCGAGTGGCTCAGTTTCCAGACGGGACATTTTTACCGCCTCCCCACCGAGGCTGAATGGGAATACGCCTGCCGCGCCGGGACCACGGGACCCTATTCCTGCCCGACGGAGAAGCTCGACCAGTTCGCCGCTTTCGACCCCGAACAGGTTCGTGTCCGCTACGAGAAAGTCGGCTCGAAAAAGCCGAATCCCTGGGGGCTTTTCGATATGCACGGGAACGTCCTGGAGTGGTGTCTCGATCAATATCGGGCCGATGCCTACGCCACATGGAAAGGCGATCCCGTCGTCGATCCGTTGACCCGGCCGATGAAGCAACGCGGTCGCGTGATCCGGGGCGGATCGTGGTACGATCTACCGGAGGAACTGCGGTCCGCACGACGATCTAGTCAAGAGACGGACTGGCAGGGAGCGGACACCGATATTCCGAAAAGCTTTTGGTATCTCACCGACGCCCACTGGCTCGGCTTCCGCATCGTCCGCCCCCTCGCCGTTCCGAGTCTCGATGAAATGCTCCATGCTTGGAACAACAGCTTTCTGGTTGACGAAAAGTAGGACGAAGCGAAACAGCGAGGGACTCGCAACCGCGCGGCCGTCAGGACCGAGAGGTGAACACGTCCCCTCCGCGCCCGCCTTTTTCCTCGCCAAACCTGCGAAATCGAACGTAACGTGACGGCGTTTGTCGCAGGGTTGTTCCACCGACAACCCCAACCACCCATCCATCCCCATGACCTCCGAAAACCACCTCTCCCGCCGTCACTTCGCCCTCACCGGAGCCCTCGCCGCCGGGGCCGCGCTGTTGCCGACTCGCCTCGTCCAAGCCGCCGCTCCTTACGAGCAGGCCACCCTTCCCTACGCCTTCGACGCGCTCGAGCCGCACATCGACGCGAAGACGATGGAGATCCACCACGGCAAACACCACGCCACCTACATCAAGAATCTCAACACCGCCCTCGAAGGCAAGGCCGACCTCGCCGCCCATTCCCTCGACGACCTCATCGCCCATCTCGGCAAGGTCGAGGACAAGGCCCTCCAGACCACCCTCCGCAACAACGGCGGCGGTCACTGGAACCACGCCTTCTTCTGGGAAACCCTCGCCCCCGCCGACAAGTCGGGCAACCCTTCGAACGACCTCGCCAAGGCCATTGACGCTTCCTTTGGCTCGATCGATGCCTTCAAAACCGCCTTCGGCGAAGCCGCCACGAAGCGCTTCGGGTCCGGCTGGGCCTGGCTCATCAAGAAGGATGGCAAGCTTCTCGTCACGAGCACGCCGAACCAGGACAACCCGCTCATGCCCGGCCTCGTCGCGGACACCGATCTCGGCACGCCGCTCCTCGGTCTCGATGTCTGGGAGCACGCCTACTACCTGCACTATCAAAACCGCCGCGTCGATTACATCGCCGCCTGGTGGAACGTGGTGAACTGGGACAAAGTCTCGGCCCGCTTCGCCGACGCGAAGTGAGAGGAATGGATCTCTCCGATTCTCTCCGTGGCCATTTCGGCCACGATACTTTTCGCCCCGGGCAGGAAGCGGTCATCAGCCGCCTCCTCCCGGGGCGCTCTGTTTTGGCTCTCTTCCCGACGGGCGCGGGGAAGAGTCTGTGTTATCAATTGCCGGCCCTGCTCCTCGACGGGCTCACCCTCGTCGTCTCGCCTCTCATCGCCCTGATGAAGGATCAGGTCGGAGCGCTGCAGGCCCGCGGTCTCGCGGCGGAGCGGCTCGACTCGACCCTCTCGACCGAGGAGGTCAACGGGGTCTACTCGTCGATGGAGGACGGTTCGCTGAAGCTGCTTTATGTCTCCCCCGAACGTCTCGCCAACGCGGGGTTTCTGAAACGCCTCCAGCGCTGCGACATCGCCCTCTTTGCCGTCGATGAGGCGCATTGCCTCTCGGAATGGGGCCACAACTTCCGTCCCGATTACCTGCGCCTCCCCGAAGTGGCGCGCTCGCTTGGAGCGGGGCGCGTCCTCGCCCTCACCGCCACGGCGACGCCGGCGGTGGCCGCCCAGATCCGCGAACGCTTCGGCATTGCGGAGGAGGATCTCGTGCAGACCGGCTTCGCCCGGCCGAACCTGCGATTCCGCGTCCATCCCTGCACCGCGCGGGAGCGCGATCGGGAATTGGTGGCTTTGTTAGTTGAATCGGACGCCTCTCCCGCAATCGTCTACGTGACCCTGCAGGAGACTTCCGAGCGTGTCGCCGGCCTCCTGAAGCGCGCCGGCATCCCCGCCCGGGCCTACCACGCGGGGATGCGCGACGAGGACCGCGCCGAGGTGCAGGACGGTTTCATGGACGGCCTCATCCCCGTCGTCGTCGCCACGATCGCCTTCGGCATGGGCGTCGACAAATCCGACATCCGCCGCGTCGTTCATTACAACCTGCCCAAGTCGCTCGAGAACTACGTGCAGGAATCGGGTCGAGCGGGACGCGATGGAGCCCCTGCCGTCTGCGAGATCCTCGCCTGCGCCGACGACCTCACCGTCCTCGAGAATTTCATCTACGGCGACACGCCCTCGCCTACGGCGCTGAAGTCCCTCGTCGAGCACGTCCTCCTGCGTGGTGAAGCGTTTTCGGTGTCGCGCTACGAACTTTCGCAATCGCGCGACATCCGCCAGACCGTGGTCGAGACGGCCCTGACCTATCTCGAGCTCGAAGGTTTGCTCCTTCCCGAGGGCCCCTTCTACGGCGGCTGCGAAGTCCGGCTACTGCGCCCCTTCGAAACCGTGCTCGCGGGATTGCCGTCGGCGCGGAAAGCGCTTCTGCGAAAACTCTTTGACACTGGAAAAGCGGGCCGTCTCTGGCATCGCTTCGATCACGAGGAATCGGCGGCGGCCCTTGGCGTTGCTGAAGAAATCGTGCGTCGCGCCCTCTCCGAGCTCGCCGATCACGGCGACGCGGTGCTCCGTCCCCACGGACTGCGCCACGCCTACCACCTCGCTGCCGGTGCGGAGCGAACCGTGCCTGCCGTGACCGCGCGCCTGAGGGAACGTTTTGAAGCCCGCGAAACGGCGGAGGTCGCGCGCCTGCATCAGGTCGTGGAGCTGTGCGAGACGCCGCGATGCCTGCCGCAGCAGTTGATCGCACATTTCGGCGAGAGCATCGCACCCTGCGGGAACTGCGCCGTCTGTCTCGGCGAACACGCGGGGGGCCCGCTCCCGGCGACGAAGCGCGGCGAACTGACCCTCGAAGATGCCGCACTTATCCGCGAGGCGAAGGCCGAGCATCATCCCGCCCTGCGGCAGCCTCGCCAGCTCGCGCGTTTTCTCTGCGGGCTCTCCAGCCCCGCGACGACCCGCGCCCGCCTCCACCGCGACGACCGTTTCGGAGCCCTTTCAGAAGTGCCCTTTCTCGAAGTGCTCGAGCAGTGCGAGTCGTTTTGAGGAGGCGTGTCGAGATCCCCGGAGCCGGAGGATGATCGTCCTGGATCATTCGGCGGGCGCGCGGGAGCGCGCCCCTCCAGCGCTCCCGCGCCAAAACCTACGCCTCGCAGAGGCGTGGAGGGGCATGCTCCCGCATGCCCGCCGGGCCACCATCGGCGCCTCACCCTAACAGATCGCCCAACACCGCAAGCCCGCCCTCTTTCCGTGACAGATCGAGGAGCCGCGCCTTGGCCACGGGGATGTGGGCGAGAAATTCGCGTTTCTCCTTCACCTCACCGAGAAAGCCGTAGGCACCGAGAGCCTGCATGAGCCGCTGCATCGCACACTGGACGAGCCTCCGCCCGTAGGCCTGACGCGACTCGGCGTGTCCGGCCTCCTCCTTGAGGGAGAAATAGAAGTCGACCAGCTCACCGGTCTCCTTGATCGTGAACTCGCTGTAGGGGTCGTAGACCATCGAGGCGAGGTCATACTCGGGCAGGCCCCAGCGCAGCCCCTGATAGTCGATCAGGAAACTACCGCCGTCCCGCAGCATCACGTTGGTACTTTGAAAATCGCGGTGAACAAGACTGCGACGATGTCCGGCCAGCTCACGACCGAGCGCGGCGAGCGAGGGATCTTGACGCAGCTCCGCGGCGACCTCCGGTGCGTGGAAGCGCTCGACGTAGTGGGTGAGGAAATAATTCCGTTCCCACTCGTAGAGCGATTCATCAAAGGGACGCTCGAGTTCGGGCAAGTCGTCCGGAGCCGAATCTTCGTAGACGCAGTGCAGCGGAAAGACGGCACGCAGGGCTGACTCGTAGGCGGGCCGACGAGAAGTCTCCCAAGCGGTGCCCGCCAAATTGCCGAGATCGATTTCGCCGAGATCCTCGACCCAGAGCAGACGCAGATCCTCCCGCCGGGCGGCGATGGAGGGGGCGGCGACACCGCGGCGGTTGAGGAAGTCGGTGATCGACGCGAAGCGCGGATTGTCGGCGCGGTCGAGCCCGTAGTGCATCGCGATGAGGCTGCGATCTCCATCCGTTTCTCCGATCCGAACGAAGAGGCGGCCGGAACCTCCCTTATCGATCACGGAGAGAGTGAGGTCCGCCGTCGCCCAGCCCGGCAAGGCCTCGCGCGTGTGTCTTTCGATCGCCGCCAGTTCCATAAAAACGCAAGCGGCCAACAAACCATGCTTTGCGGGGCGGGAAAAGCCCTTTTCCACGGAGAGGGCGAGATCGTCGCCCCGAGACCGCGAATCGCGCGTGAAACCGGTTGCGAGAGGGGGAATTCGGGTCACGGTTGGCCTCTCACGGCGATGGCCTCCACGATCCAGTCTCTCTGCGTTTTCTGCGGCTCCCGGAGCGGCACGAATCCCGCCTTTGAAGCGGCCGCTTTCGCGACGGGACAACTCCTCGCCGAGCGCGGAATCCGCCTCGTCTATGGCGGCGGCAGCCTCGGACTGATGGGTGCGGTGGCGAACGGCTGCCTCGAGGGCGGAGGCGAAGTGATCGGGGTGATCCCCGGCTTTCTCATGGATCTCGAACTCGGTCACCAGGGCGTGACGCGGCTCGAGGTGGTGCCCGACATGCTCGAGCGGAAAAAACGCATGGCCGAGCTCAGCGACGGCTTTCTCACCCTGCCCGGCGGCATCGGCACGCTCGACGAGCTCTTTGAAATGCTCACCTGGGTCCGCCTCGGCGTCCATCAAAAGCCGAACGGACTCCTCAACATCGACGGATTCTACGATGAGCTGATTTCCTTCTGTCACACGACCCAGGTCGAAGGAGGCTTCATCAGTGCGGCCAATGCCGGCAATCTCATCGTCTCGACCGAAATTCCCGATCTGATCGCACGTCTCCACGAGGCCTTCCGCACCGGCCCCTCCGCCTACGTCACCGCTCTATGAAGGTCTATCACGATCTCCTCCGGCTCGTCCTCGAAACCGGGACATCTCGCGAAGACCGCACCGGCACTGGCACGATTGGTGTCTTTGGTGCCCAGGCACGCTTCGACCTGCGCGAGAGCTTCCCGTGCCTCACCACCAAGAAGCTGCACCTGCGCTCGATCATCCACGAGTTGCTCTGGTTCCTGAAAGGGGAGACGAACATCGCTTACCTCAAGGAGAACGGCGTCACGATTTGGGACGAGTGGGCCGACGACGAAGGCAATCTCGGACCGGTCTACGGAAAACAGTGGCGCTCCTGGGCCACCCCGTCGGGCGAGTCGATCGACCAGGTCGCTCGACTCGTGCATTCGATCCGCACGAATCCCGCGAGCCGCCGTCACATCGTCAGCGCGTGGAATCCCGCCGACATCGAGGGCATGGCCCTGCCGCCCTGTCACGCGCTATTCCAATTCTACGTCAACACGACGACGAGGGAGCTCAGCTGCCAGCTCTACCAGCGCAGCGCCGATCTCTTTCTCGGGGTGCCCTTCAACATCGCCTCCTACGCGCTCCTCACGATGATGATGGCGCAAGTCTGCGATCTCAAGCCGGGCGAATTCGTCCACACTTTCGGTGATCTGCACCTCTATCAAAACCACCTCGACCAAGCCCGCGAGCAGCTCAACCGCGAGCCGCGTCCGCTCCCGGTGATGAAGATCAATCCGGCGGTGAGGGAGGTCGACCAATTTCGTTTCGAGGATTTCGAACTGGTGGGCTACGATCCCCATCCCGCCATCAAGGCACCGATCTCGGTATGAGCGTCCCCAAGCTGAAAGCGGTCGTGGCGATGGCCTCGAACCGCGTCATCGGAAAGGATGGAGGCCTTCCCTGGAAGCTATCCGCGGACCTGAAATGGTTCAAAAAGATGACCGTGGGTTTCCCCATCGTGATGGGAAGGATCACGATGGAGTCGATCGGCCGCCCACTGCCCGGGAGGCGGAATCTCGTGATCTCGCGCTCGCTCAAATCGGCGTCCGAGGGTTTCGAACTCTACCCCTCGTGTGAAGCGGCGATACACGCCCTCACCGGCGAATCCGAGGCCTCCATCATCGGCGGCGCCCAGATCTACCGCGAGTTGATGCCCCTCTGCGACGAGGTCCTCCTCAGCTATGTCTTTCATCCTTACGAAGGCGACACCACCCTGCCGGAGTTCGAGGAGGATTTCGAAATGGTGGAAGTCCTTCACCGCGACGAGGATTTCGAGCTGCGGCGGTTCGTGCGGAGATAGAAAGAGGGACTCCGCGTGATCCACGACACTCGTGTCACCCGACGCCTCGAAGAGGCGTGGAGGGGCAAGATCCCTCTTGCCCGCCGGGGCGCGGTGTTCTCCTCATCCACCCAAACTCCGCACCAGTTCCTGCAGCTGTGGATTCGCCGGCTCGAGGGCCAACGCCTCCCTCGCATACCTCAGCGCAAGATCCATTTTCCCCGCATCGCGAGAGATCGTGGCAAGGCCGGTGAGATACTCGAGATGACGCGGGGCGAGTTCTCTGGCTTTCTCCAGAAAAGGCAGCGCCTCGGGAAAACGTCCCAGGGAATTCAAAGCCACGCCATAAAAATACTGCGTCTCGGCGCTTTCCGGCAACAAGGCCGCGGCTTGACCCAGCTCCACGACGCCTTCGTCATACCGCTTCAGCCGGATGAGGAACCGCGCCAAACTCTCGCGGGCGACACCACGATCGGAATCCGTCATCGCCGCCGTGACCGCTCCGCGGAATTCCGCCTCGGCCTCGGCGGGGCGATTTTGCGAATACAGCATCTCGGCAAAATTCAGCCGCACCGGGACAAACTCCGGCTCGACCTTTTGTGCGATTCGATAGGCTGTCTCGGCCTTGGCCACCTCGCCGAGATCAAGATAAAACGCGGCGAGGAACAGGTGACCCGCAGCCCGGTCGGCGATCGCCTCCTGCTTCCGGACAAACTCGCCCGAGGCCTTCGCAAATGCCGTCTTCTGCGCTTCATTGAATCCCGCATGGGCCGCGGCGAGGACACGCGCGGCCTCGGCCCGAACCTGGCGCGAAGGATCCTCGAGCCTCGCTCCCGCGACCGCGAGCCGCTGCTGCGCGGGCCAGCCAAGCAGGGCGGTAAGGGCCTCGGTCCTCACGCTCGGACTCGGGTCGGAAAGGCGTGAGGCGATCAGCCGCGTCGCCTCGGGCGTGGGCCCCTGCATCCCCGCGGTTTCGACGGCAGCGGCGCGGGCGAGGGCGGGCTGTCCGGCATCTCCGGCGAGCGCGGCGAGTTTGGCAAAAGAACCCGGCACATTCGCCCGAGCCGAGGCGAGGATTTCGCCGTAGTGGGCGTTGCGAGGACCCGGTCCCCACCATTGCTTGAACCAATCCGCCGCCCAATCCTGGGTCTGATCGGTGTGGCATTTCGTGCAGGCATCGGGTGAACCGAGCTCCTTCGCGAGATCGGGACGCGGCACCCGCAGACTGTGATCACGCCGCGCATCGACACCCATGTAGGTCGTGTGCGGCATGTGGCATTCGACACAACTCGCCCCGGTGCTGCCGACCGGGTGGAAATGGTGCGCCGGCGTGTCGTAGGGATCGGCTTGATGACAGCGCACGCAGAGCGCGTTGCCGGGCGCGACGGGTTTCATCGAATGCGGGTTGTGGCAATCGGTGCAGCGAACCCCGGCGTGATACATCTTGCTCTGCACGAAAGATCCGTAGACATAGGTCTCTTCTTTCAGCACGCCGTCGTGATGGTAGAGCCGATCGCTCAAGACCGAGGGCGCGTGGGTGTCGTGGTAGGGTTGTCCCGGATTCCACTTCGTGTCGAGGAGGGTGCGGTGGGAATGGCAGGGCGCGCAGGTCTCGATCTGCACGTTCGACTCGAGTGGGCGGGTCCGCTTCGGCATCTTCGTCGCCGGATCGATCGCCCAAGGGAACTCGGCCGGATCATCTCCGGGGTCCTTCAAGGTCACGACAAGCCCCTTGGAGACGAGGAAATCCTTCAATCCGGAGAGCTCGGCGGCGGCCGTCGCATCTCCCGGGTTCGCCTCGGCTTTTGCTTTCGTCTCGGCCCACTTCACATGCTCCGATCCCGGCCCGTGACAGGCCTCACAGCTCACGTTCATCTCCGACCAGGTCGTGTGGTAGGTGAGCGTGCCCGCGTCGAAGCTCTTGTCGAGATTCGTCGAGTGGCAGTCGGCGCACATGTAGTTCCAATTGAAGTGACGCCGCGTCCAGTGGAGGATGTCGTCGGGCGGCACCGCCTCGTCAGGATAGAGGTGATACCAGCGCTGTCCGCCCTCTTCCTTCGTTCGCGAGTCCCAACAGACCTGCAGAGCCTGATATCGTCCGCCCGAAAAGGGAATCAGGAATTGCTGCAGAGGGTAATGACCGAAGGTGTATTCGATCTTCATGTCGCGCGCGGTTCCCGTCTCATCGGGCGCGTTCACCCAATAGCCGCCGTCCTTGCGGAAAAAGCGGAAGACTTGACCGAAGTGCTCGAAGGTGACGTCGTTGAAGTCGCCAAGGACGAATTCCTCCGTCGCGGGATTCATCGCCTTGTGATGATCGCTGAGGAGCCAATCTCGATACTCGGTTTCATGGCAAGTCTTGCAGCTCTCGTGACCGAGATGCGTCGCGCCGGGGATGTCGTGATAGGGCGACACCGGGGCGGAGGAAGACTCCTGATCCGCCCTTTCCTCCCGCCCGCACGAAGAGAGGAGGCAAACGGCCAGCGCGGCAAGGGAAAATGGATGAACGACTCCTTTCAAGAATAGGGAACACCTTAACAGAAGAGTCACGCTCCGCCCATCACTTTTGAAACTCCATACCCGCAAGCGGGATTTTTCGAAGCCCCCCCTCTCTCCCCGGGTAAATCAGGCTAAGATTGAACGTAGAACGGTCCTTCAGGGTCTCTCACCCTGAACCGATGGGTTTCCTTCGCAACATCACTGCTCTGCTCCTCGTGATTCTCATCGCGAACCCGCTGTGTTGTTGTTTCGGGCAGGCGGACCCGGCCGATGAAGAACCGGTTCACTCCTGTTGCTCGCAACCAGCTCCCGCCGCAAAAGAGGCACCATCCGAGAGGCCCTGTCCCGGCTGCCAGGCAAAGAATCCCCGCCTTGCCGACGGGGGAGCGCAATTCATCATTTCCGTGGAGTTCTTCGAAATTCCCTCTTTTTCAGCGGCGCAAAGTGATTTACGCGGCCTCACCGGAGATTCGCAAGGCCTCGGGCTGAAGCCCATCGCTCCCGCACCGCCGCCGCCTCGTCGGCGCATCGCGCTCCAGCAGCGCTATTTGATCTGATCCGGCATGGAGCGGCACGTCGCCGCTCCGGTTCCTCTCGTTCCGATCCACCCGGTCGGACCCAGCCTTTCACGGCATCGCTCTTCCGCGTAGCCAGATCACGAACTTTCCTTGCCGCCAGATCATGAAATTCCATGTCCTTTTGCTGATATTCACCGTCGCCATCTCCCTCGCCCGGGCCGACCTCGTCGAATATAACCTCGAGATCACCGAATCGCGCTGGTCGCCGGACACCTCACTTCGCCCGGTCCGCGCCCTTGCCGTCAACGGCGACATCCCCGGACCGACCCTGCGTTTCCGCGAGGGAGACTTTGCCCGCATCCGGGTGACCAATCGCCTGAAGCGCGAGGAAACCTCGATTCACTGGCACGGCCTCCTCCTCCCCAACCAGCAGGACGGCGTTCCCTACGTCACGACGCCGCCGATCCAGCCCGGCTCGAACCACCTCTTCGAATTCGAGCTCCGTCACGCCGGCACCTACTGGTATCACAGCCACACCGGACTACAGGAACAGAGCGGCGTTTATGGTTCCATCGTCGTCGAGCCGCGCAGTGGGATCGTGGAAAGGACCGACCGCGACGAGGTGATCGTCCTTTCCGACTGGACCCTCGAGCGGCCCAACGGGGTCATGCGCTCGCTCATGAGTCACAATCCATGGTATGCCTTCAAGAAGGGTTCTACACAGAGTGTCTTCGGGGCCGCGAAAGCCGGCGAGCTCGGCTCTTTCTGGGAGCGCGAGAAATCCCGTATGCCGGCGATGGATGTCTCGGATGTCGCCTACGACGCCTTCCTCGCGAACGGAAAACGATCTTTCGAATCCGCCGCCGGAAACGGCGAAACGATACGCCTCCGCTTCATCAACGCCGGTGCCTCCACCTACTTTTATCTGCAATCCGCGACCGGTCCGCTCCGCATCGTCGCCGCCGACGGGCCGCCGGTGAAACCCATCCTCGTAAACCGTCTCCTCGTCGGCATGGCCGAGACCTACGATGTCCTCGTCGATGTCCCGCGCTCGGGACGCTGGGAGCTTCGCGCGACTTCACAGGACGGCTCGGGCCACGCCTCGATTTGGTTCGGTCAGGGCGAGGAGCACCCCGCCCCCGAGATCCCGCGACCGAACCTCTACAACCTGGACGATCACCTCCTCGCGGCCCTCGAGGACGATGACGCCGTGATCCCCGCCTCCGACGCAGAAGCCCTCGCCGCCGAACCGGAGCGTCCCCTGCCACCCTACAACCGCCTGCGCTCCACCGGATCGACGAGGCTCGATCCCGCCCTGCCCCGCCGCGCTCTTGATCTGCGCCTCACCGGGGACATGGAGCGCTTCGTCTGGTCTTTCAATGGCAAGACCATTGCCGAGGACGGGGTCATCCAGATCAAGCGCGGTGAAGTGCTCCGTCTCGAACTAATCAACGACACGATGATGCATCACCCGCTGCATCTCCACGGTCATTTCTTCCGCGTCCTCGACGATCGCATGCTCGACGATGCTCCGCTCAAGCACACCGTTGACGTTCCGCCCATGGGCAAACGCACGATCGAGTTCGAGGCCGACGAAAGCGGCGACTGGCTCTTCCACTGCCACCTCCTCTATCACATGCACATGGGCATGGCCCGCGTTTTTTCCTACGAGGAGCAGGGTCCAGACCACGTCCCCGATTTCGGCGAGCACGACGAAGATCCGTTTTATTTCATGGCTTCGGGATCCCTCCAGACCCACATGAGCATGGGCATGGCGATGTTCATGAACTCCCGCAACGACTACTATGCGATGTGGGACATTGGCTGGCACGATTTCCGTTTTGATCACCCCCACTATGAGATCGACCTCGCGTGGCGACGCTACTTCGATCCCAACTTTTCCACCGTTCTCGGGGCCCGTCTCACCAACGGGCACGACGAGGTCGACCGCGCCTTCGGCGGGATCGAATACCGTCTCCCCTACCTGATCAACAGCTTCGCCCAGGTCGATAGCGAAGGCGACTTCCGCTTCGGCCTCGGCAAGTCGCTCCAGCTCACCGATCGGCTCTCGATCTTCGGCGGGGTCGATTACGACACCGGCAGCGAGTGGGAATGGTCGGCCGGGGCCGACTACCTCCTCACCAAACAGCTTTCCCTGATCTCCGAATTCCACTCGGATCACGGAATTGGCGGCGGCATCAGCTTCCGCTTCTAACCAACAAACCCGATCAAAGAACTCATGAAAACGATCCTCACCCTCGCGGCCGTCTCGGCCGTCCTCGTCACCGCGGCCTTCGCCGCCAAGAAATATCCCCTGAATTATTGCCTCGTCACCGACAACGAACTCGGCTCGATGGGCAAGGTCATCACCAAGGTCTACGACGGGCAGGAGATCAAATTCTGCTGCAAACCCTGCGTGGCCAAATTCGAGAAGAATCCCGCGAAGTATCTCGCCAAGCTCCCCTGAGCCGCGCACGCCCTTCGCCTGACAAAACATAAAACAGAAAAACCAAAACGGATATGAACACCCTGCGAAACCTGCTCCTCGTCGCCGTCTCCGGCGTCACCATGCTCACCCTCAGTTCCTGCGTCACCACCGGTGGCAAGGGCTGCGGTGCCAAACAATCGTGCTGCTGCCACGGTGGCAAGGAGGCCTGTGCGCACCAGGGCGGATCCTGCTGCAAGAGCTGCGATCCCTGCGTCCGCTGATTGAAACGGGCGTGACGGGCCCGAGACGATCGGATGCGACCACGACCTCGAGGTGGAGCCCTCGTCGCTGCCTTACGGCCACGAACTTGCCTTCTCACAAAATTATCCCGCCGCTCTGCGCGAGGCAGGTTTTGAGATCCGATGGGAGAGGGATCGTCCTACCGTGAAGGGCGAAGAAAACCACCCTGCCCGCTGGTATCAGCTGGTTGCGACAGCCACCAATCTTGCTTGAACCACCTCGGGAACCCGGTTAGAACCACGGTTCACCATGCCTGACCTCCGCGACTTCATCGAGCGCACTTTCGTCGCGTCAGGCGGCATGCTGCCGTTCGACGAATTCATGGCGGCGGCGCTCTACGATCCCGAGCACGGCTACTACACGACCGGCATTGACGAAGTCGGCGGGCGCGGAGGCGACTTCGCGACCTCGACGACGCTCTCGGATGGGCTCGCCACCGCCATTGCCGGATGGATCGCGGAAGAAAGCAAGCGTCTCGGCGGAAGCGGTCCTGTAGCGATCATCGAGGTGGGCGGAGGCAACGGAAACCTCGCCTGCGGGATTCTCAAGACACTCGGCTGGTGGCGGCGGCGCTCGATCCACTATCACCTCGTCGAGGTTTCTCCGGTGCTGCGCGAACTCCAGCGCAGGCGTCTCGGCCGGTCGGTGACCTGGCATGAAACGATCACCGACACCCTCGATGCGGTCCGCGGAAAGGCCCTCATCTTTTCGAATGAACTGGTCGATGCCTTTCCCGCCAAATGGCTGCGGTGGACGAGCGGCCGGTGGGCGGAGATCCACGTTGCGCACGACCCGAACCATGGGCTCCGCGAAGTCTTCCGCGAACCGGCTCCGGCGCTCACGTCCATGGAATTTTCCGCCCTCGCCCTCACGGGTCTCCCAGAGGGACAGCGCATCGAGATCCTGCCTTCCTTTCGCAAGTGGCTCCACGACCTCGCGCCGCATTGGCGCGAAGGTTCGATGCTGACGATCGACTACGGCGGGGATTCGGCCGAGGCGGTCTACGATCGACGTCCTCGCGGAACGATGCGCGGCTATTTCCGCCAGCAACGGATCGAAGGGAGCGGGATCTATGCGCGGTTCGGGCGACAGGACTTGACGACCGACGTGAATTTCGCCGATCTCGTAAGGTGGGGAGAGGAGCTTAATTGGGCGACGACGAGGCTTTCGACGCAGCGGGAATTTTTGCAGCGTCATGGAGCAGGGACGGACCTGACTGCGGGTGACGGGGTCGGAGAAGCGTTCCGGGTGCTGGAGCAGCGTCGAACGAATTGACGCTGGACAGCCCGCCGATCCGGCCTAGGATTAGGGACTCACGGATGAATTTCTCGACACGCAGCACCCTCCTCCCGCTCTCCGCGCTCCTGCTCGGACGGGTGCTCCTCGGCTGATCGCCGAGCCGTGTGTCCCCCTCCCAACTTCCGAACCCGTCACGCACGGGTGAATTGCGCCCCGGTCCTTTTGCCATTTTAGTCGAGCTCCAATCTCTGCATGAAACCTGAATCCATCCGCAAGTATCGGCCCTTCCCACCGGTCTCCTTGCCGGACCGGCAATGGCCGGACCGGACAATCACGCATGCCCCGATCTGGTGCAGCGTCGACCTTCGCGACGGGAATCAGGCTCTCCCGCAGCCGATGTCGGTGGAGGAGAAGCTCGAGTTTTTCGACCTGCTCTGCGAGGTCGGCTTCAAGCAGATCGAGGTCGGCTTCCCCTCGGCCGCCGACACCGAGTTCAACTTCCTGCGCCGCCTCATCAATGAGGACCGCGTTCCCGCCGACGTCACCGTGCAGGTGCTGGTGCAGACCCGCGAGCACCTCATCCGCCGCACCTTCGAGGCCATCGCGGGCGCGAAGCGCGCCATCGTTCACATCTACAACTCCACCTCGCCCCTGCAGCGCCGCGTCACCTTCGGCGACGCGAGCCGCGAACAGATCCGCGACATCGCGATCGAGGGCGCGAAGCTGGTGAAGGAACTCGTGCCAACCGTGCCGCAGACCGAGATCGTCCTGCAATATTCCCCCGAATCTTTCTCCGACACCGAGCTCGATTTCGCGCTGGAGTGCTGCAACGCGGTCATCGATGTCTGGGAGCCGACGCCGGAGAAAAAGATGATCGTCAACCTGCCCGACACGGTGCAGTGGACCACGCCGAACGTCCACGCCGACATGATCGAGTGGATGTGCCGCCTTTTGAACCGTCGCAATTCCGTGCTCGTCTCTCTCCACACCCACAACGACCGCGGCACCGGCACGGCCGCGACCGAGTTGGGCCTGATGGCTGGAGCCGACCGAGTCGAGGGCACTCTCTTCGGCAACGGGGAGCGCACCGGCAACCTCGACATTGTCAATGTCGCACTGAACCTGAACAGTCACGGCATTCCAACGGGGCTCGACTTCTCCGATCTGAACCGCCTGCGCCGCGTCTACGAGCGGGTCACCCGAATGAGTGTCGGCGATCGCCATCCCTATGTCGGCGAGCTCGTCTTCACCGCCTTTTCCGGTTCGCACCAGGACGCGATCAAAAAGGGACTCGACCGCCGCGAGCGAGAGCTTAAAGAGAATCCCGACCTCGCTTGGGGCGTGCCCTACCTCACGATCGATCCGCAGGATGTCGGCCGCAGCTACGAGGCCATCATTCGGATCAACTCGCAGTCGGGCAAGGGCGGCATCGCCTACGTGCTCGATCAAGAGCACGGATTTGAACTCCCCAAGACGATGCATCCGCAGGTCGGAAAATACATCTACGACCACGCCGATGCTCTCGGGCGAGAGCTCTCCACGGATGAGATTCGTGATCTGTTTTTCGGGAAATTCGTGAACCTCGAGTCACCGATGAACCTCGTTGAATTCGAACTCGACAATACCGCCGTCAAGGGAGAGATGATCTGCCGCGTCACCCTCGAGGTGAACGGCGAGACCGTGCGCGGCAGCGGCAAGGGCAACGGCCCCATCAACGCTTTCGTCCATTTCCTCGAGGAAGCGGGACACAAGGATTTCAAGGTGAGCGATTACCGCAGCCACGCCCTCCGCGGCGGCTCCGACGCCGACTCCGCCGCCTACGTTCAGATCCAGAATCTCGCAAACGGGCAGCTCCTCTGGGGTTGCGGAGTGGACACCTCGATCGAGATGGCGGGATTGAAAGCGCTCGTTTCGGCCTGGAACCTGCAACACTAAATCCGAGGACAAGGGAATGGGGACAGCGGAATTCCCCCTCATTCCCTCGTCCCCATTCCCGTGTCCCGTTTCGGCCTCTTTTTCCCCATGAATCGCCCCACCGCCAAAGCCGTCCTCTTCGACCTCGACGGCACTCTCCTCGACACGCTCCAGGACCTCGCCACCTCCGGCAATGAAGTGCTCGCCGGGCACGGTCTGCCACCCCATTCGCTCGACGCCTACCGGGTCTTCATCGGGAACGGAATGGTGAACCTCGTCCGCGACATCTTCCCTCCCGAGAGGCGTCCCGAGACGGAGGGGCAGATCGCCGCCGTCCTTGCCGCCTACCGAGCCGCCTACTCACGAAATTGGCAAAACACGACCGTGCCTTTTCCCGACATCGCCGGGGTGCTCGACCGCCTCACCGCCGACCGCGTCCCCATCGGAGTGGTCTCGAACAAGGCCCACGATTTCACCCTGCAATGCGTCGAGGCCTTTCTCAACGATTGGAAATGGGATGTCCTCATCGGCGCCCGCGAGGGCCATCCCCGCAAGCCCGATCCGGCGGGAGCGATCGAAGCCGCCGCCGCCCTCGGCGTCGCGCCGGAAGATTGTCTCTTCGTCGGCGACTCGGATGTCGACATGATGACCGCCCGAAACGCCGGGATGCGCGCCATTGGCGTGAGTTGGGGCTTCCGCCCTGTCGAAGAATTGATCGAAGCGGGCGCGGAGGTGATCCTCGAGAGGCCGCGGGATCTCCTGGCGTGCCTGGGGTGAATCCAACCGGCCCGGGAGCCTTTTCACTCCTTCACCAAAAAGCGATCATCGTCCGCGAGGTTGGGAATCCCCACGACGATGCGCCAGCTGCAGGCGCTTCGCTCGCGCGCAGCGTGCCCTTCGTGGCGGAGAGGGAGCGGGCCGCGTTCGGAAATCTGCATAGCGAACGAAGGTAAACAGGTTCACCCCCCGCAAGTCAACTGCAGGCCGTCCCAGGCGAGGCGAACGCCGGGCGGCAGGGTTGGCTCGAGGGTGCGGTAATCGACACGGCAGGAGAAATGGGTGAGCCAGGTTTCCCCCGCGCCGAGTTCCTGGGAGAGCGCGGCCGCTTCGCCGGTCGAGAGATGAGTCCAATGCGGTTCCGGTTGGAGTCCATCGAGGATCAGCAGTTCGATCCCGGCGAGGAGGCGCTTGCTTTCCTCGTGCAGTTCCTTTGCGTCGGGGATGTAGGCGAAGAGCCGACGTCCTCCACTCGAAAAAAGAAACCCGATCGTCTCGACCTTGCCATGGGTGACCGGCAGAGGCGTCACCTCGAGATCCCCCACCCGAAAAGGCCCCCGGATCACGCGCGAAGCCGCCTTGAGGTAACCCCGGTAGCGGTTTTCCCCGTCGAAGACGTAGGTGAAGGCCGCGTGGAGCCGCTCGAGACATTCCCCGGTCGCGTGAATCGCGATTTCCTCGTCCTCGTGCACGGTGAAACGGCGCAGGTCGTCGAAGCCCATGATGTGATCGCTGTGGGCGTGGGTGAAAAGGACCGCATCCAACTCGCGAATTCCGGCACGCAGGCATTGCTGGCGAAAATCGGGGCCGGTATCCACGACCAGCGAGACCTCCGGGGTGCGGACATGGAGGGAAGAGCGGAGCCGTTGGTTTTTCGGATCATCCGAGACGCAGACGACGCAATCACACCCGATCACCGGCACCCCGATCGAGGTGCCAGTGCCTAGGAAGGTGATTTCCACGCGGGTCTCCATTGCATGCCGGGGCGGTCTGTTCCATAATGCCGACGCTCCCCCCGCGCAATGCTGTCGGTTCTAAAAATCAAAAACCTCGCCCTCGTCGACGACCTCACTTGGGAACTCGGATCCGGCCTGATCGGCGTGACCGGCCAGACCGGCGCGGGCAAATCGATGATCGTGGGCGCCCTGAAGCTGATCCTCGGCGAGAGGGCCAATCACGATCTCATCCGCACGGGTGAATCCCTCTGCTCGGTCGAGGCCGTCTTCGAGCTCGATTCGAATCTCGACCTCGTCAACGCCCTTCTCGAGAGTGGCGGCCTTGATCCCTGCGAGGGCAATTCGCTCGTGGTGAAACGCGTTTTCGGCACGGGCAACAAGCAGTTCGTGAATTGTTCGCCCTGCACCCTATCGCTTCTAAAATCGCTCGGCGGTTTGCTCGTCGACCTGCACGGGCCGCACGAGCACCAGTCTCTCCTTTCGCAGGATCGCCAGCTCGCCATGCTCGATGCCTACGCCCACGCCGCACCCGAGCGGAGCGCCTACCGCAAGGCCTACGAGGGCTTGGCCACCGCGAAACTCGAACTCGACGAATTCCGCAACCAGCGACTCGTCAGCGATCAGGAGATCGAGCTGCTCCGTTTCCAGGTCGAGGAGATCGCCGCCGCCTCGCTCGATCCCGCCGAAGTCGCGGAGCTCGAGCAACGCTACCGACAATCGCAGAACGGGTCGCGTCTCGTCGAAAACGCGAACCAGGCCGTCGATCTCCTCAGCGCCGCCTCCGCGAACCTCGGCAACGCCCAGCGTTGCCTGCGGGAACTGGAGCGCTTCGATCCCTCGGTGACCGAGCGCCTTGCCGGCTTCGAATCCGCCCGCGTCGAGATCGAGGAGCTCGAGGGCAGCCTGCGCGAGTATTCCGAGGAACTCGAGATCGATCCCTCCGAGGCCGCCCGCATCGAACGCCGCATCGACGAGATCGAACTGCTGAAGCGCAAATACGGCCAGAGCGTCGAGGAGGTCCTTGCCTACGAGTCCCGCGCTCGGCGCAGGCTCGCCTCGGTCGACGGTCGCGAGGCCGAGCTGCTCCGCCTCTCCGCCGCCCTCGAGGGCGCCGCCGCTGCGGTGGCCAAGGCCGGCAAGACCCTTTCCGCGAAACGCGCCAAGGCGGCGCCTGCCCTCGCCAAGGAAATCGCCTCGCACTTGAGCGATCTCGGCTTCCACCGCTCCAGCTTCGAGATCGCGATGGATCCCCTCGCCGATCCCGGGCCGCGCGGTCTCGAGGGTATCGACTTCCTTTTCGGACCGAATCCCGGCGAGCCGATGAAGCCCTTGCGAGTCATCGCCTCGAGCGGTGAAATGTCGCGCGTCATGCTTGCGGTGAAGAGCGCCCTCGCCGATCAGGATCGCATTCCCCTGATGGTTTTCGACGAAATCGACGCCAATGTCGGTGGTGAAATCGCCGGTGCGGTCGGCCGCAAGATGGCTCTCCTCGGCGACCGGCACCAGGTCGTCGCCATCACCCACATGCCCCAGGTCGCGGCCCTGGCCCACCGCCATTATCTCGTGACGAAGGAGGTCGAAAACGACACGACCAATTCACGTCTCGAATCGGTCAGTGGCAAGGCACGCGTCAACGAACTCGCCCGCATGCTCGGCGGCGTCGGACCCGAGACCCTCGCACTCGCGGAGAAGATGCTGGGCGGAGGGAGGCACTGAAGCGCCCGCGCATCGGTGCCCGACGTCAATGATTGTAAATCGTGATCCGGCCACGGGATTCACCATTCCGGTCGAAGGCGGCTTCTTCCTCCATTTTCAGGATCGCATCGACTTGTTTCTCCAATATCTGGGGAACGGCATTTTCGTGGATCACCGTGCCATTGGCGTTTTTGATCCTCAGCACATAACCGGCATACGATGCGCCCCAGAAGGCCGGCGGACGATCGTCAAAGCGGTAGTGGAGGCGCTTCCCCTGCCACTCGAAGGTCTTTCCCGGAGCGACCGACACCTCAAAAGCGTTTTTCTGCATGATACCGTAGCGACCCCGAGTCTCGGCGTCCTCTCCGATGGCGACGAGCTCCGCCTTCGCCCCCTGCAGGTCGAAATTGACTTCCTCGTTGAGCAGCTTCACCGAAAACTGGAACGAACCGGTGCGGTCGTCGAAAGAATCGGACTTGTCACTGCGATCTGATTTTCCCGAATTCACCTCCACCCGCATTTTCGGCACATGGTTTTCGAGGTCCTTCTTTTTCCACTCGGCGATGAATTCCTGATCGGACTGGGAGAGTCGCACCACCGGGACGGTGAACTCGCGGCCGTTCATCGATAAAACGACCTGGTCGCCGTGAACAGCCGCCACCTCGGCCGTGATTGTCTTGCCATCGGTCGATTTGAATTCCCGCGGGGCCGCAAGGGAGGGCGAAGCGGAAAGGAGAATCAGAGACAGCGCCAGAGTCGGCAGGGCTGCTCTCGCCGGAAAACCGATGAATGCCTTCAGGGGATTCGAAAAGGTCGGGATCATGTCGCGAAGGTGTTTTTTTCGGCGGGATTGGTCAAGAACCTAGGAAAAAACCCGTGTAGCGGAACTGCCATACCGGGGCAGACCTCACGCCTTCCGAACCGCCTGCACCACGATGTTGATCTGGGCGCGGCCGCGGAATTCGTTGCGATCGATCGTGAAAGCGATGTCCCAGGGAGGCTTGGGCAGGTCGATCTCGGCTCCGTTGAAGTAGATCGCCTCATGGATCACGCCGTCCTGATCAAACCGGAACTTGAGGTGCCTTTCCTTGATCAGACGCGGTTCCCCGGCGAGCCGCACTCCGGTCGACATGAAGAGCGGCTGCGGATTGTTCGTGCCGAACGGCCTCAGCAGTTCATAGCTGTCGAGCAGCTCGAGGGAGATTTCGGCGAAGCGGATCTCGGCATCAATGTGTAGCTTTGGCACGAGGGTATCGGCATCGGCCTGAGCCACGACGCTGCGGATGAGCGCCTCGCGGAAGGCCTCGAGATTCTCCTCTCGCACGCTCACTCCGGCAGCCATTTCGTGCCCCCCACCCGCGGCAATGAGCTCGCGGCAAGAGTCGAGCGCGGCGACGAGCGAAATGCCCGGGATGCTGCGCCCGCTCCCTTTTCCCAAACCATTCTCATCGATCCCGATCACGAAAGTGGGCCGGTGGTATTGCTTCGAAATGCGGGAGGCAACGATGCCGACGACACCGGGATGCCAGCCGCGCGACCCGACGACGATGGCATGGCTCCTGAGATTCGCGGGAAGGTCGTGAATGATGCGTTCGGCATCCTCGCGGGTGGCGAGTTCGAGCTCCTGCCGCTCGCGGTTCTGCCGGTCGAGCGACTCGGCGAGAAGGCGGGCCTCACCCGGATCCTGACAAAGCAACAAATCAAGTGAGGCCAGGGCCGTGTCGAGGCGACCCGACGCGTTGAGGCGGGGCCCGAGCTTGAACCCGACGTCGTGGGTGCGGATCGGGCTGGTCACGCCCGCGACCGATTTGAGGGCGACGAGGCCGGGATGGATGGTGCGCTCGAGTTGGGCGAGTCCGCGGCGGGCGAAGAGGCGGTTCTCATCCTCGAGCGGGACGATGTCGGCGATGGTGCCGAGGGCGACGATGTCCAGGTAGTCCTTCAAATCGAACCCGGCCGCGGGCCTCGCCCGGAGGAGGGCGTGGGCGATCTTGAAGACGACCCCGGCCGTACAGAGGTAGTGGAAACCGTCCCCGAGCTTCGGATTCACGAGGGCGACACATTCCGCGATGCCTTCGGGTGAGGGCTCGTGGTGATCGAGGATGATGAGATCGATGCCCTTTTCCCTCAACAGCTGCGCCTCCTCGCGCGAGTTCGTGCCACAGTCGGCGGCAATGAGAAGATCGGGAAGAGGCCCGCCGAGGCAGTTTTCGATGCCTTTCACGCTGAGCCCGTAGCCTTCCTCGAGGCGGGTGGGAAGAAAGGGACGCGGCTCGAGCCCGTAGGCACGAAGCACCGAGCAGAGCAGGGTCAGCGAACTGACTCCGTCGACATCATAGTCGCCGTAGATCACGACGGACTCGCGACGATCAATCGCGCCGAGGATGCGCCTCACCGCCGCATCGACCCCGGGCAAGGTGAAGGGATCGCTCAGATCCTTCAACCGAGGGTAGAGGAAACGCTCGATCTCCTCGACCTCGATATGACCGCGCTGCAGCGCCAGCGAGACCACGACGGGGGCTAGTCCGAAGCTGCCCGCGTATTCGCGGACGAGATCGGGATCGGGAGGCGGCGTGATCACCCATCTGGGTTTCGATGGCATTGTTCCATTTTAGAGAGATCAGTCCCCGTGTAAAGACCGCCGTCCTCCTCAGCACAAACTTCTCCCGATCACGCTCCGGGCGGGGAATCAGCGCCCCTGATCGACCTCGCAGTCCCCCTCGGCCGCGACGCGTTTTCCGATCTTCTCAACCGGATGGGTGAAGAGGTAGCGCCAGACTTCCTCGTGGATGAGCCCGCCTTCGGCATCCTTCACTGCCGCTCCGCCGGGAACGGAGGCACTGTGCGCCCGACCCGCGTCGTTTTTCACGTCGGCGTTGGTGATGAGGCGGCGCGAATGCTCGAAAGGCGGTTTCACCAAATCGACATCCACAAGCGGCCCGAACTCGTTCAATCCAAGGAGTAACCAGGAACGGCAATAGTGATCGGCGGTCCAGCCGCCGTCGAGGACGTGAGTGAATCCGAAATAGCGGTTTGCAGGCGTCGCCGATTTCATGCCCTGCCATTTCTCGGTGTTGTCGCGAGGTCCGGAGAACATCACGACACGATCGACTTTCTGGTGAATCGCGAACCTTGCCGCTGTGGTGCTGCCGTGGGAGATCCCTGACAACACCACCTTTTCCCAGTCGAGTTCCTTGCCGCCGCGGGCGATGAACTGATCCCAGTCGCCCTGCCGGTTTTCCTGGTCGAGCCACTTCACGAACTGGAAGGCGCGCTCCTTGAGACCGTCGGGCTGCGGAATTTCGACGATCGGACTGTGATCTTCGCCGGTGGCGGCTTCGAGCCGGATCTTGCCAAGGGTGTCGCCATCGTTGAGCTGCTCTTGGGTGAGCTTGGAAAACCAGCGGTTCGCATAACTGACCTGAAGGTAGTGCATGCCATAGCGATTGAGGCGCTCGGCGAGCCCGGCGTTGTGATCCATCAGCCAGATGACAAGTTTGCCCTCGGACCTGACATCGGTATCGACAGAGGCGTGCTGCAGATCGCGCGGCTTGCCCTTGTCGTCGGTGAAGACAAAGTCGATCGCGGGATGCTCCTTCGCACGGGAATCGATCTCGCTGGCGCGCTTGCTGAGATTGAAGCGCTCCCCGGCGGAAGCACCAGCGAGGAGGAGCACGGAGAGGAGAGAGGCAACGGGGACGGGTTTCATGGAGATCAGTCAGGGAGTCGAAAGAAGGCGAAGATACCACTCGCGGAGCTGTCGCGTCGACTCTCTTTCATCGAGAAACATGGCCGTGGCATGGGCCCCGAGACCAGAGTTCGCCCAGGTCACCTCGGTCTTCATCGCGTCCATCACGGCTTGGAATTGGGTCGGCGAATTGTCAGTCTGGAAGACGCCCCTGCCCCGGAAACGTTTCGCACGCTCCAGCGCGCCCTCGAGGGTCGCGCCGTTCCAACCGTCGCCATCGTAGTGCTGACAGGCGTGAAAGCCCTTCCAGAGCGCAGCGATTCGATCATTCCGCAGGCCGATGTAACCACAGGCGAGGGCTCCGCGTGAAAAGCCGGTGAGGAAGAGATTGGCCCGGTCGCCGCCGAATTTGGCGCAGACCTCCTCCATCGTCCGCACGGCATAATCAGCGGTGGCGTCGGGATCACCCCATCCGTGCTCGGCGATGGCACCGGTGCCGGGATCGACAAAGGGCAGACCAACACAGATCGTTCCCCGGCCTCTGGTGATGCCATGGCCGATGAGACATTGATCAGGGAGGCCCGTGGAGTAACAACCTGGAGTGAAGAAAAGGTTTCCCGGATACTCGGCGATCACGGGATACGAGCCGCCCGCTTTCCAATCCTCGGGCAAGTGAAGAATGGAGTAGGCGGGCCCACCCTCTTCGCCCGGCAAACGGAATCGAACCCGTTTCCCCGGCGCAGGCGCCGCACTCTCGACCGGAGGGACCTCGAGACGGCCCCGCGGCAACGTCCAGACCGGAGCCGGGCCAACGGCGCGAATCTGTCGAAACGAGAGGGCGACCGGCTGCGCGCCACGCTTCGTTACCATCAACTGAAACGCTCTCACCTGCCGCGGATCAATCTTAGGGGTTTTGTCAGGCCAGGTTTCGCGGAGATCGCAGAGAAGCAGGCGCGTCTCCCCGGCCGCGAGCGTGGCGGGAGCCGGGACGGCGTCCCAGCCGCGATCACCCACCACCCAGAGGAGGAGATCCACCGCCTCGCCGGACGTGTTCGTCAACTCGGCCTCCAGCGTGGCGAACCCGGAGAGATCCCAGCCCCCTTGAGGAGCCGGCAGCTTGACCCAGGCGTAGCGCCCGGCCGGTCGAGGGTCCAAGAGAGGTTCGCCACTAATTCGAAGGGTCTCGCCCTCCCACGCCGCGGCGAGACCGCGCACCTCCAACGGCGTTGCGGCAAAAGCAAGCGAGGCGAGCAGGGGCATCGTCATTTCGGGTGACTGTTTCCCCGATGCCAGCAGAACCGACAAGTCCCGAATCGCGCGATGATCTTGCTTTCCCGCGCCAGGCCCGACAATCCCGGCGACGCCAGCCTGCGGGCTTGGCACCGTCGTCTGCCTCCGTCGGAGAAGCTCACGGGGCCACGCCTCACCTGACGCGATAGATCTTCACGTCGTCGATCCAGACGGTGCTGGGAATCAGGAAACTGAACCAGCGTTTTACCGGATGGGCAAAACCCTCGGACCGGTGGGCGGCAATCGCTTCTCCATCGATCGTCAGGCGCATCTCTTCGCCCTCGGTGACGAGGACGAGCTCGTGCCATTCGTCGTCGGACTGCCACGGCACGCTGATCTGCTTCGTCTTGAGCAGCGCCTCAAGATCGGCGGGAAGTGGCTCCTTGCGGTCGAGGTAGGGCTGACGTCGTCCGCGAATCGCGAGATCCATCACACCCGTCTTGTAGTCGGCGAGGACGAGGCTGCCGCGGTAGAGCATCGCGTAGCAGAGATGTCCGGCGTGGACGCCCTTCGTCTCGCGATCGACGAAGCCGAGCTGGAGCGACTCGTCCTTGTTTACGCCGGGAAAGCGAAACCGCACGATGACGCCGCCATCGGCGAAGCCGGCCTCGTGATGGATGTGGGCGGCGTGACCGGCCTCCTTCGAGGCGCTCGCGACTTTGAGGATGCCCTCATCGAGGTCGGCCATCTGGAGGTGCGGGACGCGGTCGGCGGTGGCGCTGTTCCATCCGTTGCCGATGGCCCCGGCGAGATTGCCCGCCTCCTCGCGCTCGAAAGCGTCGTGAAAAATCAGCGTGCCCCGCTCCGTCAGCCAGACGACATCGTCGGCGGCGCGGAGGCCATGGACAGCGCCGGCCAAATGCAACGCGGTGGCCGCCAGAAAGGAAAGGAAGAATTTCGGAACGATCATGGGTCGGGAAAGGTCACCCTTTCAAATCGATCCGCAAGCTCGCACCGTGGCGATGCCTGCGCGGGCGCTTCTCATTCGATCCACTCTAGCCGAGAGAAGACCGGCGGGCCGCCCGACCATTTCGAATCCGATGCCGGAATCCCGCCGCTCTCGTGATGGGCGCAAATACCGAACTGATCCACCTGATTCCACGAGCTGAGCGAGCCGTCCTTTTCCGTCAGTCCGGCAAAATCCGCAGGACTCAGGGACACACGCTGCAATTCGGTTCCTCCGGGGATCTCGCGGACACAGGCGAACGTGCGACGCGCCCCCCGTTCGCCGCGCCATTCATTTTCGACGATGACAAAGGTGAGACGGTTTGTCTGGGGCAACGACAAGGTCAGGTTCAGCTTCGATCCGGCAGGACCGCGAAAGAGCGGATCGGTGAGCTTGCGCGTCCAGGTCTGAACTAGGCTGGGATGACCGGCATTGAGCTGATACCAGTCCCTCAGACCGTGGAGAAAATCATCGATGATCGGCCCGGGTGACAGGCTCGCCGTCACCTTTGCTTTGGCCAACTCGTCCGGCGTGACGGCGTGGAACTGGCTGCTGAGACAGACCTCTCCGATCGCGCCGCTCAAGCCCGGGATCGCCGCCATCGATTCGGGTTTGGGAAGGGTGTGATGGACATTGGCGAAGGTGAAGAGCGGAAACTCGAGCGAGTGCAACGGCAGCCTCGCGACGAACCCCGCCCCCTCGCGGACGACCTCCGCGCTTCGCCAGAAGCGGGCGCGGGGATCGGGATCGATGCTGTAGAAAACCTCGCAACGCGCCACCGGCCAGCCGTGTTTCGCCGGCTCGATCTTCAAGACCGGACCGCCATCCAACACCAGTTCGCTCTCGGGCGTTTCCGGCAAGGCCGTTCCGCCCTTCAAATGCTGATCGAACCACAGCGGCATCGTCACGGCCGTCTCGGGCGAGAGTCGGTGATTGAGGTGCGGCGTCCACGAATAGCGCAGAGGCTGATGCGGGATCAATGCGTTGGTGCGATAGATGTCGTCCATGCAACCATGGAAGTCATTCGTCGAACTGCGATGAAGGACGGGACAACGGATCAAGGGAGCGTAGCTCTCGAAGCTGAGCGTTTTTTGAAAGAGATCGAGATCCCCCTCGATCACCATTTGAGGGCGACCAATGCCATTGAGGACGGGATGCGCCTCCCATCGCCAGCCCTGACCTCCGACGGCGGGCACGGCGGCCTTCACGCGATCATCAGTGCCCGCAACATACATGGTGAGATTGCCACCCATCGAGAAGCCATGCACGCCAAGTCGCTCGGGATCCACCCCGGGCTGCTGCTCGAGAAAGGTCAGCCCGCGACGGCAGGCGATCGTGAGGAGATACCAGTTGTTGTTGCCCGGATGTTCACGGTCCTCGAAGAGTTGCTTTGGCCCCGGCAGGAGGGACGAGTAGGCCCGCGCGTTCAACTGCGAGGGGTCAACCGCGCCCCAGTCCGTGTTCGGATCGCCGGGCTGCGCGCCCTCCACGCTGTTGAAAGGCGCTTGGCCCGAGCCACTGCCGCCCCAGTTCAGAGAAAGTGCCGCGTAGCCGCGCCTGACGAGCAATTGCACCTCGCTGAGTGAAGCTCGCTGGCCGCCGCCGTGGATGTGCATCACCGCGGGACGCTTATCGGCCGATTCTTCGGAAAAACCGTAGATCGCGGTGATGCGCGCGGGCGTGCCCTTGAAGCGCCCGACGAGGAAACGCACGTGGCGAAAGACGGCGTCGTCCTCCCTCCACTCCCGGATCACCTCGGTCTCGAGCGGGTCGACGCGCGGATCATAGCCGGCCCAGAGTTCGGCGACGGTCCGGGGAACGGCATCCGCGGCGAGGGAGCTACCGAAGGGGACCAAAGAGGCGGCAGCCAGGGAGCCGGACTGTCCGATAAAGCGACGGCGGGAGGTCATGAGGGAAGTTCACGCGAGGATGTCCTTGAGCACGCCGGAGCTATCGCCATGGCGCTCCGCCTGCACACCGACACCTTGCAGCATCGCGAGCCAGGCGTTGCAGAGCGGAGTGTCTTTCGGCGCGACGAGATTTTGCCCTAGCTTCAGCCCGGCTCCGCGTCCGGTGAGGATCGTCGGGCAATTGCTGAGCTCGTGTCCGGTGCGGATGTTGCTGCCGTAGGCAAGGGCGACGTGATCGAAGAGACTCGAACCATCAGGCTCTTTCGTCGCCTTCAGCTTGTCGATGAAGCCGGCGAGCAGTTCGCTCTGGGTGAGGTCGCGGCGCTGAGAGGCGTCGAGCTTCTCGCCGAGGGTGGTGTGATAATGGCTCATGTCGTGCGGATGCACGGCGATGTTGAGCGCCTTCAGGAGGGTGTCGACCGGCTGGCGGAAGGTCATGACGCGGGTGCTGTCGGTCTGCATCGCGGCGATCATGAGATCGTAGATGAGCTTGATCTCCTCGCGCCCGTCGACCCCGGGCTTCGGTGCCGCGAGCGG
>Ga0172376_10000332_pt1 | contig 61699 bp, 51 predicted proteins | sample Lak35m_FD_121114 | JGI IMG/M metagenome (GOLD analysis project Ga0172376, IMG submission 121114) | Freshwater microbial communities from Kabuno Bay, South-Kivu, Congo - kab_092012_35m | ecosystem: Environmental > Aquatic > Freshwater > Lake | place: Democratic Republic of the Congo: South-Kivu... | reverse complement strand
GAGCCCTCGATGAGTTGCGCCCCTACCTGCTTGCCGATGGCGGCAACGTCGAGGTGGTGGAGATCGATGGACCGATCGTCAAGGTGCGTCTGCAGGGGGCTTGCGGTTCCTGCCCCAGCAGCACCATGACCCTCAAGATGGGAATTGAACGCAAGTTGCGTGAGGCGATTCCCGAGGTGGCCGAGGTGATCCAGGTGCTCTGAATCGCCCTGCCGCTCGCCTGATCCAAGGCTGTTCTGGGATACAACCCCCGTCCTTTAGGACGGGGCTTCCTGAGCTGCCCAGCGCCAGGCGGCCTCGTCAGAGGTCGGGCCGGACTCAATGCCGTCGCTGCCCCGTCCTGGCATCACTGCCCAGCCCGGCCGTGGGGCCCGTAGCGACCAGATCCGCCGCCGGCCTGGCCAGGCCGTCGCAGCCGAGCCGACAGCTTGGCGGACGACAGCAAAACTCGCGCCTGGAACAGGGCCGCCCAGCCGCCGCCGGCCTCAGGCCACAGGGTTGGCCTGGGCGCTGGCGATCGCCTCCAGCGCGAAGCGCTCCAACTGGCGCAGCCCCTCCGTGCGGTCGTAAAGATGACGCCGCGCCAGGCTGCGAATCCGCGCTGTCAACGCCTTGCGTTCGTCTGGATGCTGCAATAAATGCACGGCCAGCTCCAGGTACTGCTGTTGGTTCTGGGCAACCGGTGCATGCTCAAGCCCGATCAGCTGATAGGCAGCGGCCACAAAGCGTGAGCGCAGCAGATCGCCCTGCAGCGCCACAATCGGGGTTCCGGTGTGCAGAGAGTCAAACATGGTGACACCACTGCTGAAGTAGGGCGGATCCAGCAGCAGGTCGAGCTGCTCCACCAAGGCGATGAATTGTTCCCGCTCCATGCGCTGAAGCAGGATCAACCGCTGCCGCACCGTCGGCGCCGATCGCTGCAGGCGCGCGAGAAAGATATCATTGTAGGAGCTTATATCTGCCTGAACAAAAACAAACCAGGCCGCCGGTACGCGCTGGGCAATTTTCTCAAGATAGACATCAAAGTCGGGATGCAGCTTCCAGAATGTCTGCAGACAACCGACCAGGAGTGCGTCGTTGGGAAGGAAAAAGAAATCGCGCTGCCTCGGTTCATAGCGGAGATGATCCGCGAGATAGCAGCAGGGGAGTCCGGATACCTGAATCAGCCTCTCGCTGTAGTGCGCCTGGGCCATCTGCGGTTCGACAAGCGCGGATGAGATATAGGCATCAATGCAGGGCATGCCACTGGTCTGGGGTACGCCCCAGCCCGTTATCTGCACGGGGGCGAAGCGATGGCAGGCCAGCAATGTGACCATGGGATGCATGCCAATATCGGTGAAGAAAAGCAGATCGAGATGCAAGTTGATCAGCTGTTGCTGGGCCATGTTCAGATCTGCAGCCAGCTGGATCACCAGATCGGCATGGGCCTCGATGCGACTGCGCACGGCATCTTGCTTGCTGTCATGAAGATGGATCAAGACGAGCTGGAACTGGCTGCGATCGAAATGGCGAATCCAGCCTTCAAAGGCGAGCCCATTGCTGTGGTTATAGAAATAGCCCGAGAGAAAGCCGATGCGGCGGCGCCGATCACCCTGGGCCGAGCCCCGGGCCACTGGTGCTGGCGCTGGCGCTGGCGGTGGCGCTGGCACGACCCGCCGCAGCAGCCCGCTATAGGCCTCCAGCAGGGAGCGGTCCTGGCAGCCGTGGTAGATCAGCGCATAGGGATGCGGTAGAAAATCTTGTGATCCCAGAAAAAATGGTCGGTGGCAGGCCACCAGTTCCTGCAGGTGTGCGATGCAGCGTTGCCGAAATCTGTGCATCTGTGCCCCAGACTCTGCAACCACCGGCAGCACAAAGGCATGATTCAGCTGCAGGATCAGATCATCAGGCTGTAGATCGAGTGCCTCTCGATACCAGGCGATGGCATCCTCCGGAAAGGACATCCGCTGGAACAGATGGCCAATCTGGGTGCGGCTGTGAATGTCGCTGGGATCGAGCTCCGCCGCCTGGCCATAGGCCTGGAGTGCATCGCCCAGGCGACCTCGAGCTCGCAACAGCAGGCCCAGCTGATTCCAGCCCTCAGCGCGACCGCAATCCCGCTCGATCGCCTGCTGCACAAGCGTCTCCGCCGCGCGCAGATCGCCCGTCTGCAGGAGAGAGCGGCTGCGCTGCAGCAGCTCGTCGCAGTCGAGCGGCAGGCTCATCGAGGGAGGGCCGCCGACGGCGGCAGCAGCAGCGGGGCAGGCATCAGCGGGCGGCCTCGTGCCAGAGGCGCTCCACCCTGTCGCTGGCGAAATCGGCAAAGGCGTCAATGCCTTCGCGCCGATCGTAAAGCCGGCGCTTGGCCCTGACGCCGATTTCGCGTCGCAACCGTTGGCGAGCCGCCGGATCGGCGCACAATCGCACCGCTGTTTCCACATACGCGGTGCCATCGGCAGCCAGCGGCGGCGATGGCAGGCCGATCCAGCGATAGGCAGCGGCCAGGATCCGCGAGCGCAGGAACTCCCCTTCCAGAGCCACGATCGGTGTACCGGTGTGCAGGCACTCAAACATCGTCACACCACTGCTGAAGTAGGGGGGATCCAGCAGCAGATCCAGACAACCGGCGAGAGCGATGAATTCGTGGCGCTGCATGCGACTGAGCAGGATCAGCCGTGCCGCCACGGCCGGGGCGGAGCGTTGCAGGCGCTCCAGGAAGATCTGGGTGTGGGAAGTGATTTCCCCTTCCACGAATACGAACCAGGCCTCGGGCACCCGGGCGGCGATGCGCGCCAACAGCAGATCAAAATCAGGCGGCAATTTCCAGATGGTCTGCAGACAACCCAGCAGCAGATGATCCGGCGGCAAAAAGAAATAATCACGCGAATAGTCTGGTCGCTCCAGATTCTCCGACAAGAAGCAGCAGGGCGGACCGGGCAACCTGATCAGCTGTTCTGTGTAGTGGGAGTCGGCATGGGGTGGTTCGGCAAGTGCTGATGAAATATAGACATCAATGCTGCTCAGGCCGCTGGTCTGAGGCACCCCCCATCCCGCCAGCTGCAGCGGGGCGATGCGCTGACAGGCCAGCATCGTCGCAAACGGATGCATGCCGATATCGGTGAAGTAGAGCAGATCCAGATCCAGCGCCAGCAGCTGCCGCAGCGCCGGCTCAAACTGGTGGTTCAGGGTCAGCACCTGATCGGCGCAGGCATCGATCCTGAGGCGCACCGCATCGCGGGGACCCGGGCTCAGATGCACAATCACCACTTCAAAGCGGTTGCGATCCAGGTGGCGAATCAACCCCTCAAATGCACGGCTATTGCTATGGGCATGAAAATAAGCAGATAGAAAGGCAATGCGGATGCGCGGCTTGCGGCGCGGGGCTGGCGCAGCTGGCGGTGGCGTCTGCTGAACGGCGGCCGTGAGCAGGCGGCCATAGGCCTCCAGGCAGGGACGATCATCGCGGTTGTGATAGATCAGATAAAAGGGATGATGGCCCATCGGATAGCTGTTGAAGCGCCACTGGCGCGGCCGCTGCTCCAGCTCGATCAGCCCCTGTACACAACGCTGACGCAGCTGCTCGATCTGCCGGTTGGACTGGGCCACGATCGGCAGTACACACAGATGATTGAGCTGCAGGATCAACTCATCGGGTTGCAGGGCTAATGCCTCGCCATGCCAGTGAATCGCCTCCTCGGGCATCGCCATATTGCGGAACAGATAGCCCAGCTCCACGCGGCAGATCACATCGCGGCGATCCCGGCTGGCAGCCTGTTCATAGGCATGCACCGCCTGCCCCAGATCTCCGCTTTCCTGCAGGGCCTTGCCCAGCTGATTCCAGGCACCGATGCTGTCGGGTTGGCGCTCCAGGATCTGCTGGGCCCAGAGTGCGGCCTGGCGCCATTCGCCCCGCTGCTGCAGCCACAGCCCATGGCGCAGGGGATCCCGCCAGCGATTCGCCTCCGGTTGCTGCTGCAAGTCCTGCTCTGATTCCCGCTGTGACTCTGGCTCTAGTAATTTCTGTGATTGCTGCGATGAATTGATGTGTGAATCATGCGGTGAATCGTGGCCTCGATTCTGCTGGGGCGGTTGTGATCGGCTCATCCTCGGCCTGCCTGCGAGCGGGCGCGGCCGATCGCCTCAAGGGCGAAATCCTCGAAGCTGTGCACCAGATCGAGGCGATCATACAGATGGCGCCCGGCGGCCTCCTGGATGCGCCGCCGCAGCCGCTGGCGAGTCTGCGGATCCCGCAGCAGGGCAATGCTGCGTTCGGCCAGCGCCGCAGCGGAATCCACCACCGGTGCCTCCTCCAGCCCCATCAATCGGTAGCCCCCGGCCACATAGCGCGAGCGCAGCATCGGTCCCTGCACCGTAACGATCGGCGTGCCGCTGTGAATCGATTCATAGAAACTGATCCCGGCACCGAAATGCAGGGTATCGAGCAACAGATCCAGGCAGCCGGCCAATACCGCGTACTCGGCCCGTTTCACACCGCTGAGCATCAGCACCCGCTCGCAGGCGGTCGGTGCGCTGTGGCGCAGGCGTTGGCGGAAGCGGCCGGCCAGGCTCGCCGTCGGCGGTTCCAGAAACACGAACAGCACCTCGGGTACGGCCCGGGCGATCGCCTCCAGCACCGCATCGAAATCGGGATGCAGCTTCCAGAAGGTCTGCAGGCAGCCCACCAGCGGCAGCTCTTCCGGCAGGAAGAAATAGCTGCGGCCCATCGCCGCGGCCTGGCGATCGAGCTGCAGATCCTGCGACAGATAGCGGCAGGGCAGACCGCTGAGGCGCACCAGCGTCTCGCTGTAGTGGTCCTGGCCATCGGGCGGTTCCACCAGATCGCCGGAGAGATAATAATCCAGGTTGGTAAATCCGGATGTGCAGGGGTATCCCCAGCCCGTGACCTGCACCGCTGCGCAGCGGCGGGCCAGCAAGGCCGGCACCGCTGGATTCATGCCCACATCGGTGATGAACAGCAGATCCAGATCCAGCGCCCACAGCTGTTGCCAGGTCGCGGCGATATCGCTGGGGCAGTGCAGCACCGCATCGGCGAGGCCCTCCAGCCGCTCGCGCACCGCATCGGCGCGGGAGCCATCCAGGTGGATCAGCACGATCGCGAAGCGCTGGCGATCAATTCCCCGCAGCAGACCCTCGAAAGCACGGCTGTTGCTGTGGTCGTAGAAGTAGGCCGAGACGAAGCCCAGGCGCAGTCTCGGATCGGTGCGCGGCCGGGGGGACAGCAGATCGCCGGGCGGTTGGGGTGCCCCCTGGCCCACATGGCGGCTGACCAGGCGGCCATAGGCCTCCAGCAGCTCCCGGTCGTTGCTGCCGTGGTAGGTGAGGCCAAAGGTGTGGTTGATCGCTACATGCTCCGGCTGCAGCGAGACGGCCGGATCTGTGACAGTGCGCTCGAAGGCCTCGCGGCAGCGTTCACGGCAGCGCTGGATCTGAGCCACGGAGTCGGCCACCACCGGCCAGACGAAGGCGTGGTTGAGGCGCAGCACCAGCGAATCGGGAGCGAGCGCCAGCGCCTGACCGTGCCAGTGGATCGCCTCCTCCACCAGCGAGTGATTTTCATAGAGGCCCCCCAGGGCGGTGCGCGCCGCCGTATCGGTGGGATCGAGTTCACAGGCCCGCTGCAGGGCCGTGATCGCCTCGCCATCCCGTCGCGCCCCGGACAGGGCCCTGCCGTAGGCGAACCAGCCGCCGGCCGCGTCGGGGGCCAGCCGCACCAGATCCTCCAGGCGTGCCAGAGCCTCGCGCTGACGCCCCTGTTGCCGCAGGGCCTCGGCCTCCTGGCGCAACGCTTCCGGTCTCACCCGACCCTGGTGGCTGCCGCCGAGCCTATCCGGGTTTCCAGGCGACGGCAGCCCGGCCGGCGGCGGCCGAGGCCGCTGCGGCGCGCCGGCCACCGCCCGCGCCGGACCCGGCCGGCCCTGCGCGGGACCGCAATCGCGAACGGGGCGGAGCGCACCCGATAGGCTCGCCGCAGCGAATGTTTCTGCCGTGCTGGATCAGCGCCTGCTGCGCAATGCCCCCGAGCTGATCACCAGCCAGCTGTCGCGCCGCGGCCTCCGCATCGACCTCGCCGCCGCCCAGGCGATCGCCCGCCAGGAGCGTGATCTGGAGGCGGAACGCAGTTCCCTGCAGGCCGAGGGCAACCGCATCGGCAAGCAGGTGGGCCAGCTGATCCAGGCCGGCAGCGCCGCCGAGGGTCCCCAGGTGCAGGCCCTGCGCGATCAGGGCAATGCGATCAAGCATCAGGTGGCCGCCCTGGAAGAGCGTGAGAAGGGTCTGCAGGCCCAGCTGCGTGAGCAACTGCTGGCCCTGCCCAACCTGCCGGCGGCGGAGGCGCCCGATGGGCGTGATGAACGCGACAACGTGGAGGTGAAGCGCTGGGGGGAACCCCGCCGGGCCACGGCGGCGGCAACGCTCGAGGAGCACTGGCAGATCGGCGAACGCCTCGGCCTCTGGGAGACGGAGCGCTCCGTGCGCATCGCCCAGAGCCGCTTCATCACCCTGCAGGGCCAGGGGGCACGGCTGGAGCGGGCCCTGATCAACTTCATGCTCGATTGGCACAGCGGCAGGGGCTATGCCGAGCTGCTGCCACCGATCCTGGTGAACAGCGCCAGCCTCACCGGCTCCGGCCAGCTGCCCAAGTTCGCCGAGGAGAGCTTTCGCTGCGCCGAAGACGACCTCTGGCTCACCCCCACCGCTGAGGTGCCCGTCACTTCGCTGCATCGCGATGAGGTGATCCCGGCCGAGCAGCTGCCGCTGCGCTATGTGGCCTACACCCCCTGCTTCCGCCGCGAGGCCGGCAGCTACGGGCGCGACACCCGCGGCCTGATCCGTCTGCATCAGTTCAACAAGGTGGAGCTGTACTGGTTCGTCCACCCCGACCATTCCGCCGCCGCCCACGAACAGATCACCCGCGACGCCGAAAGCGTGCTGGAGGCGCTGGAGCTCCCCTACCGCCGCATCGAGCTCTGCACCGGCGACCTGGGCTTCTCGGCCGCCCGCACCTACGACCTGGAGGTATGGCTGGCGGGCAGCGGCGCCTACCGCGAGATCTCCAGCTGTTCGGTCTGCGGTGACTTCCAGGCCCGTCGTTCGGCGATTCGTTGCAAGCAGGGCAAGAGCACCCAGCTGGTGCACACCCTCAACGGCAGTGGTCTGGCGGTGGGCCGCACCATGGCCGCCCTGCTGGAACTGGGACAGCAGGCGGATGGCAGCGTGCTGCTGCCTCGGGTGCTGGTCCCCTACTTCGGCGCCGAGCGCCTGCAGGCGGCCTGAGGGGCCGCGGCCCCTCGCCTGGCCGGCCGCGAACCGGCAGCAGCGGCGCTGTCGCACCGGCACCGGCCGCGAGCCCGGCCGCGAACCCGGAGTTGAGCCCGGAGTTGAGCCCGGAGTTGAGCCCGGAGTTGAGCCCGGAGTTGAGCCCGGAGTTGAGCCCGGAGGTGAGCCCGGAGGTGAGCCCGGAGGTGAGGCGGATGGCAGTGTGCTGCTGCCTCGGGTGCTGGTCCCCTACCTCGGCGCCGAGCGCCTGCCGGCAGCCTGAGGGGGCCGCCGCTCCTCGCCTGGCCGGCCGCGAACCGGCAGCGGCGCTGTCGCACCGGCACCGGCCGCGAACCCGGAGGTGAGGCGGGTCGGCTGGCCGGGCCGGTGGATGCCTGAACCGGGCGCCCGGACTGGCGGCGTCTGGTCGGCCGCCGGAGGTCGCCAGCACCGGCGGGCGCGCAGGCCCGGATCGTGGTCGCGCCGGCCCGCAGAGCACCGCCGCCACCGCCGCCACCGCCCCCAGCGCCGCCAGGCGCGCAAGCCCCACAATGGGGGGCCGCGATCACATCGGCAGCAATGGGCGTTCTCACCGCACTGGCGATCCTGGCGACCCTGATCGTGGTGCATGAGACCGGCCACTTCCTGGCGGCCCGCTGGCAGGGCATCCGGGTGAGCGGCTTCTCGATCGGCTTCGGGCCACCGCTGCTGCAGTGGCGTCGCGGCGGCATCCTCTATGCCCTGCGCCTGATCCCGCTCGGTGGCTACGTCGCCTTCCCCGATGACGAGGACGAGGACGAGGAGCACAGCGACATCCCGGCCAGCGATCCCGATCTGCTGCGCAATCGTCCGCTGCCCCAGCGCGCCCTGGTGATCGCCGCCGGCGTGCTGGCCAACCTGCTGCTGGCCTGGGCCGTTCTGGTCGCCCAGGGGGTGGTGGTGGGAATCCCGGCCGGCTTCAGCAACAGCCCGGGCGTGCTGGTCGCCTCGGTGCAGGCGAGGCAGCCCGCTTCGCTGGCGGGCCTGCGCGGCGGGGACCGCATCCTGACCCTGCAGGGCCAGGAGCTGGGCGGTGGTGAGCGGGCGGTGAGCGATCTGGTGGCCGCGATCCGCCAGGCCCCCGGGCGCAGCCTGCAGCTGCAGGTGCAGCGCGGCGCACAGCGGCGCGCCCTGACGCTGACGCCCACGGAAGCGGGCGGCATCGGTCGCATCGGCGCCCAGCTTCAGCCCAGTGGCAGCGAGGTGTTTCGCCCGGCCCGGGGGCCGCTGGAGCCGATTGGCCGCGCCAACCGCGAGTTCCTGGCCCTCACCGGCCGCACCATCGACGGTTTCATCAGCCTGGCCACCCATTTCGACCAGACGGCCTCCCAGGTGTCGGGGCCCGTCAAGATCGTGGCCATGGGGGCCTCGCTGGCGCAGCAGGGCGGCGGCAGCCTGTATCTGTTCACGGCCCTGATCTCGATCAATCTGGCGGTGCTCAATTCCCTGCCTCTGCCCCTGCTGGATGGCGGCCAGTTCGTGCTGCTGCTGTTGGAGGGCGTGCGCGGTCGGCCGCTGCCGGAGCGCTTCCAGACCGCCTTTCTGCAGTCGGGTTTCGTGTTCCTGGTCGGTCTGAGCGTGCTGCTGATCGTCAGGGACACCAGCCAGCTGCCGGCCGTGCAGCAGCTGCTGGGCCGCTGAGGCGAGCCGGCGACCAGCTCCTGCTCCGCACCGGTGCAGCGGCCAGGGGCAGGGCTGACCGGATCGAGCGGCCGCAGGGCCGGCCGCTGCCTGCGTACCGGAGCCGAGCCCCTGGCGGCCTGGATCGAGCCTCGCAGGGCGCCAGGCCCAGGCCCGGTCTGGAGCGGCCAGGAGCGGCCAGGAATGGGCTCGAGTGGGCTGGAGTGGGGCGGCCAGGTCGATTCAAACCCGGCGCGAGGGCTGGGGCCGAAGCGCAGGGGTCAAGCCACTGCTTGCAGCGACTGGGATGCTGAGGTGCATTCATGCTGCCCGTGTCCGCGCACGACGGGCGAGATCGCCCCTTGGAAGCAGCCCTGGGGCTGGGGCTGGGGCCAACCCGGAGCGGCCTGCCCATCCCCTCCGGTCAGCCATGGCGGCGGCGCCCTCCACCCCAGGGCGGTAGGATCGCCGTTCTGTCTGTACAGATCCCGGCCGCATGGCGAAGAAGTCGATGATCGCGCGCGATGTGAAGCGCAAGAAGCTGGTGGAGCGCTTCGCCGCCAAGCGGGCCGCCCTGATGGCCGCCTTCGAGGCCGCCGCCGATCCGATGGAGCGGCTGGAGATCCACCGCAAGATCCAGGGTCTGCCCCGCAACAGCGCCACGGTGCGGCTGCGCAATCGCTGCTGGGCCACCGGCAAGTCCCGTGGGGTCTACCGCGATTTCGGCCTCTGCCGCAACCAGTTGCGCGAGCGTGCCCACAAGGGTGAACTGCCCGGGGTGGTCAAGTCGAGCTGGTGAGTCGCGGCTTGCAAGGCCGGCTGAGACAGCAGGGAGCGGTCGCCGCAGGGCCCCTGCTCTGCTGCAACGGCTGGGCCGGCCCAAGCCGCCCAGGCTGCCGCCCGCTGCCGCCAGGCCTGAGTGGTCCGATCGAGAGCTTCAACCCGCTCGTGAACAGCTGGCGATCAGGGGCCGGAGCCGGCTGCGCTGCCACCAGGGCAATCCCGCCGCTGGCGCGCGCAACCGGCCCGGCGGGCAGCCAGAGCGGCCTCTGGCGTGCTGTCCGGCAGGTTTACCTAAGGAAGCTCTGGAAAACCGATCGCGCTCGCGGGCTGCCCCCTGCGGCAACTGGGATCTCCGCGCTCTGACCGGCCCCCTTGAGGGGTTTACCAGAGGTTCCCTAATTCAGGACCTGCTGATGGGGCTTTAGGAGTTCGCTGAACAACCCGCTCGCGGCCCGATCTAGTGCGCTGTCCCGCATGTTTGGGCCTGATTCAGGACCTGCCGATGGGGATGAGGGGATGAGAAGCCTTGCCCTGCACAATGCCCAGGGGCCGGCATAGCCTCTCCGTTCCCCTGCGTAGTTGCAGGATGGCCTCCATGTCGTGGTTGCGGCTCGCAAGCGCCGGCGGCCGCCGGCCGGTTCTGCCTTGCCGCCGTTGCGGCCAGCCCGTGCCTGGGTGCCAGCGTTCCCCAGGCCCCCCGGCTGCCTCAAGGTCGCGATCTTCCGCTCGCGATGGCGGCCGCCCAGCAGGCCAGCGTAGGATCAGGCGCTGGCGACGCCTGAATCCGGGAGCCAGGGCAACCGATCAACCCTGCGGCGAGACCCTGCGGCAGCCCTGCCCCCAGGGCTGATTCAACCTCGGCGCGTGGGCTGTGGCTGAAGCGCAGGGGGCAACCCGCTGCTGGCACCGCCTGGGGTGCTGAGGCTCGATTCCCGGTGCCCGTATGGCGCACGACTGGCGAGACGGGCGCTTTAAGAGCCTGCTGAAAAACCCGCTTGCGGCCCGATCCAGCCTCTGGGCAGGCGTCGAGAACCCAGGCACAGCCTGATTCCAGTGCCATGGCGGGTGCCCGGGATCAGGCGTTGTCCGAGTTGTTCAGCGAACTCTTAAAGCGGCCCTGGCTCTGCCCCTGCTGCCGCAGCGCGGCCCCGGTGCCACCGGCTCCGCTGCTGGCCGCCGGCCGCCGTCGTGACCGGTGCCGCCGCTCCCGGCTGGCGGCGGCGGCCATCCCAACGAAAACCAGCGATTTCAGCCGGCCGGTCGGCGCCGGATGGCAGGATGGGAACGGACAACAAAAGGACATAAGTCAACGTGCAAGGACAGATTCAGTCGATCTCCTTCGATGGTCGGGAGATCCGGCTGACCACGGGGCGCTATGCACCCCAGGCCAATGGTTCGGTGATGATCGAATGCGGGGATACGGCGGTGCTGGTCACCGCCACCCGCTCCAGCGCTCGCGAAGGCATTGATTTCCTGCCTCTGATCTGCGATTACGAGGAGCGGCTCTACGCCGCAGGCCGGATTCCCGGCAGCTTCTTCCGGCGCGAGGGGCGCCCCCCTGAGCGGGCGATCCTCACCTGCCGGTTGATCGATCGGCCGATGCGCCCCCTGTTCCCCGGCTGGCTGCGCGACGACCTGCAGATCGTCGCCACCTGCCTCTCGCTCGATGAGCGGGTGCCCCCCGATGTGCTGGCGGTCACCGGAGCCTCCCTGGCGGCCCTGCTGGCGCGGCTGCCGTTCCACGGCCCGATGGCCGCGGTGCGGGTGGGCCTGCTGGGCGATGACTTCGTGCTCAACCCCAGCTTCCGCGAGATCGAGCGCAGCGATCTGGATCTGATTGTGGCCGGCACCCCCGATGGGGTGGTGATGGTGGAGGCCGGTGCCAACCAACTGCCCGAGCAGGATGTGATCGAGGCGATCGACTTCGGTTACGAGGCGGTCGGTGAGCTGATCAAGGCCCAGCAGGCGCTGCTCAGCCAGCTGGGTATTGAGCCGGACCTGGCCGAGCCGCCGCCCCAGGATCCCACCGTTCCCGCCTACCTCGAACAGGAGTGCGGGGCCTCGATCGGCGAGGTGCTGCGCCAGTTCAGCCAGACCAAGCCCCAGCGCGACGCGAAGCTGGATGCGATCAAGGCCGAGGTGAGCGCCCGGATCCAGTCCCTGCCCGAGGAGGATCCCGTGCGCCAGGCGGTGAGCACCAACAGCAAGCTGCTCGCCACCAGCTACAAGAGCCTCACCAAGACCCTGATGCGCCGCCAGATCGTTCAAGATGGCGTGCGCGTCGATGGCCGCAAGCTCGATGAGGTGCGGCCGATCAGTGCCGCTGTGGGTGTATTGCCGAAGCGGGTGCATGGCTCGGGCCTGTTCAACCGCGGCCTCACCCAGGTGCTTTCCACCGCCACCCTCGGCACCCCCAGTGATGCCCAGGAGCTGGATGATCTCAATCCCGCCAACGAGAAAACCTACCTGCACCATTACAACTTCCCCCCCTTCTCGGTGGGTGCGGCCCCGCCGATAAGAACCCCCGGACGGCGTGAGATCGGCCACGGCGCCCTGGCCGAACGGGCCTTGGTGCCGGTGCTGCCCAGCAAGGAGAGCTTCCCCTACGTGCTGCGGGTGGTGAGTGAGGTGCTCAGTTCCAATGGCTCCACCTCGATGGGCTCGGTGTGCGGCAGCACCCTGGCCCTGATGGATGCCGGCGTACCGCTCAAGGCCCCGGTGGGTGGGGCGGCGATGGGCCTGATCAAGGAGGGTGAGGAGGTGCGCATCCTCACCGACATCCAGGGCATTGAGGATTTTCTCGGCGACATGGATTTCAAGGTGGCCGGCACCGAGAAGGGGATCACGGCCCTGCAGATGGACATGAAGATCACCGGTCTGGCGATGGGCACCGTGGCCGAGGCGATCAACCAGGCCCGTCCGGCCCGTCTGCATATCCTCAGCCGCATGATCGAGGCGATCGATGCCCCGCGCAGCAGCCTCTCCCCCCATGCGCCGCGGCTGCTGAGCTTCCGCATCGATCCCGAGCTGATCGGCACGGTGATCGGACCGGGTGGTCGCACGATCAAGGGCATCACCGAACGCACCAACACCAAGATCGACATCGAGGATGGGGGCATCGTCACGATCGCCAGCCACGATGGCGCCGCCGCTGAGGAGGCCCAGCGGATCATCGAGGGGCTCACGCGCCGGATCAGCGAGGGAGAGGTGTTCCAGGGCAGCGTCACCCGGGTGATCCCGATCGGTGCCTTCGTCGAGATTCTGCCCGGCAAGGAGGGCATGATCCACATCTCCCAGCTCAGCGAAGCGCGGGTGGAGAAGGTGGAGGATGTGGTCAATGTGGGCGATCAGGTCACCGTACGGGTGCGTGAAATCGATAACCGTGGCCGCATCAATCTCACCCTGCGGGGTGTTCCCCAGCAGGAGCCTGCCGGGGCCTGAGCCCCGCGGGGCGATCCCTCCCTGCCCCTGCGCCCCCGCAAGGTCCAGAGCAGGGAGGGATCGCCGGGCCGGTGCCGCCAGGTGTCGCCTGCGGCATGGACACCAGCCGCCAGGGAATCAGCAACCTGGAAACCAGCGGCCAGCAAACCAGCGGCCAAGGAACCGGCGGCGAATCGAGTCGCCGCGCCGGAGCAGGGGTCGCCCGGGATGCCGGTCGGTTCAGGGAACCTCTGGGAAACCCCTCAAGGGCGCCGGTCAGAGCGCAGAGATCCCAGTTGCCGCAAGGGGCAGCCCGCGAGCGCGATCGGTTTTCCAGAGCTTCCTCAGACGCGGAAACCGGGATCGATCCGCTCCAGGGCGGCTGCGGCGATGCGGCAGAGCTCGGCATGGGCCGGGCCGTGGCTGGCGATCAGGCAGCCGGCCTGGCGGATGTCGCCGTCGTTGTAGCGAAGGGGGCGGCCATCGGCGTGGCTGAAGGCGCCGCCCGCAGCGCGCAACACCGCCTCGGGGGCCGCCATATCCCAGTCCTTGGGGGCACTCCTGCCCGAGAGGGAGATGTAGAGATCGGTTTCGCCGCGCAGGATCGTCGCCACCTTGCCGCCGACGCTGCCGATCGCCCTGCTATCCCCCAGGGCCAGGGCCTGCAGCAGTTGCTCGAGCCGCTGGTCGCGGTGGTTGCGGCTCGCCACCAGCACCAGCTCAGCCCGGGCGTGGCGCCGGCTGAAGGCCGCCGGTCTGCGGATGCCGGCGCGGTTCTCACACCAGGCCCAGCCCGGGGTCGCCGCCGCCGCGGCGCCCGAGGCCACCAGGCCGATCCAGAGCTCCTCCAGCTCCGGCAGCAGCACCACCCCCAGCCGCGGCTCGCCCCGGTGGGTCAAGGCCAGATGCACCGCATACTCACCGCTGCCCTGCAGAAAATCCCTGGTGCCATCAAGGGGATCGAGGATCCACAGCCATTCGGCCTCCAGGGGCCGGCCGGGGCTGAGCTGCTCCTTGGCGGTCTCCTCGCTGAGCAGAATCCAGGGCGCTGCCGGGTAAGCGGCCGCCAGGCCTTCGAGCAGCCAGCGGTTCACGGCCAGATCCGCCGCCGTGACCGGCCCCTCACCGCCCTCCTGCACCGCCAGCGCCGCCGGGAAGCCATGGGGGGGCTGCTCACCGCGGGCGTAGGCGCGCAGAATGTCGGCAGCGCCCCAGGCCAGGGAACGCAGCACCTGCAGCAGCGGCTCGAGCGCCACGCCATCCGGCAGCACCAGAGCAGCGGGATCCATGGCGGGCAGCGGCATCATGGGCGTCAAAGGGGCATTGTGCCGGAGCCCCTGCCGCCGATCGGCTGATCGATCGCAGCGGCCCCTTGTCCCTCCCCAGCCCGGCCGGCCCCGATGCCGCGCCCCGATCAGCCCGATGCAGCAATCCGAACCGGTTGGTGGTGTGCTCTACCTGGTGGGCACGCCGATCGGCAACCTCGATGACCTCTCCCCACGCGCCCGCCGGGTGCTGGCCGCAGCGGATCGCATCGCCTGCGAAGACACGCGCCACAGCGGCCTGCTGCTGCAGCGCCTGGGCATCCAGGCGCGCCTGGTCAGCTTCCATCAGCACAACCAGAACCAGCGCATCCCCCAGCTGCTGGCAGCCCTGGCGGCCGGCGAAGTGGTGGCCTTGATCAGCGATGCCGGTCTGCCCGGGGTCAGCGATCCGGGCGAACCGCTGGTGGCCGCCGTGCGCCACGCCGGCGGCAACGTGATCTGCATCCCCGGCCCCAGCGCCGTGACCACAGCCCTGGTCAGCAGCGGTCTGCCCACAGGCCGCTTCTGCTTTGAGGGCTTCCTGGATGGTCGCGCCGGCCGCCGCCGCCAGCAGCTCGCGGCCCTGGCCCAGGAACCGCGCACGATCGTGCTGTTCGAGGCGCCGCACCGGTTGGTGCCGCTGCTGGAGGATCTGCTGCAGGTGCTCGGGGAGCGGCCGCTGCAGGTGGCGCGCGAACTGACCAAGCGCCATGAGCAGCAGGTGGGCCCCACGGTGAGCGCCGCCCTCGAGCATTTCCGGCGCATGCCACCCCAGGGGGAATGCACCCTGGTGCTCGGGGGTGCGCCGCCGCAGCCGGCACCGCTCTGGGATGAGCCGATGCTGCGGCAGGCCCTGCAGGAACTGCGCGACAGCGGCATGGGCAGCCGCGAGGCCAGCCGCTGCCTGGCCGAGCGCAGCGGCCACAGCAGCCGGGCCCTGTACGCCCTGCTGCACCGCGATCCGCAGGACAGCACCGCGACAGACTGAAGCCAGCCGATCCCGTCCGCATGATGCTGCTGCGCCTGCGCCTCCTGTTCAGCAGCCTCGCCGGGGCGCTGCTGCTGTTCAGCCTGCTCTGCCTCGGAGCCCAGAACCTCGAGGATCGGCTCAGCCTGCGGCTGGGGGGAACGGCCCGCAGCGCCCCCTTGCCCAGCGGCTTTGTCATCGGTCTGGCGCTGGTGCTGGGGGTGCTCAGTGGTGGCAGTGCCACCGCCCTGCTGCTGCCCCTGGACGAGGACCCGCAGCCCTGAGCTGAGGCAGACCGGTGGGGCCGGTCTCAGCATTCACTCTCTGCCGTGGCTGGATGCCGTGGCTGCTGCGCCACCGGGGTGGATGCCGGGGTGTTCAGAGAACTCCGTCGGTCTGGGGGGGCGGGCAGGGCTGCCTGAACGTCCGCCACAAGGATTGCGTCTTCTCGGCAGAGATTGAGGCGTCGACAGCGCTCGATCCTGCGACCGCCTGCCCCTGAGCCGCAGTTCCGCGCAGAGATCTCGACTTTGAGGCAGCCCTGGGGGGGCGGACCTTGGGGCAGGCTGGTGTGAGGCGGCGGATCGCCTGCCGAGGGAGCCTGCACACCCCGGATCACCTGCCACGATCGGAGCGTCGGAGCGTCGCCTGAGACCATGACCGTTCCCCTGTCCGCTCCCCTGTCCGCCGATCCGGGCCTGGCGGCCTTCGGATCCAGCCTCACCGCCATCACCCTGGCGGAACTCGGCGACAAGACCTTTTTCATGGCCCTGATCCTGGCGGTGCGCCACCGGCCCCGCTGGGTGTTCCTGGGATCCTTCCTGGCGCTCAGCGCCGTGACCCTGATCTCGCTCGGCCTGGGCTATGGCCTGCAGAAGCTGTTGCCCGCCACGCTGGTGCCCTGGCTGGCGGCGGTGCTGTTCCTCGGCTTCGGGATCAAGCTGGCGATCGATGCCCAGGGCATGGGGGCCGATGAGGCCGAGAATGAGCAACGGCAGGCGGAGGCCACGGTCAATGCCGCAGAGCAACGACAACTGATCCAGACCGCCCGGGCGGTGATCTGGGAGGCCTTCGCGCTGGTGTTCCTGGCCGAGCTCGGGGATCGCACCCAGTTCACCACCATCTTTCTGGCCACCTCCCCCAGCTTTGCGTTCACCGGCCTGCTGGCCGGCACCCTGCTCGGCCACGGCCTGGTGACAGCCCTGGCGGTGGGGGCCGGCCGCTGGATCGGCCGCCGTGTGGATGAGCGGATCCTCTACAGGCTCAGCGCCGGTCTGTTCCTGCTGTTCGGGCTGCTGGCCCTGCGCCAGTCGCTGCTGGGCTGAATCCCGCCACCCCGTTGCGACGGCCCGCTCCGCCAGCAACACCGGCGCCGGCGCCGGCGCCGGCGCCGGCGGACCCCTATCGGCAGCTGGAGCGGATCAAGCCCTGGCTGGGCCTCGGGCCTGGGTTCCACAACCTCAGCCTGACCCTGCGGTTGACCAAGCATGGGGCGGTCCTGGGCCCGAACGGCTCGGGCAGGAGCACGCTGGTGCCGATCACCCACCAGATCGAGTCGATCCTGCCCGGGATTGGGATCTCAGCGTTGCCTGCCGCTGCGGCAGGGCCGGGTGCTGGCGGCCGGCGAGGATCCGGTTCAGCCGGCCGCGGCGGCGTGGTAGCTGCTGCGCGATGCTCCCCTGGGTGAGCTGTTCGCCACCCCGCTGCGGGTCTGCCAGGCCGACGGCTATCGCCCCAGGTGCTGGCGGCCGGCGAGGATCCGGCTCAGCCGGCCGCGGCGGCGTGGTAGCTGCTGCGCACCAGCGGACCGCTGCGCACATCCGCGAAGCCCAGCTGCCGCGCCAGGGCACCGAGCTGCTCGAACTCCTGCGGTGTCCAGTAGCGCGCCACGGGAATGTGGGCCAGCGAGGGTCGCAGATACTGGCCGAGGGTCAGGCGTTGACAATCGACGGCGCGCAGATCCTGCAGGGTCTGCAGCACCTCCTGACGCGTTTCCCCGAGCCCGAGCATCAGGCCGCTCTTGGTGGGGATGGCGGGCGCCAGCTCGCGGGCTGCCGCCAGCAGATCCAGGGAGCGACGGTAGGTGGCGCCGCGGCGCACCTCTGCCTGCAGCCGCTCCACGGTCTCGAGGTTGTGGTTGAAGCAGACCGGAGCGGCCGTCAGCACCGTCTGCAGGCGCTGGCGCTGGGCCGCGGCTCCCCGTTGCGGATCCCGGTGGCCGCCCCAGAAATCGGGGGTGAGCACCTCGATCGCCACGGAGGCATCCAGCGCCCGGATCGCCGCCATCGCCGTCGTGAACAGGGAGGCGCCATGGTCGGGCAGATCATCGCGGGCGACGGCGGTGAGCACCACGTAGCGCAGACCCAGCAGCCGCACCGCCTCCGCCAGCCGCTGCGGTTCCGCCGCATCGATCGGCGCCGGCGCCTGGCCCTTGTCCACCTGGCAGAAGGCGCAGCTGCGGGTGCAGATCGATCCCCCCAGCAGGAACGTGGCGGTGCCGGCGGCGTAGCACTCGCCGCGGTTGGGGCAGCGACCCTCTTCGCAGATCGTATGCAGCCGCCCCTGCCGGACCACCGCCTGGACCTCGGCCACGGCGGAGGCGGGACCCAGGGGGGAGCGCAGCCAGACCGGCAGGCGCTGCGTGGGTGGAATGGCGCGGTAGCGGCTGGCGATCATCCGGCGCAGACTCGGTGCGCTCACGCTATGGCCCCCGGCCACCCGGCCACCCGGCCACCCGGGCGGCATGGCCGCAGGGCGGCAGGGCGGCAGGGCGGCAGGGCCGCTTCAAAGTGCCGGTTTTGCCAGTCGTGCGCGGACACCGGCCCTATGCGTGGGCATTCAGCATCGCCAGGCGCTGCCAGGAGCGGGTTGACCCCTGCACTGCGGCCCCAGCCCTCGGGCCGAGTTTGGATTCAGCCCTGACCCGGGCGGGGCGGGCACCACTGCCTCCACCACTGCCGTCGCCACTGCCGTCGCCATGAGCTTCACGACTGCCTTCGCCGCTCACTCCAGCGGCCGCCGCCCCTCCAGGGCCCGCGCCAGGGTGATCTCATCGGCGTATTCGAGCTCGCTGCCCACCGGCAGCCCGTAGGCGATGCGGCTGACGCTGGTGAACGGTCGCAGCAGCCGTGCCAGATACAGGCTGGTGGTGTCGCCTTCCACACTGGGGGTGAGGGCCAGGATCACCTCGGTCACGGCCTCGCGATCGACCCGCTGCAGCAGCGGCTGGATCTGCAGCAGCTCCGGCCCGATCCCATCCATCGGCGAAATCAGCCCCCCGAGCACGTGGTAACGGCCGCGGAACTCGCGGGTGCGCTCCAACGCCAGCAGATCACGGCAATCGGCCACCACACAGATCTGGCCATTGCCGCGATCCTCGTTGGCGCAGATCTCACACAGTTCCGCCGCCGCCAGATGAAAACAGCAGCGGCACTGGCCCACCTCACTGCGGGCGGCCAGCAGGGCCTCGGCAAAGGCCTGGATCGTCTCGCGGGGCTGACGGTGCAGATGCAGAGCGAGGCGCTGGGCCGTGCGCGGTCCGATGCCCGGCAGCCGCTCGAACTGATCGATCAGTCGCGCCAGGGGTCGGGGGAAGCCGCTCAGCGTTCCACGATGCACAGGAACCATGAATCTAGGCAGGGCCTCCCCGGCCGGGCGAGAGAATGCCGGCCAGCTTCTGCGCCGCCATGACTCCACCCCTCCCCGCTCGCCCCCACCGCAGCGGGCTGCTGCGCCGTGCGCTCAGCCTGTTGCTGCTGATCGGCCTGGGACTGGGACTCGGCGCCTGCAGTGCCGCCGCCGCCGGGCTCAACTCCTACGCCAGCCCCGACGGCCGCTATGCCTTCCTGTACCCCACCGGCTGGACGCGGGTGCAGGTCAGCGGCGGCCCCCAGCTGGTCTTCCACGACCTGATCAACAGCGATGAGACCCTCAGCCTGGTGATCTCCGAGGTGAGCCCGGATCGTGACCTCGAAGGTCTCGGCAGCGCCGTGGCCGTGGGTGAGAAGCTGCGCCGCACTGTGATCGCCCCTGAAGGCAGCGGTCGCGTGGCCGATCTGGTGCGGGCGAGCGAGCGTGAGCAGGAGGGCCACACCTTCTACGACCTCGAATACGCCGTGCATCTGACCGACCGGGATCGCCATGAACTGGCCACGGTGGTGGCCGATCGCGGTCGCCTGTACACCTTCGCCGCCAGCACCAATGAGGTGCGCTGGCCCAGGGTGCAGGCCCTGTTCGAGCGGGTGATCGGCTCCTTCACCCTGCAGATCTGAGTGACCCCTGGCGCCCCGCCCCAGATCACGATCATCGGTGCCGGGCTGGCCGGATGCCTGGCGGCCCTGGCCCTGCGCGAGCGGGGTGCCGCTGTGCGGCTGCTGGCGCCGGCCGCCGGCTTGGCGGCCACCGACCTCAGCTACGGCTCCCTGCAGGGGATCGCCGCTGCCCGCCGCTGGCGTCGCCTGGAAGCACGCCATGGCCCGCTGGGCTGGCGACCCAGTGCCGTGGTGCTGCATCGCTGCGGCGGTCCCCCGCCCCGCGCCGCTGCGGCCGATGCCTCGACACGGAGGCCAGCGACCGGCGGCGACGGCGGCCTCCGGTCTCGCCTGCCGCTGCTGCCGGCGCCGCTGCCGTTCTCACGGGTGGATACGGCTGTGCTGAGCGCCGCCCTGCCGCGGGTGCTGCAGGCTGCGGGCTGTGATTGGCGGCAGCAGCGGGTGGATCAGCTCGCGGCCCTGGGCGGTGGTCGCTGGCATCTGCAACTGGAGGATGGCAGCGGCCTGGAGACGGGTCCTCTGCTGCTGGCGGCCGGTGCCGGCTGCCGACAGCTCTGGCCATCGCTGCCGCCGCGGCTGCGCCACAGCTGGGCTGGGGTGCTGGTGCAGAGCCGGCTGCAGGGCCACTGTCGCTGGCTGACGGCACTGCGACGCGGTTGGCTGGTGTTCCCGACGCACCTGCAGCGAATCGACCTGGAACGGGCGGCGGCGGCAGCGCCGGAACCCCGCTGGTGTGTGGATCTGAGCCTGGCCCCCTGGGGGAGTGGGGCGCTGCTGGGGCAGATCATCTGGCTGGCTGGCCGCGATCCGGCCGCACCAGCCCCGGCGGCTGAACCCGCCGCCGCGGCGGCGACCGACAGCGGCCGCGCCAGCATCAGCGCCGGCGGCGGCATCGCTGGCGGCACCACCGCTGCCGGCGCCCTTCCGCCTGGCCCTGGCAGGCGCCGGCGGGAGGCGAGCACAGCAGCGCCGGCCTGCCTCGGGCCGCCGGAGGCCGCGATCCAGGAGCAACGGCTGCGTCAGGCCCTCGGGCAGCTGCATCCCGCCCTGGCGGAGCTGGAGGCCGACTACCGGCAGGTGCCGGTGAGCTACAGCAGCGACGGTGTGCCCGTGGCCGACCAGGTGGCGCCGGGGCTGTGGGTGCTGGCGGGCTGCAGCAATGCCTTCACGCAGCTGCCGGCCCTGGCGGAGCAGCTGGCGGCGGCGATCCTGGCGGCCAGCGGTTGAGCCCCAGGCCGGTGCCTGGCAACGCCAGCAACGCCCGCAGCAACGGGGGCACCCCAGCAGAGAGGCCGCAACGGCAACAGCTGCCACAGCGCCGATGCAGCCCCGCCTGAGGGCCAGGCATCCAGGCACCGCTCCGAGGGCAGCTGCCACGCGCCCACGCGCCCACGGGGCCCCTGGCGCCCCTGGAGTCGCCCCTGCCGGCCGATTGCCTGCAGGCCCCGGGGCTTCGCCGATGCCACCATGGCCGCCGCGGCGATGGCGACGCCCCGCGGCGGCGGCGTGATCGCGCCCCTGAATCGCAGTCCGGAGCCGTGCGCCGATGATTCTTGCTCTCACCCCTGATGTGGAGGCGCTGCTGCGCATGGGGCTGGCGGTGCTCTGCGGCCTGGCGGTGGGGCTCAACCGCGCCCATCACGGCAGCACACCCCACCCCAACCGGTTGCGGGTGCATGTGCTGGTGGGGCTGAGCGCCGCCTTGATGGTGCTGGCTGCGGGCCCGGATCATCAGGCCCGCAGCCGTGCGATCCAGGGGGTGGCCACCGGTGTGGGCTTCCTCGGCGCCGGCGAGATCCTGACGCCCCGTGAGGGTCATCAGCAGCCGCCGACGGAGGTGCGCGGCCTGAGCAGCGCCGCCTCGATCTGGTTCACCGCGGCCCTGGGGGTGACGGTGGCGGCCTCCAGTCCGGTGCTGGCGTTGGTGGCGCTGCTGCTGGCCCTGATCACCCTGTCGGATCGGCGCGATGGCGGCCCGGAGGAGCGCACCCGGGGCCGGGGTGACGGGGCCGCCAGGCCGCCGCAGCGCAGCGAACCCGAGGCCCGCACCGATCAGAACAGGAAGCGGTAGGGACGCTGACCGTCCGGCGCTGGAGGCGGCTGGGCAGCGCCGCCGCTGCCGCTGTGGACGCCGCCACCGTCAGGGGCGGGATCGGCGCTGGCCCAGTCGGCGTCCCAGTAGCTGATGCCCCCCTGGTAGAAGGGGCGGCCATCGAGGCGTCGGGCCTGGAGGCTGGTGCCCCGCATGCTGGTGAGCAGGCCCCCCAGCTCCATCAGGCCGAGATCGGTGCGCACATCCTTGCCGTGGGCGAGCAGCAGACCGGGCAAACGCACCAGGTTCTGCGGCGCCGAGAGCTTCTGGAACAGGGCCTTGAGCGCCAGTTGCTGACGCTCCATGCGACCGATATCGCCGGTGGCGTCATGGCGGAAGCGCAGGAAACCCTCCAGATCACGACCGCGCAGCAGTTGCGGGCCGGGTTGCAGATCGATGTACAACCCCTGGCTGCGATCGACGTAATACATCCGTTTGGGAACATCCACTTCGATGCCGCCGATCTCATCAGCGAGCCGGCGGATCACATCCAGATTCACGACCAGATGGTGCTGAATCGGGCGATTGAGGTGCTGGGAGATCTGGCTCTTGATCGCCTCAGGTCCACCCAGGCTGTAGAGGGCATTGATCTTCTGCGGACCGAAACGGCTGTCTTCCACATAAGTGTCGCGGGGAATCTGGGTGATTCGGGTCACCCCGTCGCCCACATGCACCACGGCGATCACATCCGTGTTGCCACCGCCCACATCGGTGCCGAGCACCAGCAGATTGGTGTTGCCGATGCCGGCCCCCCAGGCGGTGAAGGGGTTCTCGAGCGCAAAGCCACCCTCGCCGGTGTGGATCGTGAGCAGATCGGCCAGGGGCCTGGACAACGCCAGTCCAGCCGCCAGACCAGCGGCCATCGCCACGGCGAGGCTCAGGGGGAAAGGCCACCGGGATCGGATCCGCACGGGGCTCAGGGATGCCTTCGAACGCATCGGCGGACCTTAGGCCAGGGCTCGGTTCGGCCCGGTTGCCGCCGAGACGCTAGGGCGAAGGACCGGGATCGGGACCGGGACCGGTGGGCGCTGGTCTGGATCACACCCGCAGGGCCTCATCGGGCCGCAGACCGGCCTGGACGCGCCACAGGCCCGCATAGGCCCCGTTGCGCTGCAGCAGCTGATCGTGGCTGCCACTCTCCAGCAGTCGGCCCTGATCGAGCACCACGATCCGGTCGGCGTGGCGCACGGTGCTGAGCCGGTGGGCGATCACCAACGTGGTGCGATCGGCTGTGATCCGCTCCAGCGAACGCTGGATCGCCGCCTCGGTTTCGTTGTCGACCGCTGCGGTGGCCTCATCCAGCACCAGCACGGGGGGATCCTTGAGGATGGCGCGGGCCAAGGCGATCCGCTGGCGCTGGCCGCCGGAGAGCCGCTGGCCTCGCTCGCCCACCACCGTGTCGTAGCCCTGCGGCAGCTGTTCGATGAAGCGGGCCGCCTCCGCCAGCGAGGCGGCCCGCAGGATCGCGGCGCGGTCGGCGGCGAAGCTGCCGTAGGCGATGTTCTCGGCCACCGTGCCGTGGAACAGGAACGGTTCCTGGCTGACCAGACCGATGGCGCGGCGCAGATCGGTGAGCTCAAGCTCCGCGATCGGGATGCCATCGAGCCGGATGCAGCCGCGCTGCAGCTCATAGAGACGCAGCAGCAGCTTGACGATCGTGCTCTTGCCGGAACCTGTGGCCCCGACCACGGCCAGGGTGCTGCCGGCCGGCACGCTGAGATCGAAGTCCTGCAGCAGGGGAGGGCGGCCGTCGTAGGCGAAGGTGACGGCTTCGAAGCTGATCGCACCGCGCACAGCCTGCGGATCGAGCCGGCGCCGGCCGCTGGGGATCGTCAGCGGTGCGGCGAGCAGAGCGAGCACCCGCTGAACCGAGGCCATCGACCGCTGGTAGTCATCGAGGGTGCGACCCAGGCCGGTGAGCGGCCAGAGCAACCGCTGGGTGACAAAGACGAGGAAGCTGTAGGTACCCAGGGCCAGCTCTTGCCGCCAGGCCTGCAGACCGCCCAGCACCAGGATCGCCAGGAAGGCGAACAGAATCGCGAAGCGGATCAGGGGCACGAAGGCCGCCGACAGCCGGATCGCGCGATGGTTGCTGTGGCGATAGGCCTGACTCTCCTCGGCCAGTCGTTGCAGCTCCCAGGCCTCGGCGGCATAGCTCTTGATCGTCAGCATGCCGCCGAGGTTGTTGCTGAGGTGGGCGGCGATGGCACCGGCCCGTTCACGCACGGCGGCATAGCGCGGCGCCAGGCGTTTCTGGAAGCGCAGCGATCCCCACAGAATCACGGGGATGGGCAGAAAGGAGAGGCCGGCCACCGAGGGCGAAAGGGCCAGCATGGTGGCGCCCACGGCCACCACGGTGGTGATCAGCTGCAGGATTTCATTGACACCGTGATCAAGAAATCGCTCGAGCTGATTGATGTCCTCCCCCAGGATCGTCAGCAGGCGTCCGCTGCTGTCGGCTTCAAAGAAGGCCATCGGCAGATGCTGCAGATGGTCGTAGGCCTGAAGCCGCAGCTCATGCTGAACAGTCTGGGCCAGATTGCGCCAGAGCAGCCCATAGAGGTATTCAAACAGCGACTCAGCGCTCCAGATCAACCCCGACAGCAGTGCCAGCAGCAACAGCTGGCCGGGCACCTCGCGAACGCCGAGGTGGGCCAGCCAGGAATCCTGCCCTCTGGCCACCACATCGACCGCCAGGCCGATCAGCACCGGTGGTGCCAGATCAAACAGTTTATTCAGTACTGAACAGGTGGCCGCCAGCCAGAGACGGCGGCGATGGGGTTGAAGCAACTGGAGCAGCTGAACCAACCCCGCGGCCTGAGCGGCCCCACCGGCCTCACCAGCGGTTGCCACCGCCGCCGCCGCCGCCATAACCACCGCCACCACCGCCGCCATAGCCACCGCCGGAGCGCTGGCCACCACCACGGCCACCGCCGCCGCCACCGCCGCCCGGGCCGCCCTCCCGTGGCGTGGCCTTGTTGACCCGGATCATGCGACCCATCCACTCGACGTTCTGCAGATCATCGATCGCCTTCTGCTCGGAGGCGTCATCGGCGAGCTCCACGAACGCGAAGCCCCGCTTGCGACCGGTATCGCGGTCCAGCGGCAGGCTGCACTGGCGCACCTCGCCATACTGGGCGAAGAGGTTGAGGAGATCCTCCCGTTCCGCCCGGAACGAAAGATTTCCAACGTAGATGGTCATGAATCGAGAAGCCTGGAACTGAAGAGTGATGCGGGGGTGGATTCGTCCGTTGCCGGGATGTCCCAGGGAGCCAGTTGGACGGTGAAGCCGGAGATCGAAGCCTGAAGGAGGGTCGAGCCCTGATGGGTCACTGCGAGCTGGGTTGCGCCGTAGGGAGCCAGAACGCCTTGGAATCGGTGGCAGCCTACAGCCCGGCCCCGCCACCACCCCCGCGACGGGCCGATTCCATGGCGAAATTTGAAGCGGATGCGAAGCGAAGTGGAAGATTGTCGCCGCCGGCGGCGAAACTGGTTCAATGTCAGCAAACCCTGATCCGCGATCCCCGTGATGACGGCCCCCGTTCCCTGGAGCCTCGCCTGGAGTGAGGACGGCGAGCTCTCTCGCCAGGATCAATTCGATCTGCTGCAGGCCCTGTTGGCCTGCGAGAGCCTGGAGGTGCAGCACGCCCTGGTGGTGGCGGTGGAACGGCTCTCCCTGGCCGATTTCAGCCTGATGGCCAACGGCGAGGTCACCGGGCTCTGCGCCTGAGACCGAACCGCTTCAAAGTGCCGGTTTCGCCAGTCGTGCGCGATACGGGCATCGGGAATGGAGGCCTCAGCACCCCAGGCGTTGCCAGGAGCGGGTTGACCCCTGCGCTTCAGCCACAGCCCACGGGCCGAGTTTGAATCAGCCCTGGGCGCCTGAGACCAAACCACCTGAGACGGGCCTGTCTGAGCCTGGGCCTGTCTCAGACAGGGCATCTGGTGCCGGGCCGTCTGAAACCGAGCCGCCTGCAGGCCGCGCCCTGACGGCCCGCAAGCGCCAGCGGAGTGCAGCGGAGTGGCACTGGCTGGCCAGCGGCCCCTGGGGGGCTGGACCTTCAGGCAGCCCTGCGGCAAGGGCGGGAGCCGCCACCAGCTGCAGCCGACGCCGTGGTTCCCGTGTCAGCTGATGCTGACCCAGGGCCCGGATCCGGATCGGCAGCGGTGCGGGGCCGCTCCAACGCCACCGGCGGGCAGGGCGGGGCTGGGCCGGCTGCTGCCGTAGCGCCTGGACGGCCGGGCTCAGATCGGATAGCGGCGGGCCGTGAGCTCACGGCAATCGCGCCGGGCCGCATCGAGGCTGCTGCCCGCCTCAATGCGATCGGCCACACAGCCGCAGGCGAAGTTGGCCATCCCCTCCGGTGGCCGCTTGCCCGCCTGGCTCATCTCGGTCTGGAAGGCCGTCAGGCAGAAGGCGCGCACGATCGCTCCCATCCCCGATTCCGCCCGGGCCGGCGTGGGCAGCGGCAGCGGCCAGACCAGCAGGCCGGCCACCAGCAGGGCGCCGCCTGGAAGCCGACGCAGCCCGGCAGAGAGGCGGGGGCGGGAGCGGGTCAGGGAAGGGGCCATGGCGGGGCGAAACGATGCGTGCGGATCGGAACGCATGGATTTAAGCCGTCCAGCGTGAAATCTGCAGTTCGCGATTCATCACCTTCAGGCGCTGCAGGTCACGGAACACCGTCTCCGGCATGCCCCGTGGCAGATCCACCGTGCTGTGGGCATCAAAGATGCGGATCCGGCCGATCGCACGTCCATTCAGTCCGGCTTCATTGGCGATCGCGCCGACGATGTTGCCGGGCTTGACCCGATCCCGCCAGCCCACCTCGATGCGGAAGCGCTCCATGTGCGGCTCCGGCGGTCCATCCTGACCCTCCTGGAGCGGACGTCGTCCCCCTGCCGCCCCACTGCGCTCTCGCCCATCGCGGCCATCGCGCGGCTCGCGCGGCTCGCGACCATCGCGACCATCGCGACCATCGCGACCATCCCGCACCTCCCGGCCCTGGCGCGGGGCACTGCCCGCCCAGCGCTCCTCCCCCTGCAGCAGCAGCGGCTTGCCGGCCAGGCTGAGGCTCAGGGCCGCCACCGCCAGTTCCTCGCCGCTGCAATCGCATTCGCGCGCCACCCGCTGCACGATCTCGCTCAGCAGCGCCCGCTCCTGGGGATCCACCGGGCTGGTGCGATGGCTGCTGGTGAGCCGCTCGCGCAGGCGATCCAGTCGATGCTGGTTGATGGTGGCATTGGCCGGAACCTCCATGGCCTCGATCGGCTGACCCACCGCCCGCTCCAGACCGGCCAGGAAGCGCCGTTCCCGCGGCGTCAGGAACAGAATCGCCTCACCGCGGCGGCCGGCGCGCCCGGTGCGGCCGATGCGATGCACGTAGGCCTCGGCATCGAAAGGGATGTCGTAATTGATCACCAGCTGGATGCGCTCCACATCCAGGCCGCGGGCGGCCACATCGGTGGCCACCAGCACATCCACCCGACCATCGCGCAGACGCTCGATCGTGCGTTCACGCTGGGCCTGGGGCACATCGCCATTCAGCACCGCCACGTCATAGCCATGGGATTCGAGTGATTCGGCCACCGTGAGGGTGACGGCCTTGGTGCGGGCGAAGATGATCACCCCCTCCTGGCGCTCCGCCTCCAGCACCCGCTCGAGCGCCTCCAGCTTCTGGCTGGGATGCACCAGCAGGTGGCGCTGACGGATGCGGCGGCCATCGGCGCTGTTGGTGCGAATTGTGACCTCGGCCGGATCGCGCAGATAGCGATGCGAAAGCTGTCTGATCTCACGCGGCATCGTGGCTGAAAACAGGACCACCTGGCGTTCCTGAGGCAGCTGTTCGAGCACCCATTCGACATCATCGATGAAGCCCATACGCAGCATTTCATCGGCCTCATCCAGCACCAGGGTGCGCAGACGGCTGAGATCGAGCGTTCCCTGGCGCATGTGATCCATCACCCGGCCCGGGGTGCCGACCACCACCTGGGGGCCGCGGCGCAATTGCTGAATCTGCTCGCGGAAATCGGAGCCGCCATAGATCGGCACCACCCGCAGCCGCGTCAGGTGGGTGGCATAGCTGGCGATGGCATCGGCCACCTGAATCGCCAGCTCGCGGGTGGGGGTGAGCACCAGCACCTGCGGGGCGCGCAGCTCGCGATCGAGGCAGTGCAGCAGCGGCAGGCCGAAGGCGGCCGTCTTGCCGGTGCCGGTCTGCGCCTGACCGACCAGATCGCGGCCCAGCAGCAGCTCGGGGATGGCGGCCTGCTGGATCGGCGAGGGGGTGACGAAACCCAGATCCGCCAGCGCCCGCAGCAGCTCCGGATCCAGACCGAAGCCGGCGAAGCCATCGGCATCCGGCTCCTGATCCGGCTGGTTGACGGCGGCGGCATTCAGCTCAGCACCGGGCAGCTCGTTGTCGTGCGGCTCGCCATCCTGCAGCCCGCACTCGCGTGCGGCCCCGGGCTCCACCTGATCAGAGATCGCCCCGGCGCGCTCGCCGCTCCGATCCATGCGGCTGGCCTGCCCGGCGCCGACCGGCTCAGCGATCTCAGCCATCGGGATCGGCTCAGCCGTGGCGGTCAGCTGGGCCGTGGTGATCGCCTCGGCGGCCACCGCTTCAGCAGTAGCGGCTTCAGCAGTGGCGGCTGAGGCAGTGGCGGCGAAATCGCCGCCGCTGGCCTCGTCGGCCTCGCAGGCGGCAGCGGGCTCGGCAGGCAGAACAACGGGGAGAGAGGCGGTTTCGATCATGCGGTTGGTTGGGATGCTGCGGTCTGCGTCAGTGCTGCCTGGGGCAGTGCTGGAGGGGGTAGTGCTGCCTGGGTTGGTACTGCCTGGGTCGATGCGGTCTGCGCCGCTGGCAACTGCAGCGCTGGGAACTACAGCAGTGGCAACTGCAGTGGTGGCAACTGCAGTGGTGGCAACTGGATTGGGGGCATCTGCCGTGGGGGCCTCTGCGCCGGTGCCGCCGGCGTCTGGGTCAGGGGCGCTGAGCGGGGCAAGGGCGTGGACCGAATCCCCTGCCCTGAGCGGAGTGGCCCTGAGCGCAGGCGCACTGAGCGGATCGGTGACGGTCGCGCCGCTGCCGCTGCCGGCGGCCAGCACGGGCGCGCAGCCGGACAGGGCGAAGCCGCTGCGGACATCGCCGGAAAGAGTGGTCGTCAAAACGAAATGGGGGGCCTGATGATTCCTTCAACACAGGCCGGCAACAACCCAGAGGAGAGAAGTGCCTGCGGAGCCGCCTGCGGCGCTCCGGACACCCCAACGTTGCCCTGCCCTTGTTCAAAGGTTGACGATTTACCTTACCACCCGGCCGAAATCATCCTCGAACCGCTCGATGTCGTCCTCGCACAGCAGCTCGCCGCGCTGGACCTCGATGATCTCCAGGCCGCGGCTGCCGGCGCTGGCCCGATGCAGCCCGCCCACCGGGATGAACAGGCTGTCCCCCTCCCGGGCCGGCTGCAGCTGCTCGCCGCACTGGATCGTGCCCTCACCGGCCACCACCACCCAGTGCTCGCAGCGATGGCGATGGCGCTGCAGGCTGAGACGCCGCCCCGCATGCAGGCACAGACGCTTGACCAGATAGCCCTCCCCCTGGGCCAGGGTTTCAAACCAGCCCCAGGGACGCTCGGTGCGCATCGAACCAGCAGCGGCACACGGGATGCTGCAACGACCGGATCCGGGCTGGGGAGCGCAGGACCGACAGGGCAGCTCTTTTAATCTACGTGAGCACCAGCGTCCGCTGGCGCCGCCGCCGCCGCCGTGGCCGCCGCCGCTGCCGTGGCCGCTGCGACCGGCGCTGCCGCTGTCGCTGCCGTGGCGGTTGCCGTGGCCGTGATCAGCAACGCCTGCTGGCGGGCGCGGGTCAGGCCCGTGTACAGCAGCCGCGGATCGAGGCCGTCGGCCTGTTCGAGCACCAGGATCACCTCGGCCGCCTCGCTCCCCTGGGCCTTGTGCACCGTCAGGGCCAGGGCCGGCTCCAGAGCGCCGCTGAGCTGGGCGGGATGGTGCCACACGGGCGTCTGATGGCCGAACAGGATGCGCCGCTGCAGCGTCGCCCCGATCCGCCGCTCCACCACGATGCCGAGATCGCCATTGGCCAGATCCAGGGCCGGCAGGTTGCGGCTGCAGAGCAGGGGGGTGCCCTGCGGCCAGGCGCCGCTGTCGCTGCCGCCCGCCGGCAACAGCGCCCGGTGGATCGCCTCGATCCCCCAGCGCCCCCGACGCTGGGGGGCGAGCACCAGCAGTCGGTCGCGCTCGGCCAGCAGCTCCTGCCAGCCCTGCTCCCGATCGGGCCAGCATCGCTCCGCCAGGGATGCCAGCCGTCGCCGCCGGGCACGCAGACGCTGCAACACCGCCGCCGGCAGCGGGCCGGGCGGGATCTCCAGCCACTGCAGATTGTCGCTGGGGCCAAGCCCGGCCAACAGCGGCTGCAGCCGTGTCAACGGCCCCGCCGGGTGATCGGCCGTCGCCGCGGTCGCCCGTCCCTGCAACTGCTGGCGCAGGTCGGCGGCGACCGCAGCGATGGCGCCGTCGTTGCGATACACCGTGCTCAGTTCAAACCGCACCGATGCCAGGGCCTCGGCCTCGGCCTCGGCCAGGGCTGGATCGAGCAGAGCCTGCAGCAGCGAGCCGGGCGCGATCGGCGGCAGCTGGGCCGGATCGCCCACCAGCACCAGCTGGCAGCGATCCGGCAGGGCCTCCAGCAGCGCCTGCATCAGCTCCAGATCCAGCATCGACACCTCATCGATCACCAGCAGATCCAGCTCCAGCGGGTTGTGGCGATCACGGCCGAAGCGCTCGGCGCGGCTCTCGAGCAGGCGATGCAGGGTGGTGCAGGGCACGCGGCCGCCGCTGGCGGCCCGCAGGCGGGCGGCGGCCTTGCCGGTGGGGGCCGCCAGCTGCACGCGACCGTCGGGATGCCGCTGCAACCAGGCCTCCAGCAGGCGCGCCACCGTGCTGGTCTTGCCGGTGCCCGGTCCGCCCAGCAACAGCACCAGCTGGCGCTCCAGGGCCGCCTGCACCGCCTGGCGCTGGATCGGATCCAGACCGGTCAGCGCCGTGGCACCGGAGTCGATCGCCGGGGGATGCACCGGACGGGATGCGGCCGTATCCCTTGCTGCCGGTGGCGCCGCGGCGCGCGCCAGCAGCGCTGCCAGCACCGCCTGATGGCGCTGCTGCCAACGGCGCCAGAACAGCCGATCACCCTCCAGCACCAGCGGGCCATCGGCGGCGCGACTGAGCCGGGAAGCCCGCAGGGCCCGGCGGTGGGCCTCAGGCCAGAGCGCCTCGCTCACCCCCGCTGGCGCCCCATCGGCCAGGGACAGGCTGGGCTCACCGCGGCAGAGGGCGGCGGTGAGCGCCCCGATCGCCTCCTGCACCAGCGGTTCGGCAGGCTCCGCCAGCAGGCGTGGCAGGGCTTCGGCCAGGGCCTCGCTGAGCGATGCCTGCCAGGGCGCCGGCTCACGATCGGGAAGTGGTGCCATCACAGTGCCCTCTGCAGACCGGTTGCCTCCGCCTCGTCAGCACCGCCCAGGGCGGCATCGAGCGCCAGCAGGCGCTCCAGCGGCGGGCAATCCACCAGCATCCCGGGCACCGCTCCGGGCAGGGCCTGTGCTCCCGCCGCGCCGGGGGCGCCGCGCAGAAAGGCATAGACATAGCCGCCCAGGTGGCGCTGCGGCGCATAACCAGGCAGCCGCCAGCGCAGGTATCGATGCAGCGCCACCAGATAGAGATGGGCCTGCAGGGGGTAATGGCTGGCCACCATCAGCTGCAGCATCGCCTCCTGTCCGTAGTGGTGGGGTCCGCAGAGCCAGGGCCCCTGTTCACTCTCCCGTCGCCCCAGGCGGTTGCTCTTCCAGTCGAGCACCCACCAGCGCTGATCACCGGCGGCATCAACGGCCGGGAAGATCAGATCGATCGAGCCGGTGAGGAAGCCGCGGTGGGCGATCGGCAGCTGGGCCAGCCGCTCGCCGTAGGCGGCCCCGAAGGCCCCACCGGGCCAGTCGCGGAAGGCGGCGGCCAGGCCCCGGGCCTCGGCAAACCCCAGCGACAGATCGAAGCGCATCTCGCTCAACCAGCGACCCGGCTGCAGATCAGCGGGCCGCAGGCCGGCCAGCGCGCCGCCGAACGGGCTCAGCCGCAGGGTTTCCAGACCCTCCAGCAGGGCTGTCACCCCCTCCGCCGCCAGGCCGGAACGGCGCAGTTCCAGCTCGGTCAGCCGTCGGTTCGCGCTCGCGCCGGCGGGCTGATCAAACCTGAACCCCTCCAGGATTCGATGCAGGCAATCGCCCACCCGCGGCCCGGCCGGAAAGGTGGCCAGCGGACCGGTCTGCGGCCAGACCAGCGCTGAATCGAGCGCCCGGGAGACATCGTCGCCGGCCAGCCCGGGCGCGGCCAGCGGCGCCACCGGCCCCGGCCGCTCCGCCCGGGCATCGACATTGACATTGACATTGGGATCGGCATCGGCATCGCTCAGCGGCTCCGGGGTGGCATCGCCGGTGTCGCGCCCCTCCTCCAGGGCCTCCGGTGGCTGGAGCGCCGCAGCGCCATCGGCCTGGCCGTGCACCCAGCGGCTGTAGCTGCTGCGGCCCCAGCGCGGATCGAACCGCCGCTGCGGCAGCGGCCCGGTGGTCAGTTGCGGCCCGCTGCTCAGATCCGGTGGCCCGGGGGCCGGGATCGGCGGCGGGTCGGAGGCAGGGATCAGCGCCAGGGGCAACCCGTCGGCCGCGATCGCCTGCTCCAGGCACCGCTGCCAGTGGTCGGCAGCGGCCCGGGCGATCCAGTCGTCGTCGTCGTCGGGATCGACCGGGAACCGATCGGGAAACAGCCACGGCAGCAGCGGCGCCGCCTGCTGCCCCCGGGCCGGCCCCCAGGCCAGCACAAGCCGATGCTGGGCGCGGGTGACGGCCACGTAGGCCAGCCGTTCGCGCTCCCGCTCCTCCTCCAGCCGCTGCTGGCGAGCGGCCGCATAGCCCGGCCCCCAGGATCGGTTGCGGTGCACATCCAGCACCGGGCCGGCGGCACCGGGGGGATGCCAGCGACGACCCAGCGAGGTCGCCACCGCCACCGCTGGCGACTGCCACAGGTAGGGGCAGATCACCAGCGGAAACTCCAGACCCTTGCTGCGATGGATCGTGATCACCGATACGGCGCCATTGGCCCGGTCGCTGTGGGCCTGGTGCTCCTCACTCAGCTGCTGGGGTGGATCCAGGCGCCGGCGCCGCAGCCAGTCGGCCAGCGCCGCAGGGGCCAGGCCATCGGCATGCAGGCGCTGCTGCACCAGGGCACTGACCTGGGTCAGGTCCGCCGCCAGCCGCCCCGCCCGTTCCAGGCGGGCCATCCCCTCGGCCCCGAGCAGATCGGCCAGCACCCCCAGCAGGCCGCGCTGCGGCAACTGGCGGGACAGGTTGGCCAGACGCTCGGCCAGATCCCCCCAGATCGCCGCCGGGGCCGCGGCGATCTGGGCCGCACTCCAGGCCAGCAGTGGTGAGGCGGCCAGCAGCCGCAGCCGGTTGGCGTCGGCTGGATCGGCCAGGGCATCGAGGCAGCGCTGCAGGGCGATGGCCGCCGGCGAGAGGAAGACATCGGCGCGGCTCACCAACCGGCAGGCGATGCCTTGGCATTCCAGAGCCCGGCGCAGCGCCTCGGCCTGGCGATGATTGTTCACCAGCAGGGCGACATCGGTGGCGACCAGAGGCCGGCGCTTCTCCCCCTGCTCCAGTTCCAGTCCGGCGCGCAGCAACTGCTGCAGATGGGCGGCGATCCGTGCGGGCAGCTGCGCCTCCAGGGCGGTGCGGGCGGGATGGCGGTGGCTGCCGGCGGCGGCATCCGCCCGGGCCGCAGACTCCACATCCCCCGCCGGCGAGCGCTCCTCCCCGGCAGTTTCGGGATCGTCGCCGGGATCACCCAGCCACAGCAGCTCGATCGCTGGACCCTGCGGTCCACGGCGATCGGAGTGGGCCTGCACGGGCGGCACCATCAGATCAGAGCGGCGCAGGCCGGGCCGCATCAGCCGGTTGAGGGCCTCGATCAGCTCCGGGGTGGAGCGCCGGTTGCCGCTGAGCGCCCAGCGCTCGTCCGCCTGATCGGCGGCGGCCTGATAGGTGCCCAGATCCCCGCCGCGGAAGCGGTAGATCGCCTGCTTGGGATCACCGACCATCACCAGCCGATGGCAGCCGCGACCGAAGGCGCGGCGCAGGATGCGCCACTGGATCGGATCGGTGTCCTGGAACTCATCGATCAGGGCGGCGCCATAGCGGGCGGCCACCGCCTCCAGCAGGGGCGAGGCGGCGGCGGGGTCCGGTCCGGGATCCAGATCCCTCAGCAGCTGCGAGAAGCTGCTGAGGCCGCGGCGGCGGCGACGCTGCTCCAGCTCGCGCCGCCCCCAGTGCAGGGCATGCAGCAGCACCGCCTCGGCCGGACCATCGAGCAGCCGGGCCACCGCCTCCATCAGGGCTGACTCGGGCAGGGGCAGCACCGCCTCGTGGTGCCGCTCCAGGCTGCGCGCCACTTTGCAGAAGCGGCCGGGGTGGTAGTAGTCGCTGAGCAGCTCCTGTCCGAGGCAGGCCTCGTAGTCCCCCTGCGGCGGTTGGGCGGCGAGGAAGGCATCCAGCTCGGCGCAGCGATCCTTTCTGGCGGTGGGCTTGTACGGTTCGGTGTCGCTGTGGCCCTGAGCGCGCCAGCGGCTCGCCTGCGCCTGCAGCCGCTGCTGCAGTTCGCGGCCGCGGGCCCGCCAGAGGCTGCGGAAATCGTCCCAGCAGCCCTGCCAGAAAGCCGGGAGCTGATCGGGCAGGCTCGCCTCCAGGCGGATGCCTGCCGGCAGCGGATCGAGCTCAAGGGCTGGATCGTCATCGAGGCTGCGCAGCAGCGCCTCCAGGGCGGAGGGATGGAGACCGCAGCGGCGCAGACCGGCCAGCAGCGGCGGCGGCAGGGGTACGACCTGCTGCTGCCAGTAGGCGTGCACCAGCTCCGTGATCGTGGCGTCGTCGGGATCTTCCAGCTGCAGCTGGGGGGAACGGCCGGCGGGCAGGGCCTCTCGCTGCAGGGTGCGCCGACAGAAGCCATGGATGGTGGTGATATCGGCCGCAGCCAGATCCTCGAGGGCCAGCAGCAGCTGGACCCGCAGGCGCTGGCAGCGTTCGGGCGGCAGGGCCTGGCAGCGTCGATACCAGGCGAGCAGCACCGCATCGCTGGCGTCAGGACCGGGATCCGGACGGGGGGGCGGAGGCTGCTGCGGGCTGGCGAGCGCAGTCGCGACACCGGGCTGGTCCGACTCCAGCAGGGCCAGGCCCTGCTGGAGTCGACGGCCGATCCGGTCGCGCAGCTCCGCCGCGGCCGCCTCCGTGAAGGTGACCACCAGGATGGCTGGCAGGGCCAGCTCCGCCTCGCTGACCAGACGCAGCACCAGATGGGCCAGGGTGAAGGTCTTGCCGGTGCCGGCACTGGCCTCCAGCAGCCGGATGCCCGGCGCCAGATCCAGGTTGTTGGCATCCAGTTCCCCGACGGCGACCGGGCCAGCCGGGCCAGCAGTGCTGGCAGTGGCTTCGGCGCCGACGGCCCGGCCCGGTCGTGATCCCACCTCTGCGCTCATTGACGCCTCCGCGAGGGGCGGACCCGGGCGGCGAGCAATGGCTCCAGCAGCTCCCTGGCACAGGCGGCGAAGGGATCGACCAGCAGCGATTCGATCGGCAATTCGGCCCCGAAGCAGACCAGCATCGACTCATCCTGGCGCTCGCCGGGCAGGCTGCCGTTGCCCTCCCACTCCTGGGCCGCCCGAGCGGCGCCGCTGCCGGGGCACTGGCGCTCCGCCTCCAGCCAGGCGATCCCGGTGCGCGGCGGGACGGGCCAGCAGCGTCCCTGCCAGCGCCGCTGCAGCGCCGCCAGCCGTTGCAGCTCGGTGGCCGCCACCTCGGGAGCAGGGGCCAGCAGGGTGGTGGTGATCTGAAACCGATCGTCCTTGTGGCGGCTGATCAGCTCACCGCGCTCCGGCCGGCGACCGCCCTGCAGCCCTGCGGCGCAGGCGAGCAGCAGCTCCAGCCAGAGGGCCAGCTGCTCAGCGGCCGATCCTTTGCCGCAGTGCACCCGCACCAGGGCCGGCCCCCGACCCGTGAGCGGTGCGCTCCACGCCTGCCAGCGCACGGTTTCGCTCCAGTCCTCCCCGAGGGCAGCGAGGCTCTCCACCAGGCTCTGCCAGCGCCGCTGCAGGCCCCGGGCTTCGAGCCAACCGGCGCTGCCCGCCGGCAGCTGGCCGGTGCCGCGCTGGCGCCACAGCCAGTCGGCGGCCTGCTGGGGGGGGGAGGTTTCGGGGTTGATGGCATGGGCCTCCTGCCAGGCCTGGCGCAGCAGGGAGACCCGACCGCGCTCCTCCAGCTCGAACGGTTCCAGGTCCTCACAGCGGTCCTGCCATTCCCGCGCCCGCATCCCCAGCCCCTCCAGCCAGCTGCGCTGGGGGTGCATCAACCAGGTGCGCAGGGCAGCGAAACGCTCAACACTCGCCGCACCCGCAGCCGGCTCCGCCCCGGTTCCATCCCCGGTTCCGTCCTCGATGCGGTCCTCGATGCGGTCAGCGGCGATGCCATCACCGCTGCCGGCGGCGGCGATGCGGTCAGCGATGCAGTCGTCGTCAGGGCTGACGCTGGCGGCGAGGGACGGTGCCTGGCACTGCGAGGGATCGCCGCCGGCCAGCGGGTCGCGGTGGGCCAGGCCCCCGGGGGCGGCAATGCCGCCCTGATCGAGGTGCAGACGGGCCTGCAGCAGGCGGCGATCGCAGCTGGCGGGGGGGCGCTGCTGCTGAGCCAGGAAGTTGGTCCGCTCCAGCGGGCTGGCGGGATGCTGCACCTGCAGCGACGCCGCACCACCGGGCAGGACCTGAGCCAGCCAGTCGAGCCAGTGGCGCAGCGGCGCCGGGGGCGGCAGCTCGGCTCCGGTGCGGTCATCGCGGCAGCTCCAGGTGATCAGCAGTTGATCGCGCGCCGACAGCAGGGCCTCCAGCAGGACGTAGCGGTCCTGGTCGGCGGGATCGGCATCGCCCAGCAGACGGCGCTGGCTGATCAGATGGAAGCCCGGCCGTGATTTCTGGCGCGGATAGACGTCGGCATCGAGGCCCATCAGCACGATCACCCGGTGCGGGATCGCCCGCATCGGTTCGAGGGCACTGATCGTGAGGGCGCCGCTGCGATGCCCGAAGCGACCCGAATCCACCGCCAGGGCCTCCTCCAGCACCGCCGCCAGCACGGTCGCCGGCAGTTCCAGATCGCCGGCGGCGGCGACCGCCAGCCCGTCGTCGATCGCCGCCAGCAGGCCCGGCAGCTCGCCGGCCGCCTCGCCCCCCTCGCCGAACAGATCCTCCAGCAGCTGCCGCAGCAGCTCCGCCCAGTCGCCGGCGCGGCGGCTGCGGGCCAGCCGGCGCAACCAATGGCGCAGGTGCTGCAGCAGGTGCAGCCAGCGTCCAAGCAGCTCCAGCGACAGGCGGCCCTCGGCCGGCGCCACCGGTTCGTCCTCCCCCAGGGCCAGCCCGGGGGCGGGCGGCAGCACCAGGGCCAGCAGCAGTCGATCCATCGCCCAGCTGAGCGAATGGGTGGCGTCCCCGCCTCGCTCGGCCGCATCGAGTCCCCAGCGAAAGCCGAGGCGCTGTAATTCGCGGCTGAGCCGCAGGGTCTGCGAGGCATCCAGCCCGAAGCGCTGCTGCAGCGGTGGGCAGTCGAGCAGGCTCTCCAGGCCGGAGGCGCTGAGGCGATCAGCGGCCAGCCGCAGCAGCCGCAGCAGGGTGCGCGCCAGCCCCATCCCGGCCTGCTGGCTGCGATCGGTGAGCCGCCAGGGCAGCTGCACGCCGGTGGCGTCGCTGTCGCCGAACACCGAGGCCACCAGCGGCGCGAACCGCTCCACCTGGGGGGTCATCACCAGGATGTCGTGCGGTTGCAGCGTGTCATCGGCGGCCAGCAGCTGCAGCAGGCGATCGCGCACGATCTGCACCTGGCGCAGCGGACCGGGGCAGAGATGGAACTCCAGCGAGGGGTCGGGGACCTGAATCTGCAGCTGCGGCCAGCTGTCCGCTGCCACCAGCTGCTGCTGGAGCTGGTGCAGCAACGGCGGCGGCCGCCGCGCCGCCGCGCTCACGGAGGCGGGCAGGAAGAACAGATCTCCCTGCCGCTGTTCCCCCAGCTGGGCTTCACCGGTGCCTTCCAGCAGCTGCTGGAACTCGGCGCCCAGCCGACCGAAGCGCGCTTCCAGGCCGGCGGCCTGCGCCAGCCACTCCCCTTCCAGCGGCTGCTGCAGGGCGAGGGCATCGCGCAGGTCGCGGCGGCGTTCGCGGCAGCGCTGCCAGAGGTCGCGACAGGGGGTGAGCAGATAGATGTCCACGGCCATCGAACCCGAGAGGGCCTGCAGCAGACGCACCTGCAGCGGTGCCAGGCTGCTGAGGCCGAACAGCCGCAGCACCGGGCCCTGGTGTTTCTGCAACCCGGCCGGCAGGCCGCCGTGCTGGCGCAGCCGTTCGATCGCCTGCTCGACCCGCAGGGCGAAGGGATCGCGCTGCAGCTTCTGGCGCAGGGCCCGGTAGAGGAGCGGTTGCCAGAGCTGGGCGTCGGGGAGAGGGGATCCGACGGCATCGAGCCCCTGGCCGTGCTGCCAGGCCGCCAGCAGTTCCGGGCGGTAGAGGGCGTAATCGTCGAAGGCATCGGCGATCGCCCGACCCAGCTGCCAGGTGCCGGGATCAAGCGCGGTGCTGGGGGGTTGCTTCTGCAGCCAGCGGCGCAGCGGTTCCCCCTCGGGCCGGGCGGCGATCTCGGGCAGCAGTTCCAGCAGCGGCCACACCAGGCGGCTGGCCCGCCAGGGATCGGCGCCTGCGCCGGCACCCGGCTCCGGCTCCGGCTCCGGCTCCGGCTCCGGATCGAGGATCGCATCGACGATCGCCGCCAGGTGCCCGGCCGGAAAGGGAAAGCGCAGGTGGGCGGCGATGCCGCCGAGGCGCTCGGCCAGCTGTTCGCCCAGCCAGCGGCTGGTGGGCCAGGTGTTGACCACCACCTGCACCTGCTCCAGCGGCGGCGGCGGATTTTCGCGCAGCTGCAGGGCCAGTATGTCCAGCAGGAATTTGGCCCGGTTGCTGCGGAAGATCGTCAGCACAGAGGAATCAGCACAGAGGAATCAGCGCAAGGGAGATCAGCACAGGGGAGATCAGCACAGACAGAACTCAGCCCGCCATCCGCCTCAGCCCCCCGAGGCGCACAGCTGCGACGAGGGCCGCGCCAGGCGGTTGGGGCGCGGCAGCGACTGCGGTCTCAGCCCGGCGACGCTGCGCTCCTGGCCGGTCTGCGGGCAGTAGGCGCTGAGCTGGCCGCCATAGCAGGCGCCCGTATCGATCAGGGTGATGTGCTTCATGCGGCGCAGCTGCGGAGCGGGGGTATGGCCGACGATCACCTCCCCGAAACGGCCGTCGTAGTGATTCCAGAAGCTGGCGCGGATGCTGAGATCCGGCTGCCAGCTGATCGGATCGAAACCGGCGTGGGTGGCCACCCAGCCCTGCCCCCAGTGGGTCAGGGGCAGCTGCTCGAGGCGCTCCAGCCAGCGGCGGCAGCTGCGCGCCCCCAGCTGGCGGTAGGTGTCGCAGCCGGCCAGGGAGAGGGCGGCGCTGGGATCGCTGCCGCGCAGATCATGCACCAGGCGCTGTTCGTGGTTGCCCATCAGCCAGACGGCCCGGCCGCACTGCACCAGATCCCAGGCCAGCTCCATGGCGGCCTCGATGCGGGGACCCCGGTTGATTACATCGCCACAGAGCACCAGCCGGTCCTGAGGGGGGAGCAGGCGGATCAGATCCCAGAGGGATTCAGCGCAACCGTGCACATCGCCGATGATCCAGTGACGCTGCAGATCGGTGGCCGGGCCCGGGAGCTGCGAGGGCCTGGCGGCGACAGCGACTGCTGGCGAAGCCACGGATTGCCGTGCCACGAATTGCCGTGCCACAGATTGCTGGGCCACAGATTGCTGGGCCACAGATTGGAGCGCCGCGGGCTGGAGTGCTGCGGGCTGGAGGACGGCTGACTGGAGGACGGCTGACTGGAGCGCGGCGAGCGGGCGGGGTAAGGGAAGCAGGGCCCCGGCAGCCGGCGCCCCGGCCGGCGGCTTGCCGCCGCTGGGGTGGGAATCAGCGCTCAGGGGGAGGAGGGAAGCCCGGCCGCCACCATCCCGGGGGATGGCGGCAGAGCCGGGGCTGGTACTGCTCTGTCGCTGGCCGCAGGCGGAGCTGGGCGGGGCAGCCACCGCAGCGACTGCAGCGGCCGCAGTGACCGCAGCGGCGGGGGCGGCGGGGAATGCTGCGCAGCCAGGGGCCGGCAGGGGCGAGGGGATGGGGCGGCAGGGCGCCGGCGAGGCTGGTGCTGCACGGCCACCGCGGCTTGCCGTCGGGGCACTGGTCGCGGGCGGCAGCATGCAATGTGTCTGCGATCACCCAACTTTCGCCGCTGCCGCCCCCTTCTGTCAGCCCCGGCGGTGATCAGGCGATCTGATCGGAGCGGCGGCGGCGGCGGCGCGGCGGCGCCGGCCGGGCGCCAGCACTGATACGGTGCCGCCAGCAGCCGGTCGGCCGATGGAGCGCCCCGATCCCCGTTCCCTGCCGGTGAGCCAGCGTGTCGCCCTGCTGGTCAAGGCGCTGGCCGGCGCGCGCCGCACCAATGAGGCCCTGGCCCAGTGCAGCGACGGGGAGCAGATGCTCGATGTGCTGCTCGATGCCTCCGCCAAGCTGGGGCTGGGCCTGAGCCGCGCCCAGCTTCAGGACACGCCGCCGATTCGCGACTGGGTGTGGTGGAAGAACAAGGAGGCGCTGCTCACCATCGGCGATCGCCGTCCCCGCTATCAGCAGGATGCCCCGGCGGCAGCAGCCGGCAGGGATGGATCAGCGCCGCGGCGCCGCTGGTTCGGGCTGTTCTGAGCGGCCGGCCACCGCCACCGGCGACGGCAACCCGGCTCAGCCCCAGGCCTGATTCCAACTCGGCGCGTGGGCTGCAGCCAGGGTGCAGGGGGGCAACCCGCTCCTGGCAGCGTGCGGGGTGCTGAGGCTCCATCCCTGGGACCCGTGTCGCGCACGAGTCAGGGCTGATTCCAACTCGGCGCGAGAGGGCTGCGGCTGAAGCGCAGCGGTCAACCAGCTCCTGGGAGCCCCTGGGGTGATGAAGCCCACGCGTGGTACCGATGTCCGCGCACGACTGGCGCAACGCAACCGGCACTTGGAAGCGGCCCTGGCGCACGAGTGGCAAAACCGGCACTCTGAAGCGGCCCTGGGCTCAGCCCGGAGCAACGGGCCGTGAGCAGCTGCGCGCTTGCAGAACAGCGCACAGCGCTCGGCACAACAGACGCGATGCCCGGCCAGGACAGACGGCGCCTCGCTGCGAGCCAGATGCCGCCCCGGGCGACTGTGGCGGTGGGCGTGGCTGCGACTGCGGCTGCGACTACGACTGCGGCGGTGGCTGTGGCGGTGGCTGTGGCTGTGGCTGCGGCTGCGGCTACGGCTACGGCTACGGCTGTGGCTGCGGCTGTGGCTGTGGTGGTGGCTGTGGTGGTGGCTGTGGTGGTGGGCGGCGTCAGCAGCGCTCGCCGGCGGCGGCCACCGCTCAGCTGCGCTGCCAGAGCGCCAGGCCGCCACCCCGGCCCCGGGCCGCCAGCCAGCCGTCGGGATGGCGGGCGATCAGCGCGAAGAACGGCAGGCGCCGCGCCGGTGGATCCGGCAGCGTTCTGCACAGCAACGTGCGGCCCGCCAGGCTGATCTCCAGGCTGCGGAACAGGAACTGCAGCAGCGGCCGGCGGCCGGCCAACCAGCCGGGGCCGCGAAAGCGCAACTCCAGCGGACCGAGGGTCACCGCATTGCAGAGCAGTAGATCCTGGCCGGTGGCACGGATCTCCAACCGCGCCTGCAGGCCGCGCAGCAGCAGGGCAGGGAGTGCCGCAGGACGATCCCCACCCCTGGGCCACAGCTGGCGGAGCTGCCAGATGCCCTCCAGATCAGCGACGGCCAGGCCGCTGCCGTCGCGTCGCACCCGCTGTTCCTGCCGCAGCAGCTCGGCGCCGCTGGGAAGGGTGGCTGAATCCTCGGCGGTCGGGCGCATCGGCAGCGGCGGCGGCAGGCCGCCATGCTGGCGCAGGTCATCATCAGCCCCCCCTGCGATGCGCCCGGAGCACGACTCCCTGGCAGGCCAGGGCCTGAGCGCAGCCGCTCAGACGGCCGCCAGGCCCCGTTCGTTGAATACCCCCTCAAACAGCACCGAGCTGAGGTAGCGCTCGCCGGAATCCGGCAGCACCACCACGATCGTGCGATCGCGGAATGCCTCCTCCCGAGCCAGTCGCACAGCCGCCGTGGTGGCGGCACCACAGGAGATGCCGGCGAGGATGCCCTCTTCCCGCATCAGCCGCCGCGCCATCGCCACCGCCTCTTCATCGCTGACCGATTCGACCCGATCCAGCAGCGACAGATCGAGGTTCTCAGGCACGAAGCCGGCGCCGATCCCCTGGATCTTGTGGGGGCCGGGCTTGAGGGGCTGGCCGGCGATCGTCTGGCTGATCACCGGGCTGTTGGCCGGCTCCACCGCCACCGACACCAGCGGCTGGCCCAGGGTGGTCTTGATGTAGCGACTGACCCCCGTGATCGTGCCGCCGGTGCCGACACCAGCCACCAGCGCATCGACCCTCCCCTCGGTATCGCTCCAGATCTCTGGACCGGTGGTGTCGTGATGGATGGCGGGATTGGCAGGATTGGCGAACTGCTGCAGCAGCACATAGCGCTCGGGGTCGCTCTCGGCCAGCTCACGGGCGGCGCTGATCGCCCCGCTCATCCCCATCCGCCCCTCGGTCAGCACCAGCCGGGCGCCATAGGCGGTGAGCAGCTTGCGGCGCTCCAGGCTCATGGTTTCGGGCATGGTGAGCGTCAGCGGGATCCCCCGCGATGCCGCCACAAACGCCAGGGCGATGCCGGTGTTGCCGCTGGTGGGCTCGATCAGCTCCTTGCCGGGTCCGAGCAGCCCATCGCGCTCCGCCTGCCAGATCATGGCAGCGCCGATCCGGCACTTGACGGAATAGGCGGGATTGCGCCCTTCAATCTTGGCCAGAACCCGTGCCACGGCTCCCTCCGTGACCCTGTTGAGCTGCACCAGAGGCGTGTGGCCGATGCTGAGGCTGTTGTCGGCGTAAATGGAACTCATCGCAGCAGGCGGGCGGGAGATGTCGGCTCTACCGGCAGGGTAACCAGCGCCGGCACCGCTGCCAGACAGCCGCTGCAGGTTGTAAGACCCGCCCCGAGGCGATTCAGTCGGCCGCCAGGGCCTCAAGGCCGCGGCAGAGGCGGATCAGGGCCTGCTCCAGCCCGGCCGGATCCAACGAGCCATAACTGAGGCGCAGCACCGCTTCACCGCCGCGGGCCGGCATCCCGAAGCTCTCACCGGGAAGGGTTGCGACGCCGTGCTCCCGGATCAGCCGCGCCACCAGTTCGCCGCCCGACAGGCCGCAGCGCACCGCCAGCAGGCCATAGAACGCACCATCGGGCTGCGCCAGCAGCCGCGCCGGCAGCCCTCGCTCTGCGGCCGCGGCCAGGGCCTGCAGCAGCTGCAGGCGCCGTTGCCCCAGGGCCGCCACCCGGGGGGCGATCCAGGCCGGACCGGCCTCCAGGGCCGCGATCGCCGCGATCTGGCTGAGGCGCGGCGGGCAGATCAAGGTGGTGTCGAGCACCTTGGCCAGGGCCGGCAGCAGCGGCGGCGGCACGCTGGCGTAGCCGAGCCGCCAGCCGGCCATGCCATAGGCCTTCGAGAGCGATTGCAACGTCACGGTGTGCGCAGCCGCCCCGCTGGCCGATCCCGGGCTGTAGTGGGGCACATCAGCATGCACGAAGGCGGCATAGGCTTCATCGCTGATATGCAGCAGACCGCGCTCAGCGCAGAGGGCATTGATCGCCGCCAGTCGCTGCGGCTCCAGCACCACGCCGCTGGGATTGTTGGGGGAGACGGTGACGATGGCGCGGCTGCGGGGGGTGATGGCAGCGGCCAGCCGCTCCGGATCGGGTTGCAGACCGGCCGCAACCGGCACCGGCACGGCGCTGGCCAGCTGCACCGCCATCGCATGGTTGAAGTACCAGGGCAGCGGCAGGATCACCTCATCGCCGGGATCGCACAGCGCCTGGATCAGCACCTGGAAGGCCATGTTGCTGCCGGCGGTGACCAGCAGGGCCGAGGCCTGCGGATCCAGGCCCAGCTCGCCGGCGAGCTGGGCGGCAATCCGCGCCAGCAGCGCCGCATCGCCCTGCAGCGGTCCATAGCAATCCAGGGCGGCGACCGCCGTGGCGCTGGCATGGGCCGTGGCGCTGGCATCCGCCGTGGCACTGGCATGCGCAGCGGCCAACGCCGCGCCCACGGCCTGATGCACGGCCGCGGGCGGCCCCCAGCTCACCATCCCCTGCGCCAGCGACAGGGTGCCGGGATGCAGGCGGCTCAGCTCCGCCACCTGGGGGATCACCGGCTCAAGCACCCCGGCCAGGCGGCCGGCCGGTTGCAGGGGAGCGGAGGAACGGGCCAAGGCGGGCGGCATCCGACGGGCTCTTCAGCCTCCCACCGGCAGCAGCAGCTCCAGCAGGGCGCCGCCGTCGGGGTGGTTGCTCGCCTGCACGCGGCCGCCGTGGGCGTGGGCGATCTGGGCGACGATCGCCAGGCCCAGGCCGCTGCCACCCCGCTGGCTGCGGGCCCGGGCCGGATCACCGCGATAGAAGCGCTCGAACAGGCGGCGGCTGTCCTCCTCACTCAGCCCCGCGCCCCGATCCCGCACCGACAGGCGGCACCAGCGGGCCTGCAGCTGGATGGTGACCGTGATCAGGGCGCCATCGGGGCTGTAGTGGATGGCGTTGTCGATCAGGTTGAGCAGGGCGCGGTGCAACCGCGAGGCATCGCCCTGCAGCTGCGTCTGCTGCCAGGCCGGTTCCACCTGCAGCTCCAGCCCCAGGCCGCGCTGCAGCGCCAGCGGACCGAGGCCGCTCCACACCTGTTGCACCAGATCCGGCAGATCGATGGCGGTGCGGCGCAGGCCATCGCGAGGCAGGGTGTTCTCCAGGCGCGAGAGCTCGAGCAGATCGTTGACCAGGGCCTGCAGCCGCCGCAACTCCCGCAGCAGCCGCTCCACCAGCACCGCATTGCGGCTGTTCACCTGGGCGGCCAGGCTGTCGCCCACCAGCAGCAGGGCCGTCAGCGGTGTCTTGAGTTCGTGGGCCACATCCGACACCCAGCGCTCCTGCTGCTGCAGCTGGGCTTCGAGTGAGCGGCGGGTCTGCAGCAGCAGCGCCACCCAGCCGCCCTCCCCGGGCAGGGCATGCAGTTCCAGATTCTGGCCGTGATGTTGCCACTCGATTCGCTGCAGCAGGCGGCGACGGCGGGCATCGGCCACCAGCTCCGCCAGCTCCGGCGCCGGGCAGACCCGCGCCAGCGGCAGGGCATGCAGCAGCGCCGGTCCCGAGATCGCCAGCAGCCGCTCGGCGCGCGGATTGATCAGCCGCACCACATCGGCCGCATCGATGATCATCCAGCCCTGCGGGGCCGCCTCCAGCCAGCGCAGCAGCTGGGCCGGGTCGGCGCCGGAGGGGCGCCAGCGGCCGGTGCCACCGTGGCGGGGAAGGGCGCTCCGCCAGCGGTCCGGCCGGCGCCCGGCCAGCCACAGCCCCAGCCACAGCCCCAGGCCTGCCCCGGCCAGCAAGGTCAACAGGGGAGCCGGGGACGGGGGGGACACCACTCAACCGAAGCGATACCCGAAGCCTCGCACCGTGATCAGATGCTGGGGTGCCGAGGGGTTGTCCTCCAGCTTTTCGCGCAGCCAGCGGATGTGCACATCCACCGTCTTGCTGTCCCCGAAGTAATCGTGGCCCCACACCTGCTCGAGCAGCCGGTCGCGACTCCAGACCCGGCGCGGATTCTGCATGAACAGCTCCAGCAGGCGGTATTCCTTGGGGGAGAGGTTCACCTCCAGCCCATCGCGGGTGACGCGGCACTCCTCCGGGTAGAGGGCCAGGCCGGCGTGGCGGAGCACCGGGGGGGCGGTATCGGCCTCGTTGCCGGCGCGGCGCAGCAGGGCCCGGCAGCGGGCCACCAGTTCCCGCATGCCGAACGGCTTGACCAGGTAATCGTCGGCGCCGATCTCCAGCCCCAGCACCCGATCGGCTTCGCTGTCGCGGGCACTGACCACCAGGATCGGGGTGCGATCACCGCTGCGACGCAACTGGCGGCACACCTCCAGACCCCCGAGGCCGGGCAGCATCAGATCGAGCACCACCAGGGCGAAGGGATGCAGGGGGGAGTGGTTCTGCAGCTGGGTCATGGCATCACGACCATTGCCGCAGGCCGTGACCTCGAAACCCTCCAGGCTGAGGGCATCACGGATCGTCTCGCGGATGGTCTCGTCGTCTTCGACGAGCAGCAGGGAGGGGGTCATGGCGCCAGTCTCGCCGCCGGTCGAGCCGCCCAGCGGATCACTCCAGAAGGCAGCGATCACCGGCGCGGCAGCGGGGCGATCACCAGGCGACGCTGGCCATCGAGCTGCAGCCAGCCCTGCTGGCGCAACTGGCCGATCACCCGGGTGACCGTGACGCGGGTGGTGCCGAGGGCGCTGGCCACCTCCTGATGGGTGAGGCGCAGGTCGAGGCGCAGCCCCTCGGGGCAGGATTGGCCGTAATCGAGGGCGAGCAGCTCCAGGAAGCCCCGCACGCGCTCCTCCACCCGTCGCAGCCCCATCAGGGCCAGCAGGGCCTGGCACTGGCGGTAGCGGCGGGTGACCGCTTCAAGCATCACCAGGCTGAGGCGTGGATCGCGATGCACATCCTCCAGCGCAATGCAGAGCAGATCGCTGTCGCAGAGCGTGCGGGCCTCGAAGGCCTCCACCTCGGTGAGCGGCTCGCCGAATGGTTCATTGGGCCCTGCCAGACCCAGCAGGATCTCATCGCCATGGATGCTGAGCGATCCGAGTTTGACCATGCCGCGCACCACCAGCCAGAGCGAATGGCGCAGCATCGGCACCTGACTGCCGGCGGTGAGATGCACCAGGCTGCGTTTGCGGTAGCTGGTCTCGAGCAGTTCGCGAAAAGCGTCGCTGCCAGCAGCTTCGCGAAATGGCGAGACGACCATGACAGCCCTACGAATGAATCGACGCTACGGAAAATGGCTGCCCTGCTGGCAAAGATACGCTCAAACCGCGGTTAAGAATTGGATAAGAGATGCGGCCACCACGGCGGCGCTCGCGGGGCGCAGGGGCCTGGATCGTGCTCCACCGCAACAGCCGGCGGCAACAGCCGACTCCGGACCGCAAGCCAGGCAACCCAGGACCGCTTCCCAGTGCCGGTTGCGTTGTGCCAGTGGCGCGCGCGCCGCGGGCGTCATGCATGGGCCTCAGCACCCCAGACGCTGCCAGCAGCGGGTTGACCCCTGCGCTTCAGCCGCAGCCCACGCGCCGGGTTTGAATCAGCCCTGCAGGCAACCCGAGGCCCTGTCAGCGCTCCGGCAGGCCCGCACGGCAATCGCCAGCAAAAAACCCCCGGGACGGGGGCTGGCTGCTGGGCGTCTGTCATTCAGAACCCGGCCGGTGTGGCTGCCGCAGCGACTGGCGACTGGCGGCAGCCTCCACCTGGCCCTGGATCGTGGTCCGAGGCCTGGAAACAGCGGACCACGGCAGAGATCACTTGCCGATGGTGGCCACGGCTGCACGGGCCTGGCTGAGGATCGAGCCCTTGAGGGGGATGTAGCCGAGGGTATCAGCGCGGAACTGGGTGGAGTTGCTCAGCAGATAATTCATCGCCTTGCGGATCTCATCGGCCTTATCGCCATTGCCGGTGCGATACGCGAGAATCCAGGTGAGCGTGGTGATCGGGTAGCTGTTGGCGCCGGCGGGATTGGCATCCTCTCCAGCCAGCATTTTGTCGAGGACGATGTTGTTCAAGGCCGCAGCACCGGTCTTGGCTGTGGGCTTGACAAAGCGGCCGGCGCGGTTCTGAATCGCGGCCGCCCTGATCTGGCCCTTCACATAGGCCTGGTTGATGTAGCCGATCGAGCCGGGGGTGTTGCTGATCGAGGCGGCCACACCCTCATTGCCCTTGCCACCCACACCCACGGGCCACCTGACGCTCTTGCCCTCGCCCACCTTGCTCTTCCACTCCGGCGAGAAGGCCGACAGGGAGTTGGTGAACGCAAAGGTGGTGCCGGAGCCATCGGAGCGATGCACCACCTTGATCGGCCCGCTGCCGCACTTGAGATCGCTCCAGGAATCGATCTTGCCCAGGAAGATATCGGCAACCTGCTGCTGGGTGAGTTTCAGCGCCGGACAGGCAGCGTTGTTGTAAGCCACGGCGATGGTGCCGCCGCTGGCGGGAAACTGCACCACGCCGCGCTTCACCTTGGCGGCCTCGCCGGGCTTGATCGGTTCATCGGTGGCGCCGAAATCGACGGTGCCGGCTACGAACTGGCGCACGCCGGCACCCGAGCCGACCGACTGATAGTTGACCCGGATCCCCTGGGAGGCCAGTCCGGCGAAGGCCGCCTGGTAGAAGGGCGCCGGAAAGGATGCCCCCGCCCCGTTGATGGCACCGCTGGCCACGGCAGCGCCGGCCAGGGAGGAGGCGAGCAGGGAGATCCCGCCGAACAGAAGGGCCTTCTTCGCGAAGGTCATGGAAACGACTGATTGGGGTCGCTACCTGGATAGCGGTCCGCGGTACCAGCGGTCGTTATGGCTGGATTAAGACCGGATCAAGATCCAGCCGCCGGCACCGCTGCCGGCCGCGGGTCAACCTGGCGGCGGCCCGCTCAGAGGGGCCGATCAGGTGCCCCTGTCAGCAGGCCCTGTCGCAAAGCACGGTCAGGCGGCCCGGTCAGGCGGCCCGGTCAGGCGGTCCTGTCAGGCGGGCCGATCAGCTGGCCCGATCCGCTGATCCCGGGCGGCGATCGCAGCCGGCGCCGCTGCGATGGCTGCACTGATCAGCGCACGGTTGGCTCGCTAGGGTTGCAGCGGCCTTGACCGGCGCGCCTCCATGAACGACGAAACCCCCGGTTCCAGCCCGCCGGCAGGAGCAGCCAGCGACGCTGAGCTGGTGCGCTCTCCGATGCCCGGCCACGGCTCCTATCGAGGCAGCGACTGGTCCCCCCAGCGGCTGGTGTTTCACCGCAATCTGGAGAGCTTCGCCGAGCAGGTGGGGCTGATCGTGGGCCTGCAGGGCAACGGCAAACTCAGCCAGGAGCAGGCCTATGCCCAGATCCGCACCCTGTGGAAACAGCTGGGCCGCAGCAAGGATGCCCTGATCGACAGCGCCCCCTGAACCGGGGCTGCGGCCAGCGCACCACCCGGCGCTGCTGCGGCTCCAGAACGGGGCCGCAGCGCCTCGCGAGCGCGTTCATGACTGCGGCAGCGACCGGCCGGGCATGTAGCGACGCTCATGCTGCTCACCGCGCAGCATGCGGTTCCAATAGAGCCAGGGCAGCAGGTTCTTTTTGACCAGCCACATGCTCCAGCGCTCCTGGGTGGGATCCAGAGGAAAGGAGGGAACCGCTTGGCCTTCGTAGTTGAACTCGGCCATGATCGTGCGGCCATAACCGGTGATCAGTGGGCAGCAGGCATAGCCGTCGTAGCGGGCTGTGAGTGGCTGGTCGTCAAGGAAGGCCAGCAGATTGGCCACCAGGACCGGTGCCTGACCCCGGATCGCAGCGGCCGTTTTGGAGTTGGGCAGCGACGACACATCGCCCAGAGAGAACACATTGGGATAGCGCACATGCTGGGTGGTGTACTTATCCACATCCACCCAGCCACCGGCCGCCTGCACCGCCAGGGGACTGGTGGCCACCACCTCGGGTGCCGCCATCGGTGGCGTGACATGGATCATGTCGAAGTGGATCACCTCCTCGCGGCTGCTGTCCCCCTCCTTGAGCTCAAACACCGCCTCACGACTGGCGGCACGGATCTCGGTGAGGGTGTGCAGAAAACGGGTCTGGATGCCACGACGGGCCACCACCTTCTTCAGTGGTTCGGCAAAAGTGGGGATCGCAAAGATACCTGGCGTAGCCGTGCAATAGATCACCGTGCTGCGCTCGGCCACGGCCGGATTGCGGCGAAATACATCATCGGCCAGATACATGATCTTCTGCGGTGCCCCGGCGCACTTGATCGGCGTCTGCGGAAAGGTGAACAGGGCGGTGCCGCCGCTGAATTCCTGAATCGTCTTCCAGGTGTAGGGCAGCAGATCGCGGCGATAGTTGCTGGTGATCCCCTGGGTTCCGAGCGCTTCCGGCAGGCCGCGCACCCGCTCCCAGCAGAGGCGGATGCCGGTGGCCACGATCAGCACGTCATAGCTGAGGCGGCTGCCGGCGCTGGTGTGAACGATGGCGGCATCGGGATCAAAGCTGACCGCCGCCTCACGGATCCAGGTCACGCCCGCAGGGATCAGGTCGGCCTCGTCGCGGCGGGTCTGCTCGAGACTGAAGACACCGGCGGCCACCAGGGTCCAGCCGGGTTGGTAGTCGTGATGGGCGGAGGGCTCCAGGATCGTGATCTGCAGTTCCGGCCGGGCTCGCTGCAGCTGGCTGGCGACCGTGAGTCCCGCGGCACCGCCGCCGACGATGAGGATCTGATGCTGGGCCATGGGGCGCGCGGGCGGAACGGTGCCGTCAAACTGCCCTCGATCTACTCCGCCCGCCCGCCGGCGTCAGCCCCGCTGGCCATCCTGGGGGGAACTGTCACAGCTCAGGCACAGCCGCAGGCGATGTTCCTCACCCTCCACCAGCACGGTCCGGCCCGGCCGGCCTCTGTGCCCAGCAGCGAAGCCCCCCTGATGGAGGTGCTCGATCTGCGCCAGCTGTTCGATCCCTTCGCCGCCGCCGTGCAGGGGCGGCTCCATGCCGGCGAGGAACTGCAGGACGCCCACCATTTCGCCAAGAGCGAGCTGCGCTTCCCCTCCGGCGAGCCGTTGCCCCGCTGCTGGTGCGATCCCGCCTACCACCACGGCAATACCGCCTGCCATCACGGCAACAACGGCTGAAGCCGGGGCGGCTTGCGGGGGCCTACGGTTCTGGCGGGTCCGGGCCGCCGTGCGGTTGGCCTCGCCCGCTCACCCGTCTGCCACCACCGAAGATGTCGCTGGATCAGCTCAAGGCATTTCTGGCCCGGATGCAACAGGAAGAGGCGATCAAGCAGCAGGTGCTGGCTGCCGCCACCGCCGATGATGTAGCCCTGATCGCCCTGAAGCTGGGCTACGAATTCTCAGGCGATGAGCTATTAAGAGTATCCGGACAACGCTTCGATCGGGTGACAGTGCGCAAGAACGACATCCCGGGCGAATACAACTGAGCAAAGGAGCCTCTAATGTGCTGTCCCGCATGTTCAGGCCCAATTCAGGGCCTGCTGATGGGGCTTGGAAGCCTTGCCCTACTGAATACCCAGGGGCCGGCATCATCCCTCCGTTCCCCTGCATAGTTGCAGGACGGCACACTAAGAGTTTGCAGAAAAACTCGGACAATGCCTGATCCCGGGCACCCGCCATGGCACTGGAACAAGGCTGTGACTGGGTTCTCGACGCCTGCCCAAGGGCTGGATCGGACCGCGAGCAGGTTTTTCAGCGAACTCCTAAAGATCCTCGGCCCTGGCTCCGATCGCCGCCCGGCGGACTGGACTGCAGTGCGGCAGGCGGCCTCCGTGCGGACGGGGAGCTGGGTGGTTGGCGGCCACGACTGCCTCAATGCCGCTGGCGCGGCAGGCAGAAAAACGCGGCGCCCAGAGCAGCCCTGCCCAAGGCGCCTGGGGGAAATGCTGCGCACCGGGGTTGAGTGGCGGCAATGCCGGCAACCCAGAACTGGGGGGCGGTCCTGGTTGTTGCAGCCCAGATCCCGGGCTGGCGCTGATTCAGCCCGGGCGACCACCACCGGAGGCGGTACCGCTGAGGCTCTGCACTTGGGGCGGACTGGCGGCCTCCTGCTCCGGCAGGGTGTCGAGGCTGAAGCGATAGCCCTGCTGGCGCATCGTTTCGATGCCGCCCCCTTCGCCCAGACCTGCCTGTTCGAGCTTGCGGCGCAGGGTGAGCACCTGGGTGTCGACCGAGCGAGGGCCACCGCTGAACGGCGGCCAGGCCATGCGCAGCAGTTCCTGGCGACTGCGCACCACCCCTGGCGGCATCAGCAGGGCGCAGAGCAGGGCGAATTCACGCGGGCTCAACTCCACGGGCTGGTCGCGCAGGGTGACCTGCCGCAACAGCAGATGCACCTCCAGCGGACCGACACAGACCCGCTCCTGCAGGCCACTGCCGCTGCGCCGCAGCAGGGTGCGGCAGCGGGCCGCCAGCTCCTCCAGGCCGAACGGTTTGCGCAGCACATCGTCGGCACCGGCATCGAGCAGGGTGACCACCGGTTCAGAACCGGTGCGGGCCGTGAGCACCATCACCGGGCAGTGCAGCTGGGCGGCCAGGCGCAGGGCGGAGGTGCCGTCGAGCAGCTCGGCGCTGACCAGCAGATCGGGGGATTGCTCGTGGCAGAGCTCGAGGGCTTCCTTGGCCGTGGCGACGGCGGCCGAGAGGTGACCATCCTGACGCAGCCTCTGGGCCAGAACGGTGCGCAGCGTGGCATGCGGGTCGACCACCAGGACCCGCTTGGCCTGACCACTGGGTTCATTCATCGGACCTGGCTCCTGACGCGCGGGGCGCTGAGGGGATCTGGCCTGGTTGGTGCGGGAAAAACCATCATCGCCAGGGGAGAGGACTGCCAGGAAAATCCGCTGCGCCAGCGCATTCCGACTCACCCCAACGTACCTTGCCCATGGTTAAGGCGCGAGTATCGGATGCGGCCACGGGGCGGTTTTGCTTGGAATCGCTGACGGGGCGGGGATCACGGGATCGGTGGGGGCGCGCCGCCTGCTGCGCCCGGCCGCTGCGCCGTCTCTGCCGACAGGCGACAGAATGGCAGCAAGGATTGCAATCCCATGACCGCCCTGCAGCATCCCGACGCCATCCGCCACTTTCAGTCCCTCTGCGACGCCTGTCAGGAGCTGGCCCACCGCTACCACTCCCCCGCCGAGCTGCGGCTGTATGCCGATGGCTACCTGCATGCGCTGCGCCGCACGGCGGTGCTCGATCCGATTTCACAACGGCGCCTGGAGGAGCTGATGGAACGCTGGATCCTCGACCCCTCCGCCTTCCTGGGGCCCGATGGCCAGCCGGCCCTGATGCTGGAGCGGGAGCGGGGGCGCTCCTGAACTTGCCGCCCCCGGCCCCGGCGCAGCCAGGGCGCAGGAGGCTGGGGCTCAGCTCGGCCGCCCCTGCGACCCCGGCCCGGATCGGGTTGGTCGCAGGGGCGTGGCGCCAGGCCGCAACCGGGCCGGCCTCAGGAGGCCAGAGCCACCGTGACCATCGTGCGCAGCTCGCCGCTGTTATACATCTGGATCAAGATGTCAGAACCACCGATGAACTCACCGCGCAGATAAACCTGCGGAATCGTGGGCCAATTGGAAAACTCCTTGATTCCCTGGCGAATCTCCGGATCGCTCAGTACATCAAAGGTTTCGAACGGAACCCCAAGGGAGTGAAAAATCTGCACCACATTGTTGGAGAAGCCGCATTGGGGCATCAGCTTGCTGCCCTTCATGAACACAAACACCGGGCTGCTGGCGATCAGCGTTTCGAGGCGTTGGCGAAGCGAGGCATCCATCGGGGCAAGCGAATCTGAAGGTCAGGGCGTGGCGGTCTGCAGGGCGAGGGCGTGGATCGCCTCGCTGGCCAGTTCACGGCGCAGGGCGTCGTAGATGAGCTGGTGCTGACGCACCAGGCTGAGGCCGGCGAAGGCGGCGGAAACCACCCGCACCTGCAGATGATCCCCACCTCCGGTGAGATCCTCCACCTCAACGGTCGCATCGGGAAGGGCTCGGCAGATGGCCTCCCGGACCGCCTCCAGCTGCACCATGGGAAGAGAATTCGAGAATGGGGAAATTCAGGGGGAATCTAAGCGGGAGAGCCTCCCGGCGGGGCCCCCGCCGGCAGGATCGCGCCGGCTCAGTTGGCGGCGCCGGCGCCGTAGGGGGTGCTGACGAAACCGATCTCCAGCAGCTGCTGATAGGCCCTGCGGCCCAGGTCGGACGCGGGCGTCAGGGCCGCCACCACCTCCACCAGCAGCGGCACGGCCACCTCGGGCTGCCCCTCGCGCCGGAACAGGGCCGCCAGACGCATGTTGGCCTGGGTCAGCAGATCGAGGGCCTGACGACCCTTGTCATCCATCTCGCGGGGAATGCGGGCATCGAGGCCGCGGAAGGCGCCGGAGATGCTGCGGTAGAAACTGGAAAGGCGCTTGCTGGCCTCACGGGCCTGGTCGTAAAGGCGACGCGCCTCGGCCAGGTTGCCGGCGGCGGCGGCGGCATCGCCGCGGGCCAGCAGTTTCTGAACCGCGCTGATGTCAAAGCCGCCGGAGGCGGCGGCATCAGGCCCGGGAGCCACCACCGCCGCGGCAGGAGGGGCAGCCTTCTGGGCCAGAGCCCCGCTGGCGATCAGGGGCAGGGTGGCCGCAAGCACAGAGGCGCAGAACCGGAACCGCGGCCGTCGCAGCGAGCGGCCAGGCAGTGAAGCGAGGGCGGACAGGGCAGGAAGCCGGCTCACGGCGGCGGCGCTGGGGAGGATCGGACTCTACGAGCAGCCCAGGGGCCGACCGACCGCGGTGCGGGCCGCTTGCTCGGCCGACTGCATCGCCTGGCTGAGCCGCACGTTGAACGCCCGGGCCGCCTCACGGCCATGACCGGCGGGCCAGAGCGGCTCCCCGAAGCACAGTGCGCCCCGCTCTCCGGGCCGGGCCACCGCATGGCCATAGGCGATCCCGACCGGGATCACCGGCACGGCCACCCCCTGGCTCAGCGCCAACAGCGCCAGCCGCGCCAGCCCCTGCTGCAGGCGGATCGGGCTGTCATCGCGGTTGATGCGGCCCTCGGGGAACACCACCAGCTGCTCGCCCTCGGCCAGCAGATCGATCGCGTAGCGCAGGCTGGCCAGCGTCGGTCGCCCCTGATCGACCGGGAAACAGCCGAGCCGATGCAGGCACCAGCCCTGCAGGCCGCGCATCTCATCCTTGGTGACCATGAACCGGCAGTCGCGGCCGGTGACACGGCGACCGGCGGCATGGGGCAACAGCAACGCATCCCAGCGGGAGCGATGGGTGGGCGCCAGCAGCACCGCTCCCTCGCGGGGCAGATGCTGATGATCGATCAGCTGCAACGAGCGGAACCACAGCCGCAGGGCCACATCCTGGGTGAGCAGCATCGCCAGGGGCGACAGCCAGGGGCTGATGCCATTGCAGAGGCCGCGTTCGCGCCCCCTGATCACAGCCGCCGTCGCCAGTGCGCTGGCGGCGGGCTGATCCGTCTGCACCCCGGCCTGTTCCGTCTGCACCGCCAACACCCGACCACACCTGACTGACACCTGCAGCGAAGCTAGGGGCTGTGCGGGGCTGCAGCAGCTACCGGCGGGCAGTTGCCCCTGCGGCCGCGGCGCCGCGGCCGATCGCACCTGGCCTCTACGGTGCCTTCAGGTCGCCGCTGTTCGGGCTGCTGCCGGCGCCATCGCCGCCGCCCGGTGCCGCCGCCGTTTCCCCCTCCCTTTGTCCATGGCCAGTCTCGGCGTCAACATCGATCACATCGCCAGCGTGCGGCAGGCCCGCCGCAGCGTCGAACCCGATCCCGTCACCTGGGCCCTGCTGGCGGAACTGGGCGGCGCCGATGGCATCACCGCCCACCTGCGCGAGGACCGACGCCACATCCAGGAGCGGGATGTGGAGCTGCTGCGCGCCACCGTGCGCACGCGCCTCAACCTGGAGATGGCCGCCACCCGCGAGCTGGAGGCCATCGCCCTGCGGCTGCGCCCCGACATGGTCACCCTGGTGCCGGAGCGCCGGGAGGAGGTGACCACCGAGGGGGGCCTCGATGTGGCCTCCCAGCTGGCGCCGATCAGCGATCTGGTGGAGCACCTGCAGGCGGAGGGGATCGGCGTGAGCCTGTTCGTCGATGCCGATGCCACCCAGCTGGAGGCCTGTGCCCGCAGCGGCGCCCGCTGGGTGGAGCTGCACACGGGAGGCTATGCCGAGGCGAGCTGGGCCGAGCAGCCGCTGCAGCTGGCCCGGCTGGTGGAGGGCAGCCAGCGGGCCCGCCAGCTGGGCCTGCGCGTCAATGCCGGCCACGGCCTCACCTACCAGAACGTCGAGCCGATCGCCGCCATCGAAGGCATCGAGGAGCTGAACATCGGTCACACGATCGTGGCCCGGGCCCTGGCGGTGGGGCTGGAGCAGGCGGTACGGCAGATGAAGGCCCTGGTTCAGAATCCACGCCGCGATCCCCTGTTCGGCCAGCGCCATCCATGAGCACTTATCACTTCGTCGCCGCCAGCGAGGCCTTCCTCTGTGAAGAGGAGCCGCTGGAGGAGGTGCTGCGCGAACGGGTGCGCCACTACGGCGAAACGGGCAGGGCGATCGACTTCTGGCTGGTGCGACGCCCGGCCTTCCTCGACATCCCGGCGCTGGCGTCGGCCGCCGCCGCCGTACCCCGTCCGGCGGCGGCCGTGATCTCCACCGACGAATCGTTCATCACCTTTCTGAAGCTGCGGCTGGAATTCGTGCTGCGGGGCCAGTTCGAGGCCCCCACGGCCGCCCTGAGCGATCCGCTCGCCAGCCTGGGCTGAGCGATCCCTATGGCCCTGCACCGACGGCAGGAGGGCCGTCGGTGCAGGGCCGCCGCTGCCGACCGCCGCCAAGAACCGCCGCAAAGGACCGGAGGAACGCGCCGCCGCAATCGGCGGCGCGAGGGAGTTCGTTCGCTGGCAGAGGATGCGGCGGGTGTTCACGCGGTGGCGGGCGTGATCGGGGGATCAGCTCAGAAGAACTGATCGAAGTTGTCGAAGTCGACGGCGCGGAAGTTGCCCGATTCCACCTGCGCCATCAACCGCACCAACTGCAGCCACAGCGCCCCGCCGGTGGCCAGCGACAGCAGCATGGCCACCAGCAGGGCGGCACCGGAGGCGAAGCCGAACACCTGCAGGCTCGCCCCCAGGAACAGCGTCACCCCGAGCAGCAGGCCGATCCAGGGGAGCACCGTCTCGATCCGGGCCAACGGCAGCAGGGCCAGCCGATCCTGCTTCCAGGCATCGAGCCGCTGCGACACCAGGCGCGAGAAGGTGAGGCCGCAGAGCACACCGATCACCAGGCCGGCGACCGCCAGTCCGTAGGGAGGGGAGCTGATCGGCGCGAACTCCAGCAGCAGCTCGGCCAGCTCGAGATCGCTGTAGCCGGCGGCCAGCGGATCAACCAGGGCTGGATCGAGCTGGAGGAGCGTCGCCTGCAGGGCCAGCATCGTTACGGAGCCTGGGGCGAGAGCGAGAAGCATCGGGAGGATCACGCGAGGGCCGTGTTGCGCTTCCGACCCTAAGGGCGGCAGCCGTGCCGGCGGGGTGCCCTGCGCTCCGGAGCGGGCGCTCAGGCCGCCAGGGGATTGAGGCGCTGCAGCAGGTCGCCGGCCAGCCGCCGTGGCGAGAAGCGACGGCCCAGCAGCCGCAGCAGGGACTGCAGCTCCGTGGTGTTGAGGCGGTTGTCGGCCACCAGGGCCAGCAGCAGCCGCTGGCGCAGGCTGTCGCCATCGCGGCCCAGCAGCAGGCGCAGGCCATCGCGGGCCACCGGCAGCAGATCGGTGCTGGAGCCGGCGTCCTCCACCACCGTCAGCAGGTTCTCGAGCCGCTCCACCTGCAGCCGGCCATTGCGATCGAACAGCACCTCCAGCAGCTTCTCGCGCATCTCGGCGGTGTCGCCGGCCAGCAGCCGCCGCGCCACATAGGGATAGGCCACACGGATGATCCGAAAGCCGGGATTGAGCCGCATCGCCAGGCCCTCCTGCGAGACCACGGCGCGGATGATCAAGGCGAAGCGAGCCGGCACCCGGAAGGGGTAGTCGTACATCAGCTCCGAGAAACGATCGGTGATCGCCTTGAAGTTGAAGTTGCCCACATTCTCACCCAGGGTGCCACCGAGCACATCCTCCAGTGCCGGCACGATCGGGGCCAGGTCCGTGGCCGGATTCAGGAAGCCGAGCTGCACGAAATCGTGGGCGAGGCTCTCGAAGTCACGATTGATCAGATGGACGACAGCACCGGTGAGCGTGAGCCGATCCTGATCGCTGAGCGAATCCATCATGCCGAAGTCGACATAGGCAAGGTGGCCCATGCCATCACTGTTGCCAGGCAGGGCAAACAGATTGCCCGGATGGGGATCGGCATGGAAGTAGCCGAATTCAAGCAATTGCCGCAGGCCGGCGATCACGCCGGTGCGGATCAGGGCGGTGGGATCGAGATGATGGGCCTCCAGTTCACGGCGGCTCTGCATCTTCACCCCGTCGATCCAGGTGGTGGTCAGCACTCTGCGGGCACTGAGCTCCGCTTCCACCTCGGGCACTGTCACCCAGTCCGAATCGGCGAACAAGCGGCTGAAATGCTGGGCGTTGGCGGCCTCGCGACGGTAGTCGATCTCCTCAAACAGGGTGCTGCCGAACTCATCGAGGATCTCGCCGAGGCCAAAGCCCAGGTTGAGCGGCAACAGCGGCGCCACCAGCACCGCCAGGGCGCGCAGGATCACCAGATCGCGGCGCAGGATGAAGGCCAGATCAGGCCGCTGGATCTTCACCGCCACCCAGCGTCCATCGTGCAGACGCGCCTTGTACACCTGCCCCAGACTGGCGGCCGCCACCGGGTAGTCGGGGAAGACGGCGAACAGCTGGGCGGCGGGAGCAGCGAGCTCCTGTTCGAGGATGCTCAGCGCCAGCTGGTGGTCATAGGCCGGCAGATCATCCTGCAGGCGGGTGAGCTCATCGAGCCAGTCGCGCCGCACCAGATCCGGACGGGTGGAGAGGGCCTGGCCCACCTTGATGAAACAGGGCCCCAGGCGGGTGAGGCTGGTGAGAATGCGCTGGGCCAGGCGCCGTTGCACCCTCTGTTCACGGCTGTTGCCCTGGGCCGCCAGCTGCACCGCCAGGCTGCCCAGGGTCCAGAGGATCAGCAGCAGGCGCGGGATCCAGATCCAGGGCCGCACCAGCAGCCAGCGGCGATCGCCCTCCGGGTCGTAGCGCGGTGCCGGATCCTGGCGGCCGGCCTCGCCAGCGGAGCCGGCCGGCCGGGCCGGCGGCGCGCCAGCGGCAGCGCCCGCGTCGGCCAGCGCGGCCGGGGCCGGCTGCACGGGCGGCGCCGCAACCGCTGTCAGGGCCGGATCGGGGCGGGGCTCCGTGCTGGGTCGGCGGAACTCGGCGGGGGCGCGGCGGGCCAGGGGATTTCCAGCGACTGCGCAGACTTTAGAAAGTTCGCCTCGCTGTGCCGCTGTTGCGCCGATCCCCCCCGCAGCCCTCGCTGCTGCTGCGCCTGGCGGCAGCGCCCGCGCCGCTCAACCTGCACCTGCCGGCCCACGGCGGCGGCCGCGCCCTGGCACCGGGCCTGCGGCGGCTGCTGCGGCTGCGGCCGGGGTGCTGGGATCTGCCGGAACTGCCCGATGTCGGCGGACCGCTGCAGGCCGAGGGCGCCGTGGCCCGGGCCCAGGCCCAGGCGGCGGCGCTGCTGGGCGCCGATCGCTGCTGGTTCGGGGTCAACGGGGCCTCGGGACTGCTGCAGGCGGCGCTGCTGGCCCTGGCACCGCCCGGAGCGCGGGTGCTGTTGCCGCGCAATCTGCACCGCTCGCTGCTGCACGGTTGTCTGCTGGGTCAGCTGCAGCCGCTGCTCTATTCCCTGCCCTTTGATCCACTCAGCGGCCTGTGGCTGCCGGCGCAGCTGGAGCAGCTGGAGCAGGTGCTGCGCCAGGCCCACGCCGAGGGCCCCGTGGCGGCCCTGGTGCTGGTGGATCCCACCTACCAGGGACTGCAGGCCGATCTGCAGGCCCTGATCGCCCTGGCCCATCGCTGGGATCTGCCGGTGCTGGTGGATCAGGCCCATGGCCGCGGCGAGGCGCTGGCCGCCGGCGCCGATCTGTGTGTGCTGTCGCTGCAGAAGGCCGCCGCGGGCCTGGCCCAGAGCGCCGTACTGCTGCAGGCTGGCGATCGGGTCGAGCTGGAGGCGCTGGAGCGGGCCCTGCTCTGGCTGCAGACCTCCAGTCCCAGTGCCCTGCTGCTCGCCTCCTGCGCCGCGGCGATCGAGGAGCTGACGAGCGCCGCCGGTCATCGCCGCCGCCGCCGTGCCGAGGCCCGTGGCCTGCGGCTGCGCGAGCGGCTGGCGCAGCAGGGGCTGCCGCTGCTGGCGGGCACGGATCCGCTGCGGCTGAGCCTCTGCACCGCACCACTGGGTTTTTCCGGGCTGCAGGCCGATGCCTGGCTGCTGGAGCGAGGGGTGATCGCCGAGCTGCCCGAGCCCGGCTGCCTCACGTTCTGCCTCGGTCTCGATCCCCCCCGCCGCCTCGAACGCCTGCTGCCGCGCCGACTGCAGCAGCTGCGTGCCGCCCTGGCGGGGACACCGCTGCCGCCGTTCCGTCCGCCGCCGTTGCCGTTGCTGGCCGCACCGCAGCGACCGCTGGGGCAGGCCTGGCGAGGCCGCCGCCGCCGCCTGCCGCTGGCGCAGACGCTGGGGGCGATCGCGGCGGAGCCCGTCTGCCCCTACCCCCCCGGCATTCCGCTGCTGGTGCCGGGCGAGCGGATCGATGCGGCGCGGCTGCAGTGGCTGGAGCGCAGCCGCCGCCTGTGGCCGGATCAGATCCCGGCGCAGCTGGCGGTCCTGATCGAGGCCGACGCTGGGCCCTGGGAGCCCGACCCCGCAGAGGCTGCCGATCGAGCCGGTGACCGCCTCTCACCCCCCTGATGCGCCTGCGGTCGGACGATCGCGGATCGCGGATCGCGGATCGCGGACCGCGGATCGCGGACCGGACGGGGGGGATGGGCGAACCGATTGAGGCGCGAACGGGCTGAGCGGAAGATCAGGTTGACGGCCGGATGGAGTGACCCGCGGACTGGCTACGCGGACGGATTACGCGAACCGACTGCGCGGACGGGGTTGACGATCGGAGCGGGTGGGCAGCGGACGGATTGAGCGGAGCGACCGAGCGAACGAGCGAATGAGCGAACCGGGTTGACGGCCGGAAGCTGCGGCGATCGCCAGGCAGGCTGGAAGCAGCCCGCCCGTTGCGTCGGCGTCCGCCGCAGCCCCGATGACCCTGCCAGTCCTGCCGAACTCCGGGTCGCAACCGCCAGCCGGGGCCGCCGCAGATCCCTACCGCTGGGATTTCGTCACCCCGGGCCTGCCGGATGGCGCCTTTGAGGATGCACCGGGGTTTGCGCCCACGCCGATGGAATTGCGCGTGATGCTGCTGGCCCACCTGCGGCCCCGCGCCGATTCGCTGGTGTGGGACATCGGTGGCGGCACCGGTGCCCTGGCCCTGGAGATCGCCCGGCTGATGCCGGCGGGCCAGGTGCACACGCTGGAGCGCGATCCCGATGCGGTGGAGCTGCTGGAGCGCAACCGCCAGCGCTTCGGCATCACCAACCTGCACAGCCATCTGGGCCGCGCCCCCGCCGATCTCGCTCAGCTGCCCGCCGATCCCGATCGGGTGCTGCTGGAGGTGGGCCGGCCGCTGGTGGATGTGCTGCGGGCGGTGTGGCAGGCGCTGCGGCCCGAGGGGCGACTGGTGATCAGCACCGTGAGCCTGGAGGGGCTGGTGGATGCCAGCGACACGCTCACCCAGCTGCAGGCCCGCGATGTGCAGGTGGTGCAGGCCACCGTGCATCGGATGCAGCGGCGCGGCAGCCAGGCCAAGCTGGCGGCGGCGGAACCGCTGTTCCTGATCGCGGCGGAACGCTGAAGCCAAGCTCACCGGTGCCCGCCTTGTCCCCTCGTTCCCGTGCCGCCACCTCTCTCGCCCGCCTCGCCAGCGGCTGGGCGGCGGGAGGCATCGGTGCCGTGGTGGTGCTGCTGGGTGGCTGGTGGTTCACCGTGGCGGTGGG